>Ga0163152_10008313_pt1 | contig 11108 bp, 10 predicted proteins | sample OliLakLV19MP8IB2_FD_148635 | JGI IMG/M metagenome (GOLD analysis project Ga0163152, IMG submission 148635) | Freshwater microbial mat bacterial communities from Lake Vanda, McMurdo Dry Valleys, Antarctica - Oligotrophic Lake LV.19.MP8.IB-2 | ecosystem: Environmental > Aquatic > Freshwater >...
TAGTTGCAGGCATCGGCGAAAAACTAGGCGGACAGCCAGAATCGGGTGCCTTTCGCAAAGCACTTTTGTCAACGCTCGCTCACGAGGAACTAGCACATAGCCTTGGCGGACAAGCTTTACGTAAAGCCTCCGACGTGGCAGAAGCTGTTCTTTCCGGACGCGCAGTTACAGATGCAATCAAGGACTTCGCCAAAAATCCGGTTGCTGTTGAAATCGCGATGAAGATCAAACAACAACGGAATCGCGTCAACGACTTCATGGATGCCACCAGTCAAGAATTGTCCTCTGCTTTCCAGCAAATGGCTCTGCAGCCGGTGTACCAAACGCACAGTCAAGATACTCAAGCCGGAGTTGAATCAGTCAACGAGGCTCTCAAGATGCTTGATGCAGGCGAGCTTGCTGAGAGTTTGAAAGAACTCGATAAAGAACTGTCGAATATCTAGGTGACTAACCGAAAATGACTTCAGTAAAATGCCCTGGTTGCGGCGAACAAAACACCAGCGAAATGGCGTTCTGCATATATTGCGGAACGCCATTCAAAGCGCCGGTAGAAGCAAAAGCTTCCATCAGTGCCGTTCGCGGACGGACTTGTGTGTCTTGTGGACAGACCGATATGTTGAACAGCCAGTTTTGCATATTTTGCGGGGCTCCGGTTGAAGGTTCCGTGCCGGTCTCAGGGCACAACGGTTCTGGAGCAGAGCGTGCTGTTAGCCCTTCAAGACAAGGCACGCATGAACAACGCGCTACTTCAGCGCGCAACATGGGAATTGCAGCGGCAATAGTTGCCGGTATTTTAGGTGCCACTCTCGGCGGCGTCATGTCGTGGATGGGTGCCCAAGGCGCTCTGCAGCAACCATTGCAGCAGCTTCCAAAACAAGGCATGGCAATTCTTACAACTGAGCCACATTCAGCCATTCAGATAGATTCTCATGACAGGCGCAGTTTTGTGGCCGCCAGGAGCGGCGTCAATGGCGACATCTCGCTTCCGAACGTCAATCCCGGACAGTATCATGTGACCATCACAGGTCCTGATGGCCAGACCGTGCAGAAGGATGTAACCGTCCCAGACGAACACGCGTTAATCATTGGTGGTCCTCCGGGAAGCGAGATTTTCGCTAAACCGCAGTAGGGACATAAGATGACGGACCAGGACGCAAACTGCGTGCCTGGATTACATCGACCTCATAGAAAATAACAATCGCCCGGCTTTATGACAAGGGAGTCGGGCTCGATGTACCATTGTGGTTGGCGCGGTGCCACAATGGGCATCATTCATACTGTGAGTCTCACTATGATGCGGGTACATGCAGGAAACTAAGGGCACGATTTGCACGACGTGCGGAGCCTCTTACGGGGCCAGCGCTAGGTTTTGTGGCGCCGATGGCACGTCTTTGCGAAATAACACGGGTGTTGTCGACAAGACCCAAAGCACTGCCGGCAAGATGTGCCCCATATGCCGAGCGACCTATCCTTTATACGCACAGTTCTGCCCGGCCGATGCCGGACGGCTCGTTTTGCTCAATTCCCGGATGGGACAAACGCAAACACAAGCACGTCCTGCCGACCCTTTCGAGTTCCCCGATCAGGCTGATAACACAATTGTCGGTAAGATCTTTGCCGGCAAGTACAAAATTGATTCGCTGCTTGGCGAAGGCGGCATGGCGCGTGTCTACAAAGCGACGCACCAGGACATTGAAAAGCCTGTTGTAATCAAGCTGATGCATCCGCACCTTTCTGCCAAAGAAAAGGAAACATCGTTAAAGCGGTTTGAATTGGAAATCAAAGTTTCCGCCAAACTCAATCACCCGAATCTTGTAACTGTTTTCGATGGTGGCGTTCTCAACAATCGTCCTTACCTGGTTATGGAATACATCCACGGTCAGTCACTGCGTCAGTTCAGCACCAAATATGGTGCCTTGCCAGTGGACGAAGCGATCACCATTGTCATGCAAATATGCGCTGGGCTCCAGGAAGCGCACGAACAGGGCATCATTCACCGAGACTTGAAGCCCGAAAACATAATGATGAGAGAACAAGCCGATCGTCCGGATTGGGTGAAAATCGTGGACTTCGGTATTGCCCACCTTAAGCAAAGCGGAAACAAGCTCACAGCTACCGGGGTTGCAGTTGGGACGGTGGATTATATGTCACCGGAGTATTTAAGTGATAAGCCGATAGATCAGCGCGCAGATGTTTACGCTGTCGGAATTATTCTCTTTGAGCTGCTCACAAGTAAGTGCCCCTTTGAGTCCGAATCGTGCGAAGCCGTCATGGCTAAGCACCTCTGGACGACACCCATGCCACCTTCATCTATGCGCAAGGATTTGGCACCTGGCTGCCCTCTGGACCGAATTGTCGAACGCGCTTTGGAGAAAGAGCCGGACGGGCGCTTCCAATCGACAGCTGACATGCGCAAAGCCTTGCAAGAAGCCAAACGAAACAAACCTGCCGGTTAAGCTGTAGGGGCGGGCGCCAGGCGCTTCCCTGTCCTCGACCTTGGGTAGTTGGCTGTATGCCACAAGGGGACGCATGGCAGCACCCCTACACTTGTCCTGGCCGAATACCTGTGTGCCAATTGACGGCGCCGACACCATCCAAATCTAGCGACTTACCTTTCAATGTTCAGTAGGTTACGCGCGCCTCATATGGTCTGTATTGCCGCTGTGTGTATGGTAAGCAAGCATCTGGGACCAGAGATTGACAATTTCTCAGGTCGACCAACTACCATGGGCGCTATCCTTTAGCCAGTTGTAGAGAGAGGGGTTTGCGGAATGGTTGCACTCAAAGAATTCCTGCGAGTAAGTCAGATTATCGCTGTTTCGGCTTTTGCCGTCACGGTGCTGCAAGGACCCGCTTTGGCGCAAAGTTCAAATCTCAATCAGTACCAGTACAGTACTGACGGCTATGAAATTCCAATTCCGCCTGTCGTTGTGCCGCCGCCGGTCTACACTCCGCCAGCGCCGCCACCGCCTGTCGTTGTTCCGCCGCCACCTCCTGTCGTTGTCGCGCCGCCGGAAGTTCCGCGCGTGCCAGTACTACCTGTGGTGCAAGCTCCAAACGTACCTTTCTTCCCGCAAGCAATCGATTTGACAAACGCAGCTCCGAACGTCAGACCAAATCTTCCGGTTCCGATACCGCCTTTGATTGGTTCGGCCTCTGACGGCTTACAGACCATTCCTAATAACCAGTTCCCGCTGGCTAAGAATTTAAAAGGTAAATCCGATTGGATCTTGGTGCGTGGCGAAGAATCGTCTGTGTTCCAGCGACCAAACCCATATACTGCCAAGTTAGAAGCCGGTACCATCCTGGTGTAAGTGCGAAGGCCTTCAGATTTAGCATTGGTGCTAACTCCTCTGGGCGAAATTGCGTTGCACTCAGATGGGGACGTACTGCTCACATACACCGGTGATGTGCTGCGCATTTACAACATCAGCGCTCTTGGTAACGATTGCAAAGTAAAATTCGGACGCGAAGTAATAGGCGAGAATAAATCGGAATGCGTAAAGCTGAAAGTCGGTTTTGAAATTGTCGCATCGACTCATAAGCTCGGCCGCGTTGACCTTCGACCAGCAGACGGTGTTGCACGCCGCAGGGCGCAGCTGCTCAACAATGGACACATGGCAATCAGCGAATTCTCGGTGCAAAGTGTTCTGTCGAACAGCGCCGTGATTGTGCAAATTGCCCAACAGTCGACCAACGCTAAAGAGGCCCGCGTCCTTTCCCAAATGTCCAAGATGGCAGCGGTATTGAATTATGTGAATAGCCCGTACGGCTACACAGTTGAAGGCGCTACTGGCGTCGCTTCAGCGCCAGGCAAACAGCCACTCTAGCTGCCGTTACAGCTAGGGATTAAGCTATCAGGGAATCCTATCGGGTTCTGTTTTGCGCAGCCACGAAGGCCTCGGCTGAAGTTCAGAACTCGGGAACTGTCATGTCTTGCGGAGACGTTGCTTTCTTGTCGTTCTGCGGTTGCGCCTTACTAAGTGCCACCACTTCATTCACCTTTTGGGATGAGTCTTTCCCAAGTACTTCTTTGTAAATGGCAATTGCTTCGTTGAAACATTTTTGCGCCATTTGTGGCTTATTCCGACGTTGATACATTTGCGCAAGCATTACCTGTGTTCGTGCCATTCCCACAGATTGCTCGCCTTCGGTTTCACGATAGATTGATTCTATGCGGGCGTACGTTTCTTCTTCGAGCGAAGTCTCTTTCATTACTTCGTACGCGGTCGCAAGTGCGTTCAATAATGGAATCTCCTGAGGGACTGGCCCAAGAACTCTGTCAATGCCTTCGTTAGCCATTCTCAACGAAGCTTCTGGTCCTTTGCAGATTCCCTCGCGGATCATAGATTTGCTCTCTTCCAGCGTTGCAAGCGCTACTTGCGCCACTTTCAGTTGAGCGATTTCTTCGGGGGATAGCTTGTACATGGTTTTGTACAGTTCGCGGCTGCTACTGAGCTCACCTAAGTAATCATGCGTCCAAGCGAGCCCCTTCAGCATATCTAGATATCGCTTATCCTCTGCCCCGAATTTATCTCGGGCATATTTTGCGGATTCTGCATACTCTTTCTTCGCTGTTTCGAAATCCTCGCGGGCAAGGGCAACGCGTCCATTTTGCATCGGCGTTGCGCGATCACTTTGTTGCGGCGTCGACAGCATAAACCAAATCGCTCCGCCCAGAAGTGCGCATCCGAGGGAAGCACCGAAGGCGATCAGAAGCTTTTTCCGCATAGCACGCTATTCTTTGGCGTAACCGTCGTAACCATTTACGTGATTGAGAACTGCGGCCATGCGGGACATGTCGCTCAGAACGCGGCGCGATTTAGCGTCGGATTCCTTTTGGTTGAGTCCCACAACGATCGCGCTTTGCTGCAATGCGCTTTCAACATGATACTGGCTTACCGCTACGAACCCGTCCTCGAGTACTTGTGGATGGCGGCGAAGGATTCCGTCCTGCGGACGAAGATCCGCACGACTGAGTTTGTGATCTCCAGCAACAAGCTCATAGCCTGGCTTGATAGTGAAGATCTTGACTTTGCCAGCGAATGGACCTTTGTCCAATTGCACTCGCAATGTCTGCCCCAGCGCATCAATATTTCTAAGGCGTACCACGCCTTTTTGGACAGTGATGAAAGCATCGCTGTTGGCTGAAAGTGCCACGACACCCAATGGCGTGTTGAGCATCCCGAGTTGAGATGGACGTTTGACAGAAGCCAGCACAGTTCCTTCCAAGACATTAACCATGTACGGTGTCTCACGAACGAAACAAGTCGGTTCTCCTTGAACAAGGATGAAGTCCGTCGGACCCTTCAGATTTTCCACGGAAGGGAATTTGTCCAGTTGGGACAGCCCATTGATCGGTTGAGTGAGGCTGGTAAGCGGGATGACCGAGGCTATCTCACTTGGGATTGGAACCACGACATCTAGCGGCACCATCAGTGGATTGATAAATGGAGTTTTTGGAATCTCAGGGATTCTCACTACCGGTGGTGGCGTTACGACTTCCGGCGGAGGCGTCTGAATAACTGGCGGCGGCGGTGGCACTACGATAACCACAGGCGGAGCTGAAGGAGTTGGAGGAGGAGTGCCCGGGCCGGCGCATGCATAACGATTTGTGGGCACAAGTGCGATATAACTAGCCAGCACTGCAATGAAGAAGAGCACTCTAACGTAAGCCATAAGATCACCCAATCAAGTGTCATGACTATTCTACTTTAAGCTCATTAAATCTGGCTCTAGTCGAGAGTAATAGAACAATCCCGTTCCGCCCGAATTAATCTTCTCAACCAGCCTAATGTGACCGTTTGGGCTGTCAGGAGGAAGGAAGGCAGCGCGGGTATCGAACGTGGAAAGGCAGATTTCAGAGCAACCTAGGTTGGCGGGCACTTTGGTCGGGCTTTTCCTGTGTGTCGCTTTATTGACATCCGTCACCTCCGTCGGGGCGCAGAACAAATTCTCGCTTTCTTCGACCAACGATCAGTTTTTAAAGCCGATCTTCACTCCGCATGACACGCCTCCGCCAGCATTCATTCCTCCGCCGGTGACCACGATCCCAACTCCAACGCCGATTCCTCGGATACCGATAGTCCCGATTGTTCCGCAATTACACACGAACAACCTTCCCCCGGTTAATCCGATGGACCTAACGAGGCAGCTTATCGTTGAAGGTGAGCATACGCCAGGTCCTGTCAGTGCGCTCCAGGGCATCAAAGAAGTCAGCGACTTCCCTCAAGCCGACCGCTGCAAGGAAGGCACTGATATGCTGCTGGTTCGCAGCACGAACGAAAGCTCGTTTTCTAAAACAACATCTTACTCAGTGGATTTCAAAAGCGGTGAGATTGTAGCTTCATTACGCAGACCGTCACGTCTTGGCTTTGTCACGTTCGCCCTGGGCAAAATTGCCTTGTCCGCCGATTCCGACGTCATGATTAAAGAATCTGCCGGTGTTTTTCGCATCGTTAACTTTGATGGGCGCGGAGAGAAGGTCAAAATTAAACTGGCTGACAGCGTGGGCCCAGATCAAGATGCTAAGGTAATAGCACTGGCACCCGGTTATGAACTAGTTGTGGGCGATCACGTTCTCAAACGCTCTGACATACGGGTCGCTGATGGTTGTGCTCGAAGGCACTTTAAGTTGCTGGAAAACGGCAAAATTGCAGTGTGTGAGATTTCAACCCAGAGCGTGCTGACGTCCAGCGCAGTAATCTATGGACTGAAGCATACAGAGGTCGACAAAGAGCGGAGAATTCTTGGTGATATGTCCAAGATGGCTGCTGTTCTAAATTACGTAAATGGGGCGGACGGTTTTGCAATTGAAAGTCCAGGACATCTCGCAACCAAGTAAGACGCCCGTTGCGCTGCGTCTGGCCCTTTCTTGTTTGGTTTTATTCACCTGTTTCTTATCCGTCAAGTTCGCAAACGCCCAGCATTCTGTTGACCCGATTCAACAGCAATTAGAAATCGTAAAGCGTGCCGAGAGCGGGGGCAAGGCTCAGTATGCTGACGCCCTTTACGATCTTGCCACGCGTTACAACAACCGGGGTAGTTTGAAGGATGCCCACAGGTACTACGAGGAATCATTGGCTGTAGAACAGACGTTGAAACGGCCGGATAAAGAGCTCGACGTCCGAACGCAAATTGCTCGGACCTTCCTGTTCCAGTGGGATATCGCAGAAGCACTCAAAAAATTCAATGAAGCAATCGCTTTTGCTTCATCACATTCGGTCAAGGATGGCGTCGCCGGCATCGAAAACAATATTGCCACCAGCCTCATGCAATTCGGTCGTATAGCCGAGGCTGAAGAACATTTCAAGAAGGGTTTAACCCAAATTCCTTCAAGTGAGACTGTCTTGCGCTCCACTCTGTTGCGAGGTTTGGCGTCCGTATATCAGCGTACCGGACGTTATGATGAAGGTGCCAAATGTTTACAGGAAGCGACAAAAATCCTTTCGGAACACGGTGATGAAGGCGACTACGGCAAGGCTCTTGTCGAGCTGGCTGAGTATCAGAATCGTAGTGGAGATCCTGCTGAATCAAGTAAGACCTTCGAAACGGTCCGCGAAAAATTCAACGGGGACGTGTACCCGGACGTATTGGGTTTCGCTGAATTTGGACAGGCAGAGAATTTATATGATCGCCAAAAGATAAAGGAAGCAAGTGAGCACTATCAAAACGCTTTGAAGTACGCCAGGGCGAATGCTGGCGATAACGATTTGGTGACAAAGTGTTTGATTGGTTTGGGCACTGCGGAAGCGGACTTAGAACACTTCACGGAGGCTGAGAAGGCGCACCAGGAGGCGCTTGATTTAGCTGATCAAGCAGGCAACATGACTCGCCTAATTCAGGCCGAGATTCAACTATCTCAAGATTACTTGATTCAGGGCAACCCCGAACGTGCGTTGCAATACCTAGTGAAAGCGCTTGGTCAGACGACTGACGTCGATCAAAAAACTCGAGGAGATGTCTTAACTGCAACTGCCCGTTGCTACGCCGGTCTTGGCCAGCACGCAGCTGCAACGAAGTACTATCAACAAGCGATCGGTGTTTTCGGCCAGATAAACCATACAGAACTAAAGGCCCTGGCCTTGAACAGTTTAGCTGTCTTGTCACTGGATACCGGTGACTACGACACTTTCGATAAGGTGTATCAGCAAGCCAAAGATGCGTCTTCGACGTTACCTGCACGTGAAAGGGCCAAGTTTGAATTCAACGATGCGCAATCGAAACTTATGCGCGGACGGTACGCAGAGGCTACAGGAATCTATAACGAGGCTCTGGACAAGATCAAGAATAGTGGCGACGAGGGGCTCCAGTCGTCTATTCTAAGAGGTTTGGGAACCGCGAGTTACTTGTCCAAAGACTACGCAACTGCACTGTCTTTTTATCAGAAAGCTCTCGCTATGAGCGAGAATTCGGGCTCAATTGAAACCCAGTGGGATTGTACCTTGGGTGTTGGTAAGGCGTATAAGGCGCTTAACCAGTACAAAGAGGCCGAACCGATGTTGCGCCGGGCGGTCGCTCTTGTAGAGCGTGAACGCAGCAATTTGACGCGTGATTCATTCAAGACATTCAACTTAGATTTGCGAAAGGACTGCTTTCAAGAATTGGTGGATCTGCTTGTTCGCACGGACAGGGCGTATGAATCGCTGGAAATTGCCGAGCGCGGTAAAGCACGAGCATTTTTAGACATGATGGCGAACAGAAAGGAGCGCCGTATCGCTTCAATAGATATAGCTCCTGTCGGTAAACCAGAAGAAAAGGCAGATGGACAAGTTCTGATCGCCATGGCTAATGACGGCAGCCGTTCGGTAACCGTAAGTGGACGAGACTCAGCTGTCCTTGAAGAGACTGTTATCAGCCCGATCAACGCTGATCCACCGACGATTGAAGAAATAAAAGCCCTCGTCGCGAAAAGAAATTCGACCTGCGTTGAATTTCTCATGGCGAACAATCACATCTATACGTGGGTCGTGAATCCCAACGGTAGTATTCACATGACGCCACCGCTGTTGGTATCGAAAGATTTCCACAATCGCGTCCGCGACTTGCTTGTAGCGATGACACAATTAACGAAAACTCCTGCTGAGATGCAGGCTCTGGGCGCCAAGCGGCAAGCAGAATTGCGGAATCTCTATGGCTTGCTAATCAAACCAATTGAACAGTACCTACCGAAGGACAAAGACTCGGTGGTGACAATACTGCCGCACAATGTTCTGTTTTGCATTCCGTTTGCGGCGCTGATGGCTGACGATGGGGAGTTTCTGATAGAAAAGCATTCGCTCAGCTACGCACCGGCGATCGGCGTGTTAAGAGCCACCCAGAAGTTGGAAGAACAGAATGGGCACCCGCAACCTAAGCTGCTCGCCTTTGGCAATCCGATCACAGAGCGCATCGCGTTTTTGGGCAAACTACCGTATGCGGAGAAGGAAGTCAACAGCATCGCGAAAATATTTGGTCAGCCAAATTCGACGGTCGAAGTTGGCGCCGCGGCAACGAAGGATAAATTCGCGGAACTGGTGCCCAATGCTGTCGAGATACATCTGGCTACTCACGGTCTGGTCGATGAAGAACATCCGATGCGATCGGCGGTGGTGCTAGCACCAACGGACACAGACGACGGAATGCTGAGCGTCCGCGACATCCTTACGCTAAAGAACTTGAAGGCAAGGATAGTGGTGCTCTCGGCTTGTCAGACGGGACGTGGAAAGATTACCGGAGATGGCGTTGTCGGGCTTTCTCGCGCGTTCATCATAGCCGGTGCCCCTTCCGTTCTTGTGAGCCAATGGAACGTAGATGATTTGATGACAGGCTTTCAGATGGAAAAGTTCTATCGCTTCTACCTGAAGGGTGCAGACCGGGCACATGCCCTACGCGATGCACAAGTGGCAACCATCCGCTATATGGAGAACGTGCCCGATGGGCAAACGGTCGCGCATGAAAAAGACAAAGTAAGGGCAAATCCGCGCTATTGGGCGGCATTTCAACTGATCGGCGAAATCTAGTCTCCCGGGATCGCCGGCTTCCCTCCTGCATCAGGGTGGGGCACGGCCCCACAATTGACGGTGCAGCGGCAAGCTGACCGTGCAGTTAAATATCCACCGAGTATTCTAGAGTCAGTCGAGGTCTGATTTCGCTTCGAGCGCTTCCTTTAACACCAGGAATTCATCTTTGGCCGGAAGCCCGGGGCTTTCTGAATTTGTATAGAGAATGACGGCTCCGTTTTCAGTCCAAAGAAGAATTAAATCAGGATCTTCGGACCTCTGAAAAACCCACACTTGCTTTTTTCCGATCAGGCGGTGAAGACCTAGTTCAGAATGAATATGTCGGTGCACCGCACGATCAAAGAAGTAAAGGTTTCCGTAGCCTCTCCGAGACCTTGAAGGTGCGAAATATTGAACGAACTCATGCGAGCCAGACTCGCTCTCCAATAGATCTAAAGCCTGCCTTGATACTTGCTTTAGGCGCAGCATGCTCCACTCAACCAAAATAATGAGCGCAAGTCCCCCAACAAAGAACCAGGCGCGATAATGTTGCTCAAGCCATGGAGTGAAAAGGGCAATTAGAAGAATGCCAACTCCGATCGCCAAACCACACTGGCGAAGTCCGCTGCTCATCCTCAAACTTTCTAAGTGGACGACATTGAGAGAGATAAGGTGTTTGGAAGGAAGGTCCCGCTCGTTTTCGGACTGCGAATCCAGACTAGGTCCCATTTGTAATTAATCTCCAATGGACCTTGTGCGTATTCCGTCAAGGATGGGCGACGTCGAAGAGCAGGCTGTTCATGTCGGAACGAAGTGGCGTTGGTATACCCGCCCCTTACCCATTTTGTCACTTCTTTTGTTGTGCATATTGATTCGCCCTTCAGGTTCAACGAATGCGCGTTGTGAATCACTACACTTCGATCAACTGGAGAAGAGTAAATACAAAGTTGAAGGTGCCGAACCGTGGGGCAAGATGGAAATCAGAGATTTGACAGCGGATTCTGTTTAGCCGCTGCGCAGAGCCACGGGGAATATTGCTGGTTTGCTGATTTCGGTTCTGATGCCGCCGAACAAGCGAAAATTGACCCCGGCAAACCCGGCACGACTCGCCTGTCCGATGTTATAGAT
>Ga0163152_10008316_pt1 | contig 11104 bp, 10 predicted proteins | sample OliLakLV19MP8IB2_FD_148635 | JGI IMG/M metagenome (GOLD analysis project Ga0163152, IMG submission 148635) | Freshwater microbial mat bacterial communities from Lake Vanda, McMurdo Dry Valleys, Antarctica - Oligotrophic Lake LV.19.MP8.IB-2 | ecosystem: Environmental > Aquatic > Freshwater >...
GTTTCATGGGAGGAAGTCCACCGCATGGGTTGAAGGGTGGAATAAGTGCGGACACTTTTCGCAGCGGGTAGTTCGCGGAAGGCGCTGAATTCTAGAACCTCTCACGCGGTGGGTGAATACCTGGGTGGCAATTGAACCGGACCTGTATATGATATCCACGATGTTCTCCGCTGCAAAAGACATGGTAACTAGCCGGGCTGCGAAATCGTACGTGAACGACTTCATCCGTAACTACGGGGCAGTGGATGACCTCACCATTGATTCCAAGCGGCAACGTATCGACGTAACTTGTACGCTACACGGCGAGGTGAGTGCGATCAGTGTCACCATCGAAAAATATCAAATCGAGCGGCGCGACGGGAAGACGTTGTTCCACGTGTTGGACAGCTCGGCGACCCGGCCATGGATGCAGGCGGCGATGCGAGATCATCTGCACGGGCGGAAGTTCGAGTTGCCGCCGTGGGCGGCGGTAGCGCTGTAGCTTCGCAGGAGTAGCGAGTAGCGAGTAGCGAGTAGCGAGTAGCGAGTAGCGAGTAGGGAGTAGCGAGTAGCGAGTAGCGAGTAGCGAGTAGCGAGTAGCGAGTAGCGAGTAGCGAGTAGCGAGTAGCGAGTAGCGAGCGGCTACTCGATTGTGCCACGGATGTCGAGGGGTGGCACGCCTTGGTTGGTGGATTGTTTCGTGGGTCGGGCCGCAAAAAAACCCGCCGGGTGAGCGGCGGGTTGAGAGAGTTAAAATTTGCCGGAGCGGAGTGCGCGTGCGTGTTACGCGACGGCTTTGGGGATGTCCGCTTCTAGGTCAACCGCGTGAGGATGGTTTCGTTTAACGCGGGTGAGTTGATGACGGCGCTGGAGCATACGGTCCAGTTTATCGATCAGCATGGAAACTGCTTTATGGCATTCGTCGGCTTCGACGACGGCATTCATATCGGGCCCGTGGATCTGGATATGGCCCTTGGCCTTGAACTGGGTTCCGACCGTTACCGTCCGATCGCATTCCAGTTCCACGCGGAGGCGCACGATGCGCTCCTCGTGTCGAAACAGTCGCTCGGCTTTCTCCCTGACGAACGTCTTGAGCGACGGTGTCAGTTCGAGGTGGATGCCAGAGACGATCAGTTCGTGTTGGTTTTGGCTGTTCATGTGTGTCCGTGTGGTTTCGGGTGACGCAATACGGAGGCGAAGCCCGGTATTGCGAAGAAAGTGAGCCCTGTCTTTGTCGGCGATCATGCCCTCGCTAAGCGAAGTGCTGGAACCCTTCTCGGCCGTCGTTCTGACGGGCGGATCTTCCGGTATTGGAAAATCTTTCATCAAGCTGGGTCAGACGTTGAAGCCGCGGCTGATCTTTTGCAATCTCTCCAGGCGGGAACCGGAGGAAAAAACATCCGAAAGTAGGGAACTGATTTTGAACCATTTCAGTTGTGACTTATCACAACCGACGGCGGTGGCCGAAACCGTGCCTCGGGTGGTTCGGTTTCTTGAACGCGAGGTGCCTGGGGGGCGGATCCTGCTCATCAATAACAGTGGATTCGGCGCATTTGGTGCATTTCCTGAGCTCAATCTTTCCCGGCAGCTGGAGATGATTGATGTGAATGTTCGTGCGCTGGTGCAAATCACCGGCTTGATGTTGCCGCTGCTGCAGGTGCGGGGTGGCGCCATTATGAACATTGCCTCGACGGTGGCGTTTCAACCGACCCCCTATACCGCGACCTATGGCGCCAGCAAGGCGTTCGTGCTGCACTGGACCCTCGCGCTCAACGAGGAACTGCGCGGCACCACGGTCCGAGCCCTCGCGGTTTGCCCGGGTACGACCAAGACCGACTTCTTCCGCACGGCGGGATTAGGGTCGGGCGCGATGATGGAATCGGTCGCGATGACGACGGATGAGGTGGTCACGAGTGCCTTCCGCGCTTTGGGCGCAGCTCGCGCGCAAGTGGTGCCGGGACTGATCAACAAGCTCTACACCTTCGCCGGTTCGAAACTGCCCAAGCCGCTCGCCGCGCGGGTGGCCCGTGCTATCATGCAGCGGTTGCGTCGCAGTTCCGCTCCGTGATGATCCCGCCCCTGAATCCAATTCCGCCTGCTTCAGCCTCCGCCTCCGCCGCCTTGCCGGACGATCATTTTTCGCAGCGCGCGTGTGCCTGGCCGCGTCGACCGAAAGAGCAGGGACCCGTGCGCATGATCTCGCCGGAGGAAGTGCCGCCGTGGGTGGTTTACGAGGACGCGCGGCTCCTGGTGGTGAACAAACCGGGCGACGTGGTGTGCCATCCCTCGAAGGCCGGCCCGTGGTCGAGCCTCGTGGGAGCGTTGCGCGAATATGCACAGCTGCCAACGGTGCATCTCGTTTTTCGGCTCGACCGCGAGACGAGTGGCGTCGTCGTCCTGGCGAAGGATGCCAGGATGGCGAGTCGCCTGCAGGTCGCGATGCAGGAGCGGAAAGTGGGAAAAGCGTATAAGGCAATTCTTACGGGCGAGCTGAATCAGCCCGTGACGGTTGATCAACGCCTGGGTGACGATGTGACCAGTCCGGTTTTCATGAAGTCAGGAGTCGTCGGGCCCGAGGAGCCGGGGCAAAACGCGGTGACGCATTTTACGCCCGAGTCGCACGGCGGCGGATTCACGCTGGCGCGCGTGGTTACGGAGACGGGCCGGAAGCACCAGATCCGGGCGCACGCCCAATGGCTCGGGCATTCACTGGTTGGCGATAAAATCTACGGGCCGGATTCGCGGCTGTATTTGGACTTCATTACGACCGGATGGACGGAGACGCTCGCCGCGAAATTGCTGCTGCCGCGGCAGGCATTGCATTGCGCCGAGATTGATCTGCGACCGGCGGGTTTGGATTTCGTGTTTAAGGCGACGATGCCCGAGGATTTGCGGGCGTTTTGTCGGGAGCGGGGGCTGGAGTGAATGATGCTTGAAGGTAGGGGCCGATCTCCGCGCGGCCTTGTTTGATGTCAGACGATCCCGAACGTGCGGCCGGGGGCAGCCGCGGTCCCAGGGAAACGGGCGAGCGGCCATTTCGAATAGCCAGCGCCCTGCGGAAAACGAAAAGGCCCCGGAAATTTTGAGGTTTCCGGGGCCAATTTGTGGGGGTGGGCGTTCGTCACACGCTCTTTCCCGTTCGCACATGCTTGGACGCGCTCGCTTTCGCGGGCGATGTGCTTCCCGACGCCACTCTCCGCGGCATGCGGATGTTTCGGTCTCATGGCGGGACCGTCCTGACCGTTGCCGGTCCGGATCTTCGAGTGAGGCCTTTCCGCCCGGTTCGGACGCTCCCTGCCGGGAGCGGCGCGCCGGACGTGGTGCTGACACGCCTGCAACGGATCTTGTCGCGCGTCGGCACCCTTACCACGGGGACGGCATCAGCTGGTGGCTGATCGTTGGCCCCGCGCTACGGGTCTGACCTCTTAACTCTCAGGCTGCGTTGGCGTTTGCAGTAGGGTGATCCCGCTTTACGGGACCGCCCCAGTGAGGAGGTTCACGGGCTTTGCCTAGGTCCGTTCTCTCCCCGCCATCATGCTTCCCTTACGCGTCCGACTCGGTTGAGTTGGACCTTTTGGCGGGGTCGTCCCGCCGGGAAACGCGTTGGCGTTCTGGTCTGCGCAGTAGCAGCCTCTACCTCTGGGGTAACTGCGTCGACGGACGGGTCGAAACTCCCCGTCCGGCTGACTCCACTTGGCCCGGTTTCTAATCGGGCCTCATGGCTCAGTTCCTAGTTCGTGGGTGGACTGACCGGACACGACTCCGGCCAGAGGAACTGGTGATATATGCCTCTTTCCCGGCTTTCGCCGTGATGAGGGGAGAGCGGCACCAGTTGCCGCTCACCATTCCCCGGTCGCCCGGGATTATCCCAATCGCGCTCTCGGTTACCATTTCAGATTCCCGCGCTACGACTGTTCTATCAAGGAACGAGTGAGATCGTGGGAGTAAAGCGCCAAAGCTGAAGTCTTTGTTTTGCACAACTTATTCTCCGGGCGGAACGGAGAGTATCTTGGGAATAACCTTATTCCCCGGTTATTCACCGCCGGAGGAGAGAAACCGTTCCTTGGGACCGCGGCCGCCTCCGGCCGCATCCGGCAACAAAACGGAACCCAATCCATCCGGGGCGGCCGGGGGCGGCCGCGGTCCCAGGGGAACCAGTCCCCACGAAACTAGCCGGTAACAAGTCAGTGCACTTGGCCAATCTCGACCTGATTGGCATAGCGGACCGGGGCTGATCGATGGGACCGCGGCCGCCCCCGGCCGCATCCGGCAACAAAACGGAACCCAATCCATCCGGAGCGGCCGGGGGCGGCCGCGGTCCCAGGGGTAAACCAGACCGCGAACATCCTCCGAAACTTCCTCTTTCGCGCCGACATCACGAGCCGCTCTCGACGTCGCACTCCTCGACTGTTCGACTCCGCGGCTGCTCGATTTTAGACCTCCATGTTGCCGCGCGAACTGCCCATCTACGAACTCGAAACTGCCGTCGTGGCGTCGTTGCGCGCGCAAGGCCGATTGATCGTCCAGGCTCCGACCGGATCAGGCAAATCCACGCAAATTCCGCAGATGCTGTGGCAGCACGGCCTCCTCGGCGAAAAGGGTGAAGTCGTCGTTTTGCAGCCGCGCCGGCTCGCTGCGCGCATGCTTGCGAAACGCGTCGCGGAAGAATGCGGCACCGCGCTCGGCGAAGGCGTCGGTTATCAGATCCGCCTCGAGTCGCGCGTCAGTGAACGCACGCGCATCCGTTTCGTGACCGAGGGAATTCTCCTGCGGCAAATGTCGTTCGATGCGACGCTGCGCGGGGTGAGTGCGCTCGTGTTCGACGAGTTTCACGAACGCCATCTCTACGGCGACATCTCGCTCGCGCGGGCGTTGCAGATTCAGCAGACGATCCGGCCCGATCTAAAGATCATCGTGATGTCGGCGACGCTCGATGCCGGAGCACTGAAGACGTATTTGGCGCCGTGTGAGGTGCTCGTTTCGCACGGGCGGAGCTATCCGGTGCGCATCGAATATCTGCCCAAGACGGCGAACTTCGACCAGGATGCGGTGTGGGATGTCGCCGCGAGTGAATGTGCGCGCGTCGCGAGCGCGAGCGACGGCGATATGCTCGTGTTTATGCCCGGTGCCTATGAAATCAGCCGCACGGTGCAGGCGATTCAAGGATCACGGGTGCTGCGCGAATTTGTGGTGTTTCCGTTGCACGGTGAGTTACCGCCCGAACAGCAAGATCGGGCAGTGGCGCGCGCGGAAACCCGGAAGATCATCGTGTCGACCAACGTCGCGGAAACCTCTCTGACGATCGATGGCGTGACCGTGGTCATCGACTGCGGCCTGGCCCGGATGGCGCGTTTCGATCCGCACCGGGGCATCAACACGCTGTTGATCGAGAAGATTTCCGCGGCGAGCGCGGATCAGCGGGCGGGCCGCGCCGGACGCACCGCGCCCGGCGTGTGCGTGCGCCTCTGGACCGAACGCGAACACGGCCAACGCGCGCCGCAAGAGTTGCCAGAAGTTAAGCGCCTCGATTTGTCCGAGGTGGTGCTGACGCTGAAGGCGAGCGGCATTGAAGATGTTTTCAATTTTCCGTGGCTGGAAAAACCCGAGACGAAAGCGCTGGAGCGAGCCGAAGGATTGCTGGCGGACTTGGGCGCGCTGAAAGTGGGAGTAGGTTCGGCTCGGGCGGGCGCGATCACCGAGTTGGGTCGAAAGATGCTGCGCTTTCCCGTGCATCCGCGTTATGCGCGAATGCTGCTGGCGGCGCAGGATCGCGGCTGTGTGCGGCCGGTGGCGCTGATGGCCGCGCTAACGCAGGGGCGAAATTTCCTCCTCCGGGGCGTCCCGCGGGAAGTGGAAAATGCGCGGGAAGATGTGCTGGGCGAGGAGCATGAGAGCGATTTTTTCCTGCTGATGCGGGCCTGGCGTTACGCCGACCAGGCGAATTACGCGCTGGAGGCATGTCGCCGGCTCGGCATTCACGCGCAAGGCGCGCGGCAGGTCGGGCCCTTGTTTGAACAATTCCTGGAGATTGCGGGAAAGGAAGGTCTCGATGTCGCGGAGAAACGCGTGAACGGCGCCGATGTGCGCAAGTGCGTGCTCGCCGGTTTTTCGGACCAACTAGCCAGGCGCCTGGATGCCGGAACGCTCCGCTGCGAACTGGTGCATCAACGCCGCGGCATGCTCGCGCGCGAAAGCTGTATCCAAAAATCCCCGCTGCTGGTCGCCGCGGAGATCAGCGAAATCGGCGGCCGGGGCGGCGAGGTCAACGTGTTATTGACGTTGGCGACCGCGATCGAGGAACCCTGGCTCAAGGAGATTTTTCCGGACGATTACCAGGAGACCAGCGGCGTCATCTACGACGAATCCGTGCGCCGCGTGATGTCGCGTCGCGAGCGTCGCTTTCGTGATCTCGTGTTGGAATCAAAGGCGAGCTCCGACGACGCGCTGCTGGATGCGGCCGCGGCTTTGCTCACGAAAGAAGTTCTCGCCGGACGGCTTAAACTGGAAGCGTGGGACGACACCGTGGAGCAGTGGATCACGCGGGTGAACCGGCTGGCGGAGTGGTTTCCCGAGCTGGAGGTGAACCCGATCACTGAAGCGGATCGGGCGACGCTCGTGGAGCAGATCTGCTACGGCGAACTCGGGTATCGGGGAATCAAGGACAAGCCGGTCATGCCCGTGCTGCGGGATTGGTTGACCGCGGAGCAATTCGCGGTGTTGGACGATTACCTGCCGGAGCGGCTCGTGATGGGCAATGGGCGGCGCTCCAAGCTGACCTATCACGCGGAAGGCCCGCCGGTACTCAGTGCCCGGATACAGGAGCTTTATGGAATCGAGGGGAAATTTTCGGTGGGCCACGGGCGGGTCCCGGTGAAGTTCGAGATCCTCGCCCCGAATCAAAGACCGTTGCAGGTGACGGATGATTTAACCGCATTCTGGCGCGAGATGTATCCCAAGGTGAAAGCGGAGCTTTCGCGTCGGTATCCGCGCCACGAGTGGCGGTGAAGTTCAGGACTCCGATTGGGATTGAAAGGTTCGATGGATCGATGGGACCGCGGCCGCCACCGGCCGCTGTTCGGAATGCGGGCGAGGGCTCCCGCGGTCCCAGGGGAACCAATCCGTCAAGACGACTCCGGGTTATCTATCTGGATCGAAGAATCCAAGGTTCGATGGATCGATGGATCCAAGGATCGAAGGATCGAAGTATCCCTGGGACCGCGGCCGCCCCCGGCCGCCGTTCGGAATGTGGGCGAGGGCTCCCGCGGTCCCAGGGGGAACCAATCAGTCAAGACGACTCCGGGTTTTCTATTTGGATCGAAGAATCCAAGGCTCGATGGATTCAAGGATCCAAGGATCCAAGGATCGACGGATCGATGGGACCGCGGCCGCCACCGGCCGCTGTTCGGAATGCGGGCGAGGGCTCCCGCGGTCCCAATTTGCCAAGTTCCCAAGGTCCCATGGGAAAATGCTCAAACGGTAACTTCGCGAATCTGCTCGAGGGGCAGATCGTGCAGTTTCAATTCGAGGTTCTTCTCTTTGAAATACCGCAGCGTCCATTCATTCGGAAACAGTGCGATGGGCTGATCAAACTTGTCCGTGCCGAAACTTACTCCCGTGGCGACGACGATCGCGCTCGGGTTTTTCAACGCCGGGTGGGGCTCCAGCCACTTCAGGAGCGTCCACGGCGTGGGCGTCAGGCGCGATTCCGCGTTGTACTCGCTCTGCAGCCGCCATTGCACGACTTCGAATTGCAACGGGCCGACTGCCGCCAGCAGCGTTGAGCCGGGCGGCGCGTTGCGGGCGTTGAAGGCTTGCACGACACCTTCCTGCAGCAACTGCTCGAGACCCGCGCGGAACTTCTTGGCGTCCGACGGCGTGGGATTCGAGATGTAGGTGAAGACCTCCGGCGGAAACCGCGGGATCTCTTCGTAGAGGATCGCTTTGTCTTCGGTCAGCGTGTCGCCGATGCCAAACTCGCTGTGGCCCACCAGGCCGATCACGTCGCCGGGCCACGCTTCGTCGACCGTCTCGCGCTCCTGACCGAACAGCTTGTGTGACGACGAGAGTCGCATCGTTTTCCCCGTGCGTTGGTGGGTCACCAACATATCGCGTTCGAATTTGCCCGAACAGATCCGGATGAATGCGATGCGGTCACGGTGTTTCGGATCCATGTTGGCCTGAATCTTGAAAACGAAACCGGAGAACTTGTCGTGCGTGACGGGGATCTCGCGCTTCGGCACGTCGACCGCCATCGGCGGGGCATCGCCCAACGGTTTAGCGGTGCTGTTAACTGTGATGACCGATTGGCGCGGAGCAGGCGGTACGGAGTCCTTCAGAAAGCCGTCGAGCAGCAGTTGAATACCGAAGTTGTTGACCGCGCTGCCGAAGAAGACCGGCGTTTGCTTGCCGGCTTGAACGGCCGCGAGGTCGAACGGATGGCCCGCGCCATCCAGCATCGCCAACTGCTCGGTAACCTGGCCGTACGTGTAGTCGTCCAGCTTCGCGCGGACCGCGGGATCCTCGAGGGAAGTGACGTTTACAGGAGCCTGGTATTTGCCACCGGCGACGCGTTCGAACAGATGCACCTCGCGTGTCCGGCGATCGAATACGCCCCGGAAACTCGGTCCATTGCCGAGCGGCCAGACCACCGGCGACGACTGCAGCCCCAGCACCGTTTCCAATTCGTCGAGCAGTTCGAGAGCGTTGCGCGTGGGACGATCGCACTTGTTCATGAACGTGAAAATCGGAACGCCCCGTCGACGGCACACCTCGAAGAGCTTGCGCGTTTGCGCTTCAACGCCCTTCGCCGCGTCGATCACCATGAGGGCGGCATCGACCGCGGTGAGCACGCGGTAGGTGTCTTCGGAAAAGTCTTTGTGGCCGGGGGTATCGAGCAGATTGACGGCGTAACCCGCGTAATCGAACTGCAGCACCGTCGAGCTGATGGAAATGCCACGTTGCTTCTCGAGTTCCATCCAGTCCGAAGCGGTGGCGCGCTGGTTTTTGCGCGCGGTGACGGCGCCGGCGAGGTGGATGGCGTTCCCGTAAAGCAGGAACTTTTCGGTCAACGTGGTCTTGCCCGCATCGGGATGCGAGATGATCGCGAAGGTGCGGCGGCGGGCGATTTCTTGGGCGGGCGACATGGGGAATCCTCCAGCAAATCGGATTGGCGCAGCGAGGAAAGAGGAATTCGCAGGGACGGACCTAAAGCGGACAGTTCCCCTCAAAGCCGCGAACCAGGCAGGGTCACGGAGGGCACAGAGGGGGAGGAGAGGGCACGGAGAGGATGAGTCCTGGAGTTCGCGAACTCTGGTTCGGAGCTCTGTGGCCTCCTCTCCACCCTCAGTGGCCTCTGTGGCTCAGCTTGACTGCGCTTGGGCAAACGCTCCGTTACTTCTTTGCCGGCTCGGGCTTCGGCGTGGCCGCGGTGATCATGCGGATCACGTGGTACGTGGCAGGCGTGTCGCCCGCGTTGTGCATGCCGTGCAGGTCGTTGGAGTTGAAGAAGGCCACGGAGCCGGCGTTCGCCCGCTGCACTTTCCCATTGATCGTGATGTCGAGCGTGCCGTCCTGCACGATGACGAGTTCGTCGTCGAGATGCCGGTGGGCGCCGTGGGCTGCCGTGTGGGCTTTGACCGTGCTGGCGTGGTGGGAGAGTTTTTCGAGCGTAACGGTGGAACCGGCCAGGATCTGGCGGCGTTCGCCCGTGGCCGTGGGCACCGCTTTCAACGCCGTCCAATCGTAAACGCCGGAGCGCAAGGTGGGCGATGCGTTGTGTTGGGCCGGATTGTGCGTGGCGGCCGAGGCGAGGTTCACGACCCAATACGTGGCGCGAGTTTCGCCGACATTGCGGACGGCATGGGCGTCATTCGAGGCATAGAAAAACGTGGAGCCCGGGCCGGCGCGTTGCGTCTGGCCATTGATGTGCACCTCGAGCGTGCCCTCCTTCACGATAATCAATTCCTCCTGCGGATGGCGGTGCGGTTCGTGCGAGGCGCGTCCGGGATTGAGCGTCGTGATGTGACACTCGAACACCGCCAGGGTTGCGGTGGGATGGTTGGCGACGTCGCGGCGTTCGCCGCTAGGGGTGGGACGCACCTGCAGATCGTCCCAACGAAACACGGTGGAGTTTAACCTGGGTTTGGGCGCCTTGTCCTGCGCTTTGGCCGGGGCTTGGTTTTGCGCGCCGGCGGGCGACCCGACGGACACGAGCAGCAGGGTCGAGACGAAAAGGGGCAGGGTGGAACGACGAGATTTCATGGGGCAGAGGGAGGTTGCGCGACGCCGGTTCTGATGCAAATGCGGACTTTCGAAGTGACATCGCGGCGGTGACAAAGCACGTTGCCCGCCCCTGTGACGCTCTTCGCTTTCTACGTCGTTGTCATTACCCTCGGTATTCTGAGCATGGGTTTTCAGCTGCTCGCTTCGCGACTGCTGAATCCGCATTTCGGCTCCTCGATCATCGTGTGGGCCTGGCTGATCTCCACCTTCCTCGCTGCGTTCAGCATCGGCTCGATGGTGGGCGGTTGGATCAGCAATCTGGCGCCGGCACCCCGTCAACGCGGCCAAGTGATCGGTCTGTTGGTGGCCGTGGTGACCTTGGGGATCGTCGCGCTTTTTGGCCGGTCGCTCCTGACGAGCATTGAAGTCAACTTCACGGACATGAGCACGGGCCTGCTCGTTTCGTGTTTCGGCGTATTCTTTTTGCCCGTCACGGCCCTCTCCACCTTCGGGCCGCAATGCGTGCAGTTCCTCGCTACGCGCGGCACGCCGCCGGGAAAAGCGTCGGGCATCGTCTACGGCGTAAGCACGCTCGGAAACATTGCGGGCGTGATGCTGACGGCATTTGTGCTCATCCCGAATTTCCGTGTTTCGACCCTGCTCTATCTCTGGCTGGTGGTGGCGCTGGTTGGACTTCTGAGTTTGATTCGTCTCCTTCGTTTGCCTTAAGCGTCATGATTCTCCGTCCACTTTGCCTCTTGGTTCTTGCTCCGGTGCTGGGTTTCGCGGCTTCGCCGACGGGGCCCGATTACGTCGAGCAGTACGACACGACCTACAACAGCCTCACCGTGGAGAAACGCGGTTCGATCGTAGAACTGCGCGCGCGCGCGCGCAGTTCTACGAT
>Ga0163152_10008317_pt1 | contig 11103 bp, 10 predicted proteins | sample OliLakLV19MP8IB2_FD_148635 | JGI IMG/M metagenome (GOLD analysis project Ga0163152, IMG submission 148635) | Freshwater microbial mat bacterial communities from Lake Vanda, McMurdo Dry Valleys, Antarctica - Oligotrophic Lake LV.19.MP8.IB-2 | ecosystem: Environmental > Aquatic > Freshwater >...
TTGTAGCACATCAGTACGGTCCAGCGTCGACTCATCGAGCGGTTCTGGTCGGAGCGGTGCAGCACGTTGCTGTGGAAGAAGAGGCCGTCACCGGGCGCCATCTCGGCATGGACCACCGGCAGACGCTTTAACAATTCCTCCACGCGGCGCGGGTCGGCTCCTACCTGTTCGCCCTTCATCACGCCATGGTCGATGCGACCGCACAGGTGCGAGCCGGGTACAACCTGCAGGCATCCGTTCTCGCGCGTCGAATGGTCGAGCGCCACCATAACGCTCGCCATCAGCGGAAACACGCAGCCATTGTGATACCAGTAGCCATAGTCCTGGTGCCATTCCCACGCGCCGCCCACCTGCGGCTCCTTGGCCGTGAGCTTCGAGTGATAGTGATAGACCTCGCCGCCCAGCATCGCTTCCATCGTCTCGACCACCCGTTCGCTGCGCGCCGCGAGGCCATACACGCTGTCGCCGGGGTGATTCCACGTGGCCATCCGCGTGGCCATGCCTGCCGTGTCCTTGCGGTCGTACAGGCTCTGCTGCAGCGCCGGATCCGTTTCGATCGCCGCGCGCATGAGTGCCATCTCCTCCGCGTCGAAGAGGCCGGGCACCAGCACGAAGCCATCGCGCTCGTAGGCCGCCATTTGCGCCGGCGTCAAGATCGAACCACTCATCCGCTGCCTCCTCGGGTTGTAAGATTGCGCTGTTGATCGCGCCTCATGTTAATCATAACCCGCACCGCTACCCGCTATGTCACGCCGCTGCGCGAGGGCGGCTCGCTGCCGGCCATCGTCGAAGCCGATGACGAGGGTCTCTACGTGCTCACGTTTCGCGGTGCGGGCCAGGGGGCCAAATGCACTGGTCGCCCAGCTCGTGGCCGGTGAAATCGCGCGGCTCCCGCGACGGGGCACGGCCGATCATGCTTGAAACGCTCAGCCTGTTGCTGCTCGCGGCTGGCGCGTGGTTCCTGTGGGACAGCCTCAAGGCACGCGAAGCGGCCAACGTCGCCATCCGCGAGACGTGCCGGCAGCATGGCTACATGTTCCTCGATGACACGGTAGGCCTGTCAAGCCTGCGACCCGCGCGCGATGAACATGGCCAAGCAGCACTGCGCCGCGTCTATCGCTTCGAATACAGTGAGACCGGCGACCAGCGCAAGGCGGGCTCGATCGCGCTGCTGGGCGCCCGGGTGCTTTCCGTTTCGGTGACGGTGCCGCAGACGGCCACGATCCAAACGCTGCAATGAAGTCACACTGGGAAGGTTTCATCTCGCAACGCCCGCGGCCGGAGAACACGATGGACAAGACCTAGAAAGGCTTTCGCCAGGCCGGCGCGTTGCTGGCAGTTCTGGTGTTGCTTGCCGGCTGTGCAGTGGCGCCACCGGTGCCGCGCGCAGAACTGGAACAGCAGGTTGCCGTGCACGAGCGCGCGTTTGCGCAGTCGATGGCCGATCGCAACTTCGATGCGTTCCAGACCTTCATCGCCGCGGAGGCCATCTTCTTCACCGGCCCGACGCCTCTGCGCGGCAAGGACCAGGTCGTGGCGGGATGGAAACGCTTCTACGACCGACCGGCGGCCCCATTTTCGTGGACACCCGACAACGTGGAAGTGCTCGACTCGGGCACACTGGCGCTGAGTTCAGGGCCGGTCCGCGATCCCGGTGGCAAGGTCTTCGCCAGGTTCACGTCGATCTGGCGGCAGGAAGCGCCCGGTGTGTGGCGCGTGATCTTCGACAAGGGCAACGACGTGTGCGATTGCGCGAAACCGTAAAATCAATGCCCCCAGCGCAACGCCAGAGGATTCACTTCGCGCGCGAGTTCGAGCAATCCGGCGCGCGTGGCGGGATGCAGTGCCTCCAGCGGATGGCGCACCGCGTCGCTTTTGATCACGCCGCCTTCCATCATCACCACCTTCGTGGCGCGCAGGCCGCACTGGCGGTTCTCGAAGTTGATCAGCGGCAGGATGCGCGCGTACTGCGCCGCCGCTTCGCTGCGGCGACCGGCCAGGAAGTCCATCACCACGGGGTGGATCAGATCCGGCAACAGCGCGCTGGCCATCGTGCCGGTGGCGCCCGCATCGAGGTCCGCCATCAGCGTGATCGATTCCTCGCCATCGAAGGGGCCGTCGATCAGGTCGCCGCCCGCCTCGATCAGCGCGCGCAGCTTCGCGGCCGTGCCCGGCATCTCGATCTTGAAGTAGCGCGCCATTGGCACCTCGCGCGCGAGCCGCACCAGGAACGGCACGGACAGCGCCACGCCCGACAGCGGCGCATCCTGGACCATGATCGGCAGTCCTGACGCGTCTGCCACATGCGCGAAATGCGCAAGCATGCCTGCCTCGTCGGCCTTCAAACCGGTGCCGTGATACGGCGGCATCAGCATCAGCATTGCAGCACCCGCCTGTGCCGCCGCGCGCGCGCGTTCGCCCGCAATGCGCGTGCTGAAATGGCTGCAGGTCACGATGACGGGCACTCGTCCCGCGACATGCGTCAGCGAGAGCTCGAGCAACTGGGTGCGTTCGGCGTCCGTCAGCAGGAACTGTTCGGAGTAGTTGGCCAAAATGCAGATCCCGTCGACACCCTGGTCGACCATGCAGTCGAGCACGCGGCGCATGCCGGGAAGGTCAAGGTCGCCCGAGGCCGTGAACGGCGTCGGCGCGATCGGGTACATGCCGGTCCAGCGTGCGGACGATGCAGGAGTCATGGGGCCTCGCGCGAAAATGATGCGGGCCTGCGGCGAGGCGCGACGCAACGCGCGGCCCGGCCATCACCCGCGGGATCAGAAGTCCTGGGTGACCACCGCGGTCAATGCACCGACCGGTCCCAGCAGATAGATGGAATAGGTCTGCGGCGACGTCAGCGCGACGTTGGGGAGTGTCACCAGGGTTGCACCGGTCGTCGTGTCGGTGAACGTGAATGTCACCCCGCCCTGCGCCATGTTGACGTACGACGAAGCCGTCGGTGAAGCGAGGCCCGTGACGAGCGCAGGCGTGGCTCCCGATATGTTCACCGGTCCGGCATTGGGCGACGTATTGATGAAGCGCACCAGCACACCACTCGGCGGCGCCACCACGTTCAGATCGGCGAGGTACACCGCCTGCAACGCGGACGGAAAGCCGGTGAGGAACACCGTCTGGTCGGTGCCCGGAGATAGCGAGGCCGTGACGGATGCGAGTGCAGGCGTCGTGGTACCGGTGTCGGCGAAACTCATCACCTGCGCCGGGCCGGCCGGCACGGTGACGTAACCGCCGAAGCCGCTGTACGTTTCGTTGGTAATGATCGGCACAGTGTTCTGCAGCAGGTCGACCGCACCGGTCTGCGGCGCGGCGTGCAGCATCTTCACCTGCGCCAGCTTGCTGTTCTGCAGGATGGCCGGCCCCTTGCTTTGCAGCATCGCGGCATTCACGAGCAGGTTGCTGCCCGCGGAATACGGCACGAAAAAAAGTCCCGTATTGCCGGCGATGGTGACCGGACCCGAGTCGTAGATGACCGTCTTCGTGCGACTGGGGGTGGCGATGATCTGATAGGTACCCGGCGAGAACGAAAAGTTGAACGTCGTGCCGTTGTAGTTCAAGCCGAAAAAATTGGGCCCAATGTTGCTGATGTCCGTGCCCGGCGTGACGACATAAAGATCAATCGCCGCGGCATTGGAAGCGGCATTGAACGCGCTGATCAGCGCGCTGCCGTTGCTGGGAGGCTGCGCGACTTCCTGCAGCAGGTTCAGCACCGGCTGGCTTGGCGTGCCGGAGATCGTGAGCGTGTACGGCTGCTCGCCGGCCAGCACGTACGACGATTGCAACAGCTGATTCGTCGTCCCCGTGACGGTCACCGTGAACTGCTGCACGACGTTATCGAGCGTCTGGTAGTCCGTCGACGTCTGGAAGACAACACCGGTCCACAACTTGTTGGAACCGACGGTCACATCGACGCTGGCGACGCCGGGCAGCAGGTTGATCACGCGCACCTGCGCCGGACGCGACGGAAAGGAGTTGATGCTGTTGATTTTGCAGCCGCCCACGACAAGGGCGAGCAGGAGCGGGACGAGCAGGAACCAATGGCGGCGCATGGGCAGGGACGAAAGTGTTCGACGGGAGCCGTGGATTATGCCACGCGACTCCTTCAACCCCGGCGGGCGGGATGGGCACGGCGAGGTTCCGCCGTGCCCGCCACCTCAGTGCGCCGAGCGCTCGCCCGAAGGCCCGAGGGTGGCCCGCGCCGCGGGCGCCGCGGGCGCCGCTGGCGTAGCGCGCGCCGTGGCATCGCCGGGGGACGTTGTATCAGGATCGATGCGCTGGACATCGCCGGCCAGCACCGCGCCTTCGGCCACGATCAGCGAGCCATAGCGCACCACGCCAGACACCCGGCCGGTACCGTGGATGGTGAGGCGCGTACGGGCCGTGAGCTCGCCGGTGAACTCGCCGTGAATGTCGGCCACGTCGATCCACGCCGTACCCGACAGCGTGCCGGGCGCGGCAATGTCCATCGCCTTGCTGTGGATTGTCGCTTCCACGTGACCTTCGATGACCAGCAGGTCGCAATCGTTGACGGCCACGCCTTCGAGCTTGATGCCGGGCCCGACGTAGAGCTTGCTGCCGGCGACGGCCGCGGGTTCTCGGGCCGGCACAGCAGCGGGCGTTGCTGCGCGTTCGGTAAGCACGGGGACCGCAGCGTCCGGCGGCACGGCTTTGGCGGCGGCGTCGGCACGAAGCCGGGCATCGGTGCCGGGTGGGTCATAAATGGCAGGCCGCAGCGCGCCCTTGTTCGGGTCTTTGGGGTCGGGAAGGGCGTCGCGGCGATTGAAGTTGAGCATGGCGGATCCTCTGGCAGGGGGTTGGATCGGGGCCGCACGGGCGCGGCCGGGTCGCGACGACTGTTGTTGGTGTATGCAGCAGTAAAGCGAGCTCGCTATGACGGCGTCATTATTGTCCCGCTTGTTGTTTTGTACAACCCCGGCGCACAAGGTTCCCTTGATCGCAGTCATCGGCAACCGGACGCGACTTATCCGGATGGCCGATCGAAGGATTGCCGGCGCCATGGGATGATGACGAATTCTGCGCTTCAACACCGCCCAACCACCATGCGCGCACCCACTCTGCTCCTGATCCTCGGCCTGATGGCCGCCGGCTGCGCCGCGCCCCCGGACTCGGTGCCCATGACACCGAAGTCCGACGTGTCGACAGCGCCGGTGGTGCGTCTGCCACTACCCGACACTCCCACGCCCTCTGCCGCGGCGCCCGTACCCGGCGCCCCGCCCTCGGGCCCCGCATTGGCCATGGCGCCCATCGTCGTGCCGACCGGTTTCCAGTATGTCTGTGTGGTCGATCGCGCCGGCACGCGTGAGCAGACCACCATCCAGTTCGTGCCCAAGGTCGCGGACCTCTGCCGCCGCCACCCGGAAATGGGGCCGTGCCAGTACGAGCGCGACATCTGCCGCAGCAGCGGCGGCCGCGTGTTCGCCGCCAACGGCGCCGAGATCACGATGCTGACCGAAGCCGAGTACGACAAGAAGGTGATGCGCGTCCGGTTCAAGGCCGACTAGTGGCCTGTAACAGAGCAAACGGTAGTGAGCGATAGCGGTATGACGCCGCAATTCGTACCGAGCGCAAGGCGCCGCTTCGCCGCAAGGGTAGCTCCCCTTGCAAGAAGCGGCAACGCGGCGATCGGTGCGAATTGCAAGTCAGACACTACCGTTTGCTCTGTTACAGGCCACTAGTTGTCCGCGGGCCACGATGCCGCGCTGGCGGTCCTGCGCACCACGTTCGGCTACCCCGAGTTTCGCGGCCCGCAAGCGGAGATCATCGCTCACCTGATCGCCGGTGGCGACGCGCTCACGCTGATGCCCACCGGAGGCGGCAAGTCGCTGTGTTACCAGATTCCATCCCTGGTGCGTCCGGGGACCGGCGTGGTGGTCTCACCGTTGATCGCGCTGATGCAGGACCAGGTCGTGGCGTTGAAGCAGGTGGGTGTGCGCGCCGCGTTCCTCAACTCCACGCTGGATGCCGCAGGCGCGCGGGCGGTGGAAACAGCACTCGTCCGCGGCGAATTGGACCTCCTGTATGTCGCGCCCGAACGCATCACTACTTCGCGATGCCTCGAGTTGCTCGAGCGTTCTCGGATAGCGCTCTTTGCGATCGACGAGGCGCACTGCGTATCCCAGTGGGGTCACGACTTTCGCCCCGACTACCTCGGCCTGTCCGTCCTGCACGAGCGCTTTCCCGCCATTCCGCGCATCGCGCTCACGGCCACCGCCGATCCGCAGACACGCGCCGAAATCATCGAGCGCCTGTCGCTTCGTTCCGCGCGCGTGTTCGTCGCCAGCTTCGACCGGCCCAACATCCGTTACACGATTATCGACAAGGTCGACCCGCGTGCGCAGTTGCTGCGCTTCATCCGCGACGAGCATCCCGGCGAGGCGGGCATCGTCTATTGCCTGTCACGCAAGAAGGTCGACGAGACCGCCAGGTGGCTCGCCGCGCACGACGTGCGCGCGTTGCCCTATCACGCGGGCATGGATGCCGCGACGCGCAGCGACCACCAGGCACGTTTTGCGCGCGAGGACGGCATCGTCGTCGTCGCCACGATCGCCTTCGGGATGGGCATCGACAAGCCGGATGTGCGCTTCGTCGCGCACCTCGACCTGCCGAAGAGCGTCGAAGGCTACTACCAGGAGACCGGTCGCGCCGGACGCGATGGCGCGCCTGCCGATGCGTGGATGACCTACGGTCTCGCCGACGTCGTCCAGCAGAAGCGCCTCATCGACCAATCGGAGGCGGGCGACGCGTTCAAGCGTGTGGCCTCGGCCAAGCTCGACGCGCTGCTCGGCCTGTGCGAGACGGCGGGCTGCCGCCGCGTGCGGCTGCTCGACTACTTCGACGAGACGAGCACGCCCTGCGGCAACTGCGACAACTGTCTTGCCCCGCCGGATACTTTCGATGCCACCTCGGTCGCGCAGAAGGCCCTGTCGACGATCTATCGCACCGGCCAGCGCTTCGGCGCGCAACATCTGACCGACGTGCTGCGCGGCGCGGCCAGCGAACGCATCAAGCGCTGGGACCATGACCAGCTCTCGGTGTTCGGGATCGGTGCCGACATCGACGAAGCCACGTGGCGCATCGTGTTCCGCCAATTGGTGGCGTTGGGCCTGGCCTATGTCGACCATGACGCGCACGGCGGATTGAAGCTCGCGCCGGAGGCCCGGCCGGTGCTGCGCGGCGAAGCCACGGTGGCGATGCGTCGCTCGGTGGCGCGGCCGGGGCGCTCGCGGCGTCCCGCGGCCAGCGCAAGTATTGCAGGCGTGAATGCGTCGCTGCTCGACCAGTTGAAGGCCTGGCGGCTGGCGGAGGCTCGAGCGCAGGGTGTACCTGCCTATGTGATCCTGCACGATCGCACGCTGGCGGAGATCGCGCGCCAGCGGCCGCGCGACGTCGATGCACTGGGCGGCATCAGCGGCATCGGTGCCCGCAAGCTCGAGCGCTACGGGTCGGCGCTGCTCGGGCTCACCTCTGCCTGATTGATCGATGCAATCGATGTCGGCGTGATCGTTCGCCGCAATCGATGCCGGCACGATCATTCGTCGCAATGGCGATTGTAGGCGAGGCTTCAGCCTCGCTGGTTCAGCGCATGCATGGTCCCTGCGAGGCTGAAGCCTCGCCTACAGATGCATCGGCGATCTACAACAACGACGCGTGGTAGCGCAGGTGATCCTCGATGAACGACGCGATGAAGTAATAGCTGTGGTCGTAACCCTCGTGCAGCCGCAGTTCGAGCGGCACGCCGGCCTCGCGGCATGCGGCTTCGAGCAGATCGGGGCGAAGCTGCGACGCGAGAAACGGATCGATCGTGCCCTGGTCCACCAGGATCGCGGGACCGCGCCAGCCCTGGTCCTTGATCATCGCAGTCGCGTCGTCGCTTCGCCACAACGCCGGATCGGCGCCGAGGTAGGCCGTCAGCGCCTTCACGCCCCACGGGCAGCGCATCGTCGAGGCAATCGGCGCGAACGCGCTGATCGTGCGAAAGCGCTCCGGATACCCGATACCCAACGTCAGCGCGCCATGGCCCCCCATCGAGTGCCCGAAGATGCCGACGCGCGCCGGATCGATCGCGAATTGTGATGTGACGAGCGCCGGCAGCTCGGTACTGACATACGAGCGCATCCGGTAATGCGTGGACCACGGCGCCTGCGTCGCGTCGAGGTAGAAACCGGCGCCAACACCGAGGTCATACGCGTCGCGGTCCCCCGGCAGCGTCACGCCGCGCGGACTCGTGTCCGGCACGACCAGCGCGATGCCGAGTTCGGACGCCACGCGCTGCGCACCGGCCTTCACGATGAAGTTCTCTTCCGTGCACGTGAGGCCCGACAGCCAGTACAGTGCGGGAACGCGCCCGCGCTGCGCGGCCGGCGGCATGAACACGGCAAAGCGCATCGCGCAATCGGTCTCGCGCGCCTGATGGCGGTACACGCCCTGCACGCCGTCGAATACGCGCACCTCCGAGACAACTTCAAACGTCATCGGGGTGCTTTCAGTACGTGACGACGGCGCGGATCGACGTGCCGGCATGCATCAGGTCGAAGCCTTCGTTGATGCGGTCGAGCGGCAGCACATGGGTGATCAGGTCGTCGATGTTGATCTTGCCATCCATGTACCAATCCACGATCTTCGGCACGTCGGTGCGCCCGCGCGCGCCGCCGAACGCGCTGCCTTTCCACTCGCGGCCGGTGACGAGCTGGAACGGCCGCGTGCGGATTTCCTGCCCGGCGCCCGCCACGCCGATCACAACGGAAACACCCCACCCTCGATGGCAGCATTCGAGCGCTTGGCGCATCAGGTCGACGTTGCCGACGCATTCGAAGCTGTAGTCGGCGCCGCCACCGGTCAACTCGACGAGATGCGCGACAAGATCGCCGCCGACATCCTTCGGGTTCACGAAATGCGTGAGGCCGAACTTGCGCGCCAGCGCTTCGCGCGCCGGATTGCGATCGACGCCGACGATCATGTTGGCGCCGACCATCCGCGCGCCCTGCACGACGTTGAGGCCGATGCCGCCCAAACCGAACACGACGACATTGGCACCCGGCTCAACCTTCGCCGTGTTGATGACGGCGCCGATGCCGGTCGTCACCCCGCACCCGATGTAGCAGACCTTGTCGAATGGCGCGTCCTTGCGGATCTTGGCCAGTGCGATCTCCGGCAGCACGGTGAAATTGGAGAATGTGGAGCAGCCCATGTAGTGATGCAGCGGCTGTCCGTTTAATGAAAAGCGGCTGGTGCCGTCGGGCATCATGCCCTTGCCCTGCGTGGCGCGAATCGCCGTGCACAGGTTGGTCTTGCGCGACAGGCACGACTTGCATTGCCGGCATTCAGGCGTGTAGAGCGGGATCACATGGTCGCCCACCGCGACGCTGGTTACGCCGGCACCAATCTCCACGACCACGCCCGCGCCTTCGTGCCCGAGGATGGCCGGGAAGAGGCCCTCGGGGTCGGCACCTGAACGTGTGAATTCATCGGTGTGGCAGATGCCCGTGGCCTTGATCTCGACGAGCACCTCGCCGGCATGCGGGCCGGCAAGCTGCACCGTTTCGATGACGAGCGGGGCTTTGGCTTGATGGGCAACGGCGGCACGGACGTCCAAGGGCGCTCCTTCTGGGTAGTGGCGCCGCAGCGGCAAGGTGCTGCGGTAATTTTTGAATGCGCGGCGACGCGGTCCTAGTTGCCGGAAGGATTGGGGTAGCGCACCTGCACGGCGGCGATGGCGGCGAGCACATCGGCAGACAGCACAAGCTGCGCGTCGGCGATGTTGGCGGTGAGTTGTTCCATCGATGTCGCGCCGATGATCGATGCGCCGAGGAACCACCGGCTCTTGACGAATCCCAGCGCGAGCTGGCCGAGCGTCAGTTTGCACGCCTTGGCCACCTTCGCGTATTCGTCGATGGCCTCGGCCACGATGGGTTTGCGAAAGCGCGCGCCCAGACCATCGAACAGCACGTAGCGGGTATTGGGCGGCTTCTTGCCACCAAGATATTTGCCGGTGAGCATGCCGCCGGCGAGCGGGCTGTACGCGAGCAGCGACATCCGGTCGCGATGCAGGACTTCGGCGAGATCGTTGTCGACGGTGCGCGACACGAGGCTGTAGCTGTTCTGGACGGTGACGGGACCGGGTACGCCCATCGCCTCGGCGACGCGCGTGAACTCGTGCGTGCCCCATGCGGTTTCGTTGGAGAGGCCGTAGTAGCGGATCTTGCCGGCTTTGACGAGCGCGGCCATCGCATCGACCTGCTCGGCGATGTCGGGTCCGCCGGTCTTCTCCTTGGTCGGATCGTACTCGGTGGCGCCGAACATCGGCACGTTGCGTTGCGGCCAGTGGATCTGGAAGAGGTCGATGCAATCGATCTGCAGTCGCGCGAGGCTGGTGTCGACGGCTTCGAGGATGACGTCGCGCGTGAGATCGGTGCGGCCATTGCGGATCCAGTCGCGGCGGCCCGGGCCGGCGACTTTCGAGGCGATCACGAGGCCCTTGGTGCCGCGCTTGGCGAGCCACTCGCCGAGGATGGTTTCGGTGCTGCCTTGCGTGGCGCCATTGGGCGGCACCGGATACATCTCGGCGGTGTCGATGAAGTTGATGCCTTGCGCGACGGCGTAGTCGAGCTGCGCATGGGCTTCGTCGCGGTTGTTCTGTTCGCCCCACGTCATCGTGCCAAGGCACACTTCGGAGACATCGAGATCGGTACTGGGCAGGACGTGGGTGCGCATCGGCTGGGAACCTGGCGGGGAAACCGACAGTATGCCCGAGGGGTTTGCTCCTACTGTTCCTCGTGGCACGGCGCGGGGCGAGGCGCCTCCAGGCGGGCTTAGGTCGCCGAAGGCTATCCCTCGGGCGCGTGAGAGCGAAAATTCGGGATGCAAAACGGCGTCAGCGGTTCGCCAATGGTCCGAAGCTCAGGGCCGTTTCGCGACCCATTTTCGCTGTCACGCACCGGCCGGAACGGCTCCAATGCGCCCGCCTGGAGACGCCCCGCCCCGCGCCGCGTCGCGGTTCGGGACATTGGCATTCCCGCATCCGGCAATCCTGTCCACCGCCCCGTCGTCCGGCGGGCCGTGAGGCGCGGGCTTAAC
>Ga0163152_10008318_pt1 | contig 11101 bp, 8 predicted proteins | sample OliLakLV19MP8IB2_FD_148635 | JGI IMG/M metagenome (GOLD analysis project Ga0163152, IMG submission 148635) | Freshwater microbial mat bacterial communities from Lake Vanda, McMurdo Dry Valleys, Antarctica - Oligotrophic Lake LV.19.MP8.IB-2 | ecosystem: Environmental > Aquatic > Freshwater > Lake...
GTCGGAAAAAACGTTCGCGATCATCAAAAACGAATTCAGTTGCTCCGTTGCGCCGGAAATCTGCGTTGGAGTTCTCTCGCCGTCCAATGCGCAGGCTGAGATCGAGTTCAAGCGAGAACTTTATCTGAAGGCCGAGGCGCAGGAATATTGGGTGTGCGACGAAGCTGGCGCGGTGCAATTTTTCAATGCCAGCGGCCCGCTCGACCATTCGATTCTTTGCCCCTCATTCCCTCGTCAACTGGAAGAATAATCAAAGGCGCAATCTAAAACTTTGATGACAGGCCTTTCTTCCAGTAGTGTTTTCCTCGGTTGATCGCGAAATCCGTATGATTGGTTACATCTTTAAAAAAATTGTCGGCTCCAAAAATCAGCGCGAAGTAAAAAAACTTCGCCCGATGGTGGCGCAGATCAACGAAGTCGAAGTCTCATTGCAGAACAGCTCTGTCGAGGAACTGCGTCAGAAAACTGTCGCGTGGAAAGAGGAGCTATCCAAAATAGAGGACAAGGAACAGCTCCAGCAGCGGGTGCTCGAGATTCTTCCGGAAGCGTTCGCCGTCGTAAAAAACGCCTGCCGCAAACTCTGCGGGACGGATGTCATCGTGCGCGGCCACCCATTGAGGTGGGAAATGGTGCCTTTCGATGTGCAGTTGATCGGCGGCTACGGCCTGCACAGCGGGCGGATCGCGGAAATGGCGACCGGCGAAGGCAAAACCCTGGTGGCGACGCTGCCGGTGTATTTGAACGCGCTCACTGGACGCGGCGTGCATGTCGTGACGGTGAACGATTACCTTGCGGCCCGTGACGGCGAGTGGATGGGCGCGGTTTACAAATTTCTCGGCTTAACCGTCGGTTGCATCCTGCACGACCAATCGCCGTCGGTGCGGCGCGAGCAGTATAATTGCGACATTACTTACGGAACGAACGCGGAGTTCGGCTTCGATTACCTCCGGGATAACGGCATGGCCACGCGCAAAGAGGACCAGGTCCAGCGCGGTCATTATTTCGCAATCGTTGACGAAGTGGATTCCATTCTCATCGATGAAGCCCGCACGCCGCTCATCATCAGCGGCCCGGCTGTGGTCAGTTCGGATAACGCGATCTACGACCAATTCAAACCGCCGATCGAATCCATCGTTCACGCCCAGGAAAAACTGTGCAACCGCTTCCTCACTACAGCGGAAGAGATGATCAAAAAATTGCGTCCCGAGGACGGTTCGCAACCGAAGGGTGCTGAAGCGCTCGAAAAAGATATCGGCCTGCTGCTTTATCGTGTGAAAATCGGCAACCCGCGTTCCGTCGAATTCATGAAGATTCTGGAGGAGCCGGAGAATCTTCGGCTGATGAACGCGGCCGAGTTGCAACTCCATGCCGACCAGAAGAAGATCACTCTTTACGCCGAGAAGGAGGAATTGTTTTTCGCAATCGACGAGAAAAGTCATGACGCGGACTTGACGGAAAAAGGCCGTTCGTTCATGCGCCCGGAAGATCCGGAAGCATTCGTCCTTCCCGACCTGACGGTAAAGTACCAGGAAATCGACGCGGCGGAGGCCGACCCAAAGAAGAGGCTCGAACTCAAGGCCATCATTCAACAGGATTTCGAGAAGAAAGCTCAGCAGATCCATACCATTTCCCAGTTGCTCAAGGCCTACTGCCTTTATCTCAAGGATGTGCAATACGTCGTCCAGGAGAACAAAGTCATAATCGTGGACGAGAACACCGGGCGCCTGATGACCGGTCGGCGCTGGAGCGACGGGTTGCATCAGGCGGTTGAAGCCAAGGAAGGCGTCGAGATCGAAAAAGAAACGCAGACCCTCGCGACGATCACGATTCAAAATTATTTCCGTCTTTACCAAAAGTTGGCGGGCATGACGGGCACGGCAGAAACAGAAGCGTCAGAATTCTTCGACATCTACAAGCTCGGCGTGCTGGTCATACCAACCAACCGCCCCATTGCCCGGAAGGACGCGAACGATTCCGTCTATAAAACCAAACGGGAAAAGTTTGGCGCCGTGTTGAAGGAAATCACGACGATCCACAATCTCGGCCGACCCATTCTCGTCGGCACGGTTTCCGTCGATACGAGTGAGCAGGTTTCGCGCATGCTGAAAAAGGCGGGAATTGTTCACTCTGTGCTGAACGCAAAGTATCACCAGCAGGAAGCTGAAATTGTCGCGCGCGCCGGGCAGCGGGGAGGCGTGACCATTGCCACGAACATGGCCGGACGCGGCACGGACATCAAACTCGGGGCGGGAGTTGCCGACATCGGCGGACTGCACGTCATCGGGACGGAACGCCACGAATCACGCCGCATTGACCGCCAATTGCGCGGACGTTGCGCGCGCCAGGGCGATCCCGGTTCGTCGCACTTTTTCATTTCGCTGGAAGACGATTTGATGCGCCTCTTCGGTTCGGATCGCATTGGCAAGATGATGGAGAAAATGGGCTTTGAGGAAGGCCAGGAGCTTGAACATTTCATGCTCAACAAATCGATCGAGACGGCGCAGAAACGGGTCGAGCAACACAACTTCCAGCAACGCAAGCGCACCCTCGAATACGACGACGTGATGAACAAGCAACGCGAAGTCATTTATGGCTTCCGCAACGAGATCATCCGCGCCGAAGATGTGCGCGACCGGCTGCTCGACATCATGGAGGAGGTCGTCATTTCAAAAGTGGACGAGCTGACTGCGGCCACCACCGAAGTGAGCGAGTGGAATGTTCGCGGGCTGGCCGACTGGGTGAATCTGAATTTCCCCATTGGGTTGCCCGAGGAGGAAATTATCAAGGCGGCTGAGTCAGGCGAGGAAAAGCCTGTGCCCGAATCCGCCTTCGATGGACTCAGCGCCGCGCAGTTTGCCGTTTGCCAGTTCCTCATCAGCAGCGTGCGCAAGGCCTACGAACTGAAAGTCAGTTTTGAAACGAATACCGACGCGGTTCGCGGCATTGAGCGTTACACGATTCTCAGCGCCATCGACAAACTCTGGCAGGAGCATCTCTACGCGATGGACAGCCTGCGCAACGCCATCGGACTGCGCGCCTACGGCCAGAAAGATCCGCTGGTCGAATACAAGGCGGAGGCGTTCAAGATTTTCGGGGAGTTGATGGTCAACATCAAAACTGAGATTTGCCACAACATCTTCCGCAGTGCATCGAGCCTGATGGCCTTCGAGAACTTCCTGCAGAACATTCCCAAGCGAACGATTCACCAGTCCAGCAGCGCGTTCGGCGGGCAGGCACCTGGCGCCGGTCCATCCGCGCCCATACCGACAGGAGCCGCCGACATGGTCAGCGAGGCGAACGAGGCCGTTTCGCGAGCCAAGCCGGTTCGTTCCGGACCCAAGGTAGGGCGCAACGATCCCTGCCCCTGCGGCAGCGGCAAGAAATATAAACAGTGCTGCGGGAAGAATGGGTGAGCGGGTCCTGTCGGTGGGCTACAACAGTGCAGTTGCGGCGAATTTGACGGTGAAAAGTCAGGAAAGCTTCTCGCAAACCAGCGTTTTGAATTGAGCAACCGAAAGAATTGATATCGCAAGCAGTTTCTTTGCTTCGGAAAAATCTTTGTCGCCGCTGATCAGAAAATCTGCGCGTGAAGAAATCGCACAGGCGATGAACTTGGCGTCTTTCTGATCGCGTGGGAATTCCAATGATGATTCAACGGGAACTATTTCGATGATCGACTCCAGCATGTTGAACCAGTTCCATTTTATTTCTTTGGACAAAGCAAATTTATCCCGACCCAGAACGTCCCGATACTCCGCCACGATTTCTTTCGAGGCGATCCAGGTGAAATCGGGACGCGAAACGATGAAGAGAATGACCGTTTCAGGATCTCTATCTTTCAGAGCCGCTGAAAGGAGAACGTTGGTGTCGATGACAACCTTGATCGACCGATGCGATACGCCGCAATTTCATCCGCAATTTCCTGCTCGCTTATCGCCTTTGCCTGCGGGAGTTGTTGGGTTTGACGCAAAACTTCTTTTAGTTTTTCCACTTGAGAAGCGCGTTCGCCTGCGACAGTGAGTGTGACTTCAACATTCTGGCCAGCTCGGAACGGCAACTCAGACAGGCTGAGTTTCCCACCCGCTTGAACAACCGCGTTCTTTTTATAGGCACTCATGGAAACAATGTGAGCCGGACCTGAAAGAAAGTCGATTCTGGTTTATGGGATCGCACATCTTCGGCTATCAAAAGTGCAGCACGGCGCATGGGCCAATGAAGGAGAAAGCTAAAGATTTATGGTTCGTTCTTTTCGGCTTTAATGAGCCAAACCTTGCAATTGAAATGTTTTTTTCGAAGTGGCCACTCATCCGTTCCAATAAAATTTGCCAGCGGCGATTGAATTCTTCGATAACCCGGGGCTTCGACAATAATTTCACTGTCAACATGGAAACGACCTGGTTAACAGGGATAGACAGGATTCACTGGATTGGGAAAAAGCGTTCCGTCCGCTATCCTGTCCATCCTGTTAATCCCTGTTCAATTTCTCCGCCTTTTCCCCCATTCCTTCGCATCCGTGGCGTCCTTCGCGGGACATTTCCCCTTCCGGCCAGCTTTCTCCTTTCTCCCAACTCAGAAGCGGTCTCGCGACGGGCGAGAATTCGGTAAAGGAAATCGGAAAAAGGTTAATTTTCGCTCAACCCCACGGCGCAACGCGTGGCGACTGAATTCAAAGAGGCGCAACCGCAGTTGGCTTTGAATGTCAGCAGGCGTCTTCACACTTCCACGCTCAATCCCGGCTGCGGCTGGATGACTTTGATTTTCGGCCAGCGCGCCTTGATCTGTTGCTCGAACCATTGGCGCGCGTCTTCCTCGCCGTGACCCAGCAGAATGGTGTGTGGCGAGACTTGTCCGACAAATTCAAGCAACTCGCCGCGATTGGCGTGTGCGGTTAAATCAAAGTCCTGCACCTCGCAGCGCTTGGTCAATTCTCCGCCGCTCGGGCTGAAAAGGAATTTCTCGCCCTGCTTCGCCGCCTTAAGCCGTCCGCCGGGCGTGCTGGGATCCGCATAACCCACGAAAAAGATCGCCTGTTTTTCATCCTCAACCATCCGCAAGGCGAGTTCGTGCGCGGGCGTTTGCTCGGTCATCATCCCGGCGGTAATCACGAACAATTTTCCGCCGGTCAGCCGCATTTGCGCGGATTGATTTTTTTCCGGCACGACCAGGTTCAACGCCTGGGTCAGCTTCAGGTTCTTGTGCTGCCGGTTGACGCGATGGGATTCCAGATCATAAATCTCCGTGAAAACCCGGCCAAGGCCGCCAATGAAAATGGGCTGCGACTTCAATTTCCCTGTCGCCATGAGCAAAGCCAGTTGCGCCAGGATCTCCTGGGTCCGACCCAGCGCGAACGTTGGGATCAAAACCGACCCTTTCCGGTCGAGCACGCGCTGAATGGCCTGCGCAAGCCGTTCTGCCTCCGCCGCGCGGGTGAAACCTTCCGGCACTTCGCGATTGCCGCGGGTGGTTTCCATGATCAGCACATCGGCCTTTACGTCATCGAATTGGGCGCCGCGCAGGAGGGTTTGGTCATGGAAACAGACGTCGCCGGTGTAAAAAATGGATTGTTTATCCCCACGAATCATGATGCCGGCGGACCCGAGTGCGTGGCCAGCGTCGTAAAATTCCATCTTCGGCGAAAGAAGTCCGCGCCGCGTGTTCTCGTAGGAGGCCCATTCAATTTCGCGATTGTATTTGAAGGCCTGAAAACGCTCGGCAATGTCGTCCACTTCGTCGTGGGTATAGAGCGGATATTCGCGAATACCCGCGTCGTCCCGCTGGCGCACCATGACGTTGACCGAGTTGTGCAGGACGCGCTCGATGATGAAATAGCTCAGTTCGGTCATCAACACGTGGGCCTTGGGAAAATGACGCAGGGCCACGGGCAAAGAGCCGACGTGATCGTGATGACAATGTGTCAGCGCGATCGCATCCAGCGGTTCATTGGCGATGGCCGAATAAAGCGGTAGGCTGGCGTTTCCGTCCAGTTTGGGATGGGTTCCCGCGTCGAGCAAAACCCGATGTCCCTCAATATCAACGAACCAGGCGCTCGCCCCGATGCCGGTATCGGGATTTAAATTTACAATTCGCATTCGAGCAGAAGGTCGCCTAAAAAGGTTCTGTTCGCGAGGCTAAACTCCGGGAGAAAATATTTTGAACGAATCTTCCGGAGAGGCGTCAGAGAATGTGCAGGGGTAAGTTCACCGAGTGATTGGCCGGTTTTGGTTTTTCCGGCCAGTCCGTTTCCGGTGAGACTTGGTTTGGTTGTTGGGGTGGAGCGGGCATCGAAAGATGCCCGCTTTTCTCATTTTGCAGGGACGTCCATCATTTTCTGAATCATCACTTGCTGAATCTGCTCGATTCCGCCGTGTTTGGTGTAACCTGCGGGCGGCTCAAACTCCCTGGCAAGGGCTTTGCCAAATTGCACATCCTTGAACTTCATGAGCACGGTGGAGCTGGCCTCCTTCATCTCAATTTGAATGGCGAAATCTTTCAGGTCGGTCGCATTCCAGACCGTGGCCTCGTGGGTTTGGCTGTTTTCGTCGGTGACGACGACCTTGTTTTTTACGCAAGGGTGGCCATTGATCGTTTCCTTGCCGAGTTGGGTCTGCTGCATCCGGGGCGCTTTTCCAAACGCTTTCTTTTCCTCCTCGGACATCGGGACTTGGGCGTAAGCCTTCAGCGAGGGGTAGATCACGAAATTGGCCTTCAGGTCGGGACGCACGACATAAATGGTGCGATCGGCTCCCATTTGTTTCAATTGCGCCAGCATTTGGGGAGTCATCATTGCGTTTTTGATCTGCGTGAGGTCCATCTCCGCGCGCATCTTTCTGTCAAGCAACGCGATCGTAAAACCCATGCTCATCGTTTCGGTCTTCGCGGTATCGAACATCCGAACGTCCGCTTTCGCCGTGAAATTCGTGTTCTTGCCGAACATCTGGAGCATCGCCGCATTCATCGGAGCGGAACTGCCGTCCGGGAGCTGCGCACGTAGAATCGGACAGGCGGAAACCCAAAGAAAAGCAACGAGGCCCAGGCGAAATAAGAAACAGTTCATAATCTATGGGTTCGGAATTTCAGGTATTCCCCTCCGGAATGCAACGCGATTCACGGCTCGGCGCCAATCCGACCGCTGCGTAACGGAGTCCGCGTGTGCTAATCCGTAATTCGTCGAAGCCGAGGCATTTCATGACCGCTTCATAGATGGCCAGTCCGGTGAGAATCACGTCCGCCCGGTTGGGTGGCAGGCCGATGACTTTTTTCCGCTCATCAAGCGAGCTGTTCCAGTGGCGTTCGACGTGCGAGCGAAGCTGCGGCAAGGTCAGACGGGTGGCTTCGATTTTCTCGCGATCGAACCCCGACATTTGGTGCTCCATCCGCGCAAGGATTGTGGTGGTTCCGCCGGTTCCGACCAACCGGGCGGTTCCGCCGAATTCTTTGAGGGAGCCGCTCAATTCCGGCGCGATCTGCGTCTCGATAAATTCTTTCAGCCATTTGCGACAACGCGCCAGTGCCTCCGCACCCGGCGGATCGCCTGGCTGGAGTTGTTCCAGGAGTCGAACCGTTCCGAGGCGGTAACTATTACGAAAATACTGATGCTTGCCCTCGCCTAAGATGAACTCCGTGCTGCCCCCGCCGACGTCGAGAATCAAGAGCGGCATCCCAGCCAATTTCCGGTCGCTGGCCACGCCGTTAAAAACCCAGTCTGCCTCTTGCTCTCCCGAAATGATTTCAACAGGCAAACCCGCCTCGGTCTGGATGGCCGCGATTAAATCCGCGGCATTTAACGCGTCGCGTGCGGCACTTGTCGCAATCACTCGAACGTGTGACGCCCCGGAGTCCGACGCCTGCTCCGCAAATTTTGCAACCGCTTCGACCGTCGCCAAAATCGCCTCGGCCTGGAGCAGATGCGTCTCATAAAAGCCACGACCCAGCCGGGTTTGTTTGCTCGTTTCGAGAACGGGAACGACGTCATCGCCACCGACATCCGCAACCAGCAACTTGACCGAGTTTGTCCCGATATCGATGACGGCACGACGGCCCGGATGCGGCGCGGAAAAATCGCCGATCAAAGATGGAGTTGAGTCTTTGCGCTCTTCCATCTTCCATCCTCAATCTTTTGTCACTGGGTCTCCCTGCGGGCCAGCACGGCGCCTCCAAGAATTCCAGCGTCATCGCCGACTTTTGAGGCGATGATCTCGATCCCTTTCGTTGTGCCGCTCATCGCGTAGTCCATCGCGGTCTCGACGATGATCGCCATCATCTCGTCCTCCAATGCGTCGATGACTCCGCCGCCCAGGACGACGACTTCCGGATTGAAAATGTTGATCAGGTTTGCCACGGCGATGCCGGTGTATTCCGCGGCATCCTCAATGACCTTCTCGGTGAATTTATCCCCTTTGCGAATCGCCTTTCGCAGATCTCCGCTGCGCAAATCCTTCAGCTCGTCGCCCAGCATTTCCGTCAAAATGGTTTTCTGCCCGTCCTTCACCGCGGATTGGATCGTGCGGAAAATGGCGGTCCGGCTCGCAAGCGCCTCGAAGCAGCCGCGATTGCCACAACCACATTTCGGACCGCCCACTTCGATGACCATGTGGCCGATTTCGCCCGCCGTCCGATTGAAACCGGAATACAAATTTCCTTCGACGATCAATCCGCCCCCGATCCCGGTGCCGAGGAAAACACCGACCACATTGCGCGGTTTGCCTTTCAACTCGGTTTCATGAATGCCCAGCAGGCAGATGTTGCCGTCGTTTTCCAGAAAAACGGGAACGCCCAGTTGCTTCTCCAGGTCCTCTTTCAAGGGGACATCCTCCCATTTCAAATTGGGCGCAAAGATCACCTCGCCGGACTGCGGATCGACGGCGCCGGGCGCGCCGAGGCCCACGCCGCGCACTTGTTTCATGTTCAGGTCGCACTCATCCACGGCGTCCTGCACGCAACGCGCAATTCGTTCGATGACTTCACTTTGGCCGCGCTCGGATTTGGTGCTGACTTTGGTGCGGCCCAGACAATTCAACGTGGCGTCGAAAACGCCGGCCAGAATCTTCGTTCCGCCAAAATCGACTCCCACCAGGTATTCAGATTTGTTTGTCTCTGCCATTTTGATATGTTGAGAAGATAGAAATTGGAAGATAGAGAATAGCAGTTGCGAACTTCGCCATTCTCGGTCGCCCAACCTCTATCCTCTCCTTCATTTCCCTGCCATCACCGCGGATATTTTCTTGCGCAACTCCAGGTTGATCTGGTCCATCGAGCGATGCGCATCAACGATCGAAAATTTGTACGTCGATTGCAGCCGTTGAAACTGTTTCCCCACGAGCGACTGATATTGAAGAAAACTGTCGAACATGTCCCGCGACAGGCCCAGATCCATTCCACTTTCCCAGAAATCGAGCGAATGGGTTTTGGAAAAATTGCGCTGCACCAGCTCTTCCGGAGAGACGTTGAGATAAAAAACGGCGTCCGGCACCAGGGCCATTCCATACAGGTTCTTAACCCAGTTTTCGTCGATGCCGCGCACCAGGTCGCGAACCATTAACGTGTAAATGTAGCGGTCGGCCAGAACCATGAAGCCCGCTTTCAGCCCTGGCAGAATAATATTCTCAAGCTGGTCCGCAAAATCGGTGGCGTAAAAAAGACTCAGCGTCGTGTGGCTCAAAATGTTTCCGTTCTTGGCCTGGGCAAGCTCCTCGCTGACCAGCGTCGAACGCGACAAGCCGACCTGCACCGTGGCGTGCCCGCTGCCTTCCAGCCACTCGACCAGCCGGGCGATTTGCGTGGAGCGGCCCGAACCATCCGCGCCCTCGACCACGATTAATTTTCCGGCGAGCTTTTCGAGCTCGACGCCCGGAATGCCGTGTCCATAAAAGCGGCGCCCCTTGGTCCGGGAAACCGTGATCCGTGATCCGTTTTTTGGGAGTCGTGTGTGGGAGGTTCGTTTCATGCCGCGACAGCGTTTTGGGCTAGAAATTGGCCGAGGTCGATCTTCGCGCCAACCAAGTCGCGGACGATGGCTTGCTGCCCCTCAACCGGTTGATTGGCGTCGATGACCATGAATTTGAACTCCGTGCTCATGCCCAGATATTGTTCCAGAATTCTGCCCTGAAAAATGCGAAAACTTTCGTAGGGATCGGTCGAGAGCCGCAAATCCATTCCCGCCTCGAAATATTTCAACTGCGGGCGGCCGTCCAAAATACGTTGCAGCGAAACCTCAAGATTCGATTTGAAAAAAAATGTCAGGTCAGGCAATGCCGCGAAGTTGTAGATGCCCCGCACCCACTCAGGCGGGCAGCCGCGAACCGTATCGCGCGCGAACGCCGTGAAAATATAGCGGTCGCAAAGCACGATGTAGCCGGCGCGCAACAGGGGGACGAGTTGCCGTTCGTAGCGATCCGCAAAATCCGTGGCGTGAATCAGGCTGAACGTTGTTGGGGAGAGAAGTTCCCGTTTCTTGCCTTTGCTCGTCGCGGCTTTAACCAGTTCCGAGGAATTCCATTCGCTGAAAAACACTTTCAATCCCTGCAATTCCAGCCAGCGCTTCAGGAGATAAATCTGGGTGGATTTGCCCGATCCATCCAAACCTTCCACAGCGATCAGGCGCCCCGGAAAATTCATCTCTGCGAATGTCTTCATTATCCCGGCCACGTTAAACATCCGATGCGGGAAAACCAACCTCTTTCAGCCGGAGCGGATCAAAGCACGAAATCCCGGGAAGATACAATCTCCGGAATCTGGAGTTGGACAGCGTTTGCGAAACGATGGGTTTACCGGTCGATTGAACAGATGCGCGTTGCATGTCAGATGTTGGAGGTTCTCTAGTGATTGGGTTTTGGATCTTGGTGTTTTTGCCGGCCCATCGGCCGCGGAACCGGCATGCCTGATCAATGGCAAGCCCGCTTTCCAGCGCGCTCGATGTCCGACCCGGTTGTGTGTCAATCAAGTGGGCAGAAAGGAGAGAAAACGAGACACGCCTTTTTGTTTCAAGTGTGGTTTGAGCGCGGATCCCCGATGGGCATGAACCCTGCTGAACGGCGCCAACGAGGTTCTTTCAAGAATCCTCCGCTATGCACAACACTTCATATTTCCTAAAACGAGCCCGGCT
>Ga0163152_10008323_pt1 | contig 11099 bp, 9 predicted proteins | sample OliLakLV19MP8IB2_FD_148635 | JGI IMG/M metagenome (GOLD analysis project Ga0163152, IMG submission 148635) | Freshwater microbial mat bacterial communities from Lake Vanda, McMurdo Dry Valleys, Antarctica - Oligotrophic Lake LV.19.MP8.IB-2 | ecosystem: Environmental > Aquatic > Freshwater > Lake...
ACCATATATCGCAAAGACGCGGTAAAATCCGGGAGCAAGTTCGCGAATTCCAATTCGTTTGTCACTCGGAATGAACGGCACCTGCTCGGTGGCAATTGTTAGAACCGCAATTTTTTCGTGGAGAGATTTAAAATGTTTCAAGTTTTGAATGAGGGGTAGTGGTACACCAAAGGGATCACCTGTCATGTAAATTGCCGCTCCCGGAACCCGATGTGGTTGGCTAATAGATATTTGCCGCACGAACTCCTCGAGAGACAGTGATCTTTCAATCAGAAAGCGTCCAAGAATCTCGCGCCCTTTCTTCCAGGTTGTCATCACTAAGAACATTCCACTGCAAATAGCGAGAGGAATCCAACCGCCATCTAAGATTTTAACAGAAAGAGCAGACACAAAAATAATGTCAATTGTCAAAAAAACCAATACGAAAATAAAAGTGTTGTACCACTTCCACTTCCAAAGCATGTGCGAAACTACGGCCACCAAAACTGTTGTAATAATCATCACAAGAGAGACAGATATCCCATAAGCTGAAGCCAAAGAACTGGAGTTTTTAAAAACCATTACGAGCCATGCCACTCCCGCCAGAAGCAGCCAATTGATAAGCGGTACATAAATCTGACCAATAGCTTCTTTAGAGGTGTGCACGATTTGCATTCTCGGTAAAAAACCCAGCTGAATGCCCTGTCGCACGAGTGAAAACACACCAGAAATAAGTGCCTGTGATGCTATAACGGCGGCCATTGTCGACAGAATAACTAGTGGTACAATCCAACTCTGCGGTGCTAAAAGAAAAAAGGGATTTGAAACACTTTCGGGATTCAAAAGTATCAGTGCCCCCTGACCAAAGTAATTAATAAGTAGGCTTGGCAACACCAGATAAAACCAGGCTAAACGAATTGGCTTTTTCCCAAAATGCCCGATGTCGACATAAAGTGCTTCGCCACCTGTGGCCACTAAAAATACGGCACCTAAAACGACAAATCCCGTATAGCCACTATGCAATAAAAAATGAAGTGCCCAATAGGGATTTAGCGCTAACATAATATGAGGGTTCATGAGGATTCCTCGAACCCCCAAAATCGACATCGCCAAAAACCAAACGATCACGATGGGTCCAAAAACTTTACCAATAACTGCGCTGCCACGTTTCTGAAAAATAAAAAGTCCCGCTAAAATTATAAGTGCAAGAGGTACTACAAAAGGCTCAAACACGGGGGTTTTGGTAGCCACATTCAAACCCTCGACGGCACTGAGCACTGAAATTGCAGGAGTAATAATTCCGTCACCAACTAACAACGAAGCGCCAATGAGACCAAAAATCAATATGGCTTTGTCAGTTTTAGGTCTCTTGACGTTAGCGCCTTGAAGTAAAGCCATTAGCGAGAGAATTCCCCCCTCACCATTATTATCAGCGCGAAAAACATAATACATATATTTTAAACTGACCGTAATCAGAAGAGTCCAAGTGATGAGTGACAAAACACCAAAAATATTTTCTGAATTTGGAACGACGCCGTGAGAGGAACTAAAGCATTCGCGAAGAGCGTAGAGAGGGCTCGTCCCAATATCTCCAAATGTAACGCCGAGTGCGCCAACAATCAGAGGCAAAAGCCTACCTTTAACAGGGATGTTATCTCGAGTTTTGATTCTTAATCTCCACCTAAATTTTAAGCCATCCTAACTATTTAAGTTCCATCAAGTCAAGCCAACCAAATTGTGCGCACGCCTCGCTCACGTGCCGTTCTTATGGCCTCTTCATAGCCCGCATCGACGTGCCTCATGACCCCGAGTGCCGGATCATTGGTCAATACTCTTTGCAACCGACGCGCGGCTTGATCAGTACCATCCGCTACTATCACTTGCCCGGCATGGAGGCTGTAACCCATACCGACACCGCCGCCATGGTGAAAACTAACCCAGGTGGCACCACTCGCCACATTTGCAAGAGCATTTAATATCGGCCAATCGGCGACAGCATCTGAACCATCCTTCATTCCTTCGGTCTCGCGATTAGGTGAAGCCACACTTCCACAATCCAAATGATCTCGGCCAATGACAATCGGACCCTTTACTTTTTTGGTGGCAACGAGTTCGTTAAACTTTAGGCCCGCCAAATTTCTTTCTCCATATTCAAGCCAACAAATTCTCGCAGGAAGTCCTTGATACTGAATTCGCTCGGCGGCCATTTTAAGCCAATTATGCAAATGATATTTTTTAGGGAACAACTCTACCAAAGCTTGATCTGTGACCTTAATATCTTCGGAATCACCGGAGAGCGCCACCCACCGGAACGGTCCACTCCCTTTACAAAATAGCGGCCGAATATATTCTGGTACAAAACCAGGAATATCAAAGGCCTCAGCACAACCATATTTTTTGGCTTCAGCTCGGATATTATTTCCGTAGTCAAATGTGACCGAGCCTTTTTTCTTTAAAAGAAGCATCCCTTCAACATGTTTAGCAATGCTTCTTCCCGCTCGCTCTAAATAATTTTTGGGATCTGCATGACGAAGGTCATTGGCTTGTCCCACTGTCAACCCTTCAGGAACATACCCATTTAAGGGATCATGTGCTGAAGTTTGATCCGTCAGAATATCAGGAACAAAACCCAAATCATTTAATTCGTGAATGACGGTAGCCATATTACCATGAAGGGCAACTGAGCGCGCTTTGCCTTCGGCTTTATACTTTTGGATTCTTGCTAAAGCATCCTCGATATTTAATGCCAATTCATCTACATAACCTGTCGCGAGTCTTTTCTCGATACGAATTTTATCGACTTCCACGGCTAATACCGTAGCACCAGCAAAAACTCCCGCTAACGGTTGCGCCCCGCCCATGCCCCCAAGTCCCGCAGTTAAAATAATTTTCCCTTTAAGGCTGCCACCAAAGTGCTGACGCCCACACTCGACAAACGTTTCAAAAGTCCCCTGCACTATTCCTTGCGAGCCTATATATATCCAGCTGCCAGCCGTCATTTGGCCATACATCATCAAACCTTTTTTATCTAACTCATTAAAGACCTCCCAGTTAGCCCAGTTTGGTACCAAATTAGAATTGGCAATCAAGACGCGAGGAGCATCTTCGTGAGTGGTAATAATACCAACAGGCTTTCCTGACTGAATCAAAAGCGTTTCATCATTATTCAGCTCCGTTAATGAATATAAAATTTTATCAAAGCATTCCCAATTGCGCGCGGCCTTGCCTTTGCCGCCATAAACAATAAGTTCATCTGGTTTTTCGGCGACATTAGGATCTAAATTATTCTGTATCATTCGAAAGGCGGCTTCTTGCTGCCAACCTTTGCAAGTCAACTTTGAACCCGTTGGCGCCTTTATTTTTCGTTTTTCCATAACTGTCCTTATAACTCTAACTGACCCACTTTTGCTTCTACAGAACCTAAGATTGCGTTGTCATCGATAAGTTGTGCAATTTTTTTTATATCTTCTGAAAAAACTCTATCCTCAAGAGCAAAGGGCACAACTTTTCTTATGGCATCATAGGCAGCCAAGACTCCGTGAGCTGGTTTTAATGGCTTCAACAAATCGAGTGCTTGAGCTCCACATAAAAGTTCTATGGCAATAATGTTCTTTACATTTTCAGCAATCATTCCAATCTTGCGGGCAGCGATCGTGCCCATGCTAACGTGATCTTCTTTACCCGCAGATGTCGGAATTGAGGCTACGCTTGCGGGGTGGGAAAACACTTGGTTTTCACTCACCAGACTTGCCGCCGTGTATTGCACAATCATCATACCCGAATTTAGTCCGCTATGGGGCGCTAGAAACGGAGCAAGTCCACTCGTCACCGCATTCGTCATTTTTTCGGTACGGCGCTCACTCATTGCTCCCATCGCCGTCAGGGCTACAGCTAAATAATCCATCGCAAAAGCAACCGGCTCACCGTGAAAGTTCCCACAAGATAATATCTTGTCTTCTTTAGCATATACCAGTGGGTTATCCGTGCTGGAGTTGGCTTCGATTTCCAACGTTAATAGAGTATTTTTGACTGTATTTTTCGTCGCACCGTGAACTGCGGGCATGCAGCGGAGAGAATAGGCGTCTTGAACTCTTTTGCATTCAGCATGGCTTTCGCTAATTTCTGAACTCGCACCCAATATTTTTAAAAGATTTCGTGCCGTCTGCATTTCACCATAATGAGGGCGCTCGCGAGAAATAATAGGATCAAAGGCGGATCTTGTTCCCCGCATGGCCTCTACGGTCATCGCACCTGCCACGTCGGCCAAAAGCACCAACTTCTGAGCCAGGTGTACACGCATGAGTCCCACGGCTGTCATAACCTGACAACCGTTGATGAGCGAGAGCCCTTCTTTCGCCTGTAGTTTTAACGGCGCGACCTTTTTACTCGCTAAGAGTTTTTGAGTATCAATAACGCCGGAATCTGTGAGGCATAACCCCTCACCGATCAAACTCAGCGCTAAATGTGCAAGTGGAGCTAAATCGCCGCTGGCGCCCACGCTGCCTTGCTCAGGAATGGCCGGTAAAATTTCATTATTTAAAAATTCAAAAATTTTATCGACTACTTCGGGTCTAATGCCGCTATGTCCCCGCGCCAAGGCATTCGCCCTTAAATACATGATGGCCCGAGTCTCTGCGCGAGAAAAATATTTACCCACACCGGAAGAGTGAGAACGAATAATATTGATCTGAAGGTTTTCAATATCGTTTTTATTTATCTGTACATCGCTTAAAGCGCCAAAACCTGTGTTCACGCCATAGATTACTTCGCCACCTTCTAGACGCTTCATCAAATAATTACGAGATTCTAACATTTTTTCTCGAGCGCTATTTTTGAGACTGAGGGATTTTATCTGCCCTGTACCCACGCTCCAAAGATTCTCTATTCTAACATCATCGCCCGAAACCTGTATCGTCATCACTTATTCCTTTAACGCCTTTATTGACTCACCATAATTGTTTTTAAAAATAAAATTTCCGGAGACTAAAACATCAGCCTCCGCACATAATTTCGCGGTCTCGGCATTTATACCGCCATCAACTTCAATCAAAGCCTTAGAATGAATTTTGTCCAGTGCCTTTCGCAGATCCCGAAGCTTTGGAATTTGATCATGCATAAACTCTTGGCCACTAAAGCCGGGGTTAACAGTCATTATCAAGACCAAATCAACATGAGGTAAAACCGATATAATTTCGCTTAACGGGGTTGCTGGTCGCAGAGTAATTCCCGGCCGGCAACCTAGCTCTCGAATCTTTTTTAGCAAACTCACGGGATCCTTGGTGGACTCTATGTGCACAGTTAGGTAATCGGCCCCCGCTTTTGCAAAGGCTTCTAAAAAATACTGAGGATTTTCAATCATAAGATGTACATCTAAGGGCAATTTTGTGGCCTTCTTGAGAGATCCCACCACAGCAGGACCTACAGTAATGTTTGGTACAAAATGTCCATCCATTACGTCCACATGAATCCAATCGGCCCCGGCCTCACCCACAGCTTTTACCTCTGCGGCTAGTCGAGAAAAATCGGCCGATAAAATACTTGGCGCAATAAGCTTAGCCAAAATGTTCTCCCTTTTTTAGGGCATTGCCCTTTAAAAATTCCGCGGCGGTCATGCGCAACCGAGACTCTGGTTGAAGCTCCAATATTTCAAGTGAGCCCACTCCACAACCCACCGTAATGGAAGCCTTGGAAACTTCTGTGATAAACCCCGGCTTAAATTTATCGGATGCCGAATGAACTTTAGTTTTAAGAATTTTAATTTTTTTACCATTAAAAAGAGTCCATGTGCCCGGCCCTATCACAAGCGCCCGTACCTTATTAAAAATTTTTCGCGCAGGTTCTTGCCAATTAATTTCGCTTTCTGATTTCTTAATCTTTTGAGCATAGCTAACCAAAAGTTCATCTTGTTTTATGCCGGCCAAATTGCCCCGCATAAAATCCATAAAATCTACAATAAGTAGTTCTTTGCAAAGTAGCTCCATTTTCCTAAGTAAAATTTCACCATCAAGGTCGTCAGTAATACTCAGTCGCCGACAGCCTAAAACATCTCCGGCATCTAGTTTTAGAACCACTTTCTGTAAAGAAACTCCCGTCTCACTATCATTATTCATCAATGCTCTCTGTACCGGAGCTGCCCCTCGCCAAAGAGGCAGTAGGCTCGTGTGCACATTCACAACATGGTCAGGATAAATATCTAAAAATTTCTGAGAGAGTATTTGACCAAAAGCCACAACAACGGCGGCCTCGGCTTTAAGTTCAATGAGTTCGTCAAGAACCTTTTCGTCATTTATGTTTTCAGGAGTCATTATTCTCAGCCCGTGCTCGTTGGCAAACTTCTTTACGGGACTAGGGGTAAGCTGCATTTTTCGACCACGAGGTCTATCCGGCTGAGTAACGACACCCACCACTTCAAAATGGTTGTCCTCACGAAGGCACTTGAGTGCGTGCACAGAAAATTCAGGCGTACCTAAAAAAACGATGCGAATTGTGCTCACAAAACGTCGTGCCCCTCTGGGTTAGGAATCTCATCATATCCATATTTTTTAATTTTCGCTCGCAGTCTTGTAGATTTAATGAGACTCAACCGATCAATAAACATAATTCCTTCGAGATGATCAATCTCATGCTGTAAACAAATTGATAGCAGGCCATCGGTTTTAATTACAATTTCTTTTTCGTTTTTATCAATACCTTTAACTTCGACATAGTTAGAACGCGGAACGTCTTCAAAATATCCAGGTACGCTTAAGCACCCTTCGTTAAAAGCGGTTTTACCCTCTAATTTAGTGACTTTTGGATTAAACAACACAAGTGGATTTTTGTATGATTTCTCTAAATCGGTCTGAATATACTTTTGGGTACCGCCAGCTTTGTAAGGCCAAACGGTATCCACAATAACTAGCTGAGTGAGTTCCCCAACTTGCGGCGCTGCTAAACCTATTCCTTTAAATTTATACATGGTCTCAAGCATATCATCGGCAAGCTTTATTAAATCTGACGTTATGTGTGATATCGCCTGACACTTTTTTCTGAGGAACTGGTCCGGATATTTTACGATTTCACGAATCATCACTTGCCCATACGCATAAGAAATACCATTGCTAAAATTCCCGTCAAAATATTCGGCACCCAAGCACTCACAATCGGCGGAAAGTAAGACAGATTCCCCATAGTGATAAACGAATTATAAAGCGTCCAATATAAAAAGGTTATACCAATACAAATGCCTGTGCTCAAGAGTCTGCCGCCCGCACGTGGTCTGACCAGGCTAAAGGGTATGCCTATCAAAGACATTACGAGAGCCGAAAACGCAAAACTAAACTTGGTATGCAAATCCATCTCGTAACGCGTAGTATCGAGACCAGCATCTTTATTCTTTTTTATAAATTGCGCCAGCTGATTGACGCTTAATATGTCGGCAGAACTACTCGTAGAACTGAGATCCCCGATATCCTCATCCATTTGCACTGTTTTTTCGGAAAATATTTTTGTGAGGGGGAAGCTGGTTTCCTGTGCAAACACGGTTACCGAACCATTTTTTAACTTCCACTCTTGCCCATTAAGCGAAACCTCTTCGGCCTTGATGACTTGAATTAGCCTCCAAGCATTGTCAAAATAGTAGAGTGAGATTCCTTGAGCCTTTTTTGCTTCCGCCAAAAGTGTTTGGATGTTGAACAAAACATTTCTCGACCGGTACCAAATTTTGTCGGTCTTAACCGTACTGTAAAGTGAGGGTTTTTTTTTGATTTCGACATAATAAATATAATTTTTCTTTTGAGCTAAATTGGGTAGAACCCGATCACTAATCCAATAAGAAAAACCGGATATTAGGGTCACCAATGTCAATATTGGCAGACTGATTCGAGCTAAGCTCATCCCACAGCTAAATAATACGGTAAGTTCATTATTACGATTTAAGGAGCTGATGGTAAAGACTGTTGCAACCATGCAAGCCACGGGAGTCATTTGATAAACAACCGAAGGCAAAAAATAGCGATAGTAGTTTAAAAGAATATCAGCGCTTACATCAAAGCGATTCATACTTGTCAAAAAATCCACTGCAATAAAGAGAGACACGAAAACCACAAGAGCGCCGAGAAAAAACACAAAGAACATCCGCCCTATGTAGCGATCAATTAACGAAATCATAGAATGATGTTATCAGAATTCTTGACTCCAGAGTTTAAAAATCGTTTACTCTTATCATGGCGTTACGCGTCTTGTTAGCCGACGAAAGTTCAAGCATCAAGCGAGTTATGGAGTTAGCACTTCAAGACTTTGCTGTAGAAGTCAAACCTGTTTTCTTGGGGCCAGATGTTCTTGCTATTACTAAGCAGTTTAAGCCAGATATTATTTTTGTAGATATCCTGTTGCAAAAAATGAGTGGGTATGAAGTTTCACAAGCCTTAAAAAAAATTCCAGAATTAGCGAGAATCCCTATCGTAATGATGTGGAGTGGCTTTATGGAGCTTGATGAAGAAAAATTCAAAAGCTCGCAAGCCGACAGTAAACTTGAAAAACCCTTTACCAGCGATCAGCTCCGAAAATTGATTAGGGAATTGGTGCCAAAGACGACAAGTCAAAGTCTCTCAGAATTTATACAGCTTCCCGAAATAATTGAGAGTCTAAATCAAGAGAACAGGCAAGGTCACCCAAAAGACGGAGCAGTGAACGCAACAGAAAATGCTGCTGAAGCTTGGAATATGGAGAGCTTTGCTCCTATTGAAAACTTTGCTGAGCCCACAGGACCTGACAACGAAAGCTGGGTGCAGACAAATCTTAATAAGTTTAAAGTGCCTGAGCCAAAAACCGATGAAGAATTTCTGTCGGAAATTTCAACACCCCCTGCACCCTTAAAAGATAAATCAGATAAATCGTCTAAATTAGTTAAGCGGGATCCTCAGGTGGAAGCTAATGGCGTCCCTCTCCAACAAAAAATATTTGCTGAGCCAAAAATCACTGAAGCCGAACTCGAACCTATTATTCGAAAACAAGCTAAAGAGATGATTGACTCCATCATCTGGAAAATAGTTCCTGACATGGCCGAGCGAATTATAAAAGAAGAGATCCAGCGTCTGCTTCATGAAAAAGACGGCCAGATCCATCTTGATTAAATTATGGAACTAGACAAACTCATAGATAGTGCCTTGAACGAAGACCTACCTCAAGGAGATCTGACCACTGAGTCTTTGTGTGTCGCTGTAAAAATTGGCAAGGCCCGCCTCATTGCCAAAGAAGACTTGGTATTATCGGGAACCAATGTCTTCACGCAGACTATTCGTAAGCTAGCATCAGACTGTCTTGTGAAATGGTATTTTAGAGATGGTGAAATTATACTTAACGGTCAAACGGCAGCGCTCATTGAAGGAAATCTCGTGGGTGTTATAAAGGCCGAGAGGGTTGCTATCAATTTTTTAGGGCATCTGTCAGGAATTGCCACCTACACTCGTTGTTTTGCTGACCGCCTTAAAAATACCAAAACAAAAATATTAGACACACGAAAGACCACGCCACTTTTACGAGTCCTCGAAAAACAGGCGGTCGTACATGGTGGTGGCGTTAATCATAGGGCTAACTTAAGTGAAGCCATTCTAATTAAAGAAAATCATATTCACCTTGCTGGTGGCATCCGAGAGGCCATTACAAAAATTAGAACTAGATCTTCTAAACCAATTGAGATTGAAGCTAAAAATCTCGACGATGTAAAACTCGCGGTCGAGCTTAAAGTCACTCGCATTATGTTTGACAACATGGACAATGAGACAATTAGAAAAGCGATGCAAATTGTGCCCCAAATAATTGAAACTGAAGCGAGCGGTAATATGACACTTGACCGCATTACGACCATTGCCGAACTAGGCGTTAATTTTATTAGTGTGGGCGCGATAACCCATTCGGCACCAACGGCTGATTTTAGCCTTATATTTGATGGGAAGACTTAATGAAAAAAGATTCTATCTATGAATGGACTATTGAGTGGGGTCAAATTCGTGAAAAACGTGTTTGGATTCAGGATTCCGTAACAAGCACCAACGACATTGCTAAAGAACAGGGTTTCTCTTACGACCTCTATTTAACAAATCATCAAACTCACGGGCGAGGCCAAAAAAATTCAACTTGGCTCGACGATAGGTGCAGCGCCTTACTGAGTTCTTGGACATTTAAATTATCAAAGCCGCCACAGCCGATTGCCAGCCCCCTTTTTGGTTTAGCCCTTTTCACATCGCTAAAGACAGTTTGGCCAAATCTCCCGTTTAGTTTGAAAGCGCCCAACGATGTTTTCTTGGGTAACAAAAAACTCGCGGGCCTTTTACTGGAAGTTGTTTCTACTGGGAGTGAACATTTAATGGTTTTGGGCTTGGGAATTAATGTTTTTGCGGCTCCTGAGAGCCTTCCCGAGGCCACTTATTTATCTACCATGGGGGTATTGGTAACCAAAACTGATTGGCAACGATTTCTCGATGTCCTACAAACATATTTTAGTGAAATGTCCAAGTTGTCAATCCTTCAAGAAATGCCAGCTGGACTCTGTGAGCAAATTAGATCCGCACTTAATCAGTGTCCGCTTAAAAAAGCTTATATTCAGAAAGTGGAATCAAATGGTCATATCATTACAGAAATAGCGAGTACACCATGGCTTTAACTTACACCCCAGCACCTAAACTAGGAGCTCCATGTCCCGATTTTAGCTTAACGTCTGTGGACGATAAGCCCTTTTCATTGTCCCACTTCAAAAACCACAAGGCTCTTGTTGTAATGTTTATCTGTAATCACTGCCCCTATGTTAAGGCAATCGAAAGTAGACTTTTATCACTCGCCAACGAATTTAAAGGTAATTCCGTGCAGTTTGTCGGGATCTGCTCCAATGACGGCGAGAATTATCCTGAAGACTCTAAGGAAAATCTTTTTAAAACTTGGAAACAAAAAAAATATCCATTTCCGTATTTGCACGATGTCACTCAACAGGTAGCTAAAGATTTCGGTGCCGTCTGCACCCCCGACTTTTTTGTTTATAATGATAAAAATAATTTAGCCTACCGTGGACGGCTTGACGATTCTTGGAAAGACGAAGCTAAAATTATTAAACGGGATCTAAAGGATGCGATTGAGTGCCTAATAAG
>Ga0163152_10008325_pt1 | contig 11096 bp, 14 predicted proteins | sample OliLakLV19MP8IB2_FD_148635 | JGI IMG/M metagenome (GOLD analysis project Ga0163152, IMG submission 148635) | Freshwater microbial mat bacterial communities from Lake Vanda, McMurdo Dry Valleys, Antarctica - Oligotrophic Lake LV.19.MP8.IB-2 | ecosystem: Environmental > Aquatic > Freshwater >...
TGCTCGATTCACGCAACACCCCCCCCTCGCTGCCGGGTCTGCGCAACCGGGCCCCGCTGACGTTCCTCTACCGCACCGGCCTTCGACCAGCGGATCGGGTAGCAAGTCGAGCGGGTCGTCGTTCTCGTATTCGAGCGGCAACTCCGGCAGCATGTCCGGGTCGAGTCCGAGCGGATCTGGTGGAACCTGCACCGACTCAATCTGATCGATTCACGACACACGCGATGTATGGAGCCGGAGGCTGTTCAGGACCACACTCACGCTGCTGAACGCCATGGCGGCGCTGGCGATGATTGGCGAGAGCAACCAGCCGGTGAACGGGTAGAGCACGCCAGCAGCAACGGGGATTCCGACGACGTTGTAGATGAACGCCCAAAACAGGTTCTGCTTGATCGTCCGCATGGTGGCCCGCGAGAGGGCGATGGCGTCGGGCACCGAGCGCAGGTCGCCGCGAATAAGGGTGATGTCGGAAGCCTCGATGGCCACGTCGGTCCCAGTGCCCATCGCCAGGCCGATGTCGGCTTGTGCGAGGGCGGGAGCGTCGTTGATGCCGTCACCGACCATGCCCACGACGAATCCCTGAGACTGGAGTTTCTTGACGTGGTCGGCCTTGTTCCCCGGTAGCACCTCGGCGAAGACCATGTCAGGCGCGATGCCCACTTCCTTCGCTACGGCCGCGGCGGTCTTGGCATTGTCGCCGGTGATCATCGCCACGCGCAGGCCCATCTTCTGCATCTGTTCGATCGCCGCTTTGGACTCGGGCTTCACGCGGTCGGCGACGGCGATCAGCCCCGCGGGCTTGCCGTCGATCGCGGCGTACATCGGCGTCTTGCCCGCCGCGGCGAGTTTCTCGGCAAGGGAATCCAGCGCCGTGGTATCGATTCCGCGGTCGGCCAGGAGCGCCCGCTTGCCGACCAGGACCGCGCGTCCGTCCACCGTCGCGTCGATGCCGTGGCCCACCACGGCCTTGAACGCGCTGGGGTCCATGAGCGTAAGGCCACGTGACTTGGCTCCTTCCACGATCGCGGCGGCGAGCGGGTGTTCGCTCCGCCGTTCGGCGGATGCGGCGAGCCGCACGAGGTCCGCCTCGGCGATGCCCGGGAGCGCCCGCACGTCCGTCAACGCGGGCTTGCCCTGCGTGATGGTGCCAGTTTTGTCGAGGATGATGGCCGTGAGTTTGTGGGCCGTCTCGAGCGCTTCGCCGCCCTTGATGAGGATGCCGTGCTCGGCCCCGCGCCCGGTGCCGACCATGATCGCCGTGGGGGTGGCGAGCCCCAGCGCGCACGGGCACGCGATGATGAGGACCGAGACGAACGTGAGCAACGCCATGCTCAGCCGTGTGTCGACTGGGGCGACGAAATACCAGACGACGAACGTGACGAGCGCGATGCCCAGCACCACGGGCGTGAAGTAGCCGCTGATGGTGTCCGCCAGACGGGCGATGGGGGCCTTGTTGCCTTGCGCCTCCTGAACGAGGCGGACGATCTGCTGGAGCGCGGTGTCTTTGCCGACTTTCGTGGCGCGGAAGGTCAGAGCGCCGGTCGTGTTGATGGTGGCCCCGAAGACCGCATCGCCGGGCTTCTTCTCAACAGGGACGCTCTCGCCCGTCAGCATCGACTCATCGATGGCGGAATCGCCACTCTCGACGTTGCCGTCCACCGGAATCTTCTCGCCCGGGCGGACGATGACCGCGTCACCAACGATGACCTGCTCAACGGGGATGTCCAGTTCCTGCCCAGCGCGCACCACACGGGCCGTCTTGGCTTGCAGTCCGATCAGCCGCCGGATCGCGGCGCTGGTGTTGCCCGTCGCGCGGGCCTCGAAGAGTTTGCCGAGCAGCACGAGGACGATGATGACCGCCGCGGCCTCGTAGTAGACGGGCACCATCGTCATGCCGCTCCCGGTGTGCGCCGCCTCTCCACCTTGGGCCGCCGCGAAGAACTTCGGCCAGATGGTGGCCGCGATCGAGTACAGGAAAGCCGTGCCGGTGCCCAGCGCCACGAGCGAATCCATGTTGGCTCGGAAGTGCTTGAGCCCCATCCACGCCATGCGGTAGAACTGCCAGCCGCACCAGACAACGACCGGCGTGGTGAGGGCGAGTTGGAGCCAGTTGATCCACGGCTGATTCAGGAACGCGATCTTCCCGTGCGACATCGCGATCACCAGCACCGGCACCGACAACACTGCGCCAACGATGACCTTGCGGAGCAGCACCGCCTGCTCGTCGGCATTGACGTGCATATGGGCTGAGTGATCCTCCCCAACTTCACCTTTGCCCATCGCATGTCCGGCGGGCATCGCCGCGTGCTCCGTCGCGGTCATTCCCGGCATCGCGTTGCCGTGCCCGGCGTGATTTCCCGAGGTCGACTCGGGGACGACCGCGTCGTACCCGGTCCCCTTCACCACTTCCACCAACTTTTCCGGCGAGGTTGCGGCGGCGTTGTACCGCACGGTCGCGGTCTTGGTGGCGAAGTTCACGCTCGCCTTCGACACGCCCGGTGCCTTGCCCAGCACCTTCTCGATGGTGTTGGCGCACGAGGCGCACGTCATGCCCCTGAGCGGCAGGTCCACGCGTTCGTCCGGAACGGCGACCGCGGGGACGCTCGATCCCGGCAGCGTGGTCGTGCCTCGGGGCAAAGTCATATCCGCATCGTGCTGGTGTTCGTGGTTCATCGCTGTCCTTTCCGATCCATCGGCGACTCAATACCGCGTTGCGGAGTTCGTCTGCGCACTCCGCGGCTCTCCGGGCGTGGTCGTCCTTCCTCTGTCTTTGAGCATCGCTCCCGCGATGAGCGAGCCGACCACGGTCGCGCCCACGATCAGAGGCACGAATCGCCTCCACCCAGTCGTGCGAGGCTTGTGGTCATGGCATTCGCAGTTGCAACTCATGGTTCACCTCGACTCCGAGTTGTCCGATGCGGGAGTGCGGTGCCGGCGGCGTCCGTGTCTCCTCGCGCGGGCGATGGATGGTCACTCGTCACGTTCACGCTACTTCTTCTTCTCCGCCAGCAGCGCCTTCATCTCCGCGATCTCCCGCTCCTGCGACGAGACGATCTCGTCGCACAGTTTCTTGACGCGGGGGTCGGTGATGGCCGACTCCGTGGCCATCTGAATCGCGGCCGAGTGGTGCGGGATCATCGCCCGCAGGAACTGACGGTCGCCCACGCCCGCCTCGGACCGCAGGCCGAACCAGCAGAGCGCGAGGATCCCCACGCCAGCAGCCCATGCCGCCGCGTTGAGCCGCTTGTTCTTGAACATGCCCGGCATCGTCAGCAGCATGATCGGCACCATCGAGCCCGCCATCAGCCCGGTCATGTAGACGTTGCTCAGGTTGAAGTACACGTTGCTCCAGCGGTCGGCCATCGCGTACATGATGAGGTACATCGCCGCGAACGAGACGATGAGCGAGACCGCCAGCGACAGGTACGGCTTGTGGTTCCCGCCGCGACCGCCGTGGGCCGATGCTCCCATACCGGCCTCGCCGTGCGATGCCGCGCCTTCGTGGACGCCCGCCTTCTCGTGCCGTTCGTGCTGGTGTTCCATGACTGCGATCTCCTTGGAAGGTTCTTTCGTCCGGCGTTCCGCCGCGCGGCGCGTTCGCCTTGTCAACTACCGCGAGAGCTTCCCGACCAGTTGGATCAGTTCATCCACCATCGCCTCGCGCGTCATCCCTTCGTCGTGCATGGCCTTGGCGGCGCAGTGCTGAAGGTGGTTTCGCATGAGGTTGCGGGCCACGGTTTGCAGCGACTCGCGCACGGCGGAGACCTGCGTGATGATGTCGGCGCAGTAGCGGTCCTCCTCGACCATCCCCGCCAGCCCGCGCACCTGCCCCTCGATCCGCCGCAGGTGTTTCAGGTTCGCGGCCTTGAGCGCGTTGTTCATGCCCGCCGCGTGTGCGCCCGGCCCGATGCCGGCGCGCACCGCCGCGGGCTGGCCCGCGCGCGGCCCGCCCTTGAGCGAGGAGGCCGACCCAGGGCCGCAGCCGCAGGGCGCGCAGGTCATGGCCGCCGCGCGCTTCTTCGCCGGTGCCTTCTTTCGTGACGCCGCCATCGGATCAACTCCTTCGTTCGTGCCTGGATGCCCGCGCGTTCAGCCGCAGCAGCCGCCCTTGGATGTGCTCCCCGAAACACCCGCTCCGGCACCCACGCCCGCCTTGCTCGATCCGCCGCAGCACCCGCCCGCGGGCTTGCTCGAAACGGAGACATCGGTCGCCATCGCCCGCGCCGGATACCCGGCCGCTTGCAGCGCGGCGATGGCCTGCCCGGCCGCCTCCCCGTCCTTGGCCTCGATCTCCGCCGTCCCAACCGTCACCGATTTGGTCCGCACGCCCGGCACCGCCGAAAGGGCCTTGGTCACGGCCTGCACGCAGTGCCCGCAACTCATGCCGTCGATGGAAAGGGTGATGGTTTCATTCGTCGTCGTCGTGTTCATGCTGAATCTCCTAAAAGAGTGTATACCCCACGGGGTATGTACGATAGGCGCGGGCGAAGGGTTCGCGGGCGGGTTTGAGCGGAACCGGGAAACTTCCGGGGCATGTGCGGACGGGCCACGGGCTGAACATCCTTGAGGCAGGAGACGAAGCGGGCCGATGGGAGCGCGGCACCCGATCTGCCGCGCGGGTCGGCGTACCATTCTCATCTCATTCGGAGACACTTTGATGGATGATCCAGAACACACGCGGCTCCGCGAAGCCCCGGCGTCCCGATTCGGAGCGCCGCAGCATGTGTTTGATCTGGAAGCAGTCGCGGCCACCCTCGCGCACGAGGTCAACGCGGGCGAGGCCGGGCGTCGCCAGGAAACGCTCTACAAGCACGGCACGACCACAATCGCGCTCTTCCTCTTCGGCCATCTCACGCACCTCCCGCCGCACCGTACGAACGGGACCGTGGTCATTCAAGTGCTCAGGGGCCGCCTGCGCGTCACGGCCGAAAAACAGGAGCACGATCTTGGCGCGGGTCATCTGCTCGTGCTCGCCGCCGGGGTTGAGCACAACGTCGCTGCCTTCGAAGAGAGCGCCATGCTGCTGACCGTGCATCTGGATTCCATTCCCGCCGGGGCTGCGGCACGGCCCGCGTCTGAACCGCGCGCCTCGGAGCGGGCCGCGTCCGCGGCACTCGCTCGGGCGCTGAGCCGTTGGGAGAACGAGGGTGGGCACGCGGATCGTTGAAGGAACTCACCCATGCCCGGCGGCGGCATGACCATCTGGACGATCGGCCACTCGACGCGCACGCTCGACGAGTTCCTCGCCCTGCTGGCCTCGCAGCGGATCGAACTGCTCGCCGATGTCCGCACACACCCCGGCTCGCGGAAGTTTCCCCAGTTCAACCAGGAGGCGCTCGCGGCCTCCCTCGAATCCGCCGGCATCCACTACCGCCACTTCCCGGAGCTCGGCGGCCGCCGCCGCGCCCGTCCCGACTCGCCCAACACCGCCTGGCGCAACGCCTCGTTCCGCGGGTACGCCGACTACATGCAGACCCAGCCCTTCCGCGACGGGCTTGACCGGCTGCTCGCGGCGGCGCGGGCCGAGCGCACGACGATCATGTGCTCCGAGGCGGTATGGTGGCGCTGCCACCGCTCGATGATCGCCGACGCCCTCAAGACACGCGGCGTCCGCGTGCTGCACATCCTCAGCGCGACCAAGGTGCAGGAGCACCCGTACACCCCCGCGGCCTCGATCGTCGATGGCCAACTGTCGTACGCGGGCCAGTCGCTCTTTCCTCCGTCCGATCCCGCCCCCAAACCTCCCCCGCGCACAAGACCCCCCACAAGCCCAAGGGGACCACGCCGATGAGCACGACCTTCAAGGTGGGCGTACCAGTGGGTTTGCCCGTCTTGTATCGCTTCGCGGCCATCACATCCACTCCGTGATTTCTTCGGCCCGCCCCTCGCTCAGCCGCAGCAACCGCCGGTCGCACGCACGCCGGGCTTCGCAGCCGCGGTCGCCTTACCGGCCCCGCCGCAGCACCCGCCGCCCATTTTCGATGCAGCCGAGGGCTTGCCTGCCGTGGCCCGCGCCGGATACCCGGCCGCTTGCAGCGCGGCCACGGCCTGCCCGGAGGACCACCCGTCCTTGGTCTCGATCTCCGCCGTCCCAACCGTCACCGATTTGGTCAGCACGCCCGGCACCGTCGAAAGGGCCTTGGTCACGGCCTGCACGCAGTGGCCGCAGGTCATGCCGTCGATGGAAAGTGTGATCGTGTCGTTCGTCTTGGTCGTCGTGTTCATGCTGAATCTCCTTGAAAAGCGTATACCCCATGGGGTATGTACGATAGGCGGGGCCGACGGGTTCGCGCCGCATGGTCCGCCGCCGCGTTGCGGCCACAGCGTTCGCGTACGCGGCGTCGCGCCGGCGTGACTTTCTGCTGGGAGGTCCAACGGCTGACGGGGTCCACACAATGAGGGAACTTTCGGCCCGTGCTTCACGTTCACCTCACGCGGATGATCTACCTTGCAGCAGACAGGCGGAGCTCTGACTCCGCTTTGTGGATGTTGCTTCTTTAAGTCAGTCGGACTCTCACGAGCGCCGGCACGGCGACGGAAGCACATGTTGGCGCGGCGCGCGAGGGAGCGACCCGCAACCCCCGAGCGGCACCAGTCGCGATCAACGCCCCACGAACAAAGGAGTCGGCGTCATGCAGAACCAACAACGTCAGCAAGATCAGCAGAGTCAGAGTCACACGTCACACAACCTGCTGAAGCTGAGCGACACCGACATGACGCTGGCCAGCGCTGCCGAGGATATCCGCGGCCGCCAGGTGGTAGACACCAACGGAGAAGAAGTGGGCACAGTGGATGATTTGATGATCGACGACGCCGAGCAAAGGGTGCGCTTCCTTCGAGTCGCCTCCGGTGGGTTCCTGGGAATGGGAGCACAGAAGTTCCTCATCCCCGTCGATGCGATCAAGCAGATCAAGGACGAGAAGGTGATCGTCAACCATGACCGGGAAAAGATCGCGAGCTCGCCGGTGTATGACCCGGACGTGGTGGACGAGCGATACTACGAGAACGTCTACGGGTATTACGGGTACATGCCGTTCTGGGGGGCGGGGTACATGCATCCTGGCTATCCGCATCTTGGCTGACGCGGAAGACCACCCGCGCCGGATCGGTGCGAATGCCCACTTGACCGCGATGAGCATGGAGGTTCGATGTTCAATAGCTATACGGGCTTCAAGATCGCCATGCTGCATCTGCAGTCTCTTCCTGTCGGTCGGCAAGCTGAAGAAGCGCGCGGCCTACACGATCTATTTCCTGCCTGAGAATACCGGCCACATATGGGAAGGAGCCCTGAACGATGCAAATCCAAGTGAATACCGACAAGAACATCGCTGGCAGTGAGGAACTCCAGCAGCAGGTCGAGGGCGTGGTCGAGGGACACCTCGGCCGGTTCGGCGACCGGATCACCCGCGTGGAGGTTCACCTTAACGACGTGAACGGCGACAAGAGCGGCGACGACGACAACCGTTGCGTGATGGAAGCCCGCCTCGCGGGCATGCAACCGATCACGGCCACGCACCAGGCGGACACGCTGGAGCAGGCGCTGGACGGGGCCGCCCGCAAAGTGCAACGGGTGCTCGACACCACGCTCGAGAAATCTCGCGGCTACTAACGCTGAGGATCAAAACATGACTCCCGAAACGCGGCACACGCTCGCCCGCGATTACGCGGCCGGCACACTCGGCGGGCAGGCCGCGCCCTGTCTATCAGTTTATCAGCCGACGCACCGTCACCACCCGGAAAACCAGCAGGACCTGATCCGCTTCGGCAATCTCGTCAAGTCGCTTGAGCAGTCGCTGCTCCAAGCCCACTCTGCCGACGACACCCGCGCGCTGCTCGACCCGCTGCGCGCCCTGGCAAGCGACGCCGCGTTTTGGAATCACACCGCCGACGGCCTTGCCGTCTTCGTGGCCAAGGGTTTTTTCCGCGTCTACACGCTCCCGCGCACCGTGCGTGCGCTGGCTGTCGTCGCCGACAGTTTTCACACCAAGCCGCTGGCGCGTCTCTTGCAGACCGTGGACCGGTATCAGGTGCTGGGTCTGACCCTCCATGACCTGAAGTTGTTTGAGGGGAACCGCGACGCGCTGGATGAAGTCGAGCTTGCCCCCGGCGTGCCGCGTGCGATCACCGATGTGCTGGGCGATCAGTTGACCGACCGGCACCAGACGGTCGCCTCCTACGGCGGTGTCGGCGGGGGCACGGTCTCGATGCGTCATGGACACGGCGGGAAGGCGGACGAAGTCGATTCCGACGCCGACCGTTTCTTCCGGGCCGTGGACCGCACCATCCTCGAGCACCACTCACGGCCGACGAAACTGCCGTTGATGCTCGCGTCCCTCCCCGAGCATCACGCGCTGTTCCGCAAGGTCAGCCACAACCCGTTCCTGACGGCGGAGGCGTTGGACGTTCACCCCGACGCGATTTCGCGCAGCACTTTGGTCGAGCGCGCCTGGAACCTCGTCCAGCCGCAGTACGCGAATCGGATCAAGGCGATGGCCGACCAGTACCGCGGAGCTGTCTCGAAAGATCATGGCACGGGTGACCTTGGTGACGCCGCGCGAGCCGCGGCCTCGGGGCGCGTGGCAACGCTGCTGGTGCAAGCCGACCGGCAGATCCCCGGCCGTCTCGACGCAGCCACCGGCGCGGTCACGCCCGCCGAGCTGTCCCAGCCGGACGTGGACGACCTGCTCGACGACCTCGCCGCGTTGGTGATGGAGCGCGGCGGGGAGGTGCTGGTCGTCCCCGAGCAACACATGCCAACCGACACCGGCGCGGCCGCGGTGTTCCGTTATTAGAGTTCGCCCGCTGGGCACCGCCCAGCGATCCGGGGCCATGGCGGGCGGTGCCCACCTCTGGCGGAGATGCGTATGAAGGCCAAGGACGTGGTCGATGTTCTCAAGGCAACCGGCCGGACGTGGTATGAGCACAGAGCCTACCGCCTGGCCGCGGCGCTCTCGTACTACCTGGCGTTCTCTCTGGTGCCGGTACTGATCGTCGTGGTTGCGGGGGCGAGCCTGGTGTACGGGGAAAGGGCCGCGCAGGGCCAGCTTGTCGAGCAGATCGAAACGACGGTCGGGCCGGAGTTGGCCCAGGCCATTCAGGAGATCCTCAGTCAGGGTCGCGCGACGGGGTCGGGAACACTCGCCACCGTCGTGAGCATCACGGTGCTGCTGTTCAGCACGACGGCGGTGTTTTACGAGCTTCAGACTGCGCTGAACACGCTCTGGGATGTGCGGCCCAAGCCGGGCCGAGGCTGGTGGGGCATGGTGAAGGACCGCTTCTGGTCGTTCATGCTGGTGCTGGTCATCGGCGCTCTGCTGCTGGCGTCCCTCGCCGCGTCTGCCGTGGTGAGCAAGTTCTTTCCCTCCGGGACCTGGCGCGTGGCCAACATCGTGGCTTTGCTGGGCATGGTCACGGTGTTCGTGGCGATGATCTACAAGATGCTTCCCCTCGTGATCCTGAGGTGGCGGGACGTCTGGGTCGGTGCCGCCGCGACCGCTGTCTTGCTCACGATCGCGCAGTACCTCATCGGCCTGTACCTGGGGAGAGTAAGCGTGACATCGCCCTACGGCATCGCCGGCTCGCTGGCGATCATTCTGCTGTGGGTCTACTTCTCGTCCCAGGTGTTGCTGTTCGGCGCCGCCTTCACGCAGGTGTACGCGAAGAAGTACGGAAAGCCGATCACGCCCGACGACAAGGCCGAGCCGCTGACCGCACCGGCGCGGGCGCGGCAGGGGATGGCGAGTCCGACGCAGGCGTGAGTGTGGAGGGTGGGTCGGGTCGAAGCGTGGACGCGGCGTGCACCACTTACTCAAGGAGCAGCCTTATGCGTTCTGGCAAACTACGTTGGACATTCATGCTCATCTTCCTACAGATGAGTTGCGGGTGCGGTGAATCAAACAACACGCCTGTCGAATCAAACACCACGCCCGCCGCCGCGACCACGCCGAGCCCGGCGACTGGGCGCAGCATTACGTCGACGCCCGCGACGATGCAACCCGCGTCGCGCGACAAGGCGATGGAAGACAAGCTGATGGGGAACTGGATCGCCGAGGACGTGGACGCCAAGCTGGGCCAGGTGAAGATCAAGCTGACCTTCCGCAAGGAAGGCCCGATGAAGCTGGCCGCCTGGTCCGACATTCCCTTCGTCGGCCAGGTACGGGACAAAGCCGCGCCGTACGAAGTTCACGGAGACGTCATTTCGTCCGACGTGATCCGTGGCGGGACGTCGGTCACCTACTGGTTCGAAGGCGAACAGTTGGTCATTCGATACAAAGAAGGCAAGACCGTCGCAATCCACCGCCATTCGGCGGAATAGGTCATCCACAAGCTGCGGCAGGCGGGCATGGAGCTCGAACAGGGCAACACGGTGGTGAGCGTGTGCCGCCCCCGGCGCGGGTTCGTTGACAGGAACGATCGAACTTTGCTTGCGTGTCGAATGAGGGAACTCTCGGCCCGTGCTTCACGTTCATCTCACGCGGACCACCCATCATCGACAAGTCGGAGTTCTCACCCCGCCTCTCACCGGCCGCGACGATGCTTGCCGGCGCGGATGCCTCGCAAACGCTCAACAACGAAAGGTCCATTCCATGACTCACAACGCTCCCTCCAAGGACATGCTCGCCTGCATCAAGGACTGCGGCGAGTGCGCGGCGATCTGTACCCAGTGCGGCACGCACTGCCTGCACATGGGCGGCCCGCACGCCTCGCCCGAACACCAGACCATCATGCACGACTGCGCCGAGATCTGCGGCGTGGCCGCGTGCTTCATGGCCCGCGGCTCGCACCACGCCGCCCACATCTGCAAGGAGTGCGTGGAGATCTGCAACGAGTGCGCCGAGTCGTGCGACAAGCTCGCCAAGGGCGACGCGATGATGAAGCAGTGCGCGGAGATGTGCCGCAGGTGCGCGAAGTCGTGCGAGGCGATGGCGGGCGCGGCGGTCTGAGGCCCGGCCTCGATTCACGCGGCCTTCCGCTCGATCCGCACGGCCGTCCCGCCCGGCGGGACGATCATCCGACAGTCCGGGCCGTCCGGCCCATCATGCCGGACGGTCGCTTTACGCGCCAGGACGAACATCCGACTGAAGCGGCCGCCCGTT
>Ga0163152_10008326_pt1 | contig 11096 bp, 11 predicted proteins | sample OliLakLV19MP8IB2_FD_148635 | JGI IMG/M metagenome (GOLD analysis project Ga0163152, IMG submission 148635) | Freshwater microbial mat bacterial communities from Lake Vanda, McMurdo Dry Valleys, Antarctica - Oligotrophic Lake LV.19.MP8.IB-2 | ecosystem: Environmental > Aquatic > Freshwater >...
CCGAGCACTTCCGTGGCTTTGGCCAGAAGGTCGCGGTCAAGCACGCGCTGCGTTTCCGGTGGATTCTGCGTCAATGGCAACGGGCCGCCGCCGCCCAGCCGCGCGCGTTCCTCCGGGGGCCAATCCACGTAGCCCACGACGATTTCACACGGGCCAGCCTGCTTGAGTTCGTTGACCCACCGCAACGCCGCCTCAGAAGTGACCGTGAAGTTGAAAGCAACGAAAACCTTGAGCGGCCGTTCGCCGCGCGCACAGGCCGCGAATGGCGCGGCGTCGCGCACGACCAGCGTGGGCACGGCGGCGCGTTCGGCGGTGCGCTCGGAAACACTGCCCAGGAGCCAGCGCCCGGGCGCACGCCGGCCCAGCGAGGAAACGACGATGAAGCGCGTGGCGCGCGGACGGGCCAGCTTCAGCAGCGCTTCGTCGGGCGGGCCGGTGAGCAGTTCTTCCTTCACGACCGGGCCGAGCGTTCGCAGGCGTTCGGCTTCAGTGTGGAGGTTTTCGCGGATGCTGGCCGAAAGCAAATCGAAGACTTTGGGCGAGGAGGCCCCCAGCCCGGCATTTTCGACCGAATGGACGAGCACGAGTGTGTCTTTCAAACGCGCAGCGAGGGCCGCCGCCGCGTTAGCCGCTTGCGCGGCGGGCTTCGAGAAATCGGTGCCGCAAATAATTCTCATAGTGTCCTCCGTTCCAGTTCGCGCACCACCAGCACGGGACACGGCGCGTGGCGCACGACGCGCTCGGCGGTGCTGCCCAGCCACACGTGCTTCAATCCGGTGTGGCCGTGAGTGGTGAGGACAATCAGGTCCGCGCTCCCGGTTTTCGCCGCGTCGCAGATTTCCGCAAACGGCGTGCCGCCCCGAACAACCGCTGTCGCCTGCACGCCGGTTGCTTTACTCAGATTCTCGGCGGTGCGTTCCAAATCTGCCTCGGCCTGCTTCATCAGAGGCACGGTGGTCTGGTGCGACAGTTCCCGCCCCAGAAGCGAGTCGATGGGAAACTTTTCCACGATGTGCAGGAGGAGGAGTTCAGCGCCGTAGTGGCCGGCCAGGAGAACGGCGTAGGGCAAGGCGTCCTTCGAGAGGTTCGAGAAATCAATCGGGACGAGAATCTTCTTCAGATTGAAGGGCGGCGTTTTGCCCGCGCGCTTGGGCAACTCCCGAGCAGGAACGATCAGCACGGGACAGGGCGCGTGGCGCACGACGCGTTCGGCAGTGCTGCCCAGCAGGACGCGCTCAACTCCGGTGTGCCCGTGGGTGGCGATGACAATCAAGTCCGCCGCGCCTTCACCCGCCGCCGTGGTGATTTCGTGAAAGGGTTTGCCGGTGCGCACGGAGGAAGTGACAGTCACACTCCCTTTGACCTCCCGCTTCGCCAGCGTTGCCAGTTGCGCGCGGGCCAACGGAATCAACTCCGAGTCTTTGCGGGCCTCGAATCGGTCAATCCACGAGCGTGGCTCGACCACATGGAGCAAAGTAACCGCGGCCTTGAGCTTTTCCGCCAGGGCCACGGCATAACGCATCCCAGATCGGGACGCGTCGGAGAAGTCCGTCGTGGCCAGAATCTTTTGGACGCTCGGTGGCGCGGCTGGCGCGCCGGTTTGGCGTTGAGTCTTTCCGGGCTTTATCGAGTTCTTCGTTTTCACAATAATGTTTTCACCTGATTGTTTTGCGCCGACTCAACTTCAGCATGACGTCGCGCCGTCGTTCACCAGATTTTGCCAAAGACGCAACACCGGTTCCCGGGAATGTTGCGCCCGCGTTGAAGAGCAACGCCAGCGCAATCCACACGCCGCTCCAGGTCAGGGCTTCCTTCATGCCGACGTTGTGCGACTTGCGGTGAAACACGCCCAGGTCCAGCGCCAGCATCGTCAGGACAAAAATGCTGAAACCGATCCAGATCCAGATTGAGGTAGTCATCCAGCGTCTTTAGTGCGTGCCCGAAACCGGCCGCTTCCGGTTCGTTTCCTCAAGATCCACCCAATGTGGGTTCGTTGGGCCGGGAGTTCCCGCCCGGCGGGTCAGCTTCATTCGCGCCACGCGCGTACCTGCCAATGCCTCCACGCGCAATTCCATATTGCCCAGCGCCAGAGTATCGCCAGCGCGGGGAAACCGGCCCATCCGTTCCATGACCAATCCAGACAGAGTGCATATCTCTCCGGTCAAGCCCACCTGCCCTCCAACCAGTCCAGCCAATTTGTGCGCGGGAAGCGATCCGTCCAGCTCCCAAACGCCCTCGCCCGTTTGCCGGATGAGCGGCTCCTCCTGGTCAAATTCATCTTCAATCGGACCGACCAGCTCCTCCAGGACATTCTCCAACGTGACCATCCCGACGGTCCCGCCGTACTCGTCCACGACCAGTGCAAAATGATGTTTGCGCTGAAGGAAAAGGGTTAGAAGCTTCTCCAGCCGCGCCGTCTCCGGGACGAAAATATTCTTTCGAGCCACCGACGCCAGGTCGCGGCCCAGTTTGGCGGTGTGCCGCATCGCGACGATATCCTTCGAATGAACCACGCCGAGCGTCTTGTCCAGGTCGCCGCCTTCGCAAAGCGGGAAGCGCGAATATCGAGTCCGCTCCGCCACAGCCAGACACTCCGCGATGTCCGCCTCGGTATTCAGACCGACAATTTCGTGTCGAGGCCGCATAATTTCGCGCACCCGAAGGTGTCGCAGGGTAAAGGCGTTTAACGCAATGTCCTGACCGATCGTCGGTCCGTGGGCGTGGCGCCGGGTCTGGGTGAGGAGCAGACGGATTTCCTCTTCGGAATGGGCCAATTCCGACTCGCTGACCGGTTCCAGTCCGCAGCGGCGCAGCAGCCAGAACGCCGCGTGGTTCAGCGCCCAGATAAGCGGGAAGAAAAGGCGATAAAAAAACTGCAAGGGTCGGGCCACCCAAAGCGATGTCTCCAACGGCTTCTGTATCGCCAGCGACTTGGGCGCAAGTTCTCCGACGACGATGTGCAGAAAGGTGATAACCGCAAACCCGACGGCGAAGGCAATCCAGTCCGCCTGGTTAGGTTCGATGTTGAACTGTTTCAGCACGGGTCCCAACAAGGTGGCGAAAACCGGCTTGCCCACCCAGCCCAAGCCCAGGCTGGCCAGGGTGATTCCGAGCTGGGTGGAGCTCAGGGCGGCATCGAGATTATGCAGGATCCGGCGCGCGACCGTGGCGCGGCGATTGCCATTGGCCACCAGGGATTCGAGCTGGGTATCGCGGATCTTGACCAGGGCGAACTCCGCGGCCACGAAAAAGCCGTTGAGCAACACCAGCAACGGCACGGACACCAGTTGCAGGATCGTCAATGGGATTTCGCTTGAGTTCATTGGTGCTGTTTGCCGGCGCGGATTGACTGCTCGCGCTTCACGCGACCTGCGGCAGCACGTTGAGCACGGAGTTCCGCCCGCCGAACGGATTGGGCGCCGTCTCGCCGGCCAGCGGGTCCGGCATCCAATCGCCATCCACGACCAAGCGGTATTCGCAGCTGCCCGGTGGCAGGGAAAGTTTCTTGATCCAACGGCCATCGGCCAAGCGGATCATGGGAGTCGCTTCGGGCCGCCAATCGTTGAATGTTCCCGCCAGACAGACTTTGACCGCTTCAGGGTTGGTGAATTCCAGCCGCACCTCGGACGCTGCCCGTCCATTTCCGTTGCGGGGTTTCTTGCTCTGTTTTTTCGTTTCGTTCTTCATGTTTCAATCCTCCTGCATTGCGTGTTTCGTTGCCGCGAAGCACGCGGGCTCAACCAGCCTCAACCCCCCGCTTGGACCAACCGGCCGCTCCAGCGCCTTGGCGCCAGTGGACGTTGCCCATGATTTCCTTGCTGAAGTTGGTGCCCGAGTTTCCTCCGCTCGATCTGTTCGCACAGATTTCTCACGACCTTGCGCCACGTGGCCTCAAAAGTATGATCGCGAGCCGCCGCGTGAATTCCCGGGCCCGGCACGACCAGATGGACGTGAGCGCGGAAGGATGGCGCCCGGTCCGGCAATCGTTCCAACACGAGCTTGGCCTCGTGGACCTGCAGGAGGCCGTGAAGCCGCTCGATATCTTGCTCCATTCCGGCGCGCAGGCCGGTGCTGCCCTCGATGCCGCGAATTCGGATTTGGATTCTCATGGGTGCGTTCTTTGATTCGGTTCCCGAGGAACCCGCCCACAGTTGAGAGATCCCGTGCCGCGAAGGCCAACAGCAACTCCGAACCGCGGGCAAACAGGGAATCGGGCGAAACGCCTGGCGCAATGGGCCGAACCCCGGGCGCATGGCCACCTAACGCAACGAGCGGGGGACTCGTTGGACGGCGACGATACGCAGCATCAGACACGTTTCGCCCGGAAATCATTCGATGACCTCCGCGCGTCCGGTATCCAGGTCGTAGCGAGCGCCGACGACCTTAAGTTGTCCCGACTTGGCCCGCTCCGCCAGCAGCGGACCGGCGTTCCGCAATTGCCGAGCCACTTCGCGCACATGCGCTCGAACCGTGTTGTCCACCGCGTCGCCCGGTTGTCCTTTGGCTTTGGCAACGGCGGGTTTTATTGCTTTGACGATGGCGGGAACGTGGCCACTGGTTTTGCCGCCCCCGACCGCGGCGGCAACCGCGCCACAGCGCTCGTGCCCAAGCACGAGGATAAGTGATGAGCCGAGGTGCTCGACTGCGTATTCGATGCTGCCCAGGCCAACGTCGTCCACGATGTGGCCTGCGGTGCGGACGACAAAGATGTCACCCAACCCCTGATCGAAAACCACCTCCGGTCCGGCGCGGGAGTCTGAGCAACTGACGATGATGGCAAACGGGTTCTGTCCGTTGGCCACCTCCGCTCTGCGCTTCGTGACCTGCGTTGGTGTGCCGGCCACGAAACGCTCGTTGCCATCCTGCAAACGCTTGAGGGATTGTCCGGGATTGACCGCGACCGTTTCGGCGGCGAGCGCATTGCCGCCAACTGCGACGAAAAGTGCGAGGGCGGCCAGACGGCAGAATAACTTCGCGGGAGTGGCCTGAAGGTATTGAGTGGAACTATGTTTTTTCATTTTTGGCCATCTGTTCGAAATTTGTTGCCGGGCTGTCATAAGGAAGTCCGGGCATGTGGGGCGGCGGCGTCACCCGCATCAGGCGAGCCTTCTCCAACGCCGTTCCGTCCGGTGGCAGTGTGCGGCGCGGCCTCCACGGTTTTCACGTCAGTCACAATCCTGGCGGGCGGAGTGTAGTCTGGGGCAACCGAGCCCAGGCTCATGATATATTTGATGCCGTCGGCGACAGACATTTCCAGTTTCATGATCCGGTTTTCCGGGATCAGGACGAGGAAGCCGGTGGTGGGGTTGGGCGTGGTGGGCACGAAAACGCCGACCACGGCCTCCTGGGTTTTGTGCTGCACTTCGCCGTGCTGGGCGCCGGTGACGAACCCGACTGAATAAACGCCGGCCCGGGGAAATTCCACCAACACCACCTGCTTGAAGGAAGTGGTTTTGTTGGAGGTGAAGGCGGCATTGATCTGTTTGACCGCGCCATAAATTTTATTGAGCAGCGGCACGTGCAACAGGACTCTGTCTGCCAGTTCAATCAGCTTCTTGCCAACGTAATGCCGGGCGAATCGTCCGACCAGGCTGATCAGCCCGACCGCCAATGCCAGAGCGAACCAACTCCAATACCAATGCATCGGACCTTCGCCACCGCGCGCGTGCGTCCAGTCTTTCGGCAGGAAGAAAAGAAGCGCGTTGGTGAAATTGGCGACGGTGCCGAACAGCCAGACAACCACGCCGATCGAAAGGAGCGCCGGCAAAACCACCGCCAGACCAGTGAAGAAATTGGTCTTCCAATTGACGAGAGGACTTTTCATCGAAAATTCTTCCACGCCCTGTCGCCTGGCGAAAAGTGCTGCGGAGAATCGATAGCCGATTGGGTAGCGGCAGCCCCGGACTCGCCGAAAGAGGCGCCCCCGATTTCTGATTTTTGTCTGAGCAAAGCGGTTTTCACGGGTTAGTCCTGGGGTTCAGAGCCTCCTTCCGGAATGGATTTTCCTGCCCTGACCAACGCCACGAGCATCACGACCGAGCCGGCCAGCATGGCGGAGATTAGAATCGCCGCGAATAATTTTTCCGATTTGCCGTCCATCACCGCCATCCAGCCGACGCTCGCCCGCCATGAGAAAACGAGGGCCAGGAACCCTGTGGTAATAATGGCTGCCAGCCGGCTCCAACGGACGCCGCGCGCACCGAGCACACCCCAAACAATGGAAAGCGCGCCAAACGTGCCGCCGCTCATCAGCGCCGTTTTCGCTTTTTCCGGATTCGACAAATAGCCGAGCAACCCCATGGCAATGAGGAAGGCACCATACAGAATCAAATAACCAGCCGTCTTCGTGTTCATTGCGCGCAAAATTCGTTTCCTTTCGTTCCCACCTGCCCGGCCGTCTGCTCCTTGGACGCGTCACTCCTTTTCATGGCTGATTCTGCAATCGGGATCGATCCGCCCGCAGGTCATTCATTCAATCCCCCTCGCTGGTAGGGAATGGCGGACTGGAATGGCGCGGTGTAGCGCCGTCGCAGCGATTCGCGAAGCATCTGATCAACTCTGTTCAGGGGAGCCGGAGAGTCATCAACGCTCTCGGGCATCAGTTGTGAATCGGACGGCGGGACATCCGGCCTGTTTGCTTCTGTAATTTCAACCTGGTCGAACGACAAGGCATCAAAGGATTTCAAGGCGATTAATTTTCCCATGCCTCACAATAGAGGTGGCGCCACCCTTGGACTATTATGTCTTTTGAAATAGACTCTTAGGTTTAAGCGAATACCGTATTCCCATGGAATTCTTGAATTACCATCACTTGCGCTATTTCTGGGTGGTAGCCCGGGAAGGAGGTCTGCGGAAAGCGGCAGACAAACTTCATGTGTCTCAACCCACCATCAGCGCGCAAATTGCCGCGTTGGAAGGCGTGCTGGGAGAAAAACTTTTTCGGCGCGGTGGACGGGCGCTGACGTTGACCGAGGCTGGTCAACATGTGTTGAGCTACGCGGAGGAGATTTTCTCCCTCGGGCAGGATTTGGTGAATTCGGTCAAACACCGCCCCGCTTCTCACACGCTGCGCGTGCATCTAGGCGTTGCGGATGCGCTGCCAAAATTGGTCGCCTACCGCATCATCGAGCCAATTTTCCAACTCGCCCAACCGGTGCAGGTCTCCTGTTGGGAGACGAAAGTCTCCGACATGCTCGTCGAACTGGCCGCGTATCGGCTGGACCTCGTACTCGCGGATGAACCGGCCTCAAGCGGGGTGAACGCCAATGTCTTTAACCATTTCCTGGGCGAATGCGGCGTAACATTCTGCGCGGAGCCCCAATTGGCCGCGAAGCTCAGGCGGGATTTTCCAAAATCATTGAACAGAGCGCCGGCGCTGCTGCCCATGTCGAACAGCGGGTTGCGCCGGTCCCTTGAAAAATGGTTCCAAGCCACTGGCGTCCGCCCGCGCCTGGTCGGGGAAATCGAGGATCCGGCTTTCATCAATATCCTCGCAATCCAAGGATTGGGATTTATTGCCGTGCCAACGGTAGTGGCAAAGGAAACGGGCGCCCAGTTTGGCCTGCGGACGCTCGGCCACACCGATGAGTGCCAGCAGCAGTTCTATGCCATAAGCGCCGAACGCAAATTGACCCATCCGGCGGTCCAGGCCATCACTGCCCAGGCAAAGTCGAAGCTGTTTGGGTGAGGCTCGACGTTTTCGACGTTTCGTATTCGCGAAAACTTCCTCGCCCAACACCACCAATTTCCTCAACGCAAAACCGTGGGGCGCCGGAGAATTTCCGTAGATTTCTGCTGGCTCGCTATTTCTTCACGTCAACAGATTTCAGTTTGGCTTCAAGAGCGGCGACGGCGACCTCCAGTTTTTTCACGTTCGCTTCCGTGGCCTTCTGCGCTCCAGCCGCGCCGGACTTATCAATGGCGGTGGCAAGCCTCGCGATTTCCCGGGCGCTGGCGTCGGTTCTGGCTTTGTGTTCCGCGGCGACTTTCTTGGGCAGGGCTTTGACGAGATCCCGGACGGCGAAGGCGTGGTCGTGGGCCTCGCCCAAATCTTTCGCAGCCACAACGGCGGCCAGTTCGGCCTGCTGTTCGTGAATCTTCTTCCAAATCTCCTCCACGGTCGCGGGGATTTTGGTGAAGTGGCTGTGTCCGCCGCTTCCTTCCTCCTTGGCGGGTTTCTTGTCCTTGGCGTCCTGGGCCAGGGTTTGATTTGCGGAGAACGCGATTAGAGCGGTCAGGCTCATCGCGACGAGTGTTGCTTTTTTCATATGTGTTTTTGTTTTGCTTGTTGATCAATGTTGCCGGCGCTGCGGCAAACTATTTGTTCGTGTTCGCTATTCTGTTTCCGTCTCGGTTTCGGTTTCGGTTTCCGGATCGCGGTTGCGGTCCATATTCTCGTGAATCTGGAAGTGTTCGTCCTTGTTGAAGGGGAAATCATCCGTGAACTGGGTGTGCTGGTAGCCGTGCAGTTGCATCAGCAACAGGAGCACCCCGGCGGCCATGAGCGCCGCGTTCGCCACCTTGCTGAACTTGGTGAACGAAGCCGTCTTGCGCCAACTCGCCAGTAAAACCCACATGCCGGACAGCGCCACGATCTGGCCCACCTCGACGCCAAGGTTGAATGAGAGAATCCGCAGCACGAGACCTTCCTGGCCGAGCGGGAGTTGTTGTAAGCGGGTGGAGAGGCCGAAGCCGTGAATCAATCCAAAGAGCGTTACCGCGCCGAGCAGATTGGGCGAAGCCACTCCGATGTATTTCTTGAATCCATCAAGATTGTCGAACGCCTTGTAGCAAACGGTCAACGCGATCACCGCATCTACCAGGTAGTAGTTGGCCTTGATGTGGAGCAGCGTGGCGAAGACGAGCGTGATGCAATGCCCCACCGTGAAGGCCGTGATGAATTTCACAATGTCGCCGAAGCGCGTCAGGAAGAACATCACGCCGAACAGGAACAGGAGATGATCGTAGCCGGTCAGCATGTGGGTCGCGCCGAGCTTGATGTATTCCAGGTTGCCGCCTTCAAGGATGCCTTGCTTGTCCGCATCGGAGATACCGTGCGCCGAAGCGGTGAGCGTAACGAGCAGGCTGGCGAGGAGGAGGATGATGAGTTTCATGTTTTGGCGGTAGTTGGCTTACGGAGTGACAGGGTTGGCGGAACTGTCCGACGATGCGGTCGTATTCTTCCGATGAAAAATGCGATACAGGCCGGGCAATACCAGCAGCGTGAGCGCAGTGGATGACAGGATGCCGCCGATGACCACGGTCGCGAGCGGGCGTTGCACTTCCGCACCCGTGCCGGTGGCAATGGCCATCGGGACGAAGCCCAAAGAAGCGACCAGTGCCGTCATCAGGACCGGGCGGAGACGGGTGAGCGATCCTTCGGTGATGGCGTCGTCGAGTGGTTTGCCTTCCCCCCGCAGTTTGTTGATGAAGGAAATCATCACCATGCCATTGAGCACTGCCACACCCGAGAGCGCGATGAAGCCGACGCCCGCAGAAATGGATAGAGGAATGTCGCGCAGCCACAACGCGGCCACGCCGCCAGTCAGCGCCAGCGGCACGCCGGAGAAAACGAGCAGCGTGTCCTTGACCGTGCCGAACGTCATGAAGAGCAGCGTGAAGATCAGCAGCAGCGCGATGGGCACGACGATTTGCAGCCGTTTGGTCGCGGAAATCAATTGCTCGAACTGGCCGCCCCAGGCAATCCAGTAGCCCGCCGGAACTTTGATCTTGGCGTCAATCACCTGTTGCGCTTCCGCCACGAACGAGCCGAGGTCGCGTCCGCGGACGTTGGCGGTGACGACGATACGGCGTTTGCCGTTCTCGCGATTGATCATGTTCGGGCCGGGAGCGATGGAGATTTCGGCCACCTCGCCCAACGGGATAAAGGCTTGCGAAGCGTGGAGGCCGGAGACCCGCGTGGAGATGCGAGTCAGACCCGCAGCGCCATTGCCGTTGCTTTCGCGTTTGGGCAGCGGCACGGGCAAATGCTCCAGGGCCTCAATATCCGTGCGGAGATTCTCGGGCAGGCGCAGAACGATTTCAAAACGCTTGTCGCCTTCAAAGACTTCGCCCGCCGCCTTGCCGCCCAGGGCGATCTCGATGACTTCCTGCAACGCGGCGATACTCAAGCCATAGCGCGCGAGGGCTTGGCGTTTGGGAACGATGCTCATCAGCGGAAGTCCCGTGGTCTGCTCCAACTTCACGTCGGACGCGCCGGGAATGGTCTTCATCTCCTTCTCGATCAGTTTGCCGGTTTGCTGCAATACCTCCATGTCTTCACCGAACAGTTTCACGGCCACGTCGCTGCGCACGCCGGCGATGAGTTCGTTGAAGCGCATCTGAATCGGTTGGGTGAACTCGTAGTTGTTGCCGGGAATTTCCTTCACCGCGGTTTCCAATTCCGCGACGAGTTGCGCCTTGGACTTTTTCGGGTCGGACCATTCCTTGCGCGGTTTCATGATGATGAAACCATCCGCCACGCTGGGCGGCATCGGGTCGGTCGCGATTTCCGCCGTGCCCATTTTGGCGAAAACAACCTTCACCTCCGGGAATTGTTCGAGGCGTCGCTCCAACGCGTGCTGCATCTCAATGGCCTGGGTCAGACTCGTGCCGGGAATGCGCAAGGCGTGCATCGCCACATCGCCTTCATCCAGGCTGGGAATGAATTCCGTGCCCATGCGCGACGCCACAATGCCGCTGATGACCACCAGCACCACCGCGGCGAGCGCCGCCGCCCCGCGAAAGTGCAGGCAGAACTTCAGCAGCGGCTGATAGATTGCCTTCGCTCCGCGCATCAAAATGTTTTCCTTCTCGGAAATTTTTCCAGTGAGGAACAGCGCGATGGCGGCGGGAATGAACGTTGCCGCGAGAATCATCGCGCCCGCCAGCGCCATGATGACGGTGTAAGCCATCGGGTGAAACATTTTGCCCTCGACGCCGCTCAAACTGAGGATGGGCAGATAGACCACCATGATGATGAACATGCCGAAGAAGCTGGGGCGGACGACTTCCTTGGTGGCGTCGCGGACGACCTCGAATCGTTCCGGGCGCGTGAGCAGGCGCTTGAGTTTGTGCTGCTCGTCGCCCAGGCGGCG
>Ga0163152_10008327_pt1 | contig 11096 bp, 11 predicted proteins | sample OliLakLV19MP8IB2_FD_148635 | JGI IMG/M metagenome (GOLD analysis project Ga0163152, IMG submission 148635) | Freshwater microbial mat bacterial communities from Lake Vanda, McMurdo Dry Valleys, Antarctica - Oligotrophic Lake LV.19.MP8.IB-2 | ecosystem: Environmental > Aquatic > Freshwater >...
CCATAATATACAGTATTTATGGTTCCATCTTTGTTCAATAAAAAGTGGGCGGGTTTTTGGCCTAATTCGCCGTCTATCCAAAACTGCTTAAAACCTCTTTTAATTGACAGCAGAAACTGCTTAAAGGCCAGTGGATGAAAAAAACCTATCACTGTTTTTTGGGTACGATAAAGTTTATAAATTTGTTTGTCGGGATCGGCAACGAGAGGGAAGGGAAGGGATTCCAAGAGTTTTTTTGTATTACCCGTCACATTCTTTAAGAAATTTTCAGAAGGAGAATCGAACACCATAATCACTTTAAGAGCGGCGTCTTTGATTTCGTTTTTATGTTGAGAATATACTTCGTCAATATAAGTGACGCAAAGGGGGCAGGTAGCATAGCGAAAAAAACACAGCCAGACTTTTGAACCTTTTAAGGTCGACAGGTTTAGTGATTGACCAAAAAAGGTTTGTCCCAAAAATTGGGGGGCCAACATATTCTGTCGCAGCGGAGGCAGGGGAAGATTTAATTGTTTATGAAAAAAATCTTGAAATTTGTTGGCCAGTTTTTCAAAACGTTTGAACTCATCCTGCTCGCGGAGTTTAAAATCACCCACTTGACCCATCAGAATATTTTCGAGAAAAATTTCAAAAGCATAAATAGGGCCGGCAATACGATGAGAGAGTAGGCGCCCAATGAAAATCAAAAGTAAAAAAAATATTCCCGCAATTGAAAGAAACATCAGACCAAAATTAGCTATGATAGCCTGAGAGATTAAGCCCACAGGTAATTTTTGCACTACAAATTTTAGATAGGTGAAAGTGAAAATTCCCATAATGACAGTAAACGTAAAACCGATGGACAAAAGAATAGCGCTATAGCGTGCCTGGAAGGCGGGATCTATCCACTTGCCAGCACGTTTTTCATTTTCAGGCCAGAGCAGTTGTCCGCGTGTCACGAGATCCCAAAGTATTAGGCCGACGCCAAGCCACTGCCAAGCATCAGCGACATTAAATATTCCCGTATGAAACTGAGCGAACTGCACCACGACAGAATCAATAACGTAACCAAATTGCACACGGTCAAAAATATTACCTAAAATTCCACCCATAAATATCGATAAACCTAGTCGCAAGCGGGGTAAGGTCGCCGGAATGAAATATTGAAGCGCCACGAAAACGCTAAATAGAAAGGCACCAAATGTTGAAAGCGCGATGGTTCTGAATTCCTCAGGACTATCAGCGAGCGTGCCTAGCATGAGACCATGGTTTTTATGTAACTGAAAAATAAAAGGGCCGAATTCTGTGGTATTGACTAGACCTAAAGAGAGAATTTTAGCAATACGGTCGCTTGCGAAAACAATCAGCAGTGGCAAAATAATAGTTTTGAATACTTGTTTCTTATTTTCCATAGTCAAAAAAGACGCACCATGTAGAGTATATACTTTATTTAAGTACTCGTTAAACTAAATCTTAGCTAAAGGAGTTAACATGTTTAAAAATCTTTTCTGTTTAACGGCTATCGCCGTTATTTTTTCGCTTCAAGTTAAAGCTTCCGATCATGATGACGGTGAAATTGATCTCAAGGGCAGGAGTTTGAACCTCACAGACCTTTATGTATTTAGAGAGGACAATCAAACAGGTAATCCCGCCGATCAAGGCAACTTGATTCTGACCATGAATACTAACCCCAGGTCTTTACCAAACCAGCAGTACTTTTTTAGTAGCCAAGCGCTATATGACTTTCACATCACCAGAGTCCCCGCTAACAATAAGACTGACAAGCCAGTTGGTAAAGACGACGTAATTTTGCGTTTTAAATTCTCTGCTCCATTGGCCAGCGGACGCCAGAGCTTTACTCTGACGGCAATCAGAGATGGACAAATGGTGCAACTTGATAAATCTCCAGATGGGGCTTTACTTTTAACGACTCCAATTGGTGATTCGAAGGCCAATAGAAACACCAATAACCAAATTGCTATCGATAATCATCGCCTCACAGTTTTTGCGGGACTTCGAGAAGACCCTTTCTTTTTTGACGTCAATCAGTTTTTTAAAGTGCGCGCTCAAGCTATTGCGACCAAAGCCTTTATCGGTTTTCTTGCTCCTGCTCTGGCGTCAGATTTTACTCGCTTCTACAACGTCAACACTATAGTCGTTCGAGTACCGATAGATTTTCTGCAAAGTAATGCTCGCGAACCCATATTTGACGTATGGTCGACTATTTCGGTACCAAAATAAGTCCAAAAGGAGATAAATATGAAAAATAAAAGGTTTTATACCAATTTAACAATCGCGGTTATCGCCATATCAGGAACGCTTTATGGAGTTCAGAATTGCGGTAAATTTAAACCACTGGAATCATCATTACAAAATGCTTTAAATACAACTGTGGTAGCCGAAACCACATATGTGCAAATTGAAAGGCTAGGTAGGCCCGCAGTTAATGAAGGCTTATTAGTCAGTAATAATAAATTAGTGGCTTTTAACAGCATTCCGCCGACGCTGGATCTTGCCACTGATAATCCTGCGGTACTTGAAGTTTTAACAGAAGCAAGCTTTGCTCTTGATTTAGTGGATTCCCTAGAGGGGACCAATACTTTTGGTGATGGTTTTAATAGTGAAGTTGTTACGGGCTTTTTGCCAGACGTTATGCGAATCGATACCAGTAAGGCCATTCCACCAGGCACTGCCGCTTATAATGGGGACTTTGTTCTCGTTAGAGGTACCAAGGCGGCCATGTTAACTGGAGGCAGAAAAATTGAAGATGACGTGATAGATATTACCCTCAGCTATTTAGTAGCAGGAGATCCGTCAGGAGGAACTATTAAAGACAATGTCAGTTATCAGGGTACAGCTGGAAATAGTTCACAAGGGCATAAGTTGTTGAACGGGCAAACAAGCTACGGTGGCCCAGCAACCTGGCCGTTTTTAGCAACGCCTTATTAACCTCTAAGCCCACCGATATAAGCCGCAGTTAACTTATGTCGAGGCTCGTTAAAGATCTGTTTTGTTGGACCGGACTCTATCAAGCTTCCGGCTCCATCTTCTAACCAGAAAAAAGCCACATAGTCGGCAATCCGTCGAGCTTGAGCTAAATTGTGGGTAACAATCAAAACAGTAAATCTTTGCCGAAGACTTGCGATGAGATCTTCGACAACGCCGCTCGAAATAGGATCGAGCGAGCTGCAGGGCTCGTCCATTAAGAGAACCTCGGGTTCTAACGCTATTGCACGTGCAATACATAAGCGCTGCTGTTGTCCTCCGGAAAGGGTCAGAGCTGGGGCTTCCAAACGGTCTTTAACTTCTTGCCAAAGACCCACATCGGTGAGGGCTCTTTCTAAAATTTCCCGCCTTTTTATAGGATCTAAAATGCCATGCTCTTTTAAAGGGAACTCAATATTTTTCCGAATTGTCTGAGGAAACGGGTTTGGTTTTTGAAAAATCATCCCTACTTTACGTCGAAGCTCTATGACAGGAGTTTTCGCTTTCATAAGATCTTGGGTGTCAAAAAATATTTCTCCTGTGACTGAGGCACCCGGAATCAACTCAATAAGTCGGTTAAGACACATCAAGAAGCTCGTTTTTCCGCAGCCCGAGGGCCCGACCAACGCCGTAATACAACCTCTGTTGAGGGTGAGTTTTATATTTCTAAAAGCAAATTTACTGCCGTATTTCAGACTCAGATTTTCGATTTGAAAGTGAGGACTGGGTTCGCAACAGTCGGGTCTTATTTTTAAGGGTAACGAGGGATAAAACTCGGGTAGTTCTTTATTCATTGTAAAATAATCCTCTTCTGTAACCATAGTTTTGTGAGTTGAGTGGTAATCGAGTTAATAAAGAAAACAAGAATTAGTAAGGTAAATGCTGACTTGTAAGCACTGGTCTCTCCGCCGGGAACGTTCATTGATAAATCATAAATATGAACAGATAAGGCCCGACCCGAATCCCACAAAGACTGGGGCAGTCGATCGACATAACCGCTGGTAAAAACCAAGGCGGCAGTCTCGGCCAATGCCCGGCCAACCCCCAATACAAGGCCGACGATCACACTAGGCGCCGCCGCCGGTAAAAGAAGATGTAATAAAATTTGAGATCTTGAAATACCAAGAGCTGAACCCGAGAGACTATACTCTGGCGGGACCGCCCGCAAGCCCTCTTGGGTCAAGCGAATCATAATTGGTAAAACCATGCAGGCCAAGGTAAGTCCTCCCGACAAAATTGAGAAGCCGAGACCTAGTTTAACAGAAAAGAAAGCATTGCCGAAAAGCCCGAACACTATCGAGGGAACTCCCGATAAAACGTCAATACTTCGTCGAATAAATCTCGCTAAAATATTTTCTTGAGAGGTAAATTCCGTTAAAAATATCGCCGTACACAGACTCAAGGGGATAGCGACAGTCATGCAAACCAAAAGAATGAGTAGTGTAGAAATTATAATTGGAAATATGCCGCCTTCTCGTCCGGTATTTATAGGATTGCTCCAAAGATAAAGAAACGAAAAATTTTTTAGTCCATAATAAATAATATTCCCAATGAAGGAGGCAAAGATAAGCACAACTAACAATGCTGCCGACCAAACTATTAAAGTGAATAGCCTATCTCTTTGGAACACGATTGATGCCTTCGGCTGCTATAAGTAGGACAACAATAAACAACATTAAAATAAGGCCACTTACAAAAAGTGCCGATCGGTGGCTTCCCATGGCGTAAGCCATTTCTAGAGCAATGTTGGTCGTAAGTGTCCTGATTGGATCAAATATATTTTTTGGTGTTTGAACCACGTTGCCACAAACCATAAGAAGAGCCATAGTTTCGCCAATGGCGCGACCGCTTTGTAAAATGAGACCTGATAGTAGTCCAGCTTTTGCAGCCGGGAGAACTACTCCTAATAGCGTTGCTGATTTAGAAAGGCCGAGAGCCTGTGCCCCTCGTAAATAGTTTTGTGGAACGCTTGCAAAACTAGCATCGGCTGCCATAGCCATAGTGGGTAAAATCATCATTGTTAATATTGAAATTCCAGCAAATAGACTGGGCCCAGGGGGATGAATCTGGTTCACCAAAGGTACAAGTACCGTCAATCCCCAAAAACCAAACACGACAGAGGGCACTCCAGAAAGTGACTCCATCAGGTTGCGAAAAATCCTAGCAACATGAGTGGGAGCATAAAAGCGGCAAAAAATTGCCGATAATATTCCCAGGGGAGCCGCCAAGAGAACCGACCCAGCCGTGGCGTAAAGAGTTCCCAAAAGCATTGAGGTGAGATTAAAAAATCCCTCCATAGGATGCCAAGAGGGATCAGAAAAAAAAGCCGACAAACCGACAAGCCCCAAGATGGGCAAAGATTCATTGAGTAAAAAAGCAAAAATCAGCAGGACCAAAGCTCCTGCCATTAGTGCCAAGATGCGAAGTAGCCAAACTAGAGCTAACTCATTTCGTAATGGGGACAAGATACTGTTGCTTAACAATGCCTATAACCTCTTTTGAGCGCGCAAATTCAATAAACTTCTTTTTTAATCCATTTGGTTCGGTTGTGGTCACCAAGAGCAGATTACGAGAAAGTGGGAACTTGCCATTTTTTACGTTTTCTATAGAAGCACTGGTGCCACCGATGGGTAAAAGTTTTATGGCGACACCCTGTGCGGAATCATACTCGGCAGTTCCGATCGAAACATAACCTATAGCGTTCGCATTACCAGCTACGGTTTTAACGCCTTGCTCGTTATCACCGATAATAACATGGGGTTTTATGTCAGAATTCTTCAATTTAAAATAATTAACAAACAGCTCGAGTGTAGAGCGCCCTTCGGCTTTGTTGACAACCGTAATTGGTGCATCTTTGCCACCAAGTTCCTGCCAATTTTTAATTTTACCAGTGTAGATGTCGACAATTTGACTGTCTTCAAGCTTCGTGATGGGATTGTTTTTATGAAGGATAACGCAAATGCCGTCTTTGGCGATGGCGAAGCCTTTTAAGTCATTTTCTTCAGGTTTTAAATCACGCGAAATCATACCAATATCGCTCATACTCTGGCGGGCATCTGAAATTCCTCGTGAAGAGCCACCACTTTGCACGTCAATTCTTACTCCTTGGTTACTAGCTTCAAAAGCTTTGGCAATTTCACTTATTAGCGGTGCCACTGTACTAGAGCCCGTGATTACTAATTTCTGGGGAACATCCGCCGCATTTGCCAATTGACTAAATGGCATCCATACCAACAAAACATATAAAAATTTAATCATATTTTTGCCTTCTCTAAAATTGAATTAAAAGTGAAAATGAGAGTTAAGTTTAGCGAGGCATAAAGTGTATTGTAAAGAAAAAACAGTTTTGTTTAAGAAAAGAGCAAATCTAAGTCATTTTATCTGTCTGCATGAATTTATCCCAAAACCGAAAGTACAAGCCAAAATTGCAGAAATAATTTTTATGGTGCTGATTGTGATGAGTAGCCGTAATCATTTGTTTTCCCCATAAACCTTGCATCCACTTTGCCGAAAAAATCTCATAACCTGTGTGATTAGTGACCCCAAATATGGTCATAGCGGTCAGTACAAAGATTAACGCACCAATATGAATTGGTACGAAAAAAGTTAAAAGGGGCAATATCAGGGCCTCAATGATGGCTTCATAAGGATGAAATGAAAAGGCCGCCCAAGGAGTGGGATTTTGTGATTCATGATGAACTTGGTGAAAAATACGAAAGATTTTTGGCCGGTGCATAAGTCTATGAGTCCAATAAAAATAAGTGTCATGTAAAAACATATAGATAAAAATACTTAAAAAGAGATAGATCCAACCGTACTTCGCATAATCGGTATAAATTTTTGTGCCACCGAGCTTCCAGGATTCAATCATAATTGCGCCGGGGATAGCAAAGAAAAATGAAGTGATCACAGACCAACGGATTTCGCTCCAAATAAGTTTTTTAGAGGGAGTGGTATCTTGAAGTTTTCTAGTCTCCCATTGAGGTCGGCGCCTCATCCAAAAAAACCAATAAAAAAAACCCGCAATTAAAAAATAACGAAAAAGTATTATTACATACAGCCCAACACTTGTGACGCTAAGTGCCTCAATGCTCATCTTAGAAAAAAATTCCCATTTGTTTCATGGCCTCGACTGTTGTGGCTACTCCTGGGTACCCCTGATCAAACCAATAATACCAAGAGAGGACCATGATTGTGTGACCTAAAAAGATAAAAAAATGACTCCACATTTCTACCCGATCGGAGTGTTTATTGAGATAACGATGCCAGTGTAGAGCTTCGTCAATAATGCTATACAAAATACTCAGCGCAATTAAACTGATGGCGGGAATTCTAAAAAAACTGGGCCAGGTATAACAAAGACATAGTGCCAAAACACTGGTTATGCCGGCAAAAATAGTTATGTGATGAACTAACTCTTCACCCTTTTTGAGTTCTTCTTTATACGCTGTTCGGTGGCCAATAGTATCAAAAGCAATAGCGCCCACAAAGATAATCGTGCCCAGCGGTACATTCCAAACGTAAGGTGGAAAGTCAGCTCCATGAAAATAACCCACTAGAATAAAACCAAAGACCGAAAACAAAAGGCCCAGCATTAGTCCTACCCAAGCAAAATAGACATTCCAGTCGGTTCTAGAAAACTGCTTGATTTGACAAGCGTAAGTTACAGTATCCTGCCAAAAGGAGGTGGCTCGGTTCATTGGAACCTCCATACTTGGGTAATTGGCGTAGCTTGAAATCGGGGTTTAAATAAGCCTTGCCAGGTTAAGCGCACCAGACTCAAAGAAATCCAAAAAATCTTTCGATAGAGTGGAACAAAAGTTCGGGTGTCCCAGGCAAATGACTTTCGATATAAAATCAATTGGCCAATATCAGAATAAATATAGCGTGCCGACATGATGGCGAGTCTCGGTTGCGTAGCCAAAAACGGCAGACCTCGATCACCTGATTGATAAAAGACTTCAGCTTCGTTTAATAGTTTTTTGACTATTAGAAATAGGGGAGCGCGGTGCTTTGGGCTCATGATGGCATTCGCCAGTGGGGGAATGCCAACTTCTTTGAGCCACTCTACTGGCAGGTAAATTCGGTTAATCTGTGCATCTGTTAATATATCGCGCGCAATATTTGTTAGCTGCATAGCTATTCCCATATCACAGGCGTTCCTTAGCGCCTTCTCATGACTCACACCTAAGATATGCGCCATCATTAAACCAACGACGCCGGCCACGCGATAACAATAGAGTTTGAGGTTCGCAAAACTATTATACTGACACTGCAGAACATCCATTTCCATACCTGCCAAAAGCTCCAGTGGATAGTGGTGCGGAATAGAATATTTTTTTACAACCCGGGACAAGGCCAGAAAGGCAGGCTCTAAATTTTCGGCGCCAGTAAGCGCTTGAATAGTTTGTTCGCGTAACATTTGTAATTTTTCGTGGGCTTTACCTGGCTCGGCTTGATCAATCATATCATCGCAGTACCGGCACCAGTGATATAGCAAAAAAGCCGAGTCACGAGTTTCTCGACCAAGTAGCAGCGCCGCTAAAGAAAAACTTTTTGAGCCTTGCATAATGATTTCGCGAGATTGTTCTGCAAGTGTCGCTCCCTGTTTCAAGCCAAATTCCCGTCAGCTAAAATGACACCTGTTGTGGCTTTAGCGGAGTTCACGACTCCGGGCACACCGGCTCCCGGGTGAGTGCCAGCTCCTACAAAGTATAAACCCTTAATTTTTTTCTCGCGATTTTGTGTTCTAAAATAGGCACTCTGTGTCAAGATAGGTTCCAATGAAAAAGCTGAGCCAAACTGAGAATTCAATTCTGTTTCAAAGTCAACGGGAGTAAATATTCGCTGAGTAACGATGTGCTTTTTAAGATTTGGCAAGTACCTGGCACTTAAGTAGTCTAAAATTTTATCAGCATAAACGGGGCCTTCTTTTTTCCAATCCATAGGGTTTTTACCTAAATGAGGAACGGGAGAAAGAACATAAAAAGCATCACAGCCTTCAGGTGCTAACGAAGCGTCAGTCCGACAAGGTGCATGTAGGTATAGAGAAAAGTCATCAGATAGGTTTCCTGCTTTAAAAATATCCGCCAGCAAAGCTTTATAGCGCGGGCCAAACATGACGTTGTGGTGTTTGAGATGAGGATAGGTTTTATCCGTGCCAAAATAGATAAGAAAAAGTGACATGCTAAAACTGCGACTCATGATATATTTTCGAGTGTTTTTAACTTGTTTTTCGTTGCGGAGTAACTGGGAGTAAGTGTGCGCCACATCCGCATTACTTGCGACTAAATCAAAGTGTTCGGAGTGACCATTTTTGAGCCTTAAGCCCATCACCTTTTGACCATCAGTTAAAATCTCATCAATTTCGGAGTTATAGTGAATTTTGCCACCAAGATCAGTAAATAGTTTTACGAGCCCCCGCACTAAAGCGCCAGTGCCGCCTCTAGGAAAAAAAACTCCCCAATTTCTTTCTAAATAATGAATTAGTGTATAAATGGAGGAACTGGTAAATGGATTCCCACCGACGAGTAAGGAATGAAAACTGAAGGCCTGGCGAAGTTCTTCATCTTTTATATACTTTGAGACCATCGAGTAAACTGAGCGAAAGGCAGAAAGTTGAACCAACTGCGGAGCTACTTTTATCATGCTCCAAAAATTAGGAAATGGAACATGCGCTAATTTTTCATACCCTTCACGAAAGACATCTTTGGTGTATTTCATAAAACGCTGGTAGCCATCCCAGTCTTGTGGGTGCTTTGCCAGGATTTGCCGCTTAAGCTCCGTATCGTCGTTTGAATAATCAAAATGATAACCGCTTTCCCAGTAGAGTCGGTAAAACGGGGAGATGGGAATCATTTCCACATAGTCTGACATTTTTCTTCCAGAAAGAGCGAAAAGTTCTTCAAGACATTCGGGAGCAGTTATAACCGTGGGCCCAGCATCAAATGTAAATCCTTTATCTTTAAAAACGTAAGCGCGGCCTCCTGGCAAATCACGTTTTTCAAATATTGAAGTTTCATAGCCTAGGGACTGCAAACGTATAGCTAAAGCTAGCCCGCCAAAGCCACTGCCAACGACCGCGGCTCTAACTTTTTTCATAGGCAAGCTCCAACTGAGAAATTAAACTCTGAAGCTCCGTTTTCATTTCTGGAGTTGCTGCCAAGAGAGTGTCTTTTTTCTTTTTAAAATCTCTAAGGGCTTTAGTAAAAAAATTAAGGTTAACTAGCCAATCTCGAATTTTTGAAATGTTTTCTATATCATGAGTAGCTTTAACAAGTTGGCGTAGCTGTTTATCTGAACACCTTTGTGCGGCAAAAGCCCACAGGTAACCTGGTCGATAATTACGTAGATCTTCAAAAAGTTTTGGGTCATAAATTTTATTTTTAGAGAGCTTCAAATTTTTGAGATCGTCTATGATCTGCAAGAGCAAGCCAAACTCGCGTCCCGTTTCTAGTACTTTACGAGCTTTACTCAGCGCCATGCCGCCAATAATGGCTCCACTAAAGAGTGCTAATCCCGTCAAAGCTCCTGTTTTAAAGCGCATGGTAGAAAAGCTAATATTAGCAATTTCATCTCTAGGCACATCTGTTATTTTTGTTCCAATATCTAGGGCCTGCCCAAGGTGACCTTCAAATAAAGTATCAAGTAAAACGGTGATAATCATATTTTTTCTAGGATTGGAGAGCGAGAGGTCTTTGGCCTTTTTAAAGGCCCAAAAGTAAAGCCAATTTCCCGAATTGATTGCCAAGGGGAGTCCATGAAGGCGATGATAGCTGGGCTGTCCTCTACGAACGGGACTGCCATCTTGAATATCGTCAACGATTAAAGAACCGGCATGCACGGCTTCCAAAATCTGACAGAGTACGCTCAGATTCTTTTTTGAAATTTTTAACGAACCCTTATTTATTTTTTGCGCCCACTTGAATCCTAATTCCACCAGCTGTCTGCGAATTTCTTTTTTTGGTCGATTGAGGTATTCTTCAAGAGGCCCTAAAAGTGAAGGCTTTAAATATTTCTCCATCAACTTATGAGAGGAAATTGGCAGCCAGGAAATCTTTGGAGTTAACATCTTTATTGGGCTTCCATCCAGGAGGTGTTAAATATACTTTTTATAGCATGAACCACAGGCA
>Ga0163152_10008328_pt1 | contig 11094 bp, 9 predicted proteins | sample OliLakLV19MP8IB2_FD_148635 | JGI IMG/M metagenome (GOLD analysis project Ga0163152, IMG submission 148635) | Freshwater microbial mat bacterial communities from Lake Vanda, McMurdo Dry Valleys, Antarctica - Oligotrophic Lake LV.19.MP8.IB-2 | ecosystem: Environmental > Aquatic > Freshwater > Lake...
GCTTTTGAAGATCGTCTAAGTTCGCGCGGCAGAAACGACAGCCGAGCTTGTGAACGTGGAACTCGACGTAATGCTTCCAGGCCCCATCCAGTGTCCCCAGCATCAGGCGGCCGATGGTGCTTCGCTTGGGGCAGGTGGGGCGCTGGGCTTCCCACACCTGAGTAATCATCGAAGCCGCAAGTTCGGCGCTCTCCCACGCCGGCGAGGCGATCCATTTCGAGTCGGCGGTGCTTAGTCGGGCGTGGGCGGTAATGTGATCGCGAATTTCGTTCAGGCAACGGTGCTTAATGAGGGCAATCGCCTTCTCATCCATCTTCATCACCGCCGCGACGTCTTTATTGCGAAGCTGCGCGTAGAACAGCATTTCAACAATCTGCAAATCTCGGAAATTCTGCGCATCACGGAAGCGGCCCACCAGCGCGTTCAGCGAGGCGTCCAGGGCTTCGGAAAACACGTTGGCGTCTTCGGTGCGCCGGGCGTACCAACTGGCGGTCATATCCGGCCCGGCGAGCCGGCTGGAGGCATCTTCCATATCGTCGCGGTCGCCGTGCAGGGTTTCCTGCAAATAGGTCAACTTCAGCCGCTTTCCGCGCAGCGCGTCGATGATGCGGCGGCGGAGGATGGTGAAAAGAAACGTCTCCAGGCTAAGCCGGCGATCAAACCGTTTGATGGCTTCCAGGAAGGCGATGAACGTATCCTGCACCAGATCTTCGGCTTCGGCCTTGCGCGATAAGCGGCTGCGCGCAAACGCCAGCAGCCGGCCCTGATAGCGCTGGATAAGTTGAGACCAGCCGTCGGAATTTCCGGCGTCGATCTGCTCTAAAAGATATCGATCGGCTTCCGCTAATTCTGCCATGCGTGCTCTATCGTTCGTTCGCTGCTGACGAGCCCGGCCTGCATTGAGGTTCCGTAAAACGCCGCCGCAACCGCCGCCGTGCCAACCACCGCCGCCGTGACGGCCATCAGCCGCAGACGGCCACGATAATACCCTTTTGTGAAGGTATTGGCAGCAAAGTACAGCACGGAGACGACAGCAATCAGCCCGCCCACCCCCGCGAAGGAAGTAACGTCGCGATCGCGCTGTTTCTGCGCCAGTGCCGCGCCTCGGCGGGCAAGGTCGTCCATCCACTTAGGCGACACATCGAGCGTCAGCGTCGCGTAATACACATTTCCATACGGGCGCGATTGTACGTCAACCGTACGCCCGCGAATCATCCGGCCTTCGCGCAGAGAGGCGCTGATGATCTGCTGCAGCGATTCATCGGGCGGCACGGCGGGAATGAACTTCTCCTGCTTGAGCGCCATCGCCACGCGATCACGCACCGCCGGCAGCAGTGTGGCGGCGGCTTCTTCGATCGCCTGGTTGACAGCATCGGCTTCGTTTCCGCCGGGCCGCGTCGACTTCATTTTCACCGGATCGCCGGCGGCGGGGGCTATCAACGCGCCGACCAGCAGGGTGATTGCGCAAATGCGTTGCGTCCACATGGTTCAGACTCCTTATGCAAGGGTCGTTTCAGCAACCACCGCTGCCCGTGCACGTTCACGCCTCGGCGGCCAGCCCATCAGCACCACGGCGCACAACAACGTGGCACCGGCGAACACCGTTGGGCCGTCTTTCAACACCTGCATGGCGCGCTGGCTCATCGCCTGCATGGATGCACCGGCGGTTCCTTCCCAAAATTGGCTGTCATCGACAACCGTGTGGAGAATGAACATCGACCCAATGACGCACCCCACCGCCACGATGCCGCGCAGTAGGTGCGGCGCGCCGTGCGAGCGCCGGGCGAACACCAGCATCGTCACGCCGAGAAAATAAAGCGTGCCCGATGCCAGCACGCCAATAAGCCGCAACGGCGCGGCGACGGATTGTTCGTCGGCGTTGGTGGAGGCGGCGTCGGCGGTGTCGAGCGCGCCGACTTTGGCAACCGGCGATTCCAGGTCGGTCGAATCCCATGCCGCCGGCGCAATCGGCACGGGGATCGATCCGGCAATATTGGGCACGGCGATGATCCCCTTCACCGCGGCCGAACTAGCGGCTTCCACAGCGCCCGTGCGGGATTTTTCCAGGGCCGCCAACGAATTTCTTGCTTCTTCCAACGCCTTGAGTGCGTCGCGCATGGCTATGGTTGCGGCGACGGCGGTTTTTATTTCCATCGCCGAGCGCACCGGTAGCCCGCCGCGCGTGGCGTCTCGGGTGCCTTGCACGATGGCCCGGGCCAGTTCGCGATCGAACCCGCGGAACTGCGATTGCATTTCGACGGCCACATCGTCGATCGCCGCCGTCATGGTTCTGGCGGTTCCACCGACGGGCTTGCCCGAAGCGGGGGAAACGTGGACTTCTGCCCGTACATGTGTTCCCGCCGGCGGAAGCGAAGTTGCATTGCCGTCGCGGTAACTTGGCACGCCCAATCCGCGGGCAAGCTTACGGTCGATCGCCACCGATGATGATTGGGCGCGATCGGTCGATATTGAAACTAAGTTGATCTCGGTGAACGCCTGCAGCAACTGCTGCTTGACGCGAGGATCGGGCCGGCCCGCGTCGATGGCGGCCGGCACGTCGATCGCCAGCGCCAAAGCCACCAGTGTTCCTGCGAAGATGAACAGCGCCGCCAGGGCGCTGGCGATGCCCCCGCCAGCCGTGCGGGCCATGGCCGCGGCCTTCGCCTGCGCGCCGCCGACGTTGCTCAAGGCGCTGGAAATCGACCGTGTAAACCCGCCCAGAAGGTCGCTGCCCGCCCGCGGCGGCGATGTCTCGCCGGGCAACTGCTCGTCGGCCCAGCGGAGCACCTTCTTTTTATCGCAGTCGGTGAATTCGCCCGAGGCAATCATCACCATGTCAATGATCGTGCCGAAGTAAAACATTCCACCGGTCAGCATCCACAGGATGCCCGTGCCAACCTTGCCGACATAAAAGCGATGAAGCCCCCCGAAGCCCACAAAGCCGATGGCGGCCAGCAGCAACGCCCACACACGTTTGCGCGGCGATACGGTCACTGAATCGTCGAGCGTAGTCACCGGGGTGGCGACTTCAGTCGCCGCAGCGTTGGCAACCCTGCGTTTCTTCGCCTGCGGGTCAAACCACGCGGTCGGAATAACAGTGAAAAAGATCAGCGCCAAGCTCGCCAGCACGATTTTGCTGGTAAGGGCGGCGGTGCTCGTCGTGCCCAGCGTGGCGTTGGCGAGGATGATGCCGCACGTCACAATCGTCACAACGCAGGCGGTGCGAATCACGGGCCGGAACAGGTAGGGCCACCAGCCCTTGAACGTCTTGGTGATGGCCCGGCTCATGGCAAACAGCGCGACAATCAGTGTGCTTACGCCGATGCACAGAAACGCAATCGCTTCGCCGGTCATCTCGCTGTTCTTGAATACGTAGTTCTTTCCGCCGCGCGTGAAGCTTTCGTTCCACGTGCGCATGGGCAGGCTGTCTGAGGCGACGATCATGGGGATGCCGATCGCCACCAGCGCAATAAACAGAGCCAGCCAGATGAACGGCGCCGCGCGGCGAACGGGCGGGTACACCATTTTCTTCCGCGGGGTGGATGCAGAGGTCAGCGACGGCGCGGCCGCCAACGGAATCGGCGGAGGGACTTTAACGACGGGGATTGGAGGAATGTGCGCCGTGCGGTGCGCGTCGGGCCGGTGGGCATCGGGCCGGTCGGTCATGATGCCCAGCCCGCCGTGGGTGTAGCGTTCTTCGATCGGCGGTTGCGGCGCGAATTGCAAATCCGGGTCCCACGGCGAAATAATCTGCACCGCCAGCGCCGTCGCCGCCAGCACGCCCACCGCGATGAGCGCGCTGCCCCCGAAGATCATGCAGAGTACGAATCCGATCCCGCACGCCGCCAATGCGTGTCCTGGGTTCACTCGGTTGACGCGCGTCGGGCTGAGCCACGATCGAATATCCACCAGCAGAAGCGGGGCGGCGATGGCAACAACCGTCCATAAGGCGCGGTGCTGCAGGCCGTCTTCGCTGAAATAAAGCGGCAGCGAGAAGAGATTGGCCGCCACGGCTGCCGGCGCGGCGATGCTGAGCCGCTGGATCGCAGGTGATTCGCCCTTAACCAGCTTCGCCAGCTTGCGGCAGGCCATCAGCATAACCGCCGTGGCGCTTGAGGCGGACACTGCAACGATGATCGTGACCAATACCGGATCGACCGAACCGGCATTACCCGTCTTCCAGTTTCCAAACAGGCCCGCGCAGCCGGCAATAATCGCGACGGCCGTCGCGCCCATTTGCAAACGGGCGGAGATCGGAAGGCGATCGTTGCCCAATTCGGCCCAACGTTCGCTGGCGCGGCGGTCGTCATCGTCGTCGGTTTTTTTGTCGGCTTTGTTGTGGGCAGTCCCGCCGTGTACTCCACGAGGTTCGACTTCGCCGCGCGGGCCGTGGAATCGATCCGCCGCCATCGGTGCCGCCGGCTGACCGGGCAACGACGACGGCGAAAACGTTCCGCTCCCGCCTCCCCCCGCGCCGCCGCCGGCGATCACTTTTGCGGCGACCCGGCCGGCGACCATCGACAGATCCTGCGTCGAAAAGTTGCTCACCGACATCTGAATGTGCTCGGCGCCGAAAACGGCTTCAACCATTTCCTGAATACTCTGAAATCGATTGACCGGGTCCTTGGCCATGGCCCGGCGGATGGTGCTGCAGAATGGCTCGGGAATGTTGGTGCAATCAGGCTCCGCCGATAGGTGCTTCATCAGCACTTCGGTGGGCGACGCGCCCACAAACGGCACTACGCCGGTGAGCATTTCGTACAACACCGCCCCCATGGCATAGATGTCGATGGAGCGGTCGTACTTACCCGCGCCGATTTCCGGCGCCATGTAATGCACGGTGCCGACGGTAACCGTCTGCCCGCTGTGCTGGCTGGTGCTGATGGATTTGCTCAGGCCGTAATCGCCGATTTTGACGATGCCGTTCTCATAGAAAATGTTGCCCGGCTTCAAATCGCGGTGAACGATGCCGCAGTCGTGCAGATATTGAAGGCCCTTGGCAATTTCGCGCAGGAAAAACGCCGCCTTCTGCGTGCCCAGCCCGGCGGGGCTTTCATCGATGAGTTGCCGCAGGTTCGCGCCCGAAACATATTCCATGATCACGAACGGCCGGCCCAGTTCGTTGAACTTGACATCAAAAATACTGACTAAGTGCTGCGATTTAAGGTTCATGCACTGCGTAATGCCGCGCAGCTCGATTTGTTCGTAACCTTGAACGACTTTGAGCGCCACCTCGCGGCCGGAATCGGAAATGGCGTAATACACCTCGCCAAACCCGCCGCGGCCGGCGGCACGCTGAATGGTGAAGCCCTCCAGGGGGCGATCGCCGTGCTTGTATTGAAATGCCCACATCGTGCTGATCCTTCAACCCCGCCGTATTTCAACTACGCCGTGTTAGCATATTCGACGGTGCCGACAGTATATTTCCCACAAACTGAGCTCACCAGCCCGTGCCGCACGTCATCCATTTCGAGATTCACGCCGACAACCCTGATCGTGCCATTGCATTCTACCAAATCGTGGCGGGATGGGAGTTTACGAAATGGGGCGGCCCGATGGATTACCCCTAAAGCCGCCGCCAGTGGCGGCGGGAGTTTCTTGTCATTTAACGAGCCGTCGGAGGTTGTCCCTTCACCACGGAATGGTAACCGGCATATTCCCGCGACCACTGGTCGCGGCTTTATGCAGGGCGATCTGATACAATGTGAGGCATGGCATTGCCCGTTGAAACACGCCGGTACACGATCGCCGAATACCTCGAACTTGAGGCGAAGTCGCAAACCAAGAATGAGTTTCACAACGGCGAGATTCTCGCGATGGCGGGGGGCACGTTCGAACAAAGCATTATCAAGTCAAACTTGATGCGAGTTTTGGGGAACCGTCTCGAAGGAAAAGGCTGCCGCGCGCTTGACAGCGACATGCGCGTTCGCATCGCGGGCCGCTCGACCTACGTGTATCCTGACGCAACGGTCCTGTGCGGCCCCCCGCAGTTCGACGCCGATGACCACAATCGCACTACGATCCTGAATCCGAAGGTGGTCATTGAGGTGCTTTCAGATTCAACCGAAGCCTACGATCGCGGCGAAAAGTTTTCGCTGTATCGGGAAATCGAGTCGCTGCAAGAATATGTGCTCGTCGCCCAGCGATCCCCGCGGATCGAAGTGTTCCACCGCCATCCCGACGGCAGTTGGCTTTTTACCCACTTCAGCGGAATCGAAGCGATCGCCAAAATTCGGTGCGTCGGAATCGAACTGCCGTTGCGTGAAGTATACGCGGGCTTGGATTTCGCGGGCGAGCAAGCTGGATAACTTTGCGGTGACAGGCTGAGCGCGCAAAAAAAGAGGCCGGTGCTCGCCGTCACACCGGCCCCATAACTGGCTGTCCGGGCGAAAGCCCGGAGACCCACAGCCATACTTACGGCATCGAGCCGAGGCCGGCGGCAGTTAACTTCAATTGGGGTTTCTCGCTTTATCGGGCGCATTTTCTATACTCCGGCGCGTAATAGGCTGCGCAATGGATCGCAACTCAATCGGCAAACTCGCGTTAGAAGACGGATCGGTATTTACCGGCCGCGCGTTCGGCGCCGCCGGAACGAGCGAGGGGGAGGTGGTATTTAACACCTCCATGACCGGTTATCAGGAAATTCTCACCGATCCATCGTACAAGGGGCAGATCGTCGCGATGACGTATCCGCTCATCGGCAATTACGGCGTGAACCGCCGCGACGTGGAGAGCAAACGGCCGCATGTGGCGGGGTTTATCATCAAAGAGTTGCCGCCGGTTTACAGCAATTGGCGGGCCGACCTTTCGCTGGATGAATACCTGAAGGAAAACAACATCATCGGCCTGCAGGGGATCGATACGCGGGCGTTGGTGCGCAGAATTCGCATGACCGGGGCGATGCGCGGCGTGCTGTCGAGCGAAATGGTTGACGACGTGAAGCTGGTCGAACGCGCCCGCGCCGCCGCGAAGATGGAAGGCGCCGATTGGGTGGCGGCCGTCAAGCCCGCCGCCGCTTATGGGTGGGATGAAGATCACGGCGATTGGAAAACCGGCCCGAACGTTCGCGGCGATGGATTGCATGTGGTGGCGCTCGACTGCGGCGCCAAAAGCAACATTTTGCGTCACTTCGCCGATCGCGGCGTGAAGGTGACCGCGCTGCCGCCGGATGTGAGCGCCGATGAAATTCTCAAACACAACCCCGACGGCCTTTTCATCAGCAACGGCCCCGGCGACCCTGCGGCGCTCGATTACGCGGTCAAGCCCATCAAGGGTTGCCTCGGTAAGGTGCCGATTTTCGCCATCTGCCTCGGTCATCAGCTTTTAGGACGGGCGATCGGCGCCGATACGTTCAAGTTGAAGTTCGGCCACCGCGGGGGGAATCAGCCGGTGATGAATTTGCAGACCGGGCGGGTGGAAATCACCAGCCAGAACCACGGCTTCTCGGTCGACAGGGCCTCGCTGGAAAAAGCCGGCGGGGTGGTGACGCACGTAAACTTGAACGACGGCACGATCGAAGGCTTCCGTCACGCCACGCTGCCGATGTTCTGCGTGCAATACCATCCCGAGGCGTCGCCCGGCCCGCACGATGCGGCGTACTTGTTCGATGCGTTTATCGAGATGATGAAGAGCAAACAACCGCCCATGCCGGCGCGGCTGAAAGAGCTTCAGGCGATGCGCGGATAATATCGCGAGCACGCGCTTTCCTCGCAATATTTCACGGCGTGAAATATAAGTAGGGGCCAGTTTTTTAACGAATGAGGCAAGCAATGAGTACGTTTACGAAGGCAGTGGCGATTCTGGCGGCGATGGCAATCGGCGGGTGCAAGAGCGCCGAAAAGAATGGTGAATCGAAGGAAGCCGACGTGCGCTCGGAGGTTGAAGTTACTTACGATTCACTTCCGGCCGCAGTGAAAGAGGGATTCACCAGGGAGTTCGCCGGCGCGAAGGTGACAAAGGTCGAGAAAGAAACCTACAACAACGGCATGGTGCATTATGAATTTGAATTCAAAGATGCCGCCGGCAAAAAGCAAGATGTGCAACTTTCCGAGAGCGGTGAGAAACTCGAACCGCACGATTGAATCACTCGAGTCGCGGGCGGAACAAGATGCCAAAATCAGCCTTGATCGTCTGGGGCGGTTGGGAAGGTCACCAGCCGCGCCAAGTCGCCCAAATTTTTGAGCGCGTGCTGCGTGGCGACGGCTTTGCCATAGAGGTGGCCGATACGCTCGACGCATTCACTGACGCCGGCAAGCTCGCGGCGCTCAATCTTATCGTGCCGGTGTGGACGATGGGAAAAATCAGCGCAGAACAGGCCGACCCGGTCCTAGCGGCGGTGCGCGATCACGGGGTGGGCATCGCCGGCTGCCACGGCGGGATGTGCGACTCGTTCCGCGAGCACACCGAATGGCAGTTTATGACCGGCGGCCAGTGGGTGGCTCACCCCGGCAACGACGGCACAAACTACAAGGTAAAAATCGGCCCGGCGAAGTCGCCGATTACTGAAGGATTGAAAGATTTCGATGTGTCGAGCGAGCAATATTACCTGCACGTCGATCCGGCGGTGAGGGTGCTGGCCACCACGCAGCTCCCCGTGGCCGACGGTCCGCACGCGCCCAACGGGCCGGTGGAAATGCCCGTTGTGTGGACCAAGCTCTACGGCAAAGGCCGGGTGTTCTACAACGCGCTCGGGCATCAGGCGAACATCGTCGAAAGTGAGCCGTGCCTGACCCTCATGCGGCGCGGATTCGCCTGGGCGGCGAAGTGACGGGATTTTTGATTTTTGATTTTCGAATGATTACAGATGCTCATGCTGCGCGTAATTTCACCGCAGCAGGTCGTCGCCTTGCAATCAAAAATCAAAAATTGAAAATCGAAAAACAGCAAGATGATCATCACGATCGACGGACCAGCCGGCACGGGAAAATCGTCGGTAGCCCTGGAAGTCGCCCGCCTGCTCGGGTTTGACTTTCTCGACACCGGGGCGATGTATCGCGCCATCGGTCTGCAGGCCCTGCGCCGGCAGACCGATCTTGACGACAAGCGGGCTTTGGCGTTCGTTGCCGTTCACAGTCGCATCTTGTTTGATTGGTCGAAGCAGCCGCCGGCGGTCATGTTGAATGGCGAGACCGTGACCCACCTGCTTCGCAGCAGTGAGGCAACCCGCGCCGCCAGCTATGTTGCGGTCGTGCCGGCCATTCGCGAAATGCTCGTCCGCCAGCAGCAGATGATCGGCCGCGAGCGAACCAACTTGGTCACCGAAGGCCGCGATCAGGGCACGGTCGTCTTTCCGCAGGCCGAGTTCAAGTATTACCTCGATGCCAAACCCGAAGAGCGCGCCCGCCGACGCACGGCGCAGCTGCGTGCCCGGGGGGAGATCGTTGATTCGAACGAGATCTTCAACCAGATCGTCTCGCGAGATAAACGCGACCGCGAGCGCGACGTCGGCCCGCTGTCGATCCCGAAAGACGCGCGCATTATTGATACGACCACCATCTCGCAGCATGAAGTCATCCGCCGGATGGTGGATGAAGTGCAGGCGCGCGTCGGCGCGGCCCGCTAAGCCGGTTGCACCCTATGGTCGAACCCACTCCGAGTACGCCCGAACCCGCCGAAGCCGCAAGCGCTACGGCGCTGGCGTCGCAACTGTTCGCCGCCGAGCCTTCGAAGCGCAGTGTGTTCTGGCGAATCTGCCAGGTTCCGTGTCGCGTCGCCGCCACGCTTTTGTTCGATTTCAAGGTGTTCGGAATCGAACATGTGCCCCGAACCGGCGGGGCGATACTCGCTTCCAACCACCAGAGCAACCTCGACCCGGTACTGCTCAGCGTGCGCCTCAGCCGGCCGGTCACCTACATGGCCAAAGTGGAATTGTTCAAAAAGCCCGCGTTCGCATGGCTCATCCGGTCACTGCATGCGTTTCCCGTCAAGCGCGGCGCGGGTGATGTTGGCGCGATGAAAGAAGCCATCCGCCTTCTGCAAAACGGTTACCTGCTCAACTTCTTCCCCGAAGGCACGCGAACACGCGACGGCGAGATCGGACCGATCCAGCCCGGCGTGGCATTGGTGGTCAAACGCGCCGGCGTGCCGGTCATTCCCGTCGCGATCGACGGCGCCTACGAATCCATGGGCCGCGGCGACAAGCTATTTCGGCGGTTTCCGATTCTGATGCAATACGGCGCGCCGCTGTCGTTTCATGGGATGAAAGGTGAACAGATCGTGACGCTGCTGGGCGACACGCTTCGTGGGCTGCTGCTTGAGCTGCGCGAGAAACGCCGCGCGATGGAAAGGGATAATCCGTGGCGAAAACACGCGTGAAGAACAAGAAGCGCAAGTCGGCGCGCCGTGCGATTCGTTCCGCGAAACCGCTAGCGCCGATTGAACGCCAACGCGCGATGGCGCGGGTTGGTGAGGTTGGTGAACTGGCGCGCCGCGCCGTGCAGTTTCGCGACGACCGCGATTGGAAGCAGTTTCATAATCCCAAAGACATGGCGCTGTCGATGGCACTTGAAGTCGCCGAAGTGATTGAGCTGATGCAATGGAAGAACGGCGACGCACTGATCCAACACCTGCGTGCCCGTCGAGAAGATCTGGGTGACGAGTTGAGCGACGTGCTCTACTGGGTGCTGACGATCGCCCACGATTTTGATATCGACCTCGGCGAGGCATTCCGCCGTAAACTCATCAAGAGCGCCGCCAAGTATCCGATCGAAAAATCGCGTGGCCGGGCTAACAAGTATACCGAACTGTAACGCTGCACGGGTTTTCAACCGGCTATGGCGGTATTTGGGTGTCTCCGCGCCGTAAACATCCAAATATCGGGCGTCTCTCCATTCATCCGGATTTTCGGATGGATCAACCCTTGCCACATTATTCGAGCAGTTGTATGTTCTGCGACCCCGCATTTTATCGATGAACCGGGGATTTTTGATCGAAAACCCGAAGGAGAACTCACCGTGGCCTCAGCTCGCAAGCATTTGTTCACCAGCGAATCGGTTTCCATGGGCCATCCGGACAAAGTCGCGGATGCCATTTCCGATAGCGTTCTCGATGCCATCTTCGCGCAGGAAATCAAGGAAGGTTACGACATCCGAGGGA
>Ga0163152_10008330_pt1 | contig 11092 bp, 2 predicted proteins | sample OliLakLV19MP8IB2_FD_148635 | JGI IMG/M metagenome (GOLD analysis project Ga0163152, IMG submission 148635) | Freshwater microbial mat bacterial communities from Lake Vanda, McMurdo Dry Valleys, Antarctica - Oligotrophic Lake LV.19.MP8.IB-2 | ecosystem: Environmental > Aquatic > Freshwater > Lake...
GCTTGGTTCGGGCTTAGCCTCTACTCGCTCGTTAATAGTCGGCTTGCTAAGCTCAACATTGCCGCCTGTCGTGGACTTCAGGACCGTTTTAATGAAGAAATTCCTAGCTTCTGGCGTTTGGAGTAATTCCGTCAAGACTGACTGTGTGGCTTTTACTCTGGCTGCCTCTGCGCCTAAAGGTGGTGGGCCCGCCACGAACTCCGCAGTCCGCTTCTTGATCTCGTTATCCCACACTAGTGCCTCGGCCGCCGAAACATCCTTGCGTCCCAATGCGGCAGCCAAAAGCACAGTAGCGCCCTTCTCTTTGGTTTGGTCCACTAAAGCGCGGCCTGCTGGTGTCTTAGCGAATTCCACAAGTACGTCGTCGACATTACCGCATTGCAGGGCCTTTACAGCCGCTGGATCGCGCAGGATGCTATCGGCAACAGTATCGGACGACGACGTGCCCGGCTTCTGTTCGAGTGCCCTGGAACTAAGCGCCGTTTTTATCAAGTAATTCTTACCTTCTGGCGTTTGTAGTAATTCCGTCGCGACTGACCTTATAGCTTTTTCTTTGGCCGCATCTGCGCTTAAAGGTGGTGGGCCCGTCACGAACTCCGCAGTCCGCTTCTTGATCTCGTTATCCCACACTAGTGCCTCGGACGCCGAAACATCCTTGCGTCCCAATGCGGCATCCAAAAGGACAGCAGCGCCCTCGTCTTTGGCTTTTTTCAGTAATGCAAGGCCTGCTGGTGAATCAAAGTATTCCCGAAGTACGTCGTCGACATTACGGCGTTTCAGAGCCTCTACAAAATATTGATCGCCCAGTATGTTAGCGGCAACATTATCGGCCGGCGGCCTACCCGGCTTAGCCTCTCCGCCCGTCGTTGATTTGCTTTCCGAACAGTCTTTATTCAGGTAATCTCCATTGGGCGTTGTTGTGCCAGTGACTATAAGTAGTGGCAACCCGTCCGACAGCACGGCCTTCACCAATTCTTTCCACATATCATTGGTCTCACTGTCCATAATGGGCAGCAATGGGTTTCCATTTTTACTGTCCGTAATAGCAGAACAATCAGACTGCTCGCCAATTGTATAAATGTCTTTAGGCACCATCGATGCATTCCTCCGATAACCCTTCCAGAACTGCACCATAACCCGGGTATCGTTACATCTACGTTACCCGAGTTGGCGATAAGATGAGCTTTGTCCTCAAAGCAGTTCCCCAACTCGCCCATGGGAATTGTTTTTTGGTAACTGAAACTGAGCAGGCGCATTGCTTCACCGAATAATCTAAAAGCGGAATGCACTCTGTTCAGATTTAGCGTAAGTATTCAATAGCCCCTGTTCAACGCAAATGGCTGTCTCGATCAGATGAACGAGTACATTGAAAATGTCACTCGAATTTGAACGGAGTTCCGCGCATCGGACGCGGATCGGTCCCAAATACCGCTTTGAAGGCCTCCGGACTTTTGAACAGCCAAGCGGGAACCCCGAGGTTTTGCGGATTTCCTTCCTTGGAGCCAAATCGCATAATGCGATTATTGCCATTTATCACGTGATATTGATAAGTCTGTGGATCATACACAACCAGAACCGGTCCCTTGGACTTGAGCGGATCGTAATTCGCAAGGTCGCGGGGCAGTTCGCTTTGCGTGGACGGTCGTGGACCTGCCTCACGCGAGCTCATGGTGGACGACCGTAAAAAATCACGGTCCACCGTTCTGAACTCCAGTTGGCCAGAGTCAACAGCAGACTGCAAGGCAGCTAATTCTTCCGCGTCCATCTTGAGGCTCTGTTGATCATGCTCAAACCACTTTTTCATTTTCGGGCTCAGCGGTTCGGGTTTGATACTGCTCTTGTTTAAGTCGGCAACTGGCTTGGCTTGATCAATGGAGCCTGGTGATCGACTTTCAGGGCGTGCATTCGGGATTGCTTTCTCGTAAGCCTTGGGTGTTACTTCGCGCCCGGCCGTTCCGGGCGTCTGGCTGTCCACGCCGTGAATCTGTGTGGTGTCAGATTTTGCTCGAACAGGCTTCGGCGCTAGAGGTTTCCACTCCGGCAACATCGATGCGCGAGCAACAAATTGATTTCGGGGGTCGCAAACATGATCGCCACCAGAACCGTGCAGTACAACCCACGCATGGGCGCCACCATGGCCGCGTACCATCGAGCAAGGCAGGTTGAACGCGTTGAACAGCTCGCCCAGGACCAAGCTTTGATGCCTGCAGACACCAGTTCCCAGCCTAATGAACTCGCCCAACATGATCTGTTTGCCGGCATGAGTTCTTTCGAGCTGACTGGTAACCTCGTCCACGGACCTCGGCTTCATGCCAGGTGGCGTCAGCAAGTCTCCGACATACTTATTGAGTGCTTCCGCCAGCCTGACCGGATCGTTTTGCAAATGCTTGAACTTTATCCGAGCCTCGTCGATAGCTGCACGTAAAATCGGATCGCGACTGGCATCCACAACGACCACCATTCGGTCATCGGCGCTTGCTCCACGGGCCTTGCCTGTGGCGTCAAACACGTTATTCTTTCCTGCCGTTCTAAAGCCTTCAGGAAGGGGCCACGTTACCATATTCTCCGTAGCGTACTTGTTTGAAGCATTGACGGCATCCGGACTCGGCGTTACTTCCTTGGGGTAGGTTTGAACAGCACTGGTGGCATCGTTCGTGTCCCTCGCGGATCGAAGCTGCAATGGGACATGCTGCTTGCCACCAATCGTCACTCTATCACCGGGACGCAACAATACTTCCGCACCCGCCGTTAGCCTAACTCCGTTGACGAACGTACCGTTCTTCGAGCCATTGTCTTTGATGAATGTCGCTCCTGTTTCAGTGGTACGCACCGTGAGATGATTTCGGCTAACAGCCTCTGTGGGATCGCTCACAACCAAGTCATTGTCTGGAGATCGGCCAATTCGGATAGTACGCTCCTGTCCAGCCGGCATATCAAAGTAAGAATTCCCGGCAGATAGACGCACCGTCCCTAGTGGCACATCGTGATTGGTGACTCCAGAACCGTGCAATGTTATGTCCGCAATGGAATCGGGTGAATCTGCCTTCGCCTTCGCTGGGGCTTCAGGATTGCCCTGTGGAGCATTAGGCTTCGACTGCGGAGCTTCAGGCTTCCGCTGCGGCACCTCTGTAGACGGTTTCGGTGCAATCGGATCAATCGTCGAGTTCGGCTTTACAGACTTTCCTCCTCCGGGAATTTCAGGAGTCGGACCTTTGGGACCGAGCTTCACCGGATTGGCCACGCGACCGTGCAACACTCCCTGCCCGAACGCTATCCCCAGGCCCATTCCGTGCGAAAGGACAGTTTTGGCTTCTTCGCTTTTGAATGTTTCGGGAGCAACATACTCGGCGACTGCAGTTTCTGCGACCAACTGAACACCAGTAAATGCGGTGTTCATGAACAGCTCCTTGCCTGCCACCTTAAGCACAGACGTCGAAGCAGCCGCACTTGTCTGGCGCAATGGGGCGCCGAGTACTCCTCCCAGACGTCCAACGCCGGCGCCAACCATGAAAAGAGCCGTATCCCTGACGATTTCTATCGTGTATGGGAGGAGCACTTTGTCCAAGCAGTCGTTGAATAGTTCACTATCACTTTTTTGCACATCGCGATTGCGCCACCAGTTTCCAGCAACGGAGCCTTTACTCCATCGTTCGCCGAGCCCCTTGTATCCGTCTTTATTTCGTTCATAAAGAAGCTCCGTGGTGATTTCGCGTGCTCCTAATCCAACAACTGCCGAGACTAATGCAAGCGCAGGTAGCGATAATGTCCCGAAGCTAACTACAGTAATTGTCCCAGCAGCAATTACCGCGACCAGCACAGGCAGATTCTGGGCAACCCACTCTCCAAATGTTGATTCACTCAGTTTATCTACATCGTTAAGCATCGCTTCGAGCTTCGGCTTTTCGACGACAATAAAGTGGATGAGTTTATCCAGATCTCGAATTCGGTTGTCTAGTTCCTTCTGGATTTCCGGATCGCTTGCTTGTTCTCGCGCTTTCTTCAATTCCGCCGCACGCACCCGAAGCTCTTGCAATTCTTCGGGGGTGAACTGAGCAAGAGTAGCCCGTAAATCACCTGACAGTGTCTTGCAATGCGCAATGTACTCATCATATACGCTGCCACCTTGGGCGGCGTTCAGCAGTTTCGAAAGCTGTTCGAGATTACCAAGGCAGTGTTGCATTTTGGAATTTGCGCCAACAATAGCCGGGTCACTATCGATTCTTGCAAGGGCGTGCGCCTTCCAAAAATCGAAATCAGCTTTATTTCGCTGCAAATGGATCAGTCCGAACGCCTCTCCCGAGGAATTTTTATGCAATCCCATAGCCTGATTGAATCCATCAATCCCCTCAGGCGGATAAGTAATGATTTCCTTGCCATGTACAGAGAGCCCTGGTAAGCCGTCATGAAGCAATGAGCCAGATTCAACGAGTCGTCCAGGTTGAGTAAGATCAGCCCAAATATCAGGAGCCAAGGTCTTCAAACCGATACCATAGCGCCCTGCCATGCGAAGCCCAACTTTTGCGGCGGCTTCCTTGTCTCCTATCAGAAGCAACTCTTTGTATTGTTTTACATCACGCGCGAACGAAACTGCCAGCTTAACGTTCGCGAGTTCTGAATTGGCGGACTCTTGTTTCTTTACCAGAGCAGTCGTTTCAAAAATCGAGTCTCTAAGCCTTTTTTGATACCTTTCCAGTCCTTTGTCCTTGCCGCCATTCCAGGCATCTAACAGATTATTTTGGGAGAAAAAATCATCGGTTTTCGCTGCGAAAGATCCCTCTTCGGTGGAATTCGCTAGTTTCTTGATTTTGTCATCAAGGCTTGCTTTCAAAACGGCGAGCCTATCGGGATTAGTCGTGCAATGCCAAAAATTGAGTCCTGCATCAATCCGGCTCTCTAATTCTTTTCCATTGGCCAGGATGCCATATCGTGATTGATCGAAGTTCGCCGGACCTGACAAAGTCAGGAGCACGTCTTCGGCTTTAACTCGGCAATCCTTCCATCGCCACTGCTCCTTCTGTAGCTCCGACATTGAAGCCCAACTCAATCGCGCTTTTTCGTCTGCGTTTGGCTCAGCCTTCCACCCCAGATTCTCCCTGTCTTTATCTGGCAGGTGATTCCACCCCATTGCGATTGCTCGTACCGCTGGTGGCAGATTGTTGACCATGTCGACGTTAGCCGAGATGGTGGCGAGTTTTTCTTTTCCGTATCGAGCCTCGAGTCGCTCAAAGACCTCCTTTGCTCCTTTGGCATTGAGATTGAGATCTCCAAAGCCAGCCTGAGCAAACGACTCATAAGCTGAGGTTTCACGAATTCCGGTTTTAGCAAGACCAGCTTCGGCAATTTTTCGTCTTTGGTCAAACGTTTCTTCCGCGTCTCTCTTTTTAAAACACTCGTCATACCAGTCTTTGAATAGGGTGGGGTTGAATGCATTCGGAATACTTATGTCCTTGCAGCGCTTTTCTTCCCTGCGCCACTCCTCCGCAACTTCCTCTGCCTGTTGGCCACGTCGAGCACTCCACCACGATTCTCTGCAATGAGGTGAATCAGAGCAGTTCACGATATTTGACAAAATCTTATTGCATAATATGCGCTGTGACACGTCCGGAAATTCTGCAAGACCTGCAATGCATACAACTTGCTGGGTTGACAGCACTTCCGGAAATAGAGCTATGATCTTTAGTCCTTCCAGCCTCAAATTCCTCGACATTATGATGTCGGAGGCAAACTGTGCTGAAAATATCCTGTCGACAAGCTCTACTCGCATTGCATAAGGAATGACGGTGCTGTTTTTCTCGATTATTCCTGGTAGATCAATATCTTTGAGAACACCGCTTCTTAGCGCATTCACCAGGTTCTGGGTATCTTGCGAATTCCAATATGGAGAGAGTCTTACGAATAGATCGACTGCTAAGGCGTCTCCTTTTTGAAATCGATCACGCAGCGTACTCTTCATTGATTCGATCGCTGGACCTACCGGTTGGCCTTTGGCCTCCATTGATGCGAGCAGTGCGTATAACTTCTCCGGACTAGTTTCGAGTAGGCCAATTAGATAGCCGGTTCTGTGCTCCGGGGGCAGACAATTGTAATACTGCATCGCGGCATCGACATCTACGGCGCGCCGCGCAGGAAACCTCACCGAAAACTCAGGATAACTCAAAAAAAGATCGATGAGAGCATCGACTCCCTGAGTCTTTAGCACGTGATTCCACGCTGCTAACTCTTGCGGCGTGAGTGGTTCAGTTCGACCAAAAACTCTTTCGGCAAGGAAGGGCACGATTTGAGATTCATCCGTTGGGATGGATTTTCTGAACTCCGAATTCGGTCCTCCGGCAGTAATTGCGGCTCTAACGACCTCCCGGTAAGGAATACCGACATTAAGCTGGTCATCGGCCCATTTCGCTCCAACATCCGGGCTCCTTTTGAAGAGAGTAAGGTAAAGTCTCTCGACATCAGGAGAGTATGGCGGCTTCTGAATCGCATCATCACCTAAAGAGGTACTTTCAACGAGTTCCACCTCTGGCAGGCCTTCGGCGGAATTTCCACGCTTAAAATGTTGCTGTGGTTCAAAATCGATCAGTCTAAACTCGTCGCAGACAAAATTCCTGCCGGCGTCTTCACGCTCCCAATTCCTATCGCCTTCCATTACTCGCTTCCCCTTTTAGCCCTGAATTGATGCTAAATCGAGCATCGTTACGCGAGCGTGACTGCGTTTTAGCCACATATAGTTGAAGCGCGGCGCCGAATTTCGCGACAGGTACTGCGTGACGCAGAAGTAACGCTGGCCAAGATACTGTTTCCCCAGGCTGTTAATCGGGGAAATTTCATGAATGACAAACAACCAGAACGCATGTCGTTTGATGGTGCAATCAGCGAATTGAACGAGGAAGGCACCTTCATGTCGGCCAGCCCAGCCGATAGAAACCTACACCTGAAAGCCGCTCATAAAGTACTTTTCGAAGCTAGCAAAAACGCACATCGCGTTGTGTCTAATGTGCTTTCGACAATAGAATTATTCGACTCGGAAAAAGTAATTTAGCCAAAGCGAAACTATTCGACAGCCCCGTGCATGCGAACGAGTGCTTCAAGTTCGGCGACCCGGGCTCGTCTCAAAGCTGTTGTTGCAGACATTGATAGTGTCACTCGAATTTGAACGGAGTTCCGCGCATCGGACGCGGATCGGCCCCAAACACCTCTTTGAAGGCCTCTGGACTTTTGAACAGCCAAACAGGAACCCCGAGGTTTTGCGGGTTCCCTTCCTTGGAGCCAAATCGCATAATGCGATTATTGCCATTCATCACGTGATATTGATAGGTCTGTGGATCATACACAACCAGAACGGGTCCATCGGACTTAAGCGGATCGTAATTCGCAAGGTCGCGTGGCAGTTGGCTTTGGGTGGATGGTCGTGGACCGTTCTCACGCGAGCACATGGTGGACGAACGTATAAAATCACGATCCATCGTTCTGAACTCCAGTTTCCCCGAGTCAACAGCAGACTGCATAGCAGCTAATTCTTCCGCTTCCATCTTGAGGCTCTTTTGATCATGCTCAAACCACTTTTTCATTTCCGGACTCAGTGGTTCAGGTTTGATACTGCTCTTGTTTAAGTCGGCGACTGGCTTGGGTTGGTCAACAGAGCCTGGTGGTCGGCTGTCAGGGCGTGCATTCGGGATTGCTCTCTCGTAAGCCTTGCCTTGACGAGGACTTCGGGCGTCAACTCCTTCAAATATTTTCTTGTTTACTTCGTAGAGTTCTTCGTAGTTTTTCATTCCGGGGCGATTGCTGAGTTTTGCCAACTCTGCATAGCTCAGTGGTGGCTTTCCTTGAGCTTCACGCATCTTATTTTCGCGGTACATAGCATATTGCTCAGCGTTGATCTCGGCGGCGCAATGGTCATAGAGCAATGGGTCTTTCTCGTACGAAACGAATCGATTCTCTGGACTCGTCATCTTAGCCACGACGGTTTCCGGCGTACCTTGTGCTTTAAGCTGTTCGGCAAGTCCGCCCGGCTTGGTCAGCCCCTTTGTGTAGGCTGCCTGGTATTCATTCTTTGTTGTCTGGGGAAGATTCTCGTACTCCAAAGTGAACTCAATGAAATGGCCTGTCTCATGGTTGTAGACAAATGTGACGTCGCCTTTTCCCGCGATATTGACGGTGACTTCACACAGCCTGGGCTCGAAACATCCTTCATAGCCGAGTCTATAGTCATTAACGATGCGAACAGACTCAGGTTTGATGTTGCTGGCCCGAAGAGCATCGAGCACTTCGTAGACGCGCTCTGTTGATACGAAATCGCCCGCCGGACGTTCGACAAAACGTTTGGTGACTTTACCATCAAGTCCCGTCACCTGTGTTTGACAAACTTTGGTGCCAACGTACACTTTGGTTGCTATACCGGACTTCGGGTCCTTTATGAAGTATTCTCCCCTGGCGCAAATACCGTCGTTGTGCCATTCGACAAATTCAGCAGCACGGTTGTTCAGATCTACAGCGTCCAGGCCTTCCAAACCAGGTTTCTTTTGAGCGTTTGCCTTTCCAGCCGCTGCGCCTGGTTCATTGGAGCCCACACTCTTGACCGCCGTTTTATAGTCTTCGGGTGTGTTGGTCCGTGTAACTTCGCGTCCGTCAATTTTTACCGGCTTGCCTGCCGGAATTGGGTCTCCAGCCGCGATAGGCTTGCCGTCGATTGACACTGTTTGCGGTTTCATGCGGAGCATGATGAATGGCTTTTCGCCTGCCGGCAGATCCTTAGGATAGATTTCATGGTAACAATCGTTTCCTTTCACTACCTTCACAACCTTGTGCCCATCGGCTGTTAGCTGCTTTACCAGTGGAACTTCGTCCAACGGGTTCACATATCCTTTGCGGGGATTGCTCGGATCCAGCCTGAGCACGTTGGGACGGGTGAATTTTCCGTGTATAAATGCTACGCCGAAGGCGGATATGTATAGTAGTGTCCGGTCACCACTTTCCATCTTGCCTTCCAATGCCGTCTGTAACGTGACTGTGGTGCCTTCCTGTGCTGCCATGAATCCGGAAGTGTTGAGCATGTCGCGACGAAATGATTTCGTCCATTGGGATAGCAAAGAGCGCCCGGCCGGAGTGCTCATTGCTTCTGCCGATGTCTTGTCCAACTGCGTCGCGAATTTTTGCCCGGCTTTGCTGCTATAGGCGCCTGTTACTGATTCACCGAGAGCGCCTTTCAATCCGGCTCTTCCAAGCTTACCTCCCCCGGCAAAGATAATATTGAGGATGAGCATTTCGAGAAACTCGCGACCGGTGGGCTTGAGAAACTCATCGAAACAGCGGTTTGTCTCATCTATGCTGAAGCCTAGAAATTCGTTCGCTCTTTTTTCGAGATCACCTTCGCCGTTAATGAAATCACTCACGGCTTGTTGTGTGCGTGTTATTGCTCCACCGCCGATGTACTCGCCTGCAAAAGAGCGTTCCTTCCATTTTCCGATTCCGGTATCAGCGACGTAGTGATTGAAGAGATAGAAGCCCTCTTTAGCACCTTGATCTGCCACCACGGCAATTCCTGCGCCAGCTACGATAACGACGGAAATTGGTGTGCCAGCTCCAAAGGTGAGAGCACAAATAGCCACCGCAGCTATCACCGCAACGATTGTTATTGAGTGGTCGCGCAGCCAATTTTTAAAGCTAGTTTCCCTGAAGTCGCGCGATTCGATGAACTCGATCATCTTCTCGAGGTCTTTTCTTGTGTCCGAGCCCGGTGCCAAAGCGGTCAACAGACCGGAAAGTGCATCAATGCGATCCTGTAACTTTTGTCGCGACACCTCGTCTGTAATTCTTTCCTTCTGTCGTTTCAGATCCTGAATCTGCACTTCAATTGCAGCCGCTTGAGCATCGAATTCCTTGAGTGTTTTCCGTAGTTCGGCTGCGCGTTGTTTGCACTCATCAACATAGGCCTGACCTTTGAAACCGCGTTCACCAGCATCTGCTAACTTTTGCAGAGCTGTAATCTGATCGCCGCACACCGCTGCTGTCTTCATTCCGCCTGCTATCACGGGGTGCCCGTCGATGGCTTGCAGGGCATACTTGCGTTGAGCATCACGCGCGTCGTTCAAATCGTAGAAAGTCCCAGTTTTCGAAGAGGGGCTTATGGGCGTAATCTTCGCGAGGGCGTCGCAGCCCTGTCCATATCTAATCTGTGCACGACGGGTGGGATTACTGTCCTGAGAATAATCCGGAAATTCCACTAGCGAATGGCCAAATAGCCTTTGCAAGCCGGACCGTTCCGATTTTTTCGTCCCCGAGGAAAACATCAAATCGCTATAGGCGTTAGGTGCAAATGCTCGCAACACGTCCGGTCCTTCGGCGCACAATTTTTCCATCGCCATAATGTCGGCTTCCCACAGAAGACCTAGATTGATCGCTTTCTCGTATTCGCCGTTGAAAATTGCCATGTCATAAGAAATACGTTTGAATTTAGCTTCTTGCAGCTCGAATCTAGCCGCGGCCAATGATTCCGGAGCCTTACGAGACGCCTGAACCATGGACTCTTGGCTCTTCTTAAATTGTTCAACTGGACCAGGAATGGGACCGTGTCCACTGAATAACGAGAATTGAGGGGCTATGATTACTGGATTCTCCAGCGTCCAGGTTATCGCCAAAGTTAGGTCGCCAGGACTTGCCTTTTTCGTAAATTCCGCCAAGCCATTTACTACAGTCACGTTATAATTCTGTTCGCTTTTTACTCGAATTTCAGCCAGTCGTTCGTCGTCACAGGCGCGGTTGAAGCGAATTCTAACTTCCTCTTCAATTCCGTATGTCCTGGCAACGACCTCTGGACCTGCACTGTGAGTTTCGGTGAACGCTTTGGGCATCAAGAAAGGAAAACGTTTGGCCAGGGTGCCGGTAACAAGAGCGTCTTCTAATTCCGCAGGGCTTACCGAGCGATCTGTACCGCAAATCTCTTTGCGCAACTCCGGCGGTAGCGCATTGTAGACAGCCGCTCGACGGTATGTGTCACGCACGAAGTTTTCGCCGCTTATATCATTTGTCTCGTAATTCGCAATGGCACGTTCTGCCCGGTCTTGATAGTAGGCCTGTGGTGCGCTGGGCCTAGTAC
>Ga0163152_10008331_pt1 | contig 11091 bp, 7 predicted proteins | sample OliLakLV19MP8IB2_FD_148635 | JGI IMG/M metagenome (GOLD analysis project Ga0163152, IMG submission 148635) | Freshwater microbial mat bacterial communities from Lake Vanda, McMurdo Dry Valleys, Antarctica - Oligotrophic Lake LV.19.MP8.IB-2 | ecosystem: Environmental > Aquatic > Freshwater > Lake...
CTGTTTGCTTGCTGGCTGCTTAGCCTGGCGGCTACGCCTGCAGCTGAAATCACGGCGCTCACTGTCACCACCGTGTCGCCCGCGGCGGCGAGTGCACTCGTGGCGCCTGCGCCCGTCGCCGCAGCCGATTTGCCGAAAGCCAGCCCGCCGTCTCCACTTTTTGGCGACACGCTGGTGCGGAGCGGCCAGGCGCACCTGCTGGGAGCGGTACGCAGCGGCGAACGCGAACTGAGTATCCTGGCGTATCACTCCATCACGGATACGTGGGCACCGTTTGGCCAAGTCACCCTGCCGGGCGAACCCGTTTCACTGCGGCCCGCCCCGGCGGGATTTCTAGTTGAGATGCAGGGCGTGGCCGATCTCGCGCGCATCGAACTGATCACGAGCAAGCGGCTCCTGCAACCGCTGGATTGGGCCGTAATAATTATTTACCTCGGCGGATCCGCGGGAATTGGGCTCTACGTGTATCTCCGACAGAAGAAACAGACTAATGAGGAATTTTTTCTCGGTGGCCGGAAAATTCCCTGGTGGGCCGCGGGCCTGAGTCTCTACGCCACCGGAACCAGCGCGATTTCTTTTATCGGAATCCCGGCAAAGTCCTTCGCCACGAACTGGCAGATCCTCGCGCAAAACGTGGTCGGCCTTTTCACCATCGGCTTTGTCGCCGTCTTCATCGTGCCGCTGATCCGCCGTCTGAACCTCACCTCGGTCTACGAGTACCTGGAAATGCGGTTTCACCCGTCGATCCGCGTTCTCGCCAGCGGGCTCAATATCCTGATTCAGCTCGGCGGCCGGATGAGCGTAGTGCTGTACCTTCCCGCACTGGCGCTCTCGGCCGTCACTGGCATGGGCGTGATTTGGAGCATTCTGCTGATGGGCGCGGTGACGATTGTCTACACGCTGCTGGGAGGAATGAAGGCGGTAATCTGGACCGATGTGCTACAGGTTGTCGTCATGCTCGGCGGCGCCTTCTTCGCTATCGGCTATGTCATCTACAGCGTGGAGGGCGGGTTCCCTGAGTTCATGCGCGTGGCAATGGCGGATAACAAGATGAAGACCTTCGACTGGACCTTCAACCTGACGCAAGCGACCGTCTGGGGGTTCATGTTTTTCGCCATCATCGAATTGATAACGTATCCAAAAGACCAAGTCATGATGCAGCGCGCACTTTCGACGAAGTCGGCCAAGGAAGCCGGCTGGTCCATGTGGACTCTCGGCGCGATCGTCGTGCCGGGCAGCGTCACCTTTTTCGCAATCGGCACCGCGCTCTACGTATTTTACCGCCAGCACCCGGAGCGGCTGAATCCGTTGCTGTCCGTCGATGCGACGTTTCCGCTCTTCATCGCGGCTGAACTCCCGGTGGGCGTCACCGGACTGATCATCGCCGGCATTTTCGCCGCCTCGATGTCGACGCTATCCAGCTGCATGAACAGCGTGGCGACGCTGATCTCGGTCGATTTCTACGAGCGTTTTTCCAAGAGCGCCACGCCCGCCAAGAGCATGCGACTGGCCGAGTGGATGACCGTGATCGCCGGCGTCATCGGCGTGGGCACCGCGGTGCTGCTGGCACTTTTCGACATCAAGTCGGCGTTCGACGCCTGGTTTGCCCTGCAGGCTGTGCTCGGTGGCGGCTTCGCCGGATGCTATGGCCTGGGCATGTTCACGCGCCGCGCCAACTGGCAGGGCGCCGTGGTTGGGGTGGTCGCCAGCCTCATCATCACCTTCGTTCTCTGGCAGCGCGAAATGGTCACGCCGGTGCTCTACCCGACGTTCTCAATTTTTGCGTGCTTGGTCTTTGGATACGTGGGCAGCTACTTCTTCCGCCCTCCCGCCCAATCGCTGCTTGGACTCACGGTATTCACCCCGCGCCCGGATCAGGCCTAACGTCTGCGGCTTTCGAAATCACTTCCTTATCGCCCATGAGTAAAATTTACCGCGCCGTCCTGGCGGGCACCGGCTCAATCGCTGACGCTCACGTCCGCGCCATCGAGGCAACCAACGGACGAGTGCAACTCGTCGCCGCGATGGACATCGATGCGAAGCGGATCGGCGAATTCGGCCGCAAAAACAACGTTACCCAAACGTTCACGGACTACAGTACCATGCTGCGAACCGTCCAGCCCGACATCGTGCTCGTCGCCACGCCTCCCGCGCAGCACGTGTCCATGAGTATCGCGGCGATGGATGCCGGGGCGTGGGTGCTGTGCGAAAAGCCCCTCTGCGGTTCCCTGGCAGAGTTCGACCAGATCAGTGCGGTGGAGAAACGCACCGGACGGTTCACCGCCTGCGTTTTCCAAATGCGATTCGCTTCGTCGTCACTCCACCTCCGGCGCCTCTCCGACAGCGGCATTCTGGGCCGGCCACTGGTGGGAGTCTGCAATACCCTGTGGTACCGCGACGCCGCGTACTATGCGGCGCCTTGGCGCGGTCGTTGGGACACCGAGCTCGGCGGTCCCACCATGGGCCTCGGCATCCATGCCATGGATCATTTCCTCCAGCTCTTGGGCGATTGGGAGGAAGTTCGCGCGATGGCCGGCACCCTCGATCGGGCCATCGAAGTCGAAGACGTATCCATGGCCCTGGTGCGGTTCACCAATGGCGCAATGACGTCGATTGTGAACAGCGCGCTGAGTCCGCGGCAGGAGACGTATCTTCGGCTCGATTACCAGAAAGCCACCGTGGAGCTCACTCATCTCTACAGCTACACCCGCGACAACTGGAAACTTACCCTGGCGCCACCGGCGCAAGACGACGGCTTGCTGCAAGCCTGGCAAAACTTCCCGCCCGATGTGGGCTCAACTCACGGTGCGCAGTTGAACGAATTCGTCCGCAATCTTGACGAAGGCACCCGGCCCCTCACCTCCGGCCAGGAGGCACGGCGCACCTTGGAATTGCTCAGCGCGATCTACAAGAGCGCCTTCACCGGCGCCGCCGTCCGCTCCGGTTCGATTCAACCCGGCGATCCGTTCTATGCTGCGGTCCACGGCGGCGGACCGCGCCAGGCGGCTTAGCTGAGGGAGGACGCGGGTCCGGGATCGTGGTGGAGCGTGTTGTCCCCAACGCGCTGCGACCGCCGGGAGCCTCTTCCGTTCGACCTTTCCAAACAGCGGCTTAGGGACAAGCCGCTCCACCTCGGACCCGGACCGTCGCACTTAAACGTCAGCCGTCGTCGGATCGATTACGGTCTTCACTTCACTAACTGCATTCGCGGGAAATCCGCCTTCGCGCGCATGCTGGCGAATGAGTTCCGCATTCGGCGCTATATAGACACAGTAGATCTTGTCCGTCGTCACATAACTCTGCACCCACTGAATCTGGGGCCCGAGATTACGCAGGACCGAGCACGACTTTTGCGCGATCGCCTGGAGCTGAGCGGGCGGGATCTGACCCGCACCCGGAATTTCACGTTCGATTACGTATTTAGGCATCTTAGGTTGGGATAATCGTTCAGTAGCATCGGAAGGATCCGGGCAACATATGGTTCGACAATAGCGGCCCCGGCAGAGGCGGCAAAGTAAATTCAAGGTTGTTTGGAAATTATCGTACGTGACTACACCCGCGCCGTTGATAAAGACGGCGCCAACCAGGGCATTGCCTTGATCAGGCCATGGCCCCGCAACCGAAAAAGAATGCAGTCCGGTTCGCCCATTCCGCCGAGTCGAAGAAGCGTGACACCCTCTCGAAAAAGGCGTTTCAACTCAGACCCAACCCCAGCTTTTAATCCCATGTCGCTACCTCCTACCACCCGACGCCGTTTTCTCCAAAATTCCGCCCTCCTGGCGGCCGCGCCCTTGATTCTTCCGAACCGCGTCTGGTCGCAGCAAACGGCTCCGGGCAAGCGCGTGACCTTCGGCTGCATCGGCATGGGCAAACAGATGAAGGGACATCTCGGGGCGCTGATCAATCGCGACGATATTGAAGTGCTCGCCGTTTGCGATGTGGACACCACTCGCCGGGAGGCCGCGTTGAAACGCGTCGAGGAAGCCTACACCGCAAAAGCCGGAACCGCCTACAAAGGCTGCAAAGCCTACACCGATTTCCGCGAAGTGCTCGCTCGAAAAGATATTGATGCGGTCCTCATCGCCACGCCCGACCACTGGCATGCGTACATCGCGATTGCCGCGGTTCAGGCCGGAAAGGATGTATATTGCGAAAAGCCGCTAACCTATAGCATCCATGAGGCCGTCGAACTGGTGAAGGCGGTTCGCAAGACGGACCGCGTATTCCAGACGGGGTCGCAACAGCGTTCCTCGAAAGAATTTCGCACCTCCGCTGAGTTGATTCGGAACGGCGTGTTGGGGAAAATCAGTGCCGTGCATGTTTCGTTTGGTGATCCCGCGGCGCCTTACCGCGAGCCCGCCGCGACGATGGAACCCGGACTCGATTGGAAAATGTGGTGCGGTCCCGGCCCACTCGTTGACTACAGTCCGTTCCTCTGCCCACGCGGCGTACATGACAACTTCCCGCATTGGCGGAAGACCTGGGAATTTGGCGGCGGCATGATCACCGATTGGGGCGCCCACCACATCGACATCGCGCAATGGGCGCTCGGCTTCGATGGGAGTGGCCCCATTGAAGTGCGGGCCCCGCAGAACTGGGAAACCGCGAAGCGTGGCGCCCAACTCATTTACGCCGACGGCACCGTTCTGACTCATGTTCGCGGCAAAGGGGTATCATTCTACGGCACCGAGGGCGAACTGCATGTGAACCGCGGTAAGTTCGAGCTGATCATGGACGGGAAGACGGTGAATAAATTCTGGGACAAGGAAGTCGACAAGACCACGTCCCTCGAGCGCGAAGTCACGCTGGCCGACCGCAAATATCTGGTGGATGCGAAGGTGAAACTGCCGGCCCCGAAGAGCCATTTCCAGGACTTCATGGACAGCATTGCCTCGCGCAAGCGGCCGATCTGCGACGTCGAAATCGGCGCCAGTTCCGTCATCGCGTGTCACGTGATGAACTTCGCGTACCGCTACGGCGCCAACGCCAAGTGGGATCCCAAGCGCAATCGGGTTGGCAGCGGCGGCAGCAATAAATGGCTGACTCGCGACAAGTACCACGGCGGCTGGAAAGTCTAGTTTCCGCCCCGTTGCGGCGGGGCCTGTTTTTCCCTGGGACCGCGGAACCTATGCGTTAACCTAATCCATTTACTCACCCGATTGTCATCGCGAGCCCGAGGAACGAGGGCGTGGCGATCCATCTGGATTGCCGCGGTCGCCAAGACTCCCTCGCAAAGACAAACAGGAGTGTAAGGCGTTAAGTTAATGCCTATGAGACCGCGGTCGCCCTCGGCCGCATCCGACAAGAGCGACGTTCAGCCGCGTCAGAGCCAGTGCTCGCGCTGCGGCTTCATCGCTTGCGCGATGCCGGCAAGTAGTTCTTGGCAGCTGAACGGCTTCAAGAGCGCCCCGTGCGCGCCCAATCCCCGGGCAAGTTTAACGCAGTCATCGGCATCGATGATCCGCCCGCCTCCGGATATGGCGAGAATGCGCGCCCCCGGCTGCATCTGCTTGCAATAAGCGATGACATCCAGCCCATCGGATTCCGGCATCAGAATGTCCGTTATCACCAGATCGAAAGGCTTCTGCAAGGCCTCACGCGCCTCTCGTCCGTTCGACACGCAGGTCGCGGTATGACCAACGGTGGCAACGCATCCTTGGAGAACGGCGCGAACGCTCTCATCGTCTTCGGCGATAAGGATCGAAAGCGCATTCATGGCGGCCGAGACAAGGCACCCTGGCGCCCGGTTTCAAGCAATTGAACGCACAACCCCGCGGTTAAAGTTGTCGGAGGCGAACGTCCTTCACGTCCCCGCTGCCGCAAAATCCTATTTGCGAACTCCACCCCGCGTGGCTGACATGCCTGCTTTCCCATGCCCCCTTGTTTCTCCCGGCTCTTTTTGGTTTTTCTATTCGCCAGCTGCTGGTCGACGGGGAACTCGCAAGGTGTCGACGTCACCCTGCCGCCGCGCGAGCCCGTGCGCCTCGTCGCCGAATTCTGCGCCAACTGCCACGGCCCGTATCTCACCGGGAACGTCGCTCCCAATCTGCTCGACACCCTTTCCAATCACGGAACAGACGACGAAAGCGTAACGCGCAGCATCCGCGACGGCTGGCCTCTCAGCGGGATGCCCGCATTCGGTCATTTGATGTCGGAAGCTGAACTCAGTTCGGTCGTCGCTTACATCCGGCGGCAGACCAGCGCCTTTCGTTTTGGCCAGATCCCCGCCCCGTTACCGCCGTCCGAAGGCCCGCGTCGCAGCGAACTGCATACGTTCAAGGTGGAGACGCTGGTGGATGGTTTGGATACGCCGTGGGGCATTGAGTTTCTTCCGGGTTATGAAAATCGGATGCTGGTGACCGAGCGCGCTGGACGCCTGCGCGTGATTGAAAACGGCAGGCTGGTGGCCGAGCCGATTCGCGGGCTACCCAAGATCTGGGTGAAGCAGGATGGTGGCTTGCTCGATGTGACCATTCATCCCCGCTATGCTGAAAACGGCTGGATCTACCTCGCGTTTAGCGAAGCCGGCGTGCAACCGGAAACGTCGATGACCGTGGTGGTCCGCGGGCGGATCAAGGACGGCGAGTGGGTCGATCAGCAGGACATCTTCCGCCCGTCACCTGAAATGTTTTGGGCGAATAACTCGCACTTCGGCTGCCGTTTTCTGTGGGACCAAAATGAGAACCTTTTCTACACCTTCGGTGACCGCGGAAAGCCCTATCTGGCGCAGGATATTTCCACGCCGTTCGGTAAAATTCACCGCGTGCGCGATGACGGTCGTCCCGCCGCGGATAATCCGTTGCTGTTTCAAACCGGCGCGCTCGGAACGATCTGGAGCTACGGCAACCGCCACGTGCAAGGTCTCGCCTTTCACCCGCAAACCGGACGGCTCTGGGCGACCGAACACGGCCCTCGCGGCGGCGATGAACTCAACCGCATTGAGCCCGGCCGCAATTACGGCTGGCCCGTCATTTCCTACGGCAAATCGCAGATCGGTGAAACCATCCACGGCACCGAGTATCCCGGAATGGAGCAGCCAATCGTGCACTGGACGCCCGCCATCGCCGCCGGCGCACTCAACTTCTACACCGGCGATCGTTTTCCGCGCTGGAAGAACCATCTCTTTCTCGCGTCGCTCGCCCACCAGGAACTCCGTCGGATCGAAACCGACGGAGATCGCGTTACCCATCAGGAAATCCTGATCAAGAACGAAGGCCGCGTCCGCGATGTGGTGACCGGCCCGGGTGGATACATCTACGTGGCGTTCAACAACCCCGGGCGCATTGCCCGGCTCGTGCCGGTGACGGAGACGACGACTACGCCGTAGCGATTGCGCGGAGGAAGCCACGAGCAAGCTCGGGCCCTACGCCGGCAACGTAGGAACGGCAACGTAGGGCCCGAGCTTGCTCGTGGCCTCCTCCGCCGTCGCGTATCCGTTTCGACCGACCCGATACCAGAACACGTCCCCTTCCGCTTCGCTCAATACCGCCACTCCACCCCGGCAAACGCGCCGAATCCAAGGGCCGGATACCCGTTCACCTCTTCGAAGCGCTCGTTCAGCAGATTCTCGAGGCGCACCTTCAGCGCGAGGCGGTCATTCGCCTGCCACGTGCCATACGCGCGAACCACCGTGAAGTCCTCGCCATCCACGCGCGCAAACGTCCGCGCGTGGACGTCTTCCCGCTGAGCGGTCCACGCTGCGCCGACGCCAGCCACCAAACGCCGCGTGAAATCATGCGACACATCCGCACTCACGCGATGGCGGGGACGCCGCAGCAGCCGCGTGCCCGACGTGAGATTCTCCGCTTCAAGCAACGTGTAGCTCGCCGCGACGTGGGTCCCGGCGCCGAGCACGGTCTTCGCCGACAACTCCACTCCCCGCGTCCGGGCGCGCTGGATGTTTTCCACGCTGCGAAAGTCCGGCGTACTCGCGATCAGGTTCGTGAAGTCCGTCTCGAACCACGTCGCGCTGAGCGTTCCTCGCTCCCGGGCCAGATAATAATCAACGCCGGCGTCCCAGCCTCGCGCGCGCTCCGGGCGGAGATTCGGATTGCCGGAATAAAACGCGCTCTGGCCGTACAGATCGAGAAAGCTCGGCGAACGAAACGCCGTCCCGTAACTCGCCCGCAACTTCAGCCGACGCGGCACCACTCGCCACGCGATGGTGGCCCGTCCGGTGGTGGCGCGGCCGAACGTATCGAAATCGTCGTTACGCACGCCCGCCGTGAGCGACAGGTCATCGTGCAGCGCCACCTCGTCCTGCGCGAAGACCGCCAGCAACGTCTGTTTCTCGTTGATGCTGCCAAACCCGGTGTTCCGCGTATGGTTCGCCTCGGCGGTGACGCCCCCCGTGAACCGGTGCCGCCCGATGCCGCTGAAGGTCGTCTGCGCATCCAGCACGCCGCGCCGATTTTTCACCACCGTGAACTGAGTCGGCCGGCCCACGCGCGGATTCTCCGAAACGAAACGCCGATCCTGGCCACCCAGAACCACGTGCGCGCTCCAAGCGGGAGCGAGGGTCAACGTGGCAAACGCCGTGGCGAGGAGATTTGACTCGCGCGACGTGTTGTCGGGATCGTTGGTGTAGCGATCGCCAGGATCGCCGTACACGCCATGGAACCACCGCAACGTGCCGCCGACACTGGCGCGCTCATTGAGCCGCTGGTCAACCCGCAACGTGGCATTGACCGAATCGAACGCGTTATTTGCCCGCTCGTTATCCGTGTGGCCGCCCTGCAGCGAAAAATTCCACGCCCGCGCCCCCGCTTCACCCTGGGCAGAGGCGGCCGCCTGCACGGTGCCAAAACTTCCCCCCTCCAACGAAACGCGCCCCTGGGGCGCACCGGAGCCACGCTGCGCCCGGAGCGACACCACGCCACCGATGGCCTCACCGCCATACAGCGTGCTCTGCGGACCATGCGCGATCTCCAGACTGTCGCAGGCACTCACGCAGGAGCCACCCAGGAAGACCTCGTAGTTTGTATTCGGATCAGTGAGACGCAGCCCATCGACGAGAAACAAGGTCTGGTTGGAATTGGCCCCTCGGAGGAACAACGAGGTCGTGGCGCCCCCTGCACCCGAAGAAAACAGCGGCGCCCCCGCCACGGAGCCCAAAGCCTGCGCGAGCGAACTCACCTGCCGGCGGACCAACTCCGCGGCGCTCATGAAGTCGACCGCCGATCCCACCGTGAGCGGCTCAGCCGCCGTGCGCGTCGCCGTCGTGACAAACGGCGCCAGCTGCGAGGGCGGCGACGAGGGCACCGGCGTCTGCGCAGAGCCGCGGTCGACTACTAAAATCCCGAGCGCCACGGCGCCAAGGGCGAAACGAAGGCGCGACGAACGCGCCACCTGAAATAATGCTTTCATGGAGGTCCTGCTACGAATCGCGACAAGAGCAGATTCCACCGAATTACCAGCAGGCGCCACTCTCACGCTTCATTTTTGCGATGAAGGTTGCCCGCGGCCCGCGCAATCGGACCGCACGCGTGAGTTGGTTTGGACGCAGATGTTCGGACTCCACATGTGTTCCAGACGAAACCGTCCGGGTCCTCGCCCCCGCCTTCACCCGCGACCGAAGTCGCCGATTGGCTCTGCTCCCGCTTTCGCAGGATGGAGGTCTGTGATGTGTTACCGCAGCGCAACTGTGGCCGGCTTTCACGGCCTTCCCTGAGGTCCAAACCGAAAAGAACGACGAACGCGCTGACCTCAGTTCTCCGCCCCACAATCCGCAAGCCCAATCCCTGACATAACACATCAACAGATTCGAATGCGTCGATATGTGAACTTGCCAAAGGTGACGGTCCTTCTAGCCTGGTGCTCTCGATGAGCACTCCCGTCTCTCCTTATCCGTCCGCGGATCGCGCCGACGCGTTCCGTCTGATGTTCGCCCAACGGATTGTTGTCCTCGACGGAGCGATGGGATCGATGATCCAGACCTACGACCTCACCGAGGCGGACTTTCGCGGCGAACAGTTCAAGTCCCACCCGCACGACCTCAAGGGTAACAACGACCTGCTCGCCCTCACCTGTCCGGATGTGATCGAAAAAATCCACCGCGACTACTTCACCGCGGGGGCGGACATCGTCGAGACCAACACCTTCAGCAGCACGAGCATCGCGATGGCTGATTATCGCTGCGAACCTTTGGTGCGTGACATTAATCTCGCCGCCGTCGCGTGCGCCCGCCGTGCTGCTGCCAGCGCCGAGGCCGCCACTCCTGGCCGCCGCTGTTATGTCGCTGGTGCGATCGGGCCGCTCAACCGCACGCTCTCGATGTCGCCCGACGTGAATCGCCCGGATTATCGTGCGGTCACTTGGGAGCAGGTCGTGGGAGCCTACGCTGAACAGATCACTGCGCTGCTCGACGGCGGCGTGGACGCCCTGCTGGTGGAAACGATTTTCGACACGCTGAATTCCAAGGCCGCGATCTTCGCGATCGAAAATGTTTTCGAGCAGCGCGGACCCCAGTCGCGCGTCCCCGTCATGATCAGCGTCACGATCACCGATGCGTCGGGCCGCACGCTTTCGGGCCAGACGATCAATGCGTTTTATCAAAGTATCACCCACGCGCAGCCGTTTTCCGTCGGGATCAACTGCGCGCTCGGTGGCGCCGCGATGCGGCCGTACGTCGAGGAGCTCGCGCGGATCGCGACCTGTTACACCTCCTGCTATCCGAATGCCGGCCTGCCGAATGCATTTGGTGGATACGATGAAACACCAGCCGACATGGCGCGCGTGCTCGGGGAGTTTGTCGCGAACGGCTGGGTGAACCTGGTGGGCGGCTGCTGCGGCTCAACGCCCCGTCACATCGCCGCCATCGCCCAGGCCGTGAAGGGCCGTGCGCCGCGAACGCTACCGCAAGCGGCGCGCGCGCTGCGCCTCAGCGGACTCGAACCGCTCGCCGTCGCCTGAGCGGGGCCGGCGACGTCCGAAAATGATTCCTGCGATGGGCTCGCAAATGCCGGCAAGATAGTCGGGATCATCCCTCACTCTCAGCGTCCTTCAGCAGCCTCACTTCCTGTGTCTTCCTCATCCTCCGTCCCGTCCGCTGCGTCCACGTTTCTCGTCATCGGCGAACGGACTAACATCACC
>Ga0163152_10008335_pt1 | contig 11088 bp, 8 predicted proteins | sample OliLakLV19MP8IB2_FD_148635 | JGI IMG/M metagenome (GOLD analysis project Ga0163152, IMG submission 148635) | Freshwater microbial mat bacterial communities from Lake Vanda, McMurdo Dry Valleys, Antarctica - Oligotrophic Lake LV.19.MP8.IB-2 | ecosystem: Environmental > Aquatic > Freshwater > Lake...
GGTCAAGGCAGCGGGGGGTATCCGAAATTATGAAGACGCGGCGAAGATCCGCGCGGCCGGGGCCACGCGGATCGGCGCCACGGCCAGCGAAGCGATCATCGCCGGCGAACTGGCGGCCCAGAGGCCGGCGTCGATGGCTCGTGCCGGTTCCACCTGATCTGATCTGCTTCCGCCTGAACTGCCGAGTACCCCCAGTTGAGGGAGCTGGAGGACGCAGAATAAACCGTAGTAGCCGAACGATTTGCTACTGCTGGCAGTTTGTCGCTGGCGACCGAATTGACAGTCTATCCAAACTTGGAGAGTTTCCTTAGACTTCAGGAACGGCCCACCTGCGCGCGAGCCAGTGCGCGAACCCAATAGCGCGGCCTGCAGGGCGAATGACAAGCAGGGAACAGCTCCCCACCCATCTGCAGCGAACGACTGACCGACGACTGAGTGGAGCGCCCGGCGCAGTCCGCGCGGCTTCGGCTTGCGTAAAGAACTTCAGGGAGCATGGCAACTTGCCGTAGGAGACCTTCGGCGTGTCGGACACACTTGCTCAAGTGATTCAACAGGATGGACATCTCTCTCGAGCCGTTGCGGCCGACGAGTCTGGCGGCGATGACAGCGCCTCGGCTCGCGACGATCGCAGCTTGCTTGACGCGGCCGCGGCCCTGCCCGCGCAGTTTCGCGAGCGGATCAGCCGCGGCCTCGACTGGCGCACGGTCGGTTGGCTCGGCTTCATCCATCTGGGCGCGCTGGCCGCTCCGTTCTACTTCACCTGGAAGGGTGTGCTGCTGGCGGTCGTGCTCGGCTGGCTCACCGGTGGTATCGGCATCTGTCTGGGTTATCACCGGCTGCTGACGCATTCGAGCTTCAACACCTTCCGCCCTGTCCGCTGGCTGATCGCCTTCTTGGGAAACCTGGCCGGGCAAGGCTCGCCGCTAATGTGGGTTGCCCAGCATCGCCGGCACCATGCCTTCAGCGATCACGAAGGGGACCCGCACTCGCCTCAGCACGGCGCGTGGTGGAGCCACATGCTGTGGTTGATGCCGACCTTCGACACCAAGTACTACGAAGCTCTCTTCCGCCGCTACGCCCCCGATCTGTTGCGCGATCCGTTCATCCGCCTGTTAGATAAGACGTTCGTGATCTGGTATCTGGTGACCGGCTTTGCGCTGTTTCTGTTCGGCTATTCGATCTGGGACGCGCGCACCGGTTGCTCGTTCGTCGTCTACGGCATGTTTGTCCGCATGGTCTACGTGCTGCACAGCACCTGGTTTGTCAATTCGGCGAGCCACATCTGGGGCTATCGTAACTACGCCACCAAGGACAACAGCCGCAACCTGTGGTGGGTCGGCCTGTTGACCTACGGCGAAGGCTGGCACAACAACCATCACGCCTTCCAGCGGATGGCCCGGCACGGGCATCGCTGGTGGGAGATCGATCTGACCTACTGGTCGATCTGCATGATGGAGAAGCTGGGCCTGGCCTGGAACGTGGTGCACAGCGTGCGCGGGGCGCACACCCGCCGCCGCAAGGCTGCTCGACGCCGCGTGGCGCAGCGGCAGCGGTAGCCCCGGCCGATTGCCCATTTAGCGCCGCGATCAACGATCACGGGCTGTTTTCATCGCGAAGCACCATGCACTTCCTGCTTGCGCTCACCAACGCACGCAGCTCAAGATCATCTGACGCTGCCGTCTTTGCCGCGGCTCATTTGCCCAGGCCAGCGACTTCGCACAACGGCACGATCGTGCTGGTCGAACGGAGCAACTGGGAAATAGTCACTCGCGAGAGCGCCAATTCGATCGCGGCATAAACACGGTCGAGCTCCGCGTGTAGCGGGCAGAGCCGTGTGTGCGACGTGAGCCCCAAGGGGCAACGGCGAATCCGCTCCAGCGGCGCCACGGCATTCACCACGTCGAGAGCCGTGATCTTCTCGCTCGAGCGCGCCAGGGCGTACCCACCGCCAGGCCCGGACTGCGAGCGCACCAGCTTCGCGCGCACGAGATCCTGCAGCACCTTGTGCAGATAGCGCCGCGGCACCTTCGTTCGCTCGGCGAGCTGGTCGGCCGACTCCGTCCGATCGGGGTCGCGGCCCAACCAGACGGTGGCGCGCAGCGCGTATTCGGCTGTTTTGGACAACATGCGATTTGTTTCTCTTTCCGCCCTAATCCTACACCTTGACGTGTAGAAATCAACTGGTACAGTCACGGAAGGTTCGTGAGTTCCCGGCAGCGACCTGCGCTGGGCGCAGAGTGCGACGTTGAGCAACCTCGAAACGACCCCCTCAGGCTCCAAACCAATGCGACCCAGAGCGATCGTCGGGCAACTTGTCATCGCCATGTCGCTCGCCACGTCGGCACAGGCAGTTCTGGCCGTCGACGAAAATGAGCGGCCGCCGATCTCGTACAGCCAGAGCACCCCGGACAATTGTGTTTCCAAGCTGCAAGCGCGTTTGGATCGGGGCGAATTGCAGTGGTCCCACGAAGACGGCCTGGGGTATCTCAGGCCATTGCTCGCAGCCCTGCGCGTGCCGGTCGAATCGCAACTGCTCGTGTTTTCCAAGACCAGTCTGCAGCGAGATCGCATTTCGCCGCGCTTCCCACGCGCGATCTACTTCAACGACGAGGTTTACGTCGGCTACTGTCGCTCGGGCGAGGTGCTCGAAGTCTCCGCAGTTGATCCGCAATTGGGGGCGGTGTTCTACACTCTCGAGCAGCAGCCGGCGGACCAACCCCGCTTGCTTCGACAGACCGACAACTGCCTGTTGTGCCACAGCTCCTCGCGCACCGAAGGAGTGCCGGGGCACCTCGTGCGATCGCTGTTTGTCGATGCTGGTGGCCAACCCATGCTCTCGGCCGGCAGCTACTCCGTGGACCATTGCACGCCGCTCGAACAACGCTGGGGAGGCTGGTACGTCACTGGTACGCACGGCTCGCAAGCCCACCTCGGCAACCTGATTATCCGCGAACAACAGGTGGCCCGACCGGTCGACAATGCGCTCGGGCACAACGTCACGCAACTGCACGATCGCCTGGCGGTCGAGAACTATCTTGCGCCGCACAGCGACATCGTCGCGCTGATGGTCCTCGAGCACCAAACGCTCGTGCACAATCGCTTGACCAAGGCCAATTACACCGCTCGGCAAGCGCGGCAATACGAAAGCGAAATGAATCGCGCGCTGGGTGAACCCGAGACCAATCGGCTCGACAGCACGACTCGCCGCATACAAGGCGCCGCCGACGACCTCGTCGAAGCCCTGTTGCTGGTCGGCGAGGCCAAACTGACCGCACCGATCCAAGGCACGTCGGGCTATACGGCCACGTTCGCTTGCATTGGGCAGCGCGATCGCCAAGGCCGCTCGCTGCGCGATCTCGATCTGCGGCGGCGGCTGTTCAAATACCCTTGCAGTTATCTGGTCTATTCGCCGGCATTCGATGAACTTCCGCCGGAGATTCTCGACTGTGTCTGGAAGCGGCTTTGGGACGTGCTCAACGATCCCGCGGACGTTGATCCGTTCGCTCAGCTTTCGAGAGCGGACCGCCAGGCCATTCTGGAGATTCTGCGGGCGACGAAGCCCGGCTTGCCGCCGTACTGGGCCGAAGCAGGGCCGCCTTGAGAGTTTCCTCTTGCGACGCGTGGCTCCGTTACCGCTCCCCGGACTACGCGGTGTGATGCGCCCCCGATCTCTTCAACCCGAGATTTAGGCATGAAGCGACTGTGGCTGTTCTTTACCTTGGTCATGGTCCTGTCGTTTGCCGTCCTCGGCTGGATCGGCACGAGGATCTATCAGGAGAAGCCGCCCCTGCCTGCCGAGGTGCGCACCCCCGACGGAGAGGTGGTGATCGCCGCCGGCGACATCGAGGCCGGGCAGAATGTCTGGCAATCGCTCGGTGGTATGGAAGTCGGCTCGATCTGGGGGCACGGCAGCTACGTCGCGCCCGACTGGACCGCCGACTGGCTTCACCGCGAAGCCATGTTCATCCTCGATCGCTGGGCTACTGATGAGTTCCAACACACGTTCTCCGAGCTCTCCGCCGAGCGACAAGCCCAACTACAGGGCCGGCTAACGGAGTTCGTGCGGCGCAACACGTACGACCCTGCTTCGGGCAGGATCACGATCGAGCCCTTGCGCGCGGCCGCCTTTGCAGCCAACCGCTATCACTACGCCGAAGTCTTTGTGCATGGAAGGCCCGAATATGCGATTCCCGCGGGCACAGTGACCGACCCCCAGCGACTGCACCAACTTGCGTCGTTTTTCTTCTGGACCGCCTGGTCGGCCACAACGAACCGGCCAAACGACGATATCTCTTACACGCACAACTGGCCCCACGAACCACTCGTCGGCAACCGGCCCTCGGGCGAAGCCGTGGTCTGGACCGGGGTGAGCATCCTCATGCTCTTGGCGGGCATCTCCGGCATGGTGTGGTGGTATGCCGCGCGGCGCTCCGAAGAGGCCGCGCCCGCTCCTCCACAAACCGACCCGCTTGGCTCCTGGCAGTCGACCCCTTCGCAGCAAGCCACGATCAAGTACTTCTGGATCGTGGCGGCCTTGATCCTGGTGCAGATGCTGCTGGGCGTGATCACCGCGCATTACGGCGTCGAGGGAGATGGCTTCTACGGCATTCCGCTGTCGAAATGGCTTCCCTACAGCGTCGCTCGCACCTGGCACGTGCAAATCGGCCTGTTCTGGATTGCCACGGCCTGGCTGGGGGCCGGCCTGTTCATTGGCCCGCTGGTCAGCAACGTCGAGCCCAAGGGGCAGGCGCTCGGTGTCAATGTATTGTTCTTGGCGCTGTTGGTCGTGGTGGTCGGTTCGCTCACCGGCGAACTACTGAGTGTCCACAATCAGATGTCCGACGCCGTCTCGTTCTACCTGGGCCATCAGGGTTACGAATACGTCGATCTCGGTCGCGCCTGGCAGATCGCCCTGCTCGTCGGCTTGTTGCTCTGGCTCGTTCTGATGGTTCGCGTCATCTGGCCGGCAACCAAGAAGCCGGGCAACGAAAGGCAACTCGTCACATTGCTGCTGGTCGCGACGGCCGCCATCGCGTTGTTCTACGGCGCCGGTCTGAGCTGGGGACAACACACCCATTTGTCGATGGTCGAATACTGGCGATGGTGGGTCGTGCACTTGTGGGTCGAAGGCTTCTTTGAAGTGTTCGCCACCACGGTCATCGCCTTCTTCTTCATGCGGCTCGGACTGGTGCGCCCTGGCATCGCGGCCGCCTCGGCACTGCTGTCGGCGACGATCTTTCTTTCTGGCGGCATCATCGGCACGTGCCATCACTTATATTTCTCGGGCACGCCCACGGTGGCGCTCGCCTGGGGATCGGTGTTCAGCGCTCTGGAAGTGGTGCCGCTGACCTTGGTCGGCTTCGATGCCATCGAAGATCTGCGCCGCGCGGGGGTCACACCCTGGGTGCGGCGCTACAAGTGGCCGATCTACTTCTTCGTGGCGGTAGCCTTCTGGAATATGGTCGGGGCCGGCCTGTTCGGTTTCATGATCAATCCCCCCATTGCCCTGTATTACATGCAAGGGCTTAACACGACCCCCGTACACAGTCACGCGGCGCTCTTCGGCGTCTATGGCATGCTCGGCATCGGGCTGATGCTAGTCTGTCTGCGGGCCCTCATTCCCGCTCGAGAATGGAAAGACGGGTTGCTGCGCTTCTCGTTCTGGGCGATGAACGTCGGGCTGTTTGCCATGTGCGTGCTGAGCTTGTTGCCGGTGGGGCTTATGCAGACGTGGGCCTCGGTCGAGAATGGCTACTGGTACGCCCGCAGCAGCGACCTGATGCAACTGCCCGTCATGCAGACGCTCCGCTGGCTGCGGATCCCCGGCGACACGATCTTCTTTTTGGGCGCGGTCGCGCTGGTCGTGTTTGTCGCGGGACTGAAAACAGGGCACTCCTATCGGAGGACAGACTGATGGCGATTCCCCACGCTAAAGCGGGGCAGGCGATCGAGCTGCGGCCTCTGGGCGCCGCGCTGGTCGCTGCCAAAACACAGACAATCGTCAAAACCGAGTCGCTCGAAGTCATCCGCATCGTGATGGCTGCCGGCAAAACGCTGCCACCGCATGCCGTGCCAGGAGAGCTCACGGTCCAATGCCTCGAAGGGAGAGTCGAGTTTGGTGTTGGGGAAGTTAAGCACCTACTGACGGGCGGATTGTTTCTGTACCTGGAGGGGGGTAGCGAACACTCGCTGCACGCGCTGGAAAACTCGTCGCTGCTGGTGACGATTGTGCTTGCGCGCAAGAGCTCGGCCGTTAAATAGCAGTGTGAAAAACAAGGGCCGGGGCAGGAAGCACTGCCCCGTATTGAACTACAACAGGTTGAGCACGCGGTCGGCCAGGCCCTTCTCGCCCAGGACAACGTTGAGCTTCGAGTTCGCGGCCACCCTCTCCAAGGCTTCCAGCTCACGCAGGCGCATGAGCGTCGGGTTGTCTTGCAGCAGCCGAGCCGTGTTGGCCTGGCTGCCAGGGCGATTGCGCCAAGCTGGGTAAGTTGGCATACTTCGGTAGCGCGTCGCGGATGCTTCGAGAGGTGCTCGTGAGATTCGCGTCGCGAGAAATCCAGGAGGGATGCCATGACACGTCTCACGTCGGCACGGATCGAAGAGCATTTGGGCAGCCTGTCCGACCCGCGGCGGCGCGAGGGCATCTATCCGCTGACGAATCTCGTGACGATCGCGCTGTGCGCGGTGATCAGTGGCGCCGACGATTTTGTGGCGATGGCGCGCTGGGCGGAAGTCAAGCAGGAGTGGCTGGCCAAGTTTCTCGATCTGAGCGCCGGCATCCCATCGCACGACCGTTTCAATGCCATCTTGGGAGCGCTGCGACCTGCCGAATTCGAGAAGTGTTTGTTGAGTTGGATCACCGCCTTGCATGAAGTCAGCGGCGGTCAAGTGATCGCCATCGACGGCAAAACGCTGCGCCGCAGCTTCGACGCCGCCAGCAGCAAGGCCGCGATTCACATGGTCAGCGCCTGGGCCACGGCCAATCAAATCAGCCTGGGCCAGGTGGTCGTCGACGAGAAGAGCAACGAGATCACCGCGATCCCGAAACTGCTGGAAATGCTCGAGCTTTCCGGCTGTTTGGTCACGATCGACGCGATGGGCTGCCAGCGCGAGATCGCCCAGCGGATTGTCGCCGCGAGCGCCGACTATGTGTTGGCCGTCAAAGACAACCAGCCGAAGCTGCATGCGGCCATCCGCGACTATTTTAGCGAACATCTGGAAGACGACTTGCAGCGCGTGCCGCATCGCCAGCACGAAACGCACGAGCGCGGCCATGGTCGCCACGATGATCGCTACTATTACTTGGCCAAGCTACCGGAGGATTTTCCCGTGGCCGACCAGTGGCGCGGCCTGAAAGCCATCGGCATGGCGATCCGCATCACCGAGCACGACGACGGCCGTAAGAGCGACGACGTGCGCTACTACATCGCGAGCCGTTACCTCAGTGGTTAGCGCTTCGCCGGCGCGGTGCGGGGGCACTGGGGCATCGAGAATCGGTTGCACTGGCAGCTCGACGTGACCTTCCAAGAAGACCAAAGCCGCATCCGCAAAGGACACGCCGACGCCAACTTCAGTCTGCTGCGCCGCACCGCGCTCAGCCTGCTGAAGAACAATCGCACGCGCAAGATCGGCGTGAAGAACAAACGACTCAACGCCGCCTGGGATGACGACTACCTGCTCGAAGTCCTCTGCGGACCATGACCTACGGTGCAATCGCCCTGACGGTCGCTTCCTTGCTGTGGCTGCCGCCGATCACCTTGCCGGTCGACTTCTCGAGCTGGAACTTGAAGGTCGGCAGTTCCTTGCCCGCCAGTACCGGGTCGGGCACGTTGTTCATGAAACTGGGGTCGCCGCCGACGGCCGTCTGCTCGTCTGCGAGCGTGGCCGCCGTCGCCGGCGCCAGCGCCGCCGCGCCCGTCAAAAAATCGCGTCGTTGAAATTCGCTCATGCGAAACTCTCGGCACAACCGAAAACAGTGCGTCGCCTCGAGCGCGTTTATTCTAGCGTGATCATGCGAAACGACGATGCGGTCTACTTTAGGCGTACGTAGTTTCGTCGAGATGGCACAAGAGATTGATGGTCGCGACATGCGCCACCTGGTGGGGCGCCAGGTGTCACTCGGCCGCGGCATTGGGAAGTGTCGAGCGATAGCTCCAGACTTGCTCCCCGTCGTGGCCGAGGTTCTCGACAACGTGCAAAAAGCATCCGTCGGACGAAAAGGCCATCGTTTCGGTACGACCCTTGACCAACGGCAAGATGGCCCGCCCTGTCGCTCGGTGCCAGAGCCGCATCATTCCCCCCGCGTCGAGACTGGCGACGGTACGACCATCAGGTTGCACGGCGAGTTGCACGACGCGCTCGGCATGGCCGACCCACGGCTCCAGCAGCCGCCCGTCGGGCACACTCCAACGATTGATCGATCGATCCGACCCAGCCGCCAGCACTTCGCTTCCGTCGGCCGTCAGGACAAGATGCGCGAATTCCATGCTGGGCAACTGGGTTGAGAAGAGCTTGGTCCCGGTCGCCAGTTCGAGGACATCGATCGTATTGCCAGACGAGTAGGCCACGACCGTGTCGGTCAACGCCAGGTTTCTGACGTCGGACCGCGGGATGGCAACCTTCCAAAGCAAACGCGGTGGTGACAATTCCCACGCGCAGAGCAGGTCCATGTTGGCCGCGAGGACCACGTCTCCCAAGGGTGTCAGGGCCAGGTTGCCCACGCCGGGATCGAGCGTGCCGATCTTCGTCCACTCGCGCGACACGCCGACCTGCCAGGCCAGCACGTCGGCACGGCCGCCACTGCGCACCACCCAGCGACCGTCGGCGGAAATCGCGCAGCGTTCCGCGCCATTGCGAACGTCGGCGGATGTCCAGTGCTCGACCTGCTGCCAGGCGCCATCGCGCCAGGCCTGCACTTCGAGCCATAACGGATCGTTCGCCCCACCTTTCCTGAGCAGCAGCCAGTCGCCATTGCTAGAAAACGTGATGGCGCCACCGTCCGGATAGTCGAGCGTCGTCTCGTAGGGTAGACCGGCCGCGGCCGCCGACCATTGCCGTACCAGGCCATCGGCGCCAGCCGTGGCTACCTCGCGGTCGTCCGGCGAGATCGCCGCCGCGTGGACCCGCCCCAGGTGCCCTGGCACCACGCGAAACGATTGCTCGTCTGACTCCCACTCGCCGATCCGCCAGGTCGAATCCAGGTTCGCGGCCAGTAGCCACCGACCATCGTGCGAGAACGATACAGCGCTAAAGTCCTCCGCTCCTTGGCGAAAACGCGCAAAAGTTGCGCCGTCGGGCACGGGCACGACATCCAAAGTGCTGCGCGCCACGGCAAGGTACTTCTCGTCGAGCGAAAAGCATAGCGACCGGATGGCCGAACCATCGTTCGTGAGCCAAATTCGCGGTGACCCCGTCGCGCCGGCGGTCAGAGCCCAGTCGAGCAACAAGCCGTCCTGCCCACCACTCGCGAGGCGCTTTCCTCCATCCCAGAACGCCAGCGCGAAGACGGGCCCGGTGTGCCCCGATAGCTCCAGCTCGCTGACTCCCTCGGCCGCCGAAACGATGCGCACCTGGCAATCTTCGCAGCCCACCGCGACGCGCTGGCCGTCGGGCGAGAAACAGACCGCAAACAGCGTGGCATCGCTAATCTTGACCTTCCGCGTCAACTCGAGCTGTTCGCCGACCGACCACAGGATCAGCTCGCCAGCGTCGCTCACCGTGGCCAACTGCCGGCCGTCGGCCGAGAACGCGACGGCGTTGACTTCCGAGTGGTGTTCGGCGAGCTCCTGCCGCAGCCTGCCGGTGCCCGCCTCCCAGACACGCACAATACCGTCTTCGCCCGCCGACACGAGCAACTTGCCCTCGGGCGAATACTCCACGCTGTAGACCGCGCCCCGATGCGCGCGCAACTCGCGTGTGGCGCGGTGCGTTTGATTCCACAAATATCCCCAGCAAAACTCGCGCAAATCAGGATCGTCCCCGCTGGGGAATTGCTTTCGCAGGATGTCGATGCACTCTCCCAGGCGAGAGAAGCCCAAGGTGTCGTGCGCCAGGCCGATGTCGCTGGCATACAGTTGCGCGCGCGTGGCCTGGCGACTGCGCTCAGCCTCGTTACGCTGCTGCTGTGTCTCGGTTAACGCCGCCCGCAACTGCACCGTGTACACGCCGGCCATCGTGCCCATGCTGACCAACGACAGACCAATTACGACGGCGAGCGCCGCTGCCCACGGTTTGCGCCGGGCCCAACGCGCCAGCCGCTGGCCGCGCGTCAGCGGGCGGGCCAGCGTCGGCTCGCGTCGCAAGTAGCGCCGCAGGTCGGCCGCCAGATCTCCCGCGGTCACGTAACGGTCGGCGGGCCGCTTTTCCAGCGCACGCAGGCAGATTGCATCAAGATCGGGGGGCAGCTCACGTCGCAAACTGCACGGGCTACGCGGCGGGTCGAGCAGAATCTGTTTGAGCAACTCCGTTTGCGAGACACCACGAAAGGGTGTTTGCCCCGTCAATGCTTGAAACAGAATTCCGCCCAACGCGTAGATGTCGCTCGCTGGCCCGACCTCGCCTCGTGCCGCGTCGAGTTGCTCGGGAGCCATGTAAGCCGGCGTGCCTAACAGCGCGCCCGTGGCCGTGAGCGTGGCCATTCCTTCGTCGAGTTGCGCTAGTCCGAAATCGACAATTCGCGGCGTCCAACCACCGCTGTTCCCCGTCGTGGCGATCGCGGACTGGGCACCCGCATGACCGCTCGCGCCGGCAGCTTGCGATGCTGGTTGCATCAGCACATTGCCCGGCTTCAGATCGCGATGCACCACGCCGCAGCGGTGCGCGTGTTCGACCCCTTCAGCCAGTTGGGCGACGAGCTCCGCGACATCGCGCGGCTCAATCGCACGGCGCTGCTCGCGAATCCACGTTTCGAGATTCGGACCCGCGCAATACTCTTGCGCCAGGTAGCAAACCGGCCCCGCCTCACCCGCCTCATACACGGTCACCAGGTTCGGATGGCTTAACGACGCGGTCGAGCGACCCTCGCGCAAAAACCGTTTGCGCGCCGCTTCTGAAAGCAGCAGCTCCGGGCGCGACGTGGCGCTGAAG
>Ga0163152_10008336_pt1 | contig 11087 bp, 7 predicted proteins | sample OliLakLV19MP8IB2_FD_148635 | JGI IMG/M metagenome (GOLD analysis project Ga0163152, IMG submission 148635) | Freshwater microbial mat bacterial communities from Lake Vanda, McMurdo Dry Valleys, Antarctica - Oligotrophic Lake LV.19.MP8.IB-2 | ecosystem: Environmental > Aquatic > Freshwater > Lake...
GTATGATGGAATCTAGTCTGCGCCGCCTCGGTCATTTTCCAGATCTCATTATCCGTGTGCGTGGGACCAAAGGCAGGCATGGCCGTCATCCGTCCGTATGGTTTATAGGAAATGTCCGTCTCGGTGCTACGCCCCGCCTGCCACCCGACGACCCGGCAGGGGAGGGGAGGCAGCAGTTTTATTTGATATAGCACCAGAGGGTCGCAGCGATTATTTATCGCTGAGCAACCCCGCCCCCTGGCCGGAATGTTTCACTCTCTGGCGTGAAGGCTCTGCCCGCTGGGTACGTCTATTATTACCTTGTCATGGCGAGAGCTGGACCAACCCGACGTTAGGTGGAATCGCCAATGAACACCCCCGATTGTCATTGCGAGCGAGGCTTACCGAGCGTGGCAATCCATCGGGACGCGGGATTGCCGCAGTCGCTTAGGCTCCTTCGCGATGACAAATCTGAGTCTGAAGTATCCGGGCTAGGCATTATTTCTTTCCCTCGTGATGTTCTTTCTGCGCGTCCGATTTTTCGTCCATGCCCTTCATGGCACCCATACCCTGCATCATGGGGCACTGCGCCATGGATTCCGGCCCCATTTGCATGTGCTGCATCATGTGCGCCATCATCGCCCCATCCATTTTCGTCTTTTCCGCATCGCGCGTCGTATGTTGCTCCGCCAGCTGCGTGATGACGCCGGCCATCAGGCCCAATTTTTCATTTTCCGGCGCGAGGTTCATCTTGGCGACCTGTTCGGCGAGGGCCGTGTTTTGCGCCTCCACCGCTTTCCCCATTTGCTGTTTCCGTTCCATCATTTGGTCGCAGCCACCCATCATCTTTCCCTCCATCATTGTTCCTCCCATCATCTTTTTCCCCTTCATCGGCCTTCCGGCATCGGGCGAAGCCGATTGAGCGCCGAGGGTGGTCCATGCAGCCGAAACGACGGCAAGGGCGAATGCGGAGCGAAGGAGAAGATTGGCTAGGCTTGTTTGTTTCATGATGGGTAACGTTGGTTGTTTTTTTCTCTGTGATCGTTTCCTCGACTTAAATGCGCCCTGAAAGCCCGTTCTTCCGTTATGGAACACACTTGCGAACCCCGCAGCTTACTCCGTGCGGGGCGGCTGCCCATGGGCTTTAACCCTACCGTTAAGCGCGCGACCCTGCCGCGGCCCTCACTGGCGCTCCGGCCGTTGGGGCGACTGTCCTCCCGTGGCCGGCGCCTCGATCTACACCTCCATCCGCTGGCCGCCAAAGAGGGGAAGGTTGCCGCGCGAAAAACTGAAAATCACCTGGAGCACGCGGTTATCGCCTTTGGATTCCAATTTCCGTGGTGGGCACCCGCGTGAGGCAGAAATACGGGTTTGGAGGGAGCGAAAAATGGCTGCAGCACCTAGCGCGGGTGCTGGGAAGCCGTCTGCAACCGCCGCGGTTGATCGTGTCGTTTGTCGGTCAGAGCAGCATTAATCATGAGCATCTCGCTCACGTTTTCCATCGTCAGCAGGCCTGTCACCCGGGCGTCCTTCATGACGGGAACGGACGCGCAGCGCCGCGCCTGCAGGCTTTCGATGGTCTGCTGCAACGGCGCGCCTTCATCCACAGTTTCACAATCGCGGCTCATCACCTCGCCCACGGCCGTATCGCGGCGGTTTTCGGTCAGGGCCTTGACCAGATCGTTGCGGCGCAGGATGCCCACGGCCGCATCATTCGCCATCACCGGAAAATCCTGTTGGGAGCCGGCCAGTAGTTCGTCCACCGCCTTGCCCAGGGTGTCCTGCGGCGAAAGCGTGCGAAAGCGCGTCATCATCGCATCGCGCACGCGCAGCCCTTTGAGCGCGGATTGCATCTCCACCAAGCCGGCTTCGGCTTGCGCGCCGAGGAAGACGAAGATGGCGATGAAGACGAGCATCGGACTGTAGAAAAAGCCAACGAAGCCCATGATGATCGCCATGGCCTGACCAACATTCGCTGCAATCGCGGTGGCGCGGCGCCGACCCAGACGTGTGGCGAGCAAGGCGCGTAGAATGCGGCCTCCGTCCATCGGAAACGCCGGCAGCAGATTGAACACTGCCAGGATCAGATTGATTGCGAGCAGCCGTTGCCAGACGGAGCCATCCGTCAAATTCAACTCGGCCGACAGAGCGAAGCCGCGCGTCATCCCAAGACCCGCGAACAAGACCGCGGCGATCGCCACATTCACCGCGGGTCCGGCCAGCGCGACCCAAAGTTCCTGCATCGGCTTTTCCGGCATCCTTTCCAGGCGGGCGAGGCCGCCAATCGGCAGCAGAGTGATGTCGCTGGTCTTGATGCCGTAGTGGCGCGCCATGAGTGCATGGCCGAGCTCGTGCAGCAGGACGCAGCCGAACAGCGCCAAGATGAACGCCAGCCCGTCAACTGCGGCATAAATGCTTCCGGTGGATTTCCACGTGACGAAGCCGAGGAACGCCAGTAGCAGCACGAACGTGAAATGCAGATACACGGAAATTCCGAAGATATTTCCGACTTTGATGGACCATTTCATAGTGAATTTTGCATGCGCGCCAACGTGGCTGGGCAGAGCGGCGCCCCATGCCGGTTCGCCCGTCCTTCAGCAGCGTGATATCCGGACCCTCGCTCAGGAACGCCCGGCCCCCGCCTCCGCGACTTCGTTCTTCGCCGTACGCTCGATGTCCGCCTTGGTGAGGTTTACGAACACCGACGAATCCTCGTAACTGATCCGCGTGACGTTCTCGGGCAGAAGCAAGATCGGTTTGCCCGCATACCAATGGCCTGCTTCGACCACCAGTTTTCGAATGACCCAGCTTTCGGTCGCCACCATGAAGCCGCTGACTGAGCCGATCTCTCCGTCCGTGGCGTGAATGGCATAGCCGGTCACTGCCTTCGTGCTGCGCAGATGGACGTTGCCCGGCGCTTCCTCGGGCCGGGTTGGCCGCTCCGGGATGGTCGCGGGTACCACGACAGGGAAGCCCGCGCCACTCCACATCCCCGCTCCCTGCCAGTACATCGGCCAACCGTAGTAACGGTAGTATGACTCCTCGTACTGGCGCGAGACGGGCCGGTCGGAATCGATCGGGGGACTGTCTTCGATCTGCTTCCGCGTCAGAGTCACCCGCAAGACATCGTCGTCCGCGGCCGCGGTGCCAAAGCCGTGAGATCCCAGCGCGTGGGAGCCGAAGGCATGCGGTGGGAGCAACACCTGACGTCCCGGCAGCCAGGAACCCGTGTTGGCCACGACGTAGCGGACCGCCCAGGTCGTGTCGTCGAAATAGAAATCGTTCACGTGGCCAATGTCCCCGTCGCTTGCGCCGAGTTTTTTTCCGTAAAGCGCTTGGATGTTTTGGAGCATAATCGATCTTAGCCGAATATTCCGGGCAACCCATGGGGTCTAACCCGACCGCGTTCAAACGCCGGCCGCCGCAACGGCCCTCTGAGGAAAACAGATCACGCTAGAGACGGGGTTCTGCACAATACCCTATGGCATAGACCTACCCGCCGAGTGCATGGATCTCCCCAATGGCTCAAGCGTGCTTCGTGGATGATGGAGGAATGGTGTTTAGAGGTCATGGATTACCTTGGGCGGGAACGCGGCGCGGAGGGCGTTGAGCACGGCGAGCACGTCGATGATTTCCTGGGTAATTGCCCCGCTCACCGGGCTGAGGTGACCGCTGGCGGCAAAGGCCATGCCGATCAGACTCAGGGCCATGCCGCCGACCGCACTTTGCAGCGCGATGATTCGCATTCGGCGGCTGATGTGCATGAACTCGTCCACCTTCGTGAGGGAATTGTCCATGATGACCACGCCCGCCGCTTCCGCGGTCACGTCGCTGTTTTGCCCGATCGCCATGCCCACGGTTGCGGCCATCATGGCGGGCGCGTCGTTGATGCCGTCGCCGACATACAGCGTTTTCGCCTGGCCGGTTTCGTCGCGGACGATGGCGAGTTTTTCTTCGGGTGTTTTTTCGGCGTAAATTTCCGTGATGCCCACCTGGTCGGCGAGATAGCGGACCTCCGAATCACGGTCGCCCGAGACGAGCAGCACGCGGGCGAAGTGATGCTTGGGCCCGAGGTGGCTGACAAAAGGCAGGCTGTCCGAGCGCGGTGCATCGCGAAACCGAAACAGCGCGGCGTAGTGCCCGCCGATCACGACCACGCACTCCAATCCACCGGCGGCAGGAGGAATTTGGTCGGCCCCCGCGACCGTTTGCGCGGCCAGCTTGTTTCTGCTCGTGACCTGCACGAGGCGGCCAGAAACGGTGCCACGCAGTCCCTGGCCGGGAGCCTCGCCGACGTCGACCGCCTCGGGCAGCGCGAGCGACTGCGCTTTCGCCGCCGCCAGAATCGCACGGGCGAGCGGATGTTTCGAGTAACGCTCCAAACTCGCCACGAGCGTCAGCACGCCCTTTTGTTCGAAGCCGGGCGCCATGAGTTGTTCGGTGAGGGTCGGTTCGCCGTAAGTCAGTGTGCCGGTTTTATCGAAGATCGCAGTGCGACACTCGGCGATCTGCTCCAGCACGACGGGACTTTTGACAATGATCGCGCGACGGGCGCAGAGCGAAATCGAGCCGATGATCGCGATCGGGATCGCGATGAGCAGCGGACAAGGCGTGGCAATGACAAGCACCGCGAGGAAACGCACCGACTCACCGCTGATGATCCAAGCGAGCCCGGCGACTGCAAGGGCGACGGGGGTATAGATCGCGCCGAGTTTGTCGCCCAACCGCCGCAAGCTCGGCCGCTTCGACTCGGACTCGCGCATGACCTCCATGATTTTCGCGTAGCGGGAATCGGCGGCGAGCTTGGTCGTGCGGATGGTCAGCGCGGATTCACCGTTAATCGCGCCCGAGATGACCGAGGATCCGGACGTTTTGGTGATCTGGAACGGCTCGCCGGTCAGATAGGATTCATCCATCACGCCATGACCCTCGATCACGACCCCATCCACCGGACAAATGTCGTGTGGGTAGATGACAAGGATGTCGTCCACGGCCACGTCGAGGAGGGCCACGTCGGCGATGTCCGTTCCCCGCCTGCGGTGGGCGATGGATGGCACGCGTTTCGCCAGAGCGGCGAGCACCGACGAGGCGCTGCGGAGGGCGTAACTTTCCAAGGCTTCGCCGCCCGCCAGCATCAGCACAATGATGGAGCCCGCGAGATATTCACCCAACAGAACCGAGGTGATAATGGAAATTCCGCCCAGCAGATCGGAGCCGAACTCGCGCTTCAGGAGCTTGCGCAAGAGTTCATAAAGCATCGGGAGGCCGCCGATGATGAGCGTAGCAAGCAACGGGAGGCGGTAGGTTGCCGGCCCGGCCTGAAACGCGAATCGCAGGAGGAGATGAGCCGCGATGCCCACGATGGAAAGCGCGGCGATAATCGCGGGCTTGCGCTGCCAGAGCCGGGCGGGCGAATACCACTTGGGCGTGGGCGAGGGTGTTGGGACGGGCGTGGTCAAGATTGATTTTTCCGCAACGTGGCGAGTTTCAGGACGCGTGAGACGGATCGTGCGATCATGAGTTCTTCATTTGTTTGAATGACGCGGACGATCACCCGCGACGTGCCCGCGGAAATGAGCGGGGCATTCTTCGCGTTGCGCCGCGAGTCGAGGGTGATGCCGAGGAAGCCGAGTCCAGCGCAGATGCGGGATCGAACTTGCGGTGCGTTTTCACCGATACCGCCGGAGAAAATCAATGTGTCGAGCCCACCCAGCACGGCGGCATACGCGCCGATCCATTTTTTCGCCTGCTGGCAAAACAGCGCCACCGCCTCCGCCGCCCGCACGTCCGAGGTTTCCCGGGTCAGCAGCTCGCGCATATCGGAGCTGGTTTCCGAAACGCCGAGAAGTCCCGCCTGATGATTCATCATCCGGTCGAATTGCGCCGGCGTCACCTGCTCGCTGCGCGCGAGAAACGAAACGAGTCCGGGATCCACATCGCCCGAGCGGGTGCCCATCACCAACCCGGCCGCCGGCGTAAGTGCCATGGAAGTATCAACGCAACGTCCGCTGCGGACCGCCGCGAGGCTCGCGCCGTTGCCCAAGTGAGCGAGGATCACGCGGCCCTTGGCGGCCTGCTTTCCCGCCACCTGCTCCAATTCTTGCAGCAAGTAAGCGAAGGACAATCCGTGAAACCCGTAGCGCCGCACGCCTTGCGCTTCATAGCGACGCGGGATCGGCAGGAGCTGCGCCACGCGCGGCAGGTCATGATGAAACGCGGTATCGAAACAGGCAACCTGGGGAAGCTTCGGGAATCGGCGATGAAACGCCTCCATCAGTAATATCTCTTCGGACAAGTGTTCAGGATCGAAGGGGATGATCCGGCGCAGTTCCTCCACCAGTTCCGGAGTGATGCGTGTCGGCTCCCAATACTTCGGTCCGCCATGTACCACCCGGTGCCCAATGGCGGCCAGAGCGCCGGGCTTGATTCGAGGCTCCAGCCAATCGATCAGGGCGCTGACCGCCGTCGCGTGATCGGGTGCGACCAGCGGTCGGGAAAAATTTTCGCTCTCGCCTGAACCCTTGACAGTGAAAGTCCCCCGAGGTTGGCCGACGCCCTCGATCTTCCCCGCAAAGATGCGTTCCAAAGTCGCCCCGCATTCGAACAGCGCGAACTTGATGCTCGACGAACCGCCGTTGATGGTGAGCACGCTGGGCACAGGGGGCTTCATTTTTGACTTTCCGCTTCACCGGCACATTCCAGCCCGAGCGCCGCCAGCTTTGCCCGCGTGCTGCGATAATCGGTGTGCACGATGCCGCGAATGCCCAGCTCGGCCGCGACCTCGACGAAAAGCGCGGTGTTCTCAAGATAGACGATCTCCCTCGCCGGCGTCTGGGCCAGATCGAGCGCCAGGCGGAAGATTTCCACGTCAGGTTTGCGCAGCTGGACGAAGCAGGAGGAGACAAACGCATCCACGAGCCCGGCCAGTTTGAAGGTGCGAATGCGATGCGCGTTCAACTCCCGGCCTTCGTTGCTCACCACCATGACCTTGAGTCCGTATCGGGTTTTGAGTTCGCGAACCAGTCCGAGCATTTCGGGAAACGGCTGCGACTGCGCGAACATGAAGCGACGAAACTGCGCCCGCGTGAATTTTCGGGGCCGATCAAAAACGACGCGGTCGAGGTAGTCTTCCAGCGTGAGTTTGCCCACTTCAAACGTATCGAAATTCATGCGGTGCCGACTCTCCATTTCCTCCCAATCGAGGTGAAACGTCTTGGCCGCCACTTGGCGGGAGAGATGGTCCCAGCCGTTCGTCAGCAGCACGCCACCGATGTCGACAAAGAGGGTTCTGATTACGTTTTGTTTTTTCATCATCTGATACGTGCGACTGATGTGATTTTGACTTTGGCGCGCAGCGCCGGTGGTGCCCGACCTCCGGAAAGGTCCATATCTCATGTGCGATTGGTATGCGATCTTGGCGGCTCATCGCTGCCACAAAATCTGTCCTGTCTCCAACGGCACCGAGACGCCGTCAAAGCGCGGGAACAGGCGCGGGGTGAAATCGCCCGCCGGCCGCGACGCCGAAACGCTCGCGCTGTAAACGCCTCCGGGTGCGCCCGGCAAATCGCGCAGTCGCGTCATCTCCTGCCGCACGGCTTCACTACCGTTGCGGGCATCCGCATAAAGCTCGACCCGCACGGCGCCCGCGTCGAGACCCGGAAGGCGAACGTCGACTTCCATCACCTGTTGATCGCCATGGGTTGCAATTCTCATCGGACCGAACCCCAGTTGTGACCAGTTTTGTTCGAGCGTGCGTCTCCAGTTCACGATGTTTCGAGCGACGTGGCCTTTGTCCGCGGTGCGTTCGCGGTAGGCGGCCGCGGCAGGCAAATAATGCTCCTCGGTATATTCGCACACGGTGCGATTGGCGGAAAAATGAGGCGTCAACCGCGCCATGCTTTCGCGCACGCGCGCAACCCACGCGACCGGGATGCCCTGCTCGTTACGCGCATAAAACTCCGGGATCACTTCGTGCTCGAGCCGTTCATAGAGCGCTTCGGCCTCCGCAGCGTCCAAGGTGGGATTGTCGCCGTGTTCCTGCCCGTCTCCCAGCGCCCAACCGACATCGGGCGCGTAGGCCTCGGCCCACCAACCGTCCAGCTCCGAAAGATTCAGGCCGCCGTTGACGAGAACTTTCATCCCGCTCGTGCCACTCGCCTCCCACGGTCGGCGCGGCGTGTTGATCCAAACATCGACGCCCTGCACCAAATATTCGCCCATCACCATGTCGTAGTCGGCCAGAAAAATCACGGGCGGAGACGGGTCCGTTCGGCGAATGAAACGCGTCCATTCCAGAATCAACGCCTGCCCTGCCGCATCGGCGGGATGCGCCTTACCCGCGAGGATCAGCTGCACGGGACACTGCGGATTCGTGAGGATGCGTAGCAGGCGCTCGGGATCGCGCAGGAGCAGGTTCGGCCGTTTGTAGGTCGCGAATCGGCGCGCAAATCCAAGCGTGAGAACGTCGGGATTCAACCGCTGCTGCGTGCGCTCGATGGCGTCGGGCGCGGCGCCGGCGACCGCCATGTCGCGCGCCACGTGTTCGCGAGCGTAGTCGACGACCCGCTTCCGACTGACACTGCGCAACTGCCACAAGCGCACGTCGTCGACCCGCCGGATGTCGTGTTCCAACTTGTCCGTGCCGCCGAGCCACCGGCCCTTGCCGCAGGCCGTCGTCCAAAGCTCGTCCGCTTCGGCGGAATCCCAAGTCGGCATGTGAACGCCGTTGGTGACATGGCCGATGGGGATTTCGTTAATCGGACGGCCGGGAAAAAGCGGCGCGAAAAGCTGCCGGCTCACCTGCCCGTGCAGGCGGCTCACACCGTTGACCGCCCCGCTGCCGCGGATCGCGAGGTAGGCCATGTTGAACGGCTCCGACGCGTCGTTCGGATTTTGCCGACCGAGCGCCAGCAAATCATGCACGGCTATGCCGAGATTTTTGGCGGTGTAGCGTCCGAGATATTGCTCGATGAGCGCCGGCGAAAAGCGATCAAAGCCCGCGGCGACGGCCGTGTGCGTGGTGAACAGATTCCCCGCGCGCGTTGCCTCCAGCGCGACGTCGAAGGGCTGGTCGTTTTCCGCCATGAACGTGCGCGCCCGCTCGAGGACGGCTAAGGCTGCATGCCCTTCGTTGAGGTGGCAGACATCGGGCCGGATGCCGAGGGCGTGCAGCAACCGCCACCCACCGATCCCGAGAACCATCTCCTGTTTGAGGCGCAGTTCAGGGCCACCGCCGTAAAGCTCGCTCGTGATCCCGCGATGCGCCGGAAAATTCGCGGCGTCGTTGCTGTCCAGCAAATAGAGTTTCACGCGGCCGACCTGAACTTGCCACGTGCGCAACCAGACCGAGAAACCGGGCAAGGCGATTTCCAGCCGCAGCCATTCGCCGTTCGGCAAGCGCAGCGGTGTGATCGGCAACTGTCCCGGGTCGTTATACGGATAGAGCGACTGTTGCGCGCCGTCCTTGTCGATCACCTGACGAAAGTATCCTTGTTGGTAAAGCAGGCCGACGCCGACCACCGGCACACCTAAATCGCTCGCGGCTTTGAGCTGATCGCCAGCGACGTTGCCGAGCCCGCCCGAATAGATCGGCAGCGCCTCGCTCAACATGAACTCCATGCTGAAATACGCGACCGTGCCCAGCGCGGCTTCCGGATGTTTCTGCTGAAACCAGCCGATTGATGCCGCGTTCTCGCGCTTGGTCTGCACGAGTGCGTCGACCTTCGCGCGCAACGCCGGATCCGCGAGCCGGCGTTCGACTTCGGCTCGGGAGACCGCCTGCAAAACCGTATAAGGATGGTGGGTCAGGTGCCACAGCGCCGGATCAAGGGCGCGCCAGACCTCGTCGGAGGCGTGGTTCCAGGACCAGCGCAGGTCCAAGGCGAGTTCAGTGAGGGCATCGAATCCGCCGGGAATTTTTTCAATCGTCATCAATCGGGACCTCCTTCATTGCGCCACGCATCTTTCGCCTCGCTCACCGTCGCAGCCCGAAGCGGTAGCGAGCTGACCGGCGGATCTTGCGCGGGCGCGGCCGACAGCACGGCGGCGACAAGGGTTTGGGCCTCATCGAGCAACTGGCGCAAATGGTCCGCACCCCGAAAACTCTCCGCGTAAATTTTGTAGATCGCTTCCGTTCCGGATGGGCGCGCGGCGAACCAGCCGCTCTTCGTCACGGCCTTCAATCCGCCGATCGCCGCCCCGTTACCGGGAGCCTCCGTCAGCAATGCCTGAATCTTTTCACCGGCAAGTTCCTTCGCCTTGACTTGCGCGGGCGAGAGTTTGGCCAGCGCCGCCTTTTCTTCCGGCGTCGCCGGTGCTTCCACGCGGTCGAAGGCCGGCTCGCCGAGTTCCTGCGTAAGATCGCGGTAGAGTTCACCGGGGTCGCGGCCGAGCTTCGCCATGATTTCCGCCGCGAGCAGAGCCGGAATCAAGCCGTCCTTGTCCGTCGTCCAGACGCTCCCGTCCAGACGGGAAAAGGAAACGCCGGCACTTTCCTCGCCAGCGAAACCGAGTGAGCCGTCGAGCAGGCCGCCGACAAACCACTTAAACCCTACCGGCACTTCGTAAAGTTTGCGGCCCAGCTTGGCCGCGACGCGGTCGATCATCGAACTGGTCACAACCGTTTTGCCGACGGCCGCGTTCCGACGCCATTTGGACCGGTGTTGAAAAAGATACGAGGCCGCAACGGAGAGGTAGTGGTTGGGTGGGAGCAGTCCTGCACTGCGGGTGACGATCCCGTGCCGGTCCGAATCCGGATCGCACGCAAACGACAGATCGAAATGGTCCTTCATTCCAATCAAGCGCTTCATCGCATAAGGCGAGGAAGGGTCCATGCGAACTTGGCCGTCCCAATCGAGTGTCATGAAGCGAAAAGTCGGATCGATCACCCGGTTCACCACCGTGAGGTTCAGTCCGTAGCGTTCGGCGATTGCCTCCCAATAGTGAACGCTGGCACCGCCGAGCGGATCGACGCCGAGGTTGAGCTTGGCGCCGCGAATCGTTTCGAAATCGATCACGTTGCGCAAGTCGTCGACATACGCGTGCAGAAAATCGTAGCGCTGCGTCGTCGCAGCGGACTGCGCCTGCGAGATGGGGACGCGTTTTACACG
>Ga0163152_10008337_pt1 | contig 11086 bp, 8 predicted proteins | sample OliLakLV19MP8IB2_FD_148635 | JGI IMG/M metagenome (GOLD analysis project Ga0163152, IMG submission 148635) | Freshwater microbial mat bacterial communities from Lake Vanda, McMurdo Dry Valleys, Antarctica - Oligotrophic Lake LV.19.MP8.IB-2 | ecosystem: Environmental > Aquatic > Freshwater > Lake...
GCCGAAATCAGCCCCTTCCTTCTAGAACCACGCTCCCGGCTCAAACTGCTACCCAACACAATCGATGTCGAGGCCGACGACCTTCTTGAAGCTAAGAAAGTCAACCGCGAACTCTTGCTCCGCCGCAAACTGCGACCCGTCCTTCGGGAGTTCGACATCGTTGTGATCGACACTCCCCCGGCCATGCGGGCCGCCACGCTCAATGGTCTGGCCGTCGCCGACACGGTCCTCATTCCCGTCGACGGCAGCAGTTATTTCGCCCTGCTTGGTCTCAACCAGCTGCTTCAGGTAGTCGCCGCCGTTCGAGATGCCCACAAGCCCGACATGGTCATCCGTGCGTTGACCACCATGTTCAACCGCCGCCAGAACCTCGACAAGCAGATCCGTCGACAGGTGGAGGAATTCTTCGGACCTGAGCTGGTCCTTGAAACCGCCATCCACAAGAATGTAGGCATCGCCGAAGCGGCTGCACTGCACAAGGCCGTCGTCGAGCACTCAGCCGTCGCTTCAGGCACATTTGACTTCACCAAGCTAACCCAGGAACTACTCGAGGAGACCGTCAATGAACAAGAAACAACTCGACAGCTTGTCGTGCAGTCTGAGTAAAGCAATCAACCCGGCCGCAAGGAAGATTGAAGCCACAGGAAGAATCCTGGAGCGCGTTGAGCCTCTGCCAGTGCTTTCGAAGTCTGCCCAAGAGATTGGAGATCCAGTACCAGCTCGAGGGGACAATGTTGAAGCAGATGCCAATCGGCACTCTCCATTGCGTTCTGAGGCTGTGGATGCGCCTGTGGAAAACACCGTGGCCAAAATGACTACCGTGGCCAAAACTGAGGCCGCACCCCCGCCATTGGCTACGGTAGTCAAAATGGCTACCGTAGCCGAATTGGCCACCCACGCCAATTTGACCACCGTGGACAATTTGGCCACCCTGGACAAATTGACTGAGGTGAAGGGCGAACTGCGGGTTCCCAACACGATCATCGACAGCCTGCTTCCCACTCTTGAACCCGCCGCCGCACTCGTCTATCTGCGTCTTTACCGCCTGTCACGCGGCTATAGGAAAGAGACCTGTATCGTCGGGCTGCAGAAGCTCGCAACTGCCACAAATACAAGCGAAAGAACAGTACAGCGGGCTATCGAGGATTTGGAACGACGTCGCCTTATCTCCCGCGAGGGTGCCAGCTTCGGAGGCAGGACCAAAGGGATACAGTTTCGAGTGAGGGTACCGGCTGCGCAAGACGCCAATTTGACCACGGTAGCCAATTTGACCACCCTGGCCAATTTGGCCACCATTAAAGATGATGATTTATTAAATACAAATCATCATCAAAGCGCGAACGACCCAAGTTTTCCACAACCCCCCATTGTGCAACCACAGCACGCGCGCTCTGCGCGGAGAGAGAGCTGCGATCCGTCAGGTTTGAGAAAAACATCTGCGGCAACTGCTCGCGCCGAGAGCGAGAGCCCGCCCCTTGACCACCTGGCACAAACGATCACAGCCTACACGACCGTCACCAGGAACCCCTGGCTGCAAACTGACACCGTGGCCTACCTGCAGCACCACGTCGACCAGGTTGGCGTGGAGAAGGTCAAGAGGGTGATCCAGACGGTGTTTCAAAGGGCAGAATCCAGAGTCAACAGCTTCTCATACTTCGTCAAAGAGATCCTGGCAGTGACCGATCCACGAACTTTTGGAGTGCGGCGAAAAGCCCTGGCTACGATCATTCGACGCATCCGCGCAAACCATACGGGACGGTCGAACTACGGCATCGCGGATCTGGTCTTTGACGTCAAGAACGCCTGCGCACGTGAAGACGTCATCTTCGACAACGACCTGTTCAACGACATGATGGAGGAAGGAGTGTAGGGGAGGGAAATAATGCAAAAAACAGGCCACTTTTTTTCTGTGCCTTGTGACAAACAGGCGCAATCGAGGCCATCTTCTTCAATGAATGGACGGGCTTCGCAGGCTGACCAAGCAGAAAACTTCAACTGGTGTTTCGTTCAGTGCGAATACCAACGGGTGACAGCCAACCGCATGTGAGGAATTTGTACCGATCAACATCGATGAACGACAAGAACGCGAAACCTCAAATCTGGATCAGCCCGCGCGATAAGAACGGCAGATCTGTTGATCCAAGGCTCATCGAGATAGGCTACAAACTCTTTCCAAAAGTCATGAGCTTTGCGATTCAGATGGGACTGCCCGATACGAGCTGCGTTCCGGAGATCATTGAAAGAGTCGTTCACGCCGCCTCTCGGAACAATGGCAGCGGCTCCTCGATCCAAGAATCGTCTCAGTACCTCTACTCCGCTTGCAAATACGAAATCTTTCACCTTGCCAACCGCGAATGGCTCACTGAACCGGCCAATCATGAAGATTTTGAGGCTGCCATCGATCTGCGGACGCTTGAGTCTGAGGCGGATATCCACCGGCGCATACGGGTCGAACAAGCGCTCTCCCACATCCATGGAAAGCAGCGGGACTTGCTGATCCTGTTCTCGCAAAGCTATCCTTGGGAACATATTGGAGCCTTGCTAGGAATGACGCCTGAAAGTGCCAGGACGCTGTGCTATCGGCTGATACGACGAATTCGCGAAGCCATGGGGGTAAAGTTCAAAGCCAAGGGCCACCCTTCGGAAGAGATTGAGTGAAGCGCATGGTTGATTCTACTTCGAAGCCCTCGAAAGACGATTCATTGAGTCCCAAGGAAGAGCGCGAGATGCGCGAGACGCTCAGGGACATTTTCGCGACCGATTTCCCCAATCCAGAGCGGCGCGAGTGTCCGGAGAACGCCGAGGCGAAGCTCAAGGCCTTGGCCTGGCTCCGGAGATTTCCGGAGGCTCAGCAGATCATCTCGCACCTGGGAAGTTGTTCCCCCTGCTACCAGGAGCATGAGGAATTCGTTCGGCAGCGCAAATCCCGCCAGACGCTCTACCGGCTTGCTGCAGTGGCAGTCTTAGTGGTGGGAGTGGGGTTCTGGGCCTCATGGAGATTTCTGACCAGCGGCGGCACCATCCTTCCCCAGCCGGCGCCAATTGTGCAAACCCCGCAGTCCCAGCCTCAGACTCCGGAGCCTCCGGTTCAAGAGAAACAGCCGCCCGAGGTTCAGGTTGCGGTATTGGACCTCACAAAGCGAGGCGTGGCTCGCGGCGAGAGCAACAACTCCCAAGGCGATCTCGTGTTACCCATAGGTCGGCTGAAACTTTCGATTTACCTGCCCATTGGCAGCGAGGAAGGGGCCTACGAAGTTCGCATCGCCGGTCGAGGGCATTCCCTGAAGGCCAAGTGTCAGGCGGCCGTCAGAGACCACATCACGGTGCTGACTGTTGGAGCCGATACCAGCGCCTTTGAGGCAGGTAGATATGTGCTGGCAATCCGCCAGGTCGGATGGGGCTGGTATCGCTATCCGCTGAAAATGAAATAGCGTGCTCGCGTATCCTTTCTGAAGCGCTCGTTCAGATGGCCAGCGGCGGCAGGAATAGTCCGCAACAGTCATATATGCCTTATGGTCAAAAAACTCATGCGAAGTGCAGACCGAGCCGCAGTGGTGCTTTTCGATCGTGTCACTTGTGGAAAGTCGTCGCTCGATGGACTCTGTAGGCATAGGTGCGGGGCGCACCGATGGAATGAAAGATGATCCAGGCCTGAGAGTGTTACCTGGGGACTTCTGTAGGATGGCTCGGGACTGTCGTTGGCCTTCTAAGCATTGGACCGCTGAGCCGGTGACCGCGGCGGTCTGTGTCTGGCTGCTTGACCTTTTCTTGCTGCTTCTGATGATGCGACCCAGCTCAGAACGACAGGGCATCGCGGCACGGTCTGAATGTCCAGTTCGTCTTAGTGATGCCGCCAACCGTTTGCAGGTATCTGCCGTTTCGCCGAAGGCAGCTGTGCTCCTTGGCCAGCGTGGGATTCGATTAGCCGCTTCATTGTCGGTTCGTGGAGTCACGAGGCGCGGTGTGTTGAGCCAGTTGCCGCGTGCTCTCGCCTGTTCAACTGGGCCAGCAGCAAAACTCACGCCAGGCCGGCGAGACAGCCTGTCATTCCTTTTGCCTTTTGCAGTCCTTCGCTCAAGCTGGCGTCGTTTCCCTCGTTCGGCTGACTTGTTCTCGACTTGAGGTGCAGGAACAAGATCCTCTTCACTCAAAAGGAGAAACTCAAATGGCCCTCAATACCAAAACCGCAACCCCAAAGACCCAGGAACCGAAGGCTGAAGCAGCCACGAATCGAAAGCCGATCCACGAGATCCGGATGGGAAGGATCAAAGCTGCCATCTGGCAGAACGAGACCGACAACGGCATCCGCTACAACGTCACCTTCAGCCGGCTCTTCAAAGACGGCGACTCATGGAAGCAGACCGAAAGCTTCGGCCGCGACGACCTGCCAGTTCTTGCCTTCTAAGTAGAGACTATCTATGTCCTATTGACACATTCGTTGAGAGCAAAGTGGTTAGCAATAGGAGCAGTGCAACTATTAGGAACTCGAGCGACGAGTGTAACCACTTGCCGACATCACCAGATTGATGCGTGAGAACACCAGAGGTACAGCGCAAAAAACCTGCTGGCGAGAGAGGCCCGCTGGGGAACACGGCGGTCGGGATGGAAACACTTCTGGGGAGAAGCAGAGCAGGAACGCACAGTTGGTCGTTTGGTCCATCGCAAGTCACAACGACCAGGATCAAGTGAAGCCGCCGACCGTCCGGCTCTCGGTGCGTTTCGGTTCTGACCGCAATCTGCACTGCCGTTAGCAAAGCTTGCTGGCGGCTTGGGTCTGGTGTTTGGCGCGGCATGGTTTGCCATGACCACCTCCTGTTGCCTGCTCGGCTGGCCTAGCAGCAATGCTCACGCCACGAGAAAGTGCCCTGTCATTCGCCTTGCTTGTTTGCAGGCCTGTACCTCACGACGGCTCCATCCGGGGTCGTCTCCCTTCGGTTCATTGACTTGGTCCTCATCCTTGGGTGCAGGACCAAATCAATTTCACTCAACAAGGAGAACATCCCATGGCTAACACCAAGACCGCTACCCAAACGACTCAGCAACCCAAGACTGAAGCGCCCAATCGCAAGCCCATCCACGAGCTTCGATTGGGGAAAGTCAAGGCTGTTGTGTGGCAGAACCCCACCGACAACGGCGTTTTCTACAACGTTACGGTCGGCAGGCTCTACAAGGACAACGATCACTGGAAAGTCGCCGACAGCTTTGGTCGAGACGATCTGCCAACACTGGCTGAGGCAGTCCGTCAGACTTGGCTCTGGATCTTCCAGAAACAGCAGGAATCGGACTGAGCATACTCCATCCCGACCGCCCGGCTTCCCCGCCGGGCGGTATTTTGTCGTGAGCGAGAAACCAGAAGCGAGATTCGAGGTGTGAGGATTTAGAGGTCTCTAAGGTTGGCCGCCTCAAGCAAAGTTTTGGAGACGATAGGCTTGCCGCTGAGGGGGCTCATGATTCCGTCGACGGTCCGGGTGTACACCCGATCGCCTAGAATCAGTTGGATGATTTTTCTCAAGACCTCGGTCTGTTGCTGGTCCAGTTGCCGCGTCGCTTGTTCTGTGGGAACGGCCACAAAGTTCCCCTCGGACCATTGGATGTTGTAACGCTTGAAGACTCTGGCCTGCAGATTCAGTTTGTGAGCGAGAGTGCGGTTTCTTGCTCTCAGTATCCGCACCAGTGCCAGTGCGTCTTCCAGCGTTCGAGGCTCTTCGTTATCTGGGAGTGGGGATTGCTGGATGTGGGAACTGACTTGAGCTTTCGCGGTTTCAATCAGCATGACATAGTGGCTGTTCTTGCGAATCCCGCTGACGGTCATCTCTGCGAGTCGGGCGACGGCACTGTAGCTGATCGGCGCCTTTAGATTGTGAAGCGTTTCAAGAGCGGCCCGGATCCTGCTTGTGTTGCGTTCGATTCGCTGCTTTTGAAACTCCTGGAAGGGATTGCGGACGCTTGTCCTTTTCAGCATTCTCGAACGCCTCCCGCCGTGAGGTGCTTCTTATGAGCGACCTTCTGGGAAGGGAGAGTCCCGGTGATTTCAGCCAACAACGGCAGAACGTCTTCCGGAGCTAAGACGTGCTGAGGATTGGTAAAGACGGCCTCGATTTCCTCCTGGTTCTTTCCCAGCTCAATCAGTTGCTGGTAATAGGCGGCGACCAGTTGAACGGTCCTCTCTGGCAGCAAGCGTTCTACAACATGGAGTGGGTCTTCGCTTCCCCGAAGCTGAGAAAGGATGACGGTCAAGAACTTCCTGGCCTGATAATACGTGTGTTCACTCCAAACTTCAGGCGCTAGCTGAATATCCCAGCAGCGCTGCAACTGATGCAGCGTCGGGCTCGTTTGCCGTAGATCCCAGTTCAGTTGCGAATGAAGCACGAGCTTCCCAGCAGGTCCCTCCGGCTCTCTCTTCTCCAATCCGTCGATCTGTTGAAGCCACCCACTCCATCCGGCCAGCTGTTGAACCAGCGACTCGATCCCAGCCTGGTGGGCCGAGGGTGTGTCTCCCACCCGGCGAATGTTGGCTCCAACCAGCAGCGCCTGTTCGGCAATGAGGTTGAACTGAACGACGATGCCGGTCCTGAAGGCAGGGCCAGTAATCAGCAACGGGCAAAGCCCGCACCTTCCGTCCAACCCGTTGGGACAGGATCCTGTGGGGCAAACTCCATGCGGAAACACTCTCATCCCGGCACCGGAAGTGGTCAAGAGCGCTTTGATTCCATCCAGATTCTTATCCTCAACTCGGTTGTATCGCGAGGTTAGCTGATAGTGGGTCAGGGTCCCGGAGAGGTCCCGTGCAAGGCCCTGTTCAATCAGCCGACGTTGCTCCTTTTCCTGTTCTTGCTGCTCCAGGAGCCAAGCGAAACGTTCCCTCATCGACTGATCCGCACTTCGAAGCTTAATGTAGTGGAGCAGCATGCTAAGAGTGGTGTGGCCGGTGATAAAGTCGAGAATCACCGGCAGGGGCAAACCGGCTTCAAACCATACCGTGGCAGCAGTCACCCGTAAGCTGTGGAGATCGAACGGAGTCTCAAAGCAATCATTGGCCGCAACGGAGGTCATGATGTCGGGGTCGATGGTGGACATATCGATGGCTGCGCCACCCTTGTGATGCACCAGCTGTTGATTGCCCGTGAGCCCAGCTCTCTTCTGATACTTCAAAAGTGTCTTGATGAAGTAAGACCTAGCCAAACATATTTGAAATTTTGATTCCATCGGTCGGCTGTACGATGATCTTGTTATCGAGGCAGGATCAAAGGAGACGACCGATGGAATTGTTCGCAAAGCTGTTTGGCAGCCTGCTGGTGTTTGTATACCACTGCTTTGACCGCATTGTCATCCACGGCTACCTGAGCGGGCTGTCGCGGCCGGAGCAGGTGGTCTACTTCTTTCGCAACGTAGTGGGAGTTCCGGTGGTCGACAAGGAAGTGCTCAGCCAGCGCACGAACCATTACCAGAAGTGGGTGGAGGCTTTTGCCCGCAACCACGAGACGCCAATCGAGTGGGCCGAGAAGGGCGTGCGGAAAGAAGACCATGTCCGGCGCTGGCTGCGGGCGATGGAGCGGAGCGGCTGCTACGGCGTCTATTTCATTTTCAAGAGCATGGAGCAGGGACCCACCTTCCGGTGTGCGATGCCCAAGTACCCGACCCAGGACCCCAATCACCGCATCTTGGCCGCTCAACGGAGCCGGTTCACGCATTACTACTTCTACATTCGCGACGAGGCGTTAGGCTCGCTGGCGATGCGCGTGGCCTCCTTCTTTCCCTTCCAGACAACCTATTATCTCAACGGCCACGGGTTCATCGAACGGGAACTCCAGCGCCACCAGATTGGCTTCCGCAAGAACGACAATGCGTTTTTGGCCGTAGACGATCTGGCCCAGTTACAGGCAGCGGCCGACCGGCTCAGCCCCAAGATCATCCGGCAACGTCTGGACTACTGGACTTTCCTGTTGGGACCGAAGTTCTCCGTCAAGGAACGCCACCAGATGAACCTGCGCCGCTTCTATGCGGTTGCCCAAATCGAGTACTGCCGGAACTTCATCTTCAAGCGGCACTTCCCCATTCACCGGATCTTCGAGCGCAGTTGCGAGATCGGACTCTGGCGTCTGACGGCCCACAAGATCTCGGAGATCTTCGGCAGCCGCATCACCAAAAAGCTGAAGGGCAAGCTCAACACGACTCTCGAACAGGTCGAGCACGGGCATCATGTCTTCCGCGCCTACTGGAAACACGCTTTTGTCAAACAGTACGAGAAGTTCTCCACCTTCCTGCGCAATGAGGTTTGCTCGAACAATCTGGCCGACTTCGGCCTCAAGAAGGGCCTGGACCACTTGGCCCCCGTGCGCGAGAAGTTTCTGGCGGTGACCGACCGCTTCGCTGCCTTCCAGGCTCAGTGCTTAAATGTGCATGTCGAGTTTCCACTCTTACAGCGGCTGGCCCTGCCCATCACCGTCGGAACGGCCAAGCTTCCCGGAATCAAGATCCATGACACGCGGATGATCCGCCTGATGGAAACCCTGCTGCACGGCGGCACTCAACTCGCTGGCTGGCGCGCCAAACAGATTCATCAGGCCCTCCTCACCGCCTACCACCTGTCCGCCCAGCGCTACAGCCTGAACCAGCTGCGCTACGATCTCCGCAAAATGAAAGCCCACGGCCTGATCCAGCGTGACGGCAAACGTTACGCCTATCGGCTTACTGACAAAGGAACCAAAGTCGCCTTGCTCTTCGTGCTGTTCCACAAGCAACTGTGCGGCCCCTTAGCCGACAGTCTCTTTCATCACCAGCCCAACGCGCAACACCGGCCCCAGAGTAAACTCGAAACCGCCTATTACAAAGCTGATGCCTCCATCCGCAACATCATTGAACTCCTGGAGGCCGCGTGAACTTTGTTGAACTGTTCTTGTTGATCATTGAAGAGGTAAGAATCTAAAAGTGATTTTGCTGATGGGCTGAGGGTTGTGTCCAACAAAGCGGAACAATGGATCGACCTTGCCGAAAGGGCTGTTCTCGTGACTCCCATACCAGACAGGCGCGGTTGGCCGGTTATGGGTGTTCTGATAATCGATGCATTGCTGGACTTTCTCCTTAAGTGCGGGATCGAAGTAGGGAATGACCTGGAGCACCTTTCGCCGGATGTTTTTGTCGCCCGAGATCACGAATCCGTCTTTGCCGAGCACTTTGTTCTTGTCCAGGTAGCGGGCTTGGATATCGCGAATGCCGGTTTCCAAGCGCATCAGCAGATAGGTTGGAAAGGTGGGGTTAGGCACCTCGATTCGTTTCCCGGAGGCGTCCTGGAACCGTTCGGTGACATGGACCGGGTCCTCAAGGATCAGGCTGCGAAGTCCTTTCCAACAGTGGGTGGTTAGAGCCGGTCGGTGACTCTTTCTTGATTGCGGGAGGACCGGCAGATCGAAATCGTCGACCGGGACGGCGAGGTTCAGGTCCTCGTTCCGAATGATCCAGGCGAAGAACTGTCGCAGTAGAATCAGATTGGACCACACGAGTCCTTTTCCCACACCCTTGTCTCTTTCCCAGGCAGTGAAGGACGGGAAGGGGCTGACCCAACCGGGTCCAGGCAGCCGGATATGGAGCCGGTTCGTGAGTTCAGACATCGAGCCAGGCGCCTGGCCGGTTCGGTCGAGGTCGCAGACATAGTCCAGCCAGCTCGCCATAGCCTTGTTGACAGGATCGAACTGTTGTCTTTGACCCTGGTCTTTTTCGAATCGATAGAAGTGGCTGGCCTGGTTCCACCAGTATCGAATGACCGGACTCTGTTGGGCGGTCGCTTGAAGATAGTCAAACTCGGGGCCGTTTCGGCCCCGCTGTCGGGCTTTGGACACTTTCTCACCGCGGGTCTCATAAATGAGCGGATTGCCCAGCTCCCGCGCCTTGCGCACGATGTGGTTCAAGGTCGTCGCGTAGGAAGCTGATATGTCCCTTTGCTCCGAAAACTTTTCCCTCAACCGGACAATATCCTCATTGGTAATGTCCTTCCAGCTCGACCAGGTTGTAGCTCGCAGAGTGCGCAGCAGGAGCATCTTTTGCTGATCGCGAAGGTGGGCAGTGCCGGCAAACGGGAGCAGGAGCCATCGGCCAAAAGGAAAGCCGTAGTCGATGGGAAACTTTGACCACCGCTGCTCGCCTTCAATCGGCCAAAGCGGCCACAAAAAGCGTTCCTTCTCGAGCAAGTAGCCGGCCAGCATTCTCAAGCCCGTAATCGAGATTTTCCCCCTGGGTCCTTCCAGATACTTATCCGGACCATTCAGCGCCCGAAGGTACTCTTCCATGCTGAAGGGCTTTTCCAGCATCGACAGGAAAGAAGCCACGTGAAAATGCTCTCGGGCGTTCTTGTTGAGCAGGTCCCCCAGACTGGAGAACGAGTCAACGGCGGCAAACAGTTGGCGAGCAATCGTTCTCTGTCCTGCAAGGGCCTGCGGAAGGGGAAAGTAGGTGGCGAGTTTTCGTGTTCGCAAGTACCGGGCAGCGCGGCGACCCTGGAACAGGTAGAGGCGGTTGTGGGTGGAGCCGCGGAGTGCTCGAGGGAGAAAGTATGTTTTCAGGTACATCGGGAAGAACTGCTCGATGTCTGTCTGAAAGTGCCGCGCAGCCTCGGGAGTGGTCAGGATGACATCCTGCAGATTTAGTCTGGGCAGACACTCGACCCACAGGACGCGTGGAGCTTTGATCTTATTCATGACGAATCGTGGCATCGCCTAATGCCAAGGCCTGCTGTTGTCTGTCAGTCAGGGGGTCGCAGGGGTTCATCAGTCTCTCCAAAGCCTGCTGAAAGGCCCGCTCCGCGTCTCCTGACGGAATCTGGGTATAGACCTGAGTAGAAGCAAGGTCTCGATGGCCCATACAGTGCTGGATGATCGCCATGTCCATCTTGAGCACGACCGCCGAGAAGTAGCCGTACAGATGTCGCAGACTGTGTGGCGTCAGGCCATCGAGACCAAGCTTCCCGGTCAGCCTGCGAAACTGTTCGTTAATCTGCCGCTTGGAAAGCCGCTGGCCACTGCGCGTCACAAAGAAGTATGGATGCGGGCAGGACCGGTTGCTTTCGGGGATGAACTCCCGCTCTCGATAAAGC
>Ga0163152_10008338_pt1 | contig 11085 bp, 13 predicted proteins | sample OliLakLV19MP8IB2_FD_148635 | JGI IMG/M metagenome (GOLD analysis project Ga0163152, IMG submission 148635) | Freshwater microbial mat bacterial communities from Lake Vanda, McMurdo Dry Valleys, Antarctica - Oligotrophic Lake LV.19.MP8.IB-2 | ecosystem: Environmental > Aquatic > Freshwater >...
GGCCACCTTGGCGAACATGCCCGGTCTGTTAGCCAGTTCAAGCCGAACGGTCAAGCGGTAATTGGAGTAGGGTTCACTGTCGATCATGTGCGATCCTTCATCTGGTCTAAGACTATCATAAGGCTGGCCCAACCCGCATGATTCATGAAGGTGGGACGAGAAGAAGGGTGGTAAGTAAGCGCGGCAGACGTCCCTTGTCTGATCAGATACACTGTACATAGCTAATTCTAAAGAGGCCTGTGATTTGACGATCACAGGCCTCTTCCAGTCTTCGCTCATTGACCCATCTCCGGCCTCGATGTTACCGTGAGCCATGCATACTCCACCAGGCACAGCACAACCTAATCGGCTCATCCACGAAACCAGCCCCTATCTCCTCCAGCATGCCGCGAACCCGGTTGACTGGTATCCATGGGGACCGGAAGCGTTGCAGGCGGCAAAAACACAGAACCGCCCCATCCTCCTCTCAATCGGCTATTCCGCCTGTCACTGGTGTCATGTCATGGAGCGAGAGTCGTTCGAGAATGAAGCCATTGCGTCACTCATGAACCAGAATTTTGTCTGTATCAAGGTTGACCGGGAAGAACGTCCAGATCTTGACGAAATCTATATGCAGGCCACCGTGACCCTCAATCATGGTCAGGGCGGATGGCCGATGACGGTGTTTCTGACTCCTGACCAGGAGCCCTTCTTTGCCGGCACATACTTTCCCCCTGACGATCGGTGGGGGCGTCCCGGATTCCCCAGCCTGCTCAAGAAAATTTCCGAAGCATGGAAAACAGATTCCGCCGGGCTCACAAGCCAAGCGCATCAACTGACTGAACGGTTGAAAAACGAGCTCACCGCGGTGTCTCCCGTTTCAGTCAGCGCCTCCGTGCTCGATGAGGCCGTGATCCAGTTTCGCGAACATTTCGATGAACGCCACGGCGGATTCGGCAGCGCGCCGAAATTCCCCCCCTCGGCCGGACTCTCATTGCTTCTCCGTTGTTATCGTCGCACTGGAGAGAGTCGAACCTTGCAAATGGTCACCCGCACATTGGATGCGATGGCGGCCGGAGGGATCTATGATCATATCGGGGGAGGATTCGCCCGGTACTCCACTGACGATCGCTGGCTGGTCCCCCATTTCGAAAAGATGCTCTACGATAATGCACTTCTATGCACGACCTACTTAGAGGCCTATCAAGTCACCAAGCAAACCTCCTATCGTCAGGTAACCATAGACGTGCTCGATTATATTCTCCGGGAGATGACCGACCTGGCCGGAGGATTTTATTCCTCGACGGATGCGGACTCAGAAGGGGTTGAAGGAAAGTTTTTCGTCTGGACGCAGACAGAAGTCCAGGCCGTACTGCAGAACACAGAAGATACCCGTCGGTTCTGTGCTTGCTACGATATTACCGACCAGGGGAATTGGGAGCATCGGAGTATTCCGAATCGGCTGCGCCCTATCGAAACCGTGGCCAAGGAACTAAACCTCACCACCGATGAACTGTACGAAACGGTTCAACGTGTCCGTCCCCTCCTCTGTCGCGTCCGCCAACAACGAATCCCGCCAGGACTCGACGACAAAATCATCACAGCCTGGAACGGGATGATGATTTCGGCCATGGCTGAAGCGGGCCGTGTGTTAGGAATCGCGCGCTACACTGACGGAGCGATGAAGGCCGCTGACTTTCTTCTATCCGTACACCGGACTGCCGAAGGGGCCCTGCTCCGTACCTCTCGGCAGGGACGAGCCCATCTCGATGGAGTCTTGGAGGATTATGCCTATCTCGCAGAAGGATTGATCGACCTGTATGAAGCCTGTGGGCAAGAACGGTATCTGACAGCCGCGCTTCAATTAGGAGAGCGGATAGTTCATTCGTTTCGAGATGAGGATCAAGGAGGCTTCTATACCACCGCGAAGACGCACGAAACCCTGATCATTCGAGCGAGGGAGGGAGCCGACGGCGCCATACCCAGTGGGAACGCCGTGGCAGTCTCTGCCCTTGCCAGACTCTCCTTCCATTACGATCGACTGGACCTACGCGAAGCAGCGATCGGCGGGATTCGCGCCTATGGCCGCCAGATCGCCCGGTATCCGAGGGCCTTTGCCAAGAGCCTTGCCGTCGTCGATCTGTTAGCCGAGGGGCCGGTTGAATTGGCTTTTGTCGGAACGCCTCACGACCCTGGACTGGAAGCTCTACACCTCGCTGTGCGCGAGGTGTTTTTGCCGTATCGTGTGATTGCCGCCAGCGATGGAATGGGCAAGCCGGCCAGTCATCCTCTGCTGGTCGGGAAAGAGTTGGTAGAGGGAAAAGCGGCTCTCTACATCTGTCGAAATTTTTCATGCCGGCGGCCTCTCACTGACCCGCAGGAGGTCACTGAGGCACTGTCGCCGACCTCACGACGGTCGAATCAAACAAGCCAGCAGACGCTCTTACAGGGAACCGCACTCCCTGGGTCCGCGAGTCCAGAAGGGACAGCCAGGTACGCGGCGCGTATGGTGAGTCAGTCACGCCATAGCAGCCACATGGAGCATGGGTATGGGCGGTTCGGCAACAGCGGGTTCACAACATCGCGACTGGGATTCGGTACCTATCGGGTCGATACGAGGGAGCCGGAACATCGAGAGGCGCTCAGGAAGGCCCTACGCGAAGGAGTGAACCTGATCGATACATCGACAAATTATATGGACGGAGACAGTGAGCGTTTGATTGGCTCAGTCCTCTGCGAGTTAGTCAAGACCGGTGAGCTGACGCGTGAAGAGGTGGTCGTCGTGTCGAAGATCGGCTATGTACAAGGCGATAACTTGAAACAGGCGGAGGCCCGTGAACGAACCGGACGTCCTTACCCTGAGATGGTTAAGTATGGCGAGGGCATCTGGCATTGTATGCACCCGGAGTTTCTGAACGATCAGCTCACACTGTCGCTCGATCGGCTGGGACTGGCCACCCTCGATGTCTGCTTGCTGCACAATCCCGAATACTATCTCTCTGAAGCTGCGCACCACGACGGCGGAGACCTCATGATGGTACGAGAGAGCTTCTATCGGCGAATTGAACAGGCCTTTGCGTTTCTCGAATCACAAGTAACGGCTGGACGAATCCGCTACTACGGCGTGTCGTCGAATACGGTCACTGCACATGCATCGGATGCCGAGGCCACGTCACTCTCCCGCATGTGCGACGCCGCACGAGCTGCCGCTGCGGCACAAGGCAAAGGCCGCCATCACTTTGCCGTGCTGCAATGCCCCATGAATCTCTATGAGGCAGGCGCGTTGGTGACGCCCAATGCCGGAATCCATCAGCGGGAAACAGTATTGGAAGCGGCGCAACGAGAAGGGATCGCCATGCTTGTGAATCGCCCGCTCAATGCCATGCCGACGAAAAAGAGCGGCGTCCTTCGATTGGCGGACTTTCCGATCGAAGGCGACCCGGTAGATTTCGATCCACAATGCCAGGTAGTCTCGGCGCTTGAAGAAGAATATCGCAAGTCTATTGCCCCGGCACTTCAACAGAGCGGCCAAGGGATGGCCCCTGCCGACTTCTTCACCTGGGCCGTTGAGTTAACGCGAGTGCGGCCTCAGATCCAGGGACTGGAACATTGGGAACAGATCGAGCATCAAATGATCGCGCCACACGTCAATCAAGTCATGCAGGCACTTTCACGGCATCTGACCGGAACGGCCGCCGAGCAGTGGGAGGCCTGGCGCGATCGCTACTTACCACAACTGTTCACCCTGCTGAGAGGGCTTCGGAGAGAAGCCACTGAACGGAGCCGCGCCAAGACCGCATCGGTCTCGGCAATCCTCGATCCACTATTGCCGGAATCCAGACGCAAAGAATCGCTGTCACGCAAGGCCTTATGGATCTTGACCAGCACACCAGGAGTCACCTGCGTGTTGAACGGAATGCGTTCTCCAACTTATGCTGACGATTCTCTTGGCATTATGGGGTGGGAACCGCTGATAGACGTTTTGCGAGTATTCAAAGCTATTGAGCAGCGTGAGTCGTCACTTACGTGACCGTACGGGCAGGATGAGTGCTTGTGAAATAGACAAGGTCCACTCGCAGTCTGCTGAAAAACTCGATTTATGCACAAAATGCCGTTGGAATCTTCCATATGGCGTCTATGTCAAAATAGTCTCAGGATGCTCAAAAAGGCCAGACGCGTTGTTCGTGAAACGTGAAGGGTGAAACGTACGGGTCCGGAAGCGAACGACGCTTCACGAGATACGCTTCACGGGTTTCGAGCTGCCGCTGGCGGACTTTTTCAGCATCCTGCTAGTTCGCTACTTACGACTGCCCATAAGCTGGTTGAAACTCTCGATGACGTGACCGAACCAGGACGCATTACGCGTGGTTTCCCGTTTGCCATTGACCGGAGGTTTCGGCATCGGCGAGAGTTTCTTGGCACTCAAGTGGCAACCGACCGGCACTGGGACGTCATCGCGGCCTACTGCCAGCCGGAGAACAAGGAGGCTTTGGGATTTGTCGAGGGCGTGAACAATACGATCCGTGTCATCCAGCAGCGGAGCGACGGCTTACGCGACGAGGAGTACCTGCGCCTGAAAGTCCTCACCTGCATGCTCGATCCAATCTGAACTCAGGCCAAAATCGCCCACTCGGGAAGGAGAAGACCCCATTTGGTATTTGCCTTCCCGTGCATTTCGCCTTCGTATAGAGGACTTTGTACCCGTAAGGGTCTCTATACCGCCTCCCGCCACCCTCGATCACCCTACGAATTTCCACACGCAGGAGTGTTCCCAAGCAGAGAAAAAGCCTTTATCACCGCGAAAAAAGTCCTGACCTCCGCTCCACTCCATTGGGCGGCCTCAATGGGGTTTTTCCTCCACTGCCGCAACGGCACCGGCTCAGGATCGGACTACAAGCCGCGCACTTACGAGAGAACAAAAAACGGCGGCCCCATTGGCTGGAACCGCCGCCTGTGATGACACGATGTGGCGATGGCCGAAGGGGGCTTACCCTACCTGCAACCCCTCACGTCGTCGTTGCGACCACCGATAACCGGCAATGCCTAGCAAACCGGTAGCTAATAGTATCCCGGCGCTGGATTCTGGGACCGCGGAAGATTCTGGGACCGCGGAATATGTAAATGGAAACCATACCCGTCCTACTCCTCCCACCCCACGACGGCGTACGATATCGCCCCCCCACGCGACATCCAATGAAGTGCCTAGAGCGACATAATATTGGGCAAAGCGGTTCGCATCGTTGATCACGAAGCTCGCTACTGGAAAAACCGGGGTGGGACCGGACCAAATAGGGGTAAACGACTGGTCAGTCACTACATCCGAGAAAGTCCACAATGATAAAGCAGTGCCCGAGGATGTAAATGTCCCGTTTACATATGTAGATGAAAAAGTATAATCGCCCGCACTAGGGATTGCCTCTGCGGGGGCCGTCCATATACCAACCATGATGAGTAAGAATACAATGGTATACCCAAGATGTTTCATGACGAGGGATACTCCTCTTAACCTTTGGTAAAACGAACATGAATCGCTTCATTTGCCGATTCCACGTTGTGAAACCCATCCGTGAGTTCACGTGCCCCATTGCTGGAACCGCCGCATTTTTTGAGGTGATGCGCTGGATTAGGTGGCAGAGGCTTACCTCACTGCTGCCGTGCGCCTCGGCGTGCCCACGCTAGACCGGCAAATCCCAACCCCAGGAGTCCGAGGCTCGCCGGCTCCGGCACCGCAGTTCCATTAGTGGCGCTGGCGACGATGTTATCGAACTGGTGAGAAAATGCGCTGTCATTGCTCCAGCTCACCCTGATTACGTTGTCCCAGCCGATGAAGGAGGGGAAGGTAAACGTTTGGGCTCCCTCCATGCCATCCAGCGCGAACGTTTGTCCTATTACCCCACCCCCGGAAACGTCACCGATAAATGACACGCCTCTCACATTAGCGAAAGCGAGCTCGACGAGATCAATGCTGACCAACGAGAACGAGCCACCACCGGTCAGCGCCAGTTCGGTCACGCCACTGGTAGTTCCGTTAAACAACGCCGTGGAGCCGGGAAAGTAGGTAGCCCCTGTGCCATATGATGCAAACCCAAACGCCCCGGAAGCGGAAAGCGTGAATCCATCCTCGCTGTACAGAAAGCCGTGCTGCACGGGGAATGCGTCAACATGCTCCAACGATTGGAAGTCGATGGTTACGGCGTTAGCCGGAGCCGCGCCGAGCGCAAGGGCGGCAACAACGAGCGCCATCGACAGAATATAATTTTTCATTGCTGGCTCCGTTTCTCCATAAGGCATGTCAACTGAAAGGCGCGGCGTCCTGTTCATCGTGGATTGTGCAAACGTAAGCAATTTTGGTTCTAGCGTGTAAGTGCTTGATTTATTGCGAGACGTACTCAGTCATCATCGCGCACATGTAAATGGTCTTTACAGGTCTCCCCCGCTGCATCACCGCTGACTAGGCGGTCTCGATTGCGGCGGCGAAGGACGCGGCCCCATAAATTCCAAGGTTTTCGAGGGGTAGCGTTGTGTCCTGCCCGACTACGCCGCCTCCAGACGTGCGTCACGATACTGTAAACATTTCTGACAGGTGCCCACTTGCTTTTACAGGGCACCGGTGGCGAAGTGGCGCACGTTTCTTAAGAAGTTACGCACGAAGTGGGTCGGTGCTGGCCAGCGGCAGCCTGCGGAACAGCCACGCGGGATACGTGATAGCCCATGGCGCAGGGAATCGGCGTTAGGGACGAATCGTGAAGGGCATAGAGGTCTCGCAGGGAGGCGTATTGTAGGAGGGATGCCCAGGTGGCGCGAGGACCGAATGGGGGAGCCTATCAAACATTGCAACATTCAAACAAAAACGGCGGCCCCATTGCTGGAACCGCCGTCTGTAATAACGCGATTGCGCTGAGATTTACGCTGCGTGCTTCCGCCGCCAAGCCGCCAGGCCCACGAGGCCTGCGCCGAGGAGGAGCAAAGTGATGGTGGAAGGCTCTGGAACGGACGTTGACGGCGGCGCGGAGATATTCGAGCTGAACACCAAGCTGTAGCCGGGGTTGTTCGCTAGGAAAGTTGGATCAATGCGGATGGTGGGATCGGCCGTCACCAAATATGAGCTGCTGACGACACCCTCGGTGCGGGCATTCGCAAGAAGGTTTACGGTTCCAATCGAGTTCGTGAGTTGCAAAAAGGAATCGTTCAGATTCGCCGAGGTGGGTAATACGCCACACCCGTTATTGAGAGTCGACGAGCACGATACAACCCCACCGTTCTGGCTGCCGCCACTATCGACGTATTGATACCCGATCGACCCGAACGCATTGGCGTACGCATTGATGTCTCCGGCAACAGCGCTCGACGACACGTAGCCGGTAATCGTCAGCGGGACGAACTGGCCCGCGGGACCTATGACCTCGAAGGAATATTGAATACTGGCGCTTCCCTGTACCCCAAACGTAAAGGCCCCACAGGGGTTGGTATCCGAGCATATCGGGCCCGCCGCAGCCCCGCTGGTGAAGCCCGTAAACGTCCCGGTCACTTGGGCCAGCAGCTCAGGCGTGGTCGTTGCCGTGCCTGTAAAGCATCCATGGTCGTTACAATGGCTCTGCGTAATGGTGCCCCAATGAGTATCTCCAGGAAAGTTGCCAACAACGATGGCGTCTGGTCCCTGGGTGGTCCAGGAGTATATTGCGTCGGGTATTGTTGGTACCGCGTGAGACTCGGTCGTGAAGGTTCCGGCCGAGATCAGACCTGCGAGCGCAATCATCCAGTGCCTTGTATTTTTATTCATGCAAGTATTTCCATTTATCGTTAGGCACCTGTTTAGGCACCGACCGCTATGCGGTCGGCTGGGTAATCATTTCCTGAGTCCTCTTGTTTTCTGAACCCGCAATTCCGTTCTCTGTCGAACTCCAGTGTGTCGCGCGCTCAAGTTGGGCCTATGCCACGAGTAAAGCTTGCTGGAACCGCCATCTGTGATGACACGATGCGTTGAGTCTACACCGCCCGCTTCCGCCGCCATGCCGCCAGGCCCATGAGACCGGAACCCAGAAGGAGCAGGGTAGAGGGTTCGGGGACTGCAAAGTTGGGACCCAAAATGCCGTGGTTCGAAGATCTTGTAAATCCGAGTTTATTTAGCCTAAATGCCAGAAATAGACCTCTGGGCTGATTCTCATGACTGTACGAGAATGAGTCGGCATATGACAGGTTTGGACAAATAGGTGTCGGGGCCTGGCGTGCTTGGGATCGCAACGGTTATACGTGTTCATGCCAGTCGGGCAGGGCAGCACGAATGCGGGAAAATGCCGTTCGGAACTTCCTCTTTCAGGAAAGCGAACCAATAAGGGTCAAGTCTTGCAATCGTACATTCCCCTCTTCCTTCTTCATCATACTTGGCTTATTACAGATGGCACATTCGGTCTTTGGTGCTGGGGGTTCTTTATCATTATTTCACCAGTACCCGTTCCAGATGTTCGACGATCCGTTCTGCCGCCTTGCCGTCCCATTTAGGAGGGATGGCGCCTTTTTTCCACCCGCCTACGCTGAAGCTTCGGCGGGTTTCGCCAAAGATACGAGTGGGACCACGGCTGCCCGGCCTTCATAGCCGACGCTACTTCGGTGGAGTAAGCTAAGGCCGTGGGGCTCCACTGCTCTGCCATCAATCGTGTTAGCGCCTGCAAGAGGTTGGCCGGATCTGTTCCAATGTGTTCGTTCGTCCCAATCGTGATGGTCTCTGGCCGATCGGTGTCGAGACCGATCATCACCGGCCTCCTCATTTGCGAATGGTTCGGTTCGTGATTTCCTTACTCAATGGCCGAGCCGGCGGATGGTCGTTTGGCATTCGCTAGTCAGCGTCGACGTGGACATCCTACCTCTTCTTCACAACAAGTTACTCGTTACTCTAGGGTAAGTCTGCAGTCAAGGTAAGTGGTTGATGCGCGACAGACGGGCCGGAAGGTTGAGGCTGAATTTCAGGCTGAGCACAGCGAATCGAGGCTTTACTCAACCTCAGCCTGATTAAGATGCTCTTTATTGCAAATGCTATTCCTGGTCGACTGGCTATGGAAACGGGTGGTTTCTGGGGGATAATCGCCGAGTGTCCGACGCCGCGGTTGGGTCTTTCCTACATTGTTGTACGACTTCCGCCTCTGTTCCGAGGGGTCTCCTTCCATTCGATTGAGGTGCTTTGAGCGAGACTGTCCCGGAAGGTACCGGACTACCTATTGATCATATGCGAGTCGTCAGCGTTAGACAGATTTGAGCGCGCCCCAGGGACATCCTGTTGGGGAGCGCGATTGGTTCGGGATTCGCTTAGCCAAGAGAAGACGAGTATTCTCTCACGTGGAGAATCTCTCGGTCGGCGATCGACCGGATGTTTTCAGGCTTGAGTGTTAACACCGCGACAGTTCTCCCCTCCGCCGTCACAAATTCGATTTCGACGGTCTCCCCGTCAGCGTGGATGTAGACGATTGCGCCAATGTCTCCCTCCTTCAGACCGTGTTCTGGCACGTCGTGAGTTAACACCACCGTATCGAGTTCTTTGAATCGCATGACCACCTCTCCTTGGGACTTACAATGGATAGGCCGTGACAAACCGCGGAGCGTCTTCTCCCGCGTCAATTACCCATACGGTGCGGACCTGTAAGAGCGTACCATAGGGAGCCAGCAATGCTCCATCCAGGACATATTTTTCGCCATAGGTCCCTTGGCTCACTTCTCGTACCTCGTTCGTGTGTGCAATTGCCAGCAAGCCTTCGCTTAGACTGTTGATATGCTGCTCCGTAAACCCTACGGCTGTGAAGACCTTCGCCTTAAACATTCCAACAGGATGTGTTTTCGACAATAGATACTCGCGCAGTTTCTTGGGAGAGATATACGCGTTCGCTCGATTGGGAAGCTGCATTCCACGGGCCTCGTGCCCGCGCATTTAGCATGAATATCGAGCAGAAGTCGAGGATGACAGGGGAAAGGGAATGGATACCAGGTGAGGAAACGGTGTCAAGGGCAGTTTCCCCGGCGCTGTAGTTTCCCGGCGCGTGGCGATCCAGCGTACCGGGAGAACGTGAGGTGTGCCTGGCTTCGGAGATGTCCGCCCTGCCCTTCTGATCCTGGCAAAATGCCGCCCAAGCCGAGAGAGACCGACTGATTGAATGTTTGAGGTAGATCGACAGGTTTCAAGGTTCAGGTTCGGGGTTCATGGCCGCCGGGGAAGAACCTCACTGATCCGTTCCGATTCCACAACTACCAGGCGCGGATACCTTTGACCTCACCATTTTCGAACAGCTTTTTCAACCTCTTGCGCCTGAAACTCTGAATCATGATCTAGGTAGCTGAGCCTGAACGAAAGAAACGGTTTATACGTATCGTGAGGCGTCTCAAGAGAACGCCTCACTCATCCCGACGGCGTCCACACATGTCAGTATTGACTTTGACGCACTAACATGTAACACGTATCAAATACAAGGAGGTGTAGCGTGTTGCAACACAAGGAACCCGTCACGATCAGCATTCGCGCCAAGGCTGGGCAGCGTGATCTGATTGATCAGGCTGCCAACCGGCTGGGTCGTAGTCGTTCAGACTTCATGCTAGAAGCTGCCTGCAGACTGGCGGAAGATGTATTGCTCGATCAAACCTATTTTGCGCTCGACGCCAAGGGCTTTGCTGCGTTTCAGGCGTTGCTCGATGCGCCCCCCGCTCCCACTGACCGGCTCCGTCGCACAATGAAGGCGTCCGTTCCTTGGGAACCGGAACCGGGCCAATGATTTCGGCGCCCACGCCGCTCACCGCACAGCATCAACTGACCGATTTTGACAACGGCGTGCCGTCACTCGATGACTGGCTCAAGGCCGGAACCAATCAGGGTCAAGTCTTGCAATCGTACATTCCCCTCTTCCTTCTTCATCATACTTGGCTTATTACAGATGGCACATTCGGTCTTTGGTGCTGGGGGTTCTTTATCATTATTTCACCAGGACCCGTTCCAGATGTTCGACGATCCGCGCTGCCGCCTTGCCGTCCCATTTGGGAGGAATCGCGCCTTTTTTCCACCCGCCTACGCTGAAGCTTCGGCGGGTTTCGCCAAAGATACGAGTGGGACCACGGCTGCCCGGCCTTCTT
>Ga0163152_10008341_pt1 | contig 11082 bp, 11 predicted proteins | sample OliLakLV19MP8IB2_FD_148635 | JGI IMG/M metagenome (GOLD analysis project Ga0163152, IMG submission 148635) | Freshwater microbial mat bacterial communities from Lake Vanda, McMurdo Dry Valleys, Antarctica - Oligotrophic Lake LV.19.MP8.IB-2 | ecosystem: Environmental > Aquatic > Freshwater >...
AGCGAAGCGCGAGATCGGCGGCGGGCGCCGTCTCGTCCTCGTCTGCGGAGCGGACCGGCAGCGGCGTGCGGGGGCCCGCGTCGATGCTCCCGAACGGCAGCGGACCCATCGGCATCGTCGACGACGACGTTGCGAGGTTCGGCGCGCCCGAGCGCAGCGCGTCCGGCGTGCCCTCGCTCGACCACCGCGGCGCCTGGAAGAGCGTGACGTCGGTCGCGTCGAACTTCCGCGCGGACGCTTCCGGGAAGAGCCGCTTCAGCATCGCGGGCAGGCTCTCCTTCGCGCGCGGCAGCACGCCGCTTCGCGCGACGCGCGTGAGCTCGGTCGCGAGCTCGTCCGCGGTCTGGTAGCGCCGCGACGGCTCAGGCTCGAGCGCGCGCAAGAGGATCGAATCGAGCTCGCCCGGCATTCCGGGAACCGGCCGCGGGCTCCAGTTGCGCGCCGACTCCCATCGCAAGTCGTCGTCCGCGAATCGGCGCTCGCCCGTCAGGAGCTCTCGCAGCACGACCGACGCCGAGAAGAGATCGCTGCGCGCGTCGACGATCTTCGCCCTGGCCTGCTCGGGCGACATGTACTGCGGCTTCCCCTTCACGACGCCGACCTGCGTCGTGGTCGTGCGCCCTTCGGCCTTCGCGATGCCGAAATCGAGCAGCTTCACCTCGCCCTGATACGACACGAGGATGTTGTCGGGTGAGAGATCGCGGTGCACGAGATTGAGGAGCCGCCCGCCCTCGTCGGTCGCGCGGTGCGCGTGCTCGAGCCCGCGCAGCACGTCGATCGCGAGCTTCACGGCCAGCGCCGCCGCCATCTTCTCGCCGAGCTTGTCCATCGTCCGCAGCACGGAGCGCAGGTTCTCGCCGTGCACGTACTCCATGACGATGAACGCGGTCTCCTCGGCGGTGCCGACCTCGTGCACGCCGACGATGTTCGAGTGCGAGAGCCGCATCCCGATCCGCGCCTCGTCCTTGAACATGCCGACGAACTCGGGGTTCTCGCGATACGACCGCGCCATGATCTTCAGCGCGAACGGCGGCGAGCGGCGTTCCGCGCGGGTGGCGAGATACAGCTCGCCCATCCCACCGACCGCCAGGCGTTCGTGGAGGAGAAAGTCCCCGAACCGTTCTCGCTCCGGCACAGAGCCGGATTCTATAGATCCTTCGTCCTCGCGAGCCAGTAGAACGGCCGCCTCTTCGCATGTGCGACCGCGAGGACGACGACGTGTTCGCGTCGAATGACATAGGCGATGAGAAACGGATAGCCGCGAACGACGCGTTTCCGGATCTCGAAATCTTCGAAGGCTGCCGCTTCCGCGACCTCTTCGGTCGCGTGCGGGTGGAATTGAATGGCCACGTCAGCGTCCGGTGCGGAGGCGTTCTTCGACGCGAGCGCGGACCTGGGCCCAGTCCATGAGCTTCACGGCACCCGAATCGACTTCCGCGATGCGCCGTTTGAGCTCGGCGATCCAGGCTTCCGCGTGATCAGGGTCGGCCTGCTGCTGCTCGTCGAGGCTTGCGACCAGCAGTTCGATCCGTTCCTCGACGGGAAGAGAACGAAGCTCGTCGAGAAGCTCGGGACGCATGTCTGTCATGATATCACCTCCGAAGGAGTTCATCGGGAGGGCATCCTGAGCGCCTCGGAGACCGTTTCCGAGCCAATTCGATTTTCGCGCATGCCCGCGATTCCGAATGAGAACGGTTCGTCGTTCGGTCCGAGTTCCCTACTCGCGGAAGCGGTTCATCGTGAAGAGCAGCTTCGTCTTCCCGATCTGGATCTCGTCGAGCGGCTTCAGCCGGTCGCGGGAGCTGGCCTTCATCGGCTTGCCGTTCAGCAGCGTCCCGTTGCGGGCGCCCATGTCGATGATGGTGCAGACCGTTCCGGAAACCTCGATCGAGAAGTGCGTGCTGCTGACCTCGGAGTCCTCGATGACGTAGTCGGCACGCACACCGCGCCCGACGACGGTCTCCGGCCGCGAGAGCCGGAAGATCGTTGCCGGCGCCGGTCCCCCGATCACGGCGAGCGCGATCACGTAGGGCGAGCCGAACACGGTCGGCATGACGGTGGGTACGAGGGTGTCGTCCGGCATTCTCAAGCGGAGCATACTGGAAACGTTTCGTCAGCGCGCGACAGACGCCGGGATGGCCGCCGGGAGGCTCTCGAGCTTGTCGAAGTGCTCGAACGGATGCTCCATCCACTCCTTGAGCACCTTCGACATCGCCGACGCGTGGAAGCCGTCGATGATGCGATGGTCGAACGTGGCGTTCACCGCCATGATCTTTCCCACGACGATCTTTCCGTCCTCGACGACCGGCTGCTCCTTCACGGCGCCCGTCGCGAGCAGAATCGGGATGTGCGAATACGGCACCAGCGGCACGTAGGCGACGTCGAGCCCGAGCGTGCCGATGTTCGTGATCATCATGCTGCCGAACGGATCGCTCGGGATGCCGGCCCAGCGCAGGTCGAGGTTCAGCTCGAAGCTGAAGAACGAGAGGATCTTCAGGAAGCGATTCAGCGCGAAATACGGGATGGAGAGGAACGTGTTGCGCGTCTTCTCGAGCGCCGGGTCCTTGCGCGCGCGGACGAGGTCCACCTTGGTCTGGAAGTCCGTGATGATCTCGACGAGCGTCTTCTGCTCGACGTCGTAGATCGTCGCGCCGGAAAGATCGACCTTGCCGTCGCCCTCGTCCGTCATGACGACCTGAAAGAAGATTCCGATCCGCTTGCGCAGGTACACGCGGTTCCAGCGGATGACGGAGTTCGCGTCGGGGCATTCCTTCAGCACCATCGACGCCGCTTTCGCCATCATGTGGCTGACGGTGAGCTTCATGCCCGTCTTCTCGCGGAACGCGGTGAGGTAGCGCATCGCCTCGTCCATCCGCAGCTCGATGGTTCCGTAGACCGAGGGATCCCACGCGGTCTGCCACGTCCCCAGCGCGATCTTGCGGAAGCTGGAGACGTCCTTTTTCTTGACCAGGGCGAGGTTCGGCATGGGCTTTAGTCTCGCACGGTAGACTTGGCTCGTGGCGACCGCGCAACGCCTCGTTCTTGCCTCACCTCCCGGATCGCAGCCCGAGCAGCCGCCCGCCACGTGGGCGACCGGATGCAAGCTCGCGCTCGGACTCGACGAGCGCGACGCACGGCGGCTCTGGGCGAAGCTGCCCGTCACGCTCACGCTTCCCGCGCTCGACGACACACTGCTCGCGGAAGCGGTGCGGCGCCTCGAGAAGGCCGGCGCAAAAGTGGGCGTCACGCCGCACGCGTTCGCGGCGACGCGCTGCACCGTGCACCGGCGGGCGGCGGCCGACGGAGTTTGCCCGCGTTGCAAGGAGCGCCGTGCGTGCGCGCTCTGCCTCGTGACGACCGAGCCGCCGCTGTGCCCGCGCTGCTCGGGGCGCTCTCGTTTCTTCACGACGTTTCGCAACGTGCGCATCGCGATCCTGTTGCTGGTTTTGTTCGTCGTCGCGTTCGTTACGTGGAACGACAACCGGCGCGTCACGAGCTGGCAGCGCCCGCTCACCGTCACCGTCGTTCCCGTCGACGCGAGCGGCGACAAGAACGTGGCTCTCTGGATCGCGAAGCTCGACGCCTCCCGCTATCAACCGGTCGCGGATTTTCTCGCGACCGAAGCCGCGCGACACGGCGTGGCGCTCTCGCCGACGGCCGCAGAGATCCGCATGGCGAAGCCGATCCTCGAGGTGCCGCCGGAGGAACCCGAGGACCTCACGAATCGACTGCAGATCGCGGCGTGGAGCCTGAAGCTGCGCTGGTGGTCGTGGCGCGCGTCGCGCCGGCACGCGTTCCCGTCGTCGACGGTGAAGGTCTATGTCCTGTACGAAAAAGACCACGGGCAGGTCCCCGAGGAATCGCTCGGCATCAAGCAGGGGCGCATCGGCATCGTGCGCACGCTCGCCGGCGAAGGCGAATCGAGCTGGACGAACGTGATCGTCGCACACGAGCTCCTGCACACGCTGGGCGCGAAGGACAAATACCATCCGAACGGACAGCCGATGTTCCCGGAGGGCTACGCCGATCCGAAGCTTCTGCCGCTCGTCCCTCAGAGGTTCGCGGAAATCATGGCGGGACAGATCCCGCTCGAACAAGACGGCGCGTTCGTGCAGGCCCGCTCGCTGAACACGTGCATCGTCGGCGCGACGACGGCTGCCGAGATCGGCTGGAAGAAACGGTAAGCTGCAGCGTAATGACGACTCGTCGCCGCGACTTTCTCGCCGCCTCCGCCGCCGCTCTCGTCGCACCGAGGACGGCCCTCGCCGCGAGCCCGCTACCGGCAATCGACAAGGAGATCGCGAAGCGGCACGACGAGAGTCTCGCGCGCTTCCAGTCCTGGATCCGCGAAGCCGCGATCGCCGCCGAGAGCTCGCGGATGAAGGAGGGCTGCGAGTACATGATGCAGCTCGCACGCGACGCCGGCTTCCAGCAGGTCTCGCGCATCGACACCGCCGGACATCCGTCGGTCTTCGCCACGCTCGACGCCGGCGCGAAGCGGACCGTCGGTCTCTACTTCATGTACGACGTGAAGCAGGCGGATCCCGCCGAGTGGTCCTCGCCGCCGTGGGCCGCCGCGATCGTCGATCGGCCCGGACTCGGAAAGGCCGTAATGGGGCGCGGCGCGGTGAATCAGAAGGGCCCGCAGGCGGCGTTCCTCGCGGCACTCCACGCGATCCGCGGTGCGAAGAAGAAGCTGCCGGTGAACCTCGTGCTCGTCGCCGAGGGCGAGGAGGAGATCGGCTCACCAAACTTCAAGCAGGTCGTCGAGAAGCCGGAGATCCGGGCGGCGCTCGCTCGCTGCTCCGGCGTCTTCATGCCGTTCGCCCAGCAGGATCCGGACGGCGCGGTGATCGTCAGCCTCGGTGCGAAGGGCGTCGTCGAGCTCGAGCTCGTCTGCACCGGTGAGAAGTGGGGACGCGGGCCGAAGAAGGACGTCCATTCGGCGAATCGCGCGCGTCTCGACAGCCCGGCGTTCCACCTGGTGCAGGCCCTCGCGACGCTCGTGACACCGACGGGAGATCCGGCGATCGACGGCTTTGCCGACGCAGCGCGGCCCCTCACGCCTGCGGAGAAGAAGTTGATCGACCGCGCCGCGGCGAAGCTGCCGGAGGCAACGGCGAAGAAGCTCGCCTCGGTCGAGCGCTGGGCGAACGACCTCTCCTGGCGCGACTCACTCGAGCGCATGGCCTCTGCGCCGACGGTGAACATCGAGGGCCTCGTCTCCGGCCACACCGGACTCGGCGGGAAGACGATCCTTCCGCACAAGGCCGTCGCGAAGCTGGACCTTCGCCTCGTTCCCGACATGACCTACGACGGTTCCATCGCCGCACTGAAAGCGCACCTCGCGAAGCGGGGCTTCGGCGACATCGAGGTGAACCCGAGCGGCGGCTACGACCCCACGAGCACGTCCGCCGAAGCCGGCCTCATCCGCGCGCAGCTCGAGCTCTACCGTGCGAAGGGCATGGATCCGTTGCTGTGGCCGCGTACGGGAGGCTCGTATCCCGGCTACGTGTTCACCGGGAAGCCGCTGGGCTTGCCGGCAGGTCACTTCGGCATGGGTCACGGAGGCGGTGCGCATGCGCCGGACGAATATTTCCTGATCGAGTCGACGGTGCCGGCGGTCGCGGGCTGGGACGGCGCCGTTCGTTCCTACGTCGACTATCTCTACGGGCTCGCGGCAATCGGCTGAACGCGTGCAACCAGCGCGGTCGGGTCCGGTAGACGAGCGCGTGGAGAGCGTGCGCGCGGTTCCAGAGTCCGTCGGGAGGGTGGCCTTCGGCCCCGCCAAGAGCCTGTGGCTCTGGGGACTGATCGTCGCCACCGTCGTGATCGGCCCTTCGCGCGAGACGTTCGTCATCGCCGCCGCTCTCGGACTGACGTTCCTCACGGTGTGCCTCGGGCACTCCGTCGGGCTCCATCGCGGAGTGATCCACCGCTCCTACCGGATGCCGCGGGCGCTGCGCAACGCGCTCCTCTACCTCTTCGTGCAGACCGGCCTCGGCGGCCCACTCTCGTGGATTCTGCTGCACCACGTTCGCGATCACTGGCAGAACGAGCGCGACACGCCGCCCTACTTCGCCTACCGGCACTCGATCGCGAAGGACTTCTGGTGGAACCTGCACTGCGCGTTTCATCCACGCGACGTGTCGCTCTACGGCGTGCATCGGTCGCTGTTCCGCGACCCGTGGCTCCGCTTCCTGGAGCGCACCTGGTTCCTGCACGTGATCGCGTTCGCCGTGGCCGTCGCGCTCGTGTTCGATCCGCACGTCGCGGCGACCGTCGTGCTCGCGCGCGCCGCGATCACGATCCTCGGCCACTGGTTCGTCGGCTTCGTCTCGCACAAACACGGCGAGATCCGCTGGGACCTCGCCGGCTCCACGGAAGTCGGCCGCAACACGCTGGCGCTGGGCTGGCTCTCGTTCGGCGAGGGCTTCCACAACAACCACCACGCGCACCCGCGCTCGGCGCGCATGGGCTTCCGCTGGTACGAGCTCGACCTCGGGTTCGCCGCCGTCCGCGCGCTGGAAACGCTCGGCGCGATCCGTGGCGTCCGCGCCTACGGACGCACGGCGCCGACCCGCCGCGCAAACGCGTCGCTCAGTACGGGCCCGTGAACTTCCACGACGAGTCGCCCATCCCTCCTCAGAACCGCGCGCGCCGCTCTCGCACGAGGAAGTCCGACAGCGCGTCCGCGTTCGGCGCATCGATCGGCAGCGGCGAGTCCGCGTACGCCTTCGCGAGCCTCGCTTCGAGCCGCACAAAGTCTTCCTCGTAGCCCGCGGTGTCGCCGGTGATCTTTCCCTTCTCCGCGCCCGCCCTCTTCATCGCGAGCAGTTCCGCCGTACGGGGAAATCCGTGCTGCGGTCCGAGCACCGACACGTCGAGCACGCACTCGCCCGTCGCGAGCAGGTGGATCCCGGTGAGCGCGCTGCGATACGCGTAGAGATACCGCTTCGCGGTGAGCTCCTTGCGCGCGAGGTCGCGCACCGTTCCAAAGAAGCCACGGTAATGGTGATGGAAGCGGCGGCTGACGCTTTGCAGCGCGAGCGCCGTGAGCTCGGTGCGCGACGGCGAGTCGATGGCCTGAAACGGCGAGACGAGGCGCTCGAGCATGTTGCCATTGCCTTTGAGCAGCAGGCGGATCGCCATGCCGAGCTCGTGGCTCGTGTAGTCGATCTCGAGGCCCTCGTAGATCCCGAGAAAATCGACCGCGTCCGCGGGCGGCGCCAGCCCGACCATCGACGCCGTCGGCGCGCAGTGCATGCCCTTCACGTCGAGGTCGCTGTCCGGGCTCGGAAAGCCGTATGCGTGCGCACCCGTGATGCCGGCGATGAACGCGCCCGGCGCCGCGTGCTGCGCGAGGAAGCGCTTCGCCTTCTCGAGATCGGGAGACAGTGGATCGTTCATGCCGTACAGCCCTTCGACTCGCTTCGCTCGCTCAGGGTGAGGTTCGGGAGAGAACGCGCTCGACGAGCTCGGCGCACAGCGCGTCGAGCACGTCGTGATCGGGGCGATCGGGTAGCGGGCTCGCCTTCGTGAGCGCGTCGAGTCGAGACTCCATGCGCTCGGCTTCCGCGACGAGCGCGTCGTACGAAAGCGAGCCCTCGCGCACCGCGCGAAGCTCGTCCGCGTCGGGGCGCTTCACGATGACGTGAGCGCGCTCGAGGATCTCCGCCGCCATCCGCAACAAGCGGATCAGGTGGCTCGCGTGTTTCGCGTCGTAACCGAACTTCCGCTCGAGCTCCGCTCGCGCCGGGTTCCGGTTCTTCAGCCACGACTGGTATTGCTCCCACTCCGTGAACGCCGACGCGAACTGCTTCTCGCGGCTTAGAGCCCCGAGAAAGTTCGGAGGGATGTCGCTCGCCGCGATCGTCCCCTTCTCGAGCATCGCCTCGGCGGCGCCGCGTTGCTCCCTGGGGATCAACGGCTCCGACTCCGGCAGTCCGAAGTCCTTCCTTTCGGGACGCTTTGCGGGCGGCTCGAGCAGCCAGCGCCGATGCGTCCGGATGCGCTTGAGCTGCGAGAACGCGTAGCGCCCGAACGAGTCGCGCGCCCGCCGCGAGAGGAACACATCGCGCTGCTTGAGCAGCAGCCGCCCTTCCTCGGTGACGTTCACGTGATCGGACGGATCCGTAAAGAGGATCTCGACGACCGTCGGGTTGCAGGCTTCCGCCAGCGCGAAAAATTTCCGCACGTCGTAGAGCACGCGCTCGGGCTCCGGCTGGACCTGCTCCGGGCCCGGCGTGAACCCGTGCAGCACGCGAGCGTCCGGAACGAACACGCCCTTCTTGTCGACGTCGCTCGTCGGAGACTCGAGGCCGTACGCCCGGCTCCCGTGCACGGTCTCGAAGACGACGACCATCGTCAGCTGACGTCGAGGTTCTCGGCGACGCGCACGCACGACTCGCGAAGGCCGGGATGAAAAGGCGCGAGCCTGAGTCCGACCTGCAGCACTTCACGCGCGTGCGGCTTGTCGCCGGCTTCGAGCGCGAGCGCGACCGCCGCCGAGATCTCCCCGATCGCGGCGTCGATGTTTCCGGTGCGCACAAAGAGGTCCTGCAGCTTGAGGCGTGCGGGGATCGAGCCCGGCTTGCGCGACACGAGCGCACGCACCCACTCGCGCGCCTGGTCGAGCCGACCCTCGGACAAAAGCGCGTCCGCCTCGGCGAGCACGGGCGCGATCTGGCTCGCGTCGTCGCGCAAATTCGGATCCCCGACGAACGCGACGGGATCGACCGTGCGGATCTCGTCGAACGTGAGCGCTGCGCGATCGAACTGGCCGACCGCGAGGAACGCGTGATCGAGCAGCTTCAGCGCGTTCACGTTGCGGCGCTCGACCGCGAGCACCGAGAGCAGCGTGGAGATCGCCCGTGCCGGTCGCCCCGCGAGCTGATAGCGGCCGAGCCTCAAGCGTGCGCTCACGTCGGCGGGGTCGAGCGCCACGATGCGCTCGAGGATCTCGACGAGCAGCCGGTACGCGGCGCCGCCGTGCATCGAGCCGCGATTGCCGATGATCTCCAGCGTGCCGACCGCTTCGAGGAGCCGCGCTTCGTCGCGGTACTCCACGAGCGCTTCTTTCGTCTCCCCGGCCTTCTGCAGCGACTCGGCGTACTCGACGCGGATCTTGCTGCGTTCCGCTTCGGGCGCGTACTCGACGCAGCGCGCGAGCACACGCAGCCGCTCGGCCGCCATCCCGCGCGCCGTGTAGTTGGCGGCCGCCGCACGCAGCTCCGGCATCGCCTCCTCGTGTTTCCCCGACTCCCAGAGGATCGTGGCGAGACGCTCCTGCGCGTCGGCCCGCAACGGATCGAGCTTGAGCACGCGGCGATACACCTCGATCGCCTTGTCGAGACGCCCGGCTTCCGCATGCAGCGAGGCCGCCTCGGCGATCACCTCGATCGCGTCGGCCTTTTTTCCCTGCAGCGTGAAGACCTGGGCGAGTCCGACGAGCGCGCCCGCGTCTTTCGGATCGACCGCACGCGCGTCACGGAACGCACGCTCCGCGAGGTCGAGCTTCCCTCCTCGAAGGTGCTCCTTCCCTTCCGCAAGCAGCCGCGTCTGATCCGTTTGGGCCAACCGCCGCATTATTGCACCAGGACGGCAACACTTGGGTTTTCCTCCGGAATCCTCCTGGCCGCCGGCTCGTGTCGGACCCCCCCGCGAGAATGGCTCTCGTCACATCAAGGAGGCGGCACATGCGGATCAAGCTGCGCAGCACGGGACGGGTGTACGAGGGTGAAGCAGACGAGGTCGTGTCGGGGATGCAGGCCGACGCGGTCGCGGGCACGGGCATGTCGCTCGCGGAATATTGCGACTGGGTCGCGGCGAACGGCTCGCGGTTCCGCGGGATCGAGCTCGACTCGCGCGGGCGGACGTCCGCGGAGAAGGCGTCGTCGCTGCTCGACTCGATGGTATCGCTCGGGCTCGCGGAAGCGCTCGACGGGACGTCGTCCGCATTCCGTTAGAGCTATCGTTCGCGGATGCTCCCGCTCGAACGGTACCGCGCCGAGTTCCCCGCCCTCGCAGGGCAGATCTACCTGAACCACGCGAGCGTCGCGCCCGCGTCGACGCGCGTGCGCGAGGCCGTGGTCGCGTGGATCGACGACCTCGTCGCACACGGCCTGCTGCACGAGCAGGAGTGGGAGAAACGCGCGGCCGCCGCGAGGACGTCGTGCGCGAAGCTGATCGGCGCGGGTGACGACGAGATCGCGTTCGTGCGGAACACCTCGCACGGGCTCGGGCTGGTCGCCGAGGGACTCGACTGGGCGCAGGGTGACGAGGTCGCCGTCTGCACCGCGATCGAGTACCCCTCCAACGTGTATCCGTGGATGCACCTCGCCACCCGCGGCGTCGAGATCCGCGAGATCGCGGCGGTGCGCGGAGGCGTCACGCCGGCGGCGGTCGCGAGCGCACTCACTCCGCGCACGCGGCTCGTCTCCGTGAGCAGCGTCCAATACGCGAGCGGGCATCGCACCGACCTCGAAGCGATCGGGCGCGTCTGCAAGGAACGCGGCGTGCTCCTGTGCGTCGACGGGATCCAGAGCGTCGGCGCGTTCCCCCTCGACGTGAAGAAAGCGGGCATCCACTTCCTCTCGGCCGACAGCCACAAGTGGATGCTCGGCGTGAACGGCAGCGGCTTCCTCTACGTCGACCGCGCGGCCGCGTCGAAGCTGCGTCCCGTACTGGTCGGCTGGCACAGCACGAAGGGCGCATGGGACTTCGACCGCGCGACGTTCGCGCTGCGCGAGGACGCGCAGCGCTTCGAGGAAGGCAGCCCGTCGTATCTCTCGGTGTGGGCGCTCGGCGAGGCGGTCGATCTGCTCGCGGAAGTCGGCGTGGAGCGCGTCGCGCAGCGGATCACCACGCTGCTCGAGGGGCTCGACGAGGGCCTCACGGCGCTCGGCTGCGACGTGTCGCCGGCCGAGGCGGAGCGTGCCGGCATCCTCACGTTCGTGCCGCCGGCGCCCGCGACCGCGGCGAGCGTCGCTGCGCATCTCGCCGCGAATCGCGTGAGCGTGACGGTGCGGCGCGGACGCATTCGCGTGTCGCCCCACTTCTACACGACGGACGACTTCCTGG
>Ga0163152_10008342_pt1 | contig 11082 bp, 13 predicted proteins | sample OliLakLV19MP8IB2_FD_148635 | JGI IMG/M metagenome (GOLD analysis project Ga0163152, IMG submission 148635) | Freshwater microbial mat bacterial communities from Lake Vanda, McMurdo Dry Valleys, Antarctica - Oligotrophic Lake LV.19.MP8.IB-2 | ecosystem: Environmental > Aquatic > Freshwater >...
AGCATCAATAGAAATATATTTGGATGTCAGAAATTTCAAACTCCCAAAATGATACGTTGTTCCATGGATCTCACCACTCACACCTTTGCCGAGTGTTTCTTCAAAAGACGTTGGGTAGTTCAGTTGTATGTTTCTGATAGCTGCTTCTTTTACTACGGATGTTGCTAGTGCATGAGTGGAAAGTTGATCCAATGATGCAGCAATCGAAAGTAGTGCGGATTCATCCATATTTCCCATTGATCGTATGTTTAGGACTGTTGGTACACCTAATGTCAGTGTTCCCGTTTTATCAAAAGCCAAGGTGCGTGCTTCACCCAATTGTTCTAAAACGCCGCCATTCTTCACAATAATTCCACGTTTGGCGGCTCTACTAATACCGGATGCAAAGGCAATAGGTGTTGCTAAAATCAGCGGACATGGCGTTGCCACAACAAGTACTGCCAGCGCACGAACAGGATCTTTGGTCACCAAGTAACTCCCAAGCGCCAGAATAAAAGCGATGCTCGTAAACCAGACACTATAGCGATCAGCGAGTCTTACGAATGGAGCTTTGTTACGTTCAGCTTCCTGAACCAATCTAATAATCCGTTCATATTTACTATCGCTGCTTGGCCGCAGTGCTTCAATTTCTAACACAGAGTCTTTCGCAACAGACCCACTCATCACCTCACTGAAAACAGACACATGCGCAGGGATGGCTTCACCCGTGAGTGCGGATTCATCCACCATGCCATTACCAACCACCACTCTTCCATCTACCGGAATCACTTCGCCTGGTTTTACTAAGATGATATCCCCTTTCAGTACATCCCCTGCTGGAATGTCGATCACTAAATCCCCTTTTTTGCGGTGTGCCACAGTTGGCGCGTTATTCACCAGGCTGGTTAGTTCTTTGCGCGCACGCCTCAGTGCAAAACCTTCCAACGCTTCGCCGCCAGAGAGCATGAGGAGAATGACCGTGCCGGCTACGTACTGACCAAACAGAATGGACCCGGCAATGGCAGCCAGGGCAATCAGGTCCACGCCAAACTGACGTCTTAAAAGGGATAATCCAATAGTGTAGAAGAGGGGAGCCGCACCTACTACTAATGTAACCAGCAGTATGTCATTGGCGAGGCTTGAACGCCCGTTCAGGTAAACAATTCCAGCGCCCACCAGCCCTAAGAGGACAAACAGAGGAATGGCTGTGCGGAGCGAGAATTGGAGTTTCATAGATGCAGTATCGTAGCATGAGCCCCTTTATTGCTCTACAACAAAGAAAGGCAGAGAATTCTTGACCCTAAGCCAAATTACAACAACAATACAGTCCTATGCCTGAGCCATATCGGGTTATTGCCTTTTATAAATTCACGCCACTTTCTGTGGAAGAATTGCCTTCTTTGCAAAAAAATTTGCAGGATCAAGGCAAGGATCTGGATTTGTCCGGCCTCTTATTAGTAGCTCCAGAAGGGATCAACGGAACAGTTGCCGGCCGCGCACAGAGCATTGAATGTATGAAGCAGTTTTTGGAGCAGAAGTTTGGTGATCTGATGTTCAAAGATTCCGCATCAGACAGTAAGCCGTTCAAGCGTTATAAAGTGGATCTGCGGACAGAAATTGTGTCGCTTGGAAAACCCAGTATCAAACCTGAAGGCACTGAAAAAAATTACCTGACGCCAAAAGAATGGAATACGCTTATGGATCGCGAAGATGTAGTGATTTTAGACACTCGTAACACGTATGAAACGGCCATTGGAAAATTTAAAAATGCTCTAGACCCTGGCATGGAACGTTTTAGTGAGTTCCCAGACTTTGTGGAGAAGTGCGATATTCCCAAAGACAAAAAAGTGCTAATGTACTGCACAGGCGGTATTCGTTGCGAAAAAGCATCTTTAGAAATGAAGCGCCAAGGCTATGAGCATGTGTATCAATTACAGGGTGGCATTCTGGGGTATTTTGCTGAGTCTCCTGTGAAGCACTTTGAAGGTGAATGTTTTGTGTTTGATCATCGTGTGGCGGTGGATCACACATTGGAACCAAGTGTCCGCTATACACTTTGTCCGCACTGTGGAGACCCTGGCGATCAACGTTTGTCATGCCTTGTATGTGGCACTGATGCCGTCATTTGCGAAGCATGTTCGGTGAAGGAAGAGCGCAAGACGTGCTCACTCAATTGCCAATATCATGCGTCTAAAGCCAAAAAATCAGAAAGCGAAACAAAGAACTAAAACACATATAAAGCAACACCAGTTCTGACGACATTTTGTTTTCAAGAATTGAGTTTTCGTTTTATGGAAAAGGAAATATGACTTATGAGCACGTGATAAGTGTGGCTCTTGATTTGTTAAGGTGTACATGCGTACACTCTTTGCATGCCTACCATCCTCTCCTCCCAAGAACTATTCTCAGCCGCATCAAGCATTGTGTTAGATTGGTCTTCTCTTGCTGATGCCGATGCTTCACAAGTGCATCATGAAACGGAAACGTTACTTGGTTGGCTCAAAAGCTATCCTCATGCTTCAAGTTTGCACGTGTACATGCGCAGTATGAAAAAACATGAGGCGAGCCGCCAGGTGATGAGTACGCTTCGATCCCTTGGATGCACGGTAACGGTGGTCAGTGCTGTTCGCATCACAAATGGTGTGCACGCACGCCGGTTTTCGCATCCAGATTTTACGGCCAGAGTAGCCAGGAGCCGCGGCTCCTGGCTACGGAGGAGAACCCCAACAGTGTTTTGATTTGATGAATAAGGAGTAAGGAGCACAGAGCGGAGAAAGGCCCGGGGAAGCGGGCCTTTTCTACATGGAACACGTCACTTGAATGATGAGTATTCTATGTCATTCACTACTAGGTATTTGCTATGATCGATTTCTATGCGTTTGATTGTTGTGGGAGCTTTGGTAGCGTCACTATGTAGTACCTCTCAAGTAAAAGCCGAGACAGTACTATTTCCTGATGTTTATTCAGATGATATGTATCGAGAGGCAGTTTCGTATGTGTATGACGAAGAAATCATGCGCGGGTATGCAGATGGATTTTTTAAGCCAGATAGGACATTGAACAGAGCAGAGTTTGCAAAAATCCTGGTGATTGCTGCGGGGGACAGTGCTGCAGTAGAAGATTGCAAAGACGCCATTGCAAAACCATTTCCAGACATTCCACGAGATGCTTGGTTTAGGCCATACGTGTGCGCGGCCGCCAAACAGAACATGATCGAAGGCAATCCTGATGGAAATTTTTACCCATCTGCTCCTTTGAATGTTGCAGAGGTATCTACCATGTTGGCCCGGGCATTTGATCTGGAGCTCGCTAAAGACGAAAAAGGCGAATGGTTTACATCAGCCATAAAAGTGTTAGGTGATAAGCACGTGTTTCCCATGACCATTGAAACGCCGTATTCACCCGTGAACCGTGCGCAAGTGGCAGAAATGTTATGGCGATTGCAAAAGAATATCGTACATGTTCCGTCAGCATCAGCAGATAACATACTAAGCAAATCTTGTAAGTTTGTGCCTAAAGAAGACACAGTTGGAATTGATATGGATGAGGTGCGGCGTGTGTGGTTTTCTTGGATGAACCAAACGCGCGCTGAAGAAGATCAGCCCCGCATACAACAACGTACCCCATTGCAATGGACAGCCACGCTGTGGTCGCGTCGTGCACGTGATAGTGGTTCTATGGATCATAAGCGTGATGGCCAAACTTCTTATTATGATTACGCAATGATGACCGATTGGTTTTCTGATTTAGGATTGGAATTTGAAAATAAACATAGAGTCACATTTACGGAAAATATTGGGTGGGGATATTACCGCTGTACGAAAATGGATTGTACGGCTGATTTTTTAAAAGCCTTGAGAACCACATACGATATGTATTTGAAAGAGAAGAACCAAGTTTCACGTCCGCACTACAACAGCATTGTAAATCCGCAATTCACCATTGCAGGTGTTGGCATTGCGCTTAATACCAGCAACCGCAAGTTTTATGTCACCACACATTACGCAACATCGCTTACTTCTCATCCAGTTCCTGTATGTTTTTAAAAGAAACGGCATCTTTACTATGCGTTGGCCGTAGAATATTTCCAAGAAGGAGTGGAATAAGCGAAAGTAAAAGACCTGCCATAATCCATAGACGCTGAATGCCAAATAACAGTGCAAGTTTTCCTAACAATGGTGGCGGGTAATCAGTATAGAATTTATCGGGGTTCCACATATCAGTTATAATAAACAGAGACAGCGTACAAATGATGGAGGTAACGAGTATGTAGATCAATACCGGAGCGAACTGACGAACAATGGTACGCGTGCGCACATCTGGTTTTGATTGAATGTAGAGAGCAATTCCAAAGGGATTGAGAAGAAAAAGGCTGATGGCAGCTGCCATAAGGATTGTGCCGCCTGTAATTAATGCAACCGCCAAAGAAAAAATATAGAGCAGAAGTAAAACGGCAATGGTATGATCAAGTCGCAATGGTTTGAGCGTCAGCGAAAAAAGTGAGCGTAAAGACATAGAAGGAGTGTAGGGTATGAAGAATTACATGGGAATATCATCTTGGCCTCAACGTTCTAAATGAATGAACGTGTCCACTTCTGCATCCGGAGCTTCAATCATGATACGGTTCTGTTCATTCTTGAACATAAAGTATCGTGTTCCAGTTGACGTTGCCGGAGATTGCGGGTCATAAGGAATATCCGGCAGGTAGGTACCTGTTAGCGACCGTAAGCTGATGCCATTCGTGCATGGATCCACAAAGCTTTTACAAATTTCCCGTTTATTTTGTGTCCCTGTAGGCAGAACCACAGTAAATCGTCCGCCGTTTTCAATAGAATACTGGTAAAAGGCATTTAAAATTTGATGAATATTTTGTATGCGTTGTGCATCTCGTGCTTTCCCTGTTTGCCGTAACGGGTTAATAGCAACTACGACAATAGCTGCTATCACACCAATGATCGCAAGCGTAACCAGTAGTTCCATGAGAGTGAACCCACTTCTTGCCTGCAATCGTAAACGCAAAGGAACACTCATACACTAACGGGTTGCTTGAATGGGATGCTCTTTTTCTGCAAGCGGAGCAAAAATAGTTATGCGGTTTCCACTATGGGAAAAAATATAATAATTTGTTCCGGTTGATGTGACAGGCGAAAAAGGATCGTATGGCATATCAGCAATATAGGTTCCTGTAAGTGACCGCAGATTAATACCATTGTTACAAACCGCATCTAATGATTTACAAATAGGTTTTGCATTTTCTTCTCCATAAGGAATTTGAGTGGGATGTTCACCGCCATGGTCAAGAACGTGCTGGTAAAATGCGATGAGAATAGTAAGAACGTCACTTTTTCGCTGGGCATCTCGTGCCTTGCCCAGTTGTCTGGTTGGATTGATTGCCATGAGTACCACAAAAGCCAAGACAGCCATAATAGCAATAACAAGCAATAGCTCGACTAGTGTGAAGCCCCTTTTTTGCGTGTAGATTATTTTTGGCAAGGTCATGTCAGAGAACTGAAAGGCAAATGAAATGTTAGGGAAACAAACGAGCAGACATAGCATTGCTCTTTCAATCGTTAGCATAAAGCGAACGAGCATATTTTGCTGTAGTCGGAACAGCAATTTATGATCTGGCATCATGCAAGGCGTCCTCAGTGCTTGCATCCAAGGCAGGCGCGCCGTACGCTCTTCATGCTTCTTATTCATCCTAGCTCTATGCGTTGGCCCGAAAAAGCACGTAAAAAAAAATGGCCGCAAGTTGCGTATTCACTGGAGATGGCCTCTGCAGTTATTCGAACAGCAGGCATTGCTCTGTTCTTTATCATTGTATTATTGCAACTGAAAGGCTGGTTAGAAACCGGCGTATGGCCACCGCTGCCCGTGAGGTTTTTGCTAGTGGATTCTTTAGAGATTCCTTTTTTTGTAAAATTTGCAAAATCGTATGCTGAAACAGGATCTGTGCATGTTGATTTTTTCGATTCTCTCCTTGCTTGGTTTTTAGGTCGATTCCCGCTATCCATATTTATACTCGTCACATGCAAATTGATTTCCATGTACATTTTCTGGTTTGTAGATCACTTGTTTCCCAATACGAAGGTGCAAGTTGAAAAAGGCTTTGCGCAGCCAGGTACAAAAATGATCAACTTCAAGTAGTTGACCCTATGCTTCCATTCCGTCATACCAAACGTCATCATTTTTTCTACACATAAATCCCACACAAACAATAACGAGAACCAGCAACATGGGCAGCGTGAGGGAGCCAGTCTGAGCGGTTTGTGGTTTTGGGGTTTCATGGAGTGGAGCGCCAGAATGCAATGTACCATCTTCGTTATATGCTGACGCAATTGGGTTTCCGTTTTCATCAAATGGATGAGGCACATTTGTTCCCGCAGTGTAGGGGTTTTGCGGTGTAGCTGGTTGTGTTGTTTGAGGCGTAGATGATGAAGACGTGCCTGCATTAATGGTTGTTGTTCCAGGAATGGTGTAATCAAAATTATCTCCCGGAAGGGGAACGCCATCTGTAGAAATACCAAGAGATGAAGTGGCTCCTGGCGTTGTGGGCTTTTTTGCCTGCAGTAAAATCTGACCTTTACTGTTTGGATCCGTAGTTGAAAAGAAACTATACAAACCCAAAGCAGTACCAACAGGGATAATGACCGATTCACTATTACCAGGGAAAATAGCGCCACTTGCTAGTGGCGGATTAGCTTCGCCCATAATTTTACTATCAAATTGGATAATATGAGGAATGCCCGATGTGTTTTCAAAGACAATTGCTTCGCCCGGTGCAAGAATAATGGATGCTGGTGTAATGCCGGTATCTGTAATAGTTGTTTGCTGTGGAGCTGATATAACGGGTGCAGATGTCGTAATTTGCGCGAGGATGCTAGAGAATGATGGCAATGATATATCGCGTAACATCTCCCAGCCGTTTGAGTAGGTAAGACCCAAGACTATGGCAATGGCAATACCTGTGAATGCAGCTGGCCTGCGAGATACGGTGCGTTTAAAGGTAGGAATGTCTGAAGGCATATCGGAATCTTCCGCTTCAATTTGAATGGATGCTGGTTGTTTCTCTTCTTCTTGGCCGGTGGTATTCCAATGTGGATGGATATCCATAATATTAAGAATGCGAGCGGCTAAGACGTACGGTGAAGGCGGCACCAATTGCAATAGCAATGATAATAGCTACAGGTGGTAAGCCCGTTGCTCCTGGAACATTGGGAGAAGTTTTTACAGGATTCTGAGAAGTACTTCCTTTAATAGTGCCCGTAAGCGGTGACGTAGATGACCGAGGATCGCCAACCGTCAAACGTACTTCTTGGCTAAATGCTGATTCTTCAGCTATTGCATTTGCACCACGAACAGCCGCAAAATAGGTAGACCCAAGAGGAAGATCTCTAATGGCGATGGATGTTTGACCCGGCAATACACTTCTGCGCTGTGCGTATTCGCCAGACGTAGTTCCGTAATATACGTTGTAACCAACAAGATCACGAGACGTAAGTGTATCCCAGGTTACATACATAGTGCTGCCATCTGTACCGGCGCGTACATTTTGTACTTGAAGAAGCGCAAATATGGTCCGGTCTGGCACGGTTGGTGCGGATGAAGCTGGAATGACAGGAGTGGAGGAAACGACTGGTGCGGAACTTGCACTTACAATTGGAGCCGTGGATGAAACAGCAGATCCACCTGTGAGAATACGCAGTGTTCCCTGAGTTGATGCCAGCAGATTTGTATCCGAAGTACCGGCTGAACTTTTCACGAATGTCTTTCCATCAGCTGTTGCTTGCACATCGTGGAGGCTTAGAACCGTCATCCCACTTACGGGTAACTGTTTTGTGGTAAGTACTATGCGCGCCAAAGGTATGGTAGCGCCATTAATGGTGCCTGTATCACGAATGGCTTCTATCTTGATGTAGCCGTTTTCGGTATCAAACTCTGTGGTGCCTGGTGTAGAAGAAGGAAACATGTCAGACACTTTTATCCCCGTTCCTTCTAAGACCATAGGATCATAGGCAATCCAAACACTGAATTGCTGTACAGGGCTGAGTGACCGGTTATCAAATATAATATCCATATCCAAAATATCACCCGTGTTCCTTGCCATTGTTTCTAATGTGAGTGGATCACGAGCGGTGAAAGCGGGGCACAAACTTTGAATAGGATTTTCACAATGTGGCCGCAAGAAAATTTGACCTGCGACTGATGTTTGCGCAGTGGTCATAACTGGCAATGCCAACACTTGTGCTGCAAAAACAGTAATGAAACCCAGCCGGAAGAATGAAGAAGTGCGCATAGTTTAGTTGATGGATGTCAGAAGAATCTCTATATCCATTTCATCCAAGTAACCGTCTGCATTTTTATCAAGCTCGGTATCGCTTTCCTCAATGTCATCCATGCCGCGTTGCAATGCAAGAATCCGCAGTGCATCTTGAAGCACAACATGAGTTGCTGTTGATGGCTTCAGTAATGATGCTTCTAAGGCGTTTGCCTGTTTTGCAGATGGTAAATCTCCAGCGGTTTGAATCCCGATGGCAAATGAAGCAATTATGGAGGCGGTACCTAGAGCAATATAGGTACTAAGCCTCTTGAATAAAAAGTGTTTGGGTGTGGGTGTTGACATATCCATATAGTATACTGAAAATTGTGTATTTGCTCAATGCAGTGGGTGTTGACTCATTGAATATATATGTCAAATAAAACAATGAGAGAAAGCATCATAAAGAAGCCAGAAATAGCCTTTCTGGCTTGATTTCTGGCCTCACGTCCTGCAGGATACCAAACGTGTCATCCTTATTTCTGTTTACGGGCCCAAATAGGTACGCCATTCGCCAAGAGCGACGCACGTGGGAACAGGAATTCATCCGCAAACATGGTGAAGAAAATTTACAGCGATTTTTTGGTGAGGCGCTCGAATTCCGCAGTTTTGTGGATGATGTCAGCATGATGCCGTTTCTTGCCGAAAAACGCTTAACGGTTATTCAGGGTTTACCGCGTTTTACCAAAGAGCACATTGAACTATTAGCCAAAGAAATTCATCCATCCAGCATTGTACTATTTATTGAGCCGAGCCCAGACAAGCGCCTCAGTTCTTCCAAAGCTTTTTTGTCATTAGCAACAATCAAAGACTTTCCAGAACTGAGTGAAGGTCAGTTGAAAGCATGGATGCAAAAGTTTGTAGCTGATAGAAATGCGACCATTGATTCCGCCGCAGTACTAACACTTTTAGAGATTGTAGGAACGGATCAAGACATGTTGTCACAAGAGTTGGAAAAAATACTGCTGACATCAACAAGCATTACCGTGCGCAATGTACAACAGATGGCTGTGCCTTCCGGTGAGCAGGAAATTTGGACGCTTACGAATATGTTGGCCGTGGGTAAACGGAATGAGGCACTCAGGTATGCGTCATCTTTATTGCAACGTGGCGAAGATGCTTTTTCGCTCTGGAGCGTTATGCTATGGATGCTGAAAAATCTTGTTGCGGTACACGCGGCTCATGCGGATGGAGAAACAAATGCCGGAACGATTGCCAGTAATTTTGGAGTGCCCTTTGCATCTGTGCGCACGCTAATGCCATTGGCGGCTAAAGCCAAACCAGAATCATTATCACGATTAGTGGATTGGGCTGCTGAAACAGATATTGGATTGAAATCCGGTATGTATCGCGCAACGCAGGAAGCACCGGAAGAAGTACAGTCACTGGTTGATCAGTTCATCATGAAAACCACAGCATTATCACGCGGCTAACTTATGAAGCCTTCTCAATTTGATCCAGCAGATTCTTTGCCTGCTGTTCTTCTGCGGCGCGATTAACGTTTTCTTTATTTAGTCTGTCTTCGCGGTTTTTGCGTTGCACCTCATTGCTAGGATTTGCTGCACTTTTTGGGGTGATATTTTCAATCTCTTTCGCATATTTTGCATCGATAGCCTCCAGCTGAGATTTTTCATTTTGCAAAATATCCTGCAGATTCTTCTGCTGATCCGGTGTCATCACTGGCAAAATATTAATCCAATACCCGCGCTCTTCAGTATTCATACTTTCAGAACCAAGCAGCAGTGCAATCAGCTCTGGAAACCGTGCTTGTATTTCCGGTGGAATAACGAGCCCGGCTTGGCCGAATGATGCGGATGGGTCTGTCATACCACCTAAGAATAGCAGGAAGACAAAAAAAGAAGGATAGAAAATCGCATTCTATCCTTCTTGCATCATCCATGCATGCACCTAGGCAACCTTTAAAATCTCATATTTAAATGATCCGCCTGGCGTTTGAATTTCTACTGTGTCCCCTTTCTTTTTACCAAGCAATCCTTTGCCAACAGGGGATTCATTCGAGATCTTCTTTTCAAGCGGCCCTGCTTCTGTAGAACCGACAATCGTGTATTGCTCAGGCTCGTCACCATCTGTTAAGTTTTGGAAAGTCACCGTTGAACCGATATCGATGATCTTACTGGCAGGCCCATCTGTCTTTTTATCCGTAATGATTTTTGCGTTCTTAATTTTCTGTTCAAGTTCAATAATGCGTCCTTCCACGAAAGCCTGTTCGTTCTTTGCTTCTTCGTATTCGGAGTTTTCTGAAAGGTCTCCGTAGGAAATAGCTTCTTTCAAACGCTGGGCAACTTCTGAACGGCGAGTCACTTTTAAGTGCTCCAATTCGTCTTTCAGCTTCTTCAAACCTTCCTTGGTCACCAGCGTCTGGTCATCATTCTGAAAACCGGCACCGCCAGAGCTACTCACATCTTCTTCTTCGTACAGAAAATCGTCAGCCATAGAAAAACGGGGGAAAACGGAGTTATTTTAGGGCAAAATCGGGTTTAGGCAATAGAACTGAGAGACGAACTACGAATTATGAATTACGAGATATGACATAATATTTATGCCAAATTGCCGTAATTCGCACTTCGTGACTCTTCATTCGTTAAAATATCTGGCCATTTAATGGCTGGCAGATTGTCCAAATCCTCAGAAACCATGGATTCTACAATCCGCTTCGTTAATTGGACGTTTGTCAGCAAGGGGATGCCATGATCAGTGGCAATGCGGCGGATGTAATAGCCGTCCGTCTGCTCAGCAGCGCTTGTATGCGTGGGAATATTGATCAC
>Ga0163152_10008343_pt1 | contig 11079 bp, 17 predicted proteins | sample OliLakLV19MP8IB2_FD_148635 | JGI IMG/M metagenome (GOLD analysis project Ga0163152, IMG submission 148635) | Freshwater microbial mat bacterial communities from Lake Vanda, McMurdo Dry Valleys, Antarctica - Oligotrophic Lake LV.19.MP8.IB-2 | ecosystem: Environmental > Aquatic > Freshwater >...
CTTATAAGCATCATCATCTGTTGAGCCACCTGAAAATCCTTTTCCAAGCGCCTCGGCTTTTTTGAGCCTTTTTAGCATCTCGAAAGTGGGCTCAAAAATGGAATCATAAATCTGTTGTGCCTTGTCTGCTTTCCCATTCTTGGTTAATTTCAGATAATCATCAAGTGTTGCTTTGAGGCCCGGCGTCAAAAGGTCGAGGTTGGATTGTACCTTAAAGAATTCTTGGATGATGGCAGACTTTAAGGCAGCGTCCTTTTCAATCGCATCGGCATAGGTTTCTTTATCGGCAGCGGCAAAAACCCCTGGGATTTCTTTTGGCAAAAGTGAGGCATTAGTTTTTAAAAATTCAGGCGCCTGCATGTTGAAACGCAGCGCGGCCTCAAGCTGCTTTGTGTTGCCTGCCTTTTTTTCATCGGCCTCACGCTGCTGGCGTGCCTTTTCAGATAAATCCTCTTCGGGTGGCTTTGTGCCAGCGGCCTCAAGCTTTTCAAGTCTCGCAATAAGTGCCTTATTTTGTGCAATTAGGTCTGCAACCCCTTGATTTTCCGGGGCCTCATCTTTTTTCACATCATCTTTTTTCACATCATCTGCCATCTAAAGTCCTTTCGGTTATCCGAGGTTCAATTGCGTTTCATCAACTAATATTTCCATGCCACACTTGCAACCATAGCGATCCCCTGGCATTTCACCATCACCAATTAGGAATATCTCACCATAGTTTAGTTGATGCTCTGGGTCGGGCTCATCTGCATCCGATGGCAACCACCTATAGGACTCCCCAGCGTAACGGGTTTTGATTTCCTCTGCCACCCGCAGAACAACCTCGTTCTGCACCCGCTGAATGAGTTGAGCAGGGTTGGCCAAAAGCTTTTCCCTCAACTTTGGATCATCTTTCACCCGCGCTTTGTAGCTCTTAATGGTCTTAAGGGCCACGCGGGTGATATCCTTTTTATCAAGTACATCGATTTTGGAAACAAAGCTCAATGCCTCTTTCTTGAGCTTGAGCGATCTGCCCAGGGCCTTTTTGATTTTGGATTTAGGCGCCAGGCGTTTCACTATTTTGGACGGCTCAAATTTAATGCTCACGATTCACCATGGATCAATCCTCAGTAGCAGCACCCAATAGGTTTGTGATCTGGCACCGTCCTTTGTGAGGTGGCCGAATAGCGGTTGCCAGTGGGAAAATAGTTTCAGAACGCGCTCTAATTTTATGTCATGTGTGTTCCATTTAAGAGCCATGAGTGCATTGGGTGCGCTCACCCGATGGGCCTCAAGCTGTGTGGCCTCAACACTCTCAAGAATTTCATCGGTTTTATGATAACCATAGGTTCTGCTCATATCTGAATTGGGTCCACAGTTCATGTGTGGGGGATCATAGCAGATGAGGTTGAAACCAGTGCCCACGTTATCGGGAATCTTTCGGGTGTCGCATACAACTGTGGGTTTAACCTCTGCACGTTTATCCAAAAAGGTGGTGAGGGGGTTGCGCTTGTCGTACCAGATGGCCCGATTGCCTGCCGTTAAATCCAGAATTTTCACCCTGGCAGATCCCCGGCCGATTCACCGGATCCGTTACCGGATCCGTTACCAGGAAGCGCACCAGCTGTAGCCCCGGACTGATCAAGCTCATCCTCAATAGGTTCATCGATTTGGTTATCATCCTCATCAATATCCAGTAACCCCTCAACAATGCGCTTTTTATTTTCCCAGGTGATGTAGTTTTCACTCACCAGATCAAAGGTTTTAACGGCCTCTAAAGCTTGAGCGATCTGCCGGAAATCCTGGGTCTTATATGTGAGGTTGATTCCAAAAAGCGCCTCAACAACAGGCTTTATGATGGCAAAATAATAATTCTTGAGGCCGCGCTCAATGGCCTTTGTGTCGTTTTCCCCGCTTGTGCCGAGGCCGCCGGTCTGCTCACCGTTAATGTATGCGGTTGGTAACCCTAGATAGAATGCACGCTTGGAATCCAAAAACATGATGGACTCTTTCACGGTGGTTAAATCAGGCCTAGCGGTGTCAATAACGTCTTTCCCATCAAGCAGCACGTCTTTTCCAAGGCCGAGTGCGGTGGCAATGGCCAATGCTTGAGCTTTCACCGCTGCTGAATCTGAAAGGGCGGTGGTGGCTCTTAGTGAATCCATTTTGAACTGCAGGGCATTTGAAAGGTTCATCGATTTGTTGAGGGATCCAATAGTGCAGTATTCCAGGGCCGCATAGAGCTTGATCATATCGGTGCGATAGTAGTTTTTGAAGGATATGAAAAGGCCAACAGATGATTCGGCACTGGTTTCATAGTCCTTTCTGATTTGGGCCTGCTCTTGACTGGTGGCCTTTCGGACGACTTTGAGTGCAGCATCGTAAACCAAAAACAGGTCCTGCTTTCCGCTCATTGCCTTGGCCAGCATGGTTATGAGGCCATCATTGGATTCTGATTTCAGGCAATTATCCCATAGCAGGGGCGCTTGATCTTTTGTGAGGCCAGCGGTGCGCTCAACCACATCGGTTAATATTTTTGAAAATATGTTGATAACATCGGTTTCAATGAAGGCCAATTTTGCAATTGGGAGGGGAAAGATATTTGGCAATTCAGGTGATGAATCGGTGCCGATTGAAAAGCCAAGCCATGTTGCAACACTCATTTAATTTTCCCCCAGGTGAGAAGTAACAGTGCCACGATAACGGCACATAACGGAATCAAGTATGTTTCAGGTAACCAAATAAAATCTAGCATGTTATTTCCCCCATAAACAATAGACTGCAATTGCAAATGCAATGAATAGGCAGAGCACTTGTAACCATAACCCCATTATTTCCCCCGAATCAACCCAAGCCATTCCATTCCCCTGGCCAGGGAATCAGGTGCATCATCATGCTTGGCCTTATATTCATATTTTGTAACCTGATCCGAGTATACCTTATCAGATGATCTGCTCAAGTGAATCAAATGGGAATATGAGCCTGCGCTTTGGATCGCCGCGTGTTTATCTGTGGTTGAAAATTTCCCAACAACGCCAATGCCCATCGGTTCAAGTAGTTGTCTCAACTGGATCAATGGTTGATTGCCGGTGGCATTGGTCTCGAAACAAATCTTTTTAACATTGAGCGCCTGGAATATTGGCAACATATCATCAAGGCAATGGTACCATGCTTTTTTCCAAGCGTGGCCCTGGACTGCGATCCCATTGAAATAGCCTTTCATCACACTTATTGCCGTATAGTCGCCACCATCACTCGGATCAATCATGCAGACTGATTCCCCCGCTGGGAATTGATCAACATAGAGCAGGTTGGAAAAGATCGCAGAACCCGCCTTTGGGACTCGTAAATGATAACTCATTTCAATTGAGTCTGGATCGATGCCTGCTATTTTCATCGCGTGAAGGTCTGCATCAAGCTCTGGGATCTGGCCGTGCGGCACCTCCATTGTCTTAATAATTCCCCGGAGGTTGGCATAGAGGTCATCAAAGTGAGCGGGTTGGCCGATGATGCAGATGTTGCTGCAGAGCTTATAGGCCTCATCATAGCGCCGCTTGACGGTGGCACGCATTGATTCCGAAACATCCTCATCGGTAACTGGATCATCCATTAGGATGCGCTTTGGGTGCCTTCCCCGCATTGAGGTTTTGATTGTGATGGCCTCAACGGAATGATCCTGCCCGACTAGTCCTTTAACTCGGATGGTGGTGGCATTGGCCTTATCAAGGGCGACGCCATTCTTTTCGAGTGCATTTTTGATTTCCTCGACTAAGGCACTGCATCTGGATTTTGATTTGGTGATGATGAGATTTGTGAATAGATCCATTTCCTTTCCGAGTAGGTTGGCTTTGTAAATATCGTATGCAGTGCCCATGATGGTTACAAAATCAGTTTTGCCGTAACCCCTGGCGCCCAGCAAAAGGCGCGTTTCAGTTTCATCCAGACCAAATTGCCGCATTTCATTTTGCTTTTCAAATGGGGTGAAATAGTGGGCAGCGGTGCAAAATTCCTCAAAAGATTTCTGGTTAACTACTGGTGGACTACTGGTGGCCGCCGATAATTCAGGCATTGAGGTGTTTCGTCGCCAGCGATCTGGTTGCCGGTTGCACAACCAAAAGATGCCTGCTGAAACATCTGGGGGATAATGTTTTATCACTTTCACTTTGATGGGCATTCCCTCAAAAACAAAAACTTTGGTTTCGGGGTGTGAATATCCTGTGGCGCGGGAAAAGAGTGAGGCCTCAACTAGACCATCTGCAGCGTCTTTTGACTCCTTTATGGCCTGCATAAATTCAGTGTTGGTGCCTTTCCAGTTATAGATAGTGCGCACGGAAACACCAATGGCCTTGGCCACCTGCTCATCGGTGGCGCCGGTTTCATAGAGTGAGGTTATTTTTTCAGTTAATGAAGAATTGAATTTTGAGTGCCGCCCCATGTGGGCATTATCGGTGATAATGGAAAATAGCTCAACCTTTTGCTTTGATCACTTATTTTCGATTTTGATAACCTTGAATCACAATAAACATGATCAGGATAATGATGATTGGGATCATCCAATGTGGGCCATCGCACCAAGGTAACCCGCACCTCACGATAAAACGAGGGGATTCCAAATTAATGAAACCCCCTCACCCCACAATGATTGATGTAAAGGCCAGTCCACAACAATCACTTCTTAAACTTTTTAATGTAGTCAATGAGCCTATCTATTTCAACTGTGGATAACTCTGTTGATAACCTTGGCTCACCAATCACTTGGATGATGATCTCTCTGATATCATCGGCAGATATCCTCTTTTCCCCCATGAGATTCATCAACTCATGTAGCTTGATCTTTTGAGGCGTGAGCTTTTTCCCAAGCGCCTCATCAATATCTGGCCCCTCTGCAGCTGGTGCATGATTCTTGATGGGTGTTGGGCGTGGTGGGCGTGCTGCTGGTGGTGGGCAATCATCGATGGCCTTTCGATTGATTTCCCCATCATCATCCTCTGAATCAACCAAGTTGATCAGTGAACTGCCTGCATAACGGCGTGCATAGGTGATGGCACTGCCAATTGACTGCATGTTTCCCTTATCAACTGAAAGCTTTAAACTTGATGATATGAACTGCCCAGATATGTGGCCAATGATGGTGCGCAAATAATGATCCCCATTTAATGTGAATGGCGGTTGCAACATTAACAGGCCATATTTTCCCATTAATTCCCGATAGGCCTCGGCACATGATTCAAGCGAGGCATATTCATTTTTAAAGTGAGGGTTTTTTTTATCAAGGCGTGCAGGCTTAAGCTCACCTTGAAATTTACATAGCGCCTCAAATAGCAGGTTCAACTCTTTTGATGTATGGAAAACATCAAGTTGATTATGACTCTCATTTTCAATAGGGGCTTCATTCACGATTCTGGCCTTTCGTTACGGATTGAGTTGATGGTTTAACAGGGAATTTTATTAATACAAAGCAAAAAAAAAGCAACAATCGTCTGACGCTAAAAAGCAAAAGCCCGGAGAGATTGACTCTCGTCCGGGCTTTATGCAAACTTCTAAGTGCAAGCTTTAAGTTAAGGAGTAAAGAATATCCCTCCTTAACTTAAAGTTCAACTTTAAATTTTAAATGGTCGCCAAAAGCCTATTTATTCCAGTGAGACCGGTTGAGGTCGCTGAAACTCGAATCCTAAAGTTGGGGATTTAGAGTACCCACGTTACTGACGTGTTGTTGTGGCAAAATAGGGGGGAACGGTATATCGAATCCGTTCGTGGCACGGCACTACGTCCACCATACTTGCAAAAGAGAAACGGTACCGTGCAGAGTGACAGCGGGTGAGACTCATAAAGTCAAAACTCGATTCTAATATCCTAACCTTATCTCTCAGCAATGGGGGGTAGGGGGGGATATTGAGTTCGGCGGGTTCGATCTATAACGTCAATTAACTAGAGGTGCAAATGGAGAAGAAGCGACTTAAAACGCAAAACAAGCTTGATAACTCAAGGCCAATCAACACGGTCTACTACCCTTATCGTCAACTTGCATATTCTAAGGAATCAATTAAGCAACGAAGTGAATCTAATAAGTGGCAAAAAGAGAGACTTAAAAAAAGAGCCAAGTTTATTAAAGACAATCCGAGTGTTAAAGAGTTTTTAGGCGACTTGTTCTGTAAATAATGAGTGGATAAGTTATGTATAAGCTGTACTTAAAACTGGACCGATTGCCTGATTCGTTAAATAAAAAGCTCAATCAACATTATCACAAGCGCAATCGGCAAAACAAAATGTGGGATCTTATCATTGCCTATGAATGCCAAAAAAAAAAGCCTCTTTCCCCGCTACCTAAAGCAAATTTAACAATCATTCGGCACTCACATAGATTCCTTGATTTTGATGGCCTAGTTGGCTCAATGAAACCCGTGGTTGATGCACTCGTAACCGCCGGGGTCCTAGTTGATGATTCTTGGATCGTGATTGGCCGTTGGAATATTGATCAACGCTTTAGAGCCAAGGCAGATGGGCCAATGCTTGAAATCCTCGTTAATGAAACACCGGACAAGCTCACCTAGATCACTTTAGTTGTACAGTTATTGCATCAAGGTTATCATTAACCATCAACATTGGGGTTTTATGGAATCCTTTGAGCAGATTCAAATCAAAAGCATCGATGAAAAAATTAAACACTTAAGGCATACCATAGAGGGCATTCTGCCCATTTGGGAACAAGTCGATAGACGCATCCAGCAGCTTTCACTGGATATTGCCAGACTTGAAAATGAGCGGCTAAACCTTGCGAATGGCCAAACTGAATTGCGCTTTGATGTTGAGTTCTGATTCAAGGCGCTTTATTTCACGGATCATATTAAGGATAACTTGGCTTTTTGCTGAATCATCCATGCCAGAATAGTTTGTAACCAAATCCAAATCGCGCCGCAATATCTTAATGGCCTTCGCAATAGCGCGTTTCCTAATAATCTCTTTTGTTATCTCAACTAATCCCATCACCATGGCAAATCCTTTGGAGATATTTCAGCAACCACATCTTTTCGCCGGTTATAAGGCCGCAACCTGCAATAGGCATTCTGCATTGCTGCATCAACCAAAGTGAGCGTCTTTGATCCCCCGCCACCCGCCTCTATGCACGTCCACTCATTCAGCATCATCGCAACATGTGTGATTTTCGTTACACTTGAGCCATAGAATATAAGAGTGCCACAACACCTCACGCGCGCTCTGGATCTGGATTTGAAAAAATCGTACAGGCCCTGGGCAGTCTGATCCCCAGGGGGATCGATGCCAATCATGGTGAACAACTCTTGAACAAGGCCTGAACAATCAAAACCCTTTATTGAATCATCACCACCCCACAGATAGGGCAGGTTGAGGAAATGCAGGGCGGCAGTCTGAAATAATGCAATAGTCAATGGCACCTCTCCGCACATCTTCTTCTGATTTCACGATAGGATTTTTGCAATAAACTGTATTCATCTAGTGTTAATACCACATCACCAGGCAACACCTCACGCGTATAAGGATCGCGCCCAGGTTGATTTAACGGCGTGGCCAAGCATTGCCATACGGCATTCGGGAAAGTTACACAGGGATCAATGGTGAGCGGGGAAAGCGGTGCTGTGCTACAAGCCACCATTAGAATCATTGGAAATAAATAGAGCCACCGCCGATTTAAGGCTTTTGTGCTGCTCTGGTGTGATTGGTTGACCATCAAAAGCATCCTTATATGCAGCTTTCACCTTTTCGAGACGCTCATCAATAGTGCGCTCACTGAAAGCCTTAGAATTATTTTTGTTGGAATATTCAAGCGCACTAGTAACCCAATAAGTCGTCACCCGTATAAGCACCGCAATCAATATCCGCTCAATCACTTTTTATCGCCATCAAGGTCAAGGCGCTCAATCTGTGGGATCACAAATCGGTCAACTTGATCATAGAACGGCGCTATTAAATCATCGATTGGGGTTGTTGATAAAACCGCTGATTCTCTAGCCCATTGCTTGGTGCCAGTATATACGGCCTTTCCCAACTTTTCCAAGGTTTCCTCCGCTAGCGCCAGACCATCCTTTTTCGCCTCGGCAACAATCATCTGGCCCAATTCTTTCAAATCATAAGCACGTTTCATTTTCATCTCCTTGGTTTAAGTCCAGTGAATCAATCCGACGGTGAGCACGCACAGCAGTCGCCTTGGCATCCAAAATCCCTGATTTAGTCTCGGCCACAAAAAAGCCACACTTAAAAATAAACACGATAACCGCACCAACAGTCGATAGGTTGGTGATGATCAAAATGCCAATGATTGCGTATATGCTTGGGGGGAGTGATTGCACGCTCAAGGGATCGGACTTGAAAGGACGAAACTTTAATTCAGCTTCACCCTCTGGATCACAGTTGGGTCCTGCTTTTGGCAGGACTTGCAAATGCACTGGTTACTGAAATATCTACGGATTTTTTGAACCAATTTTAACCTAATCATCATCGCACTGGCCTTTCAGTTTTTCTGCTTATAACTTGATCAACACATTGCGTACTATACTTGGTTGTATATTGGTATGATTTTCGCCACCGCCGGTTGAAGCATTTACCGCCGTGGTGTTGTTGTTGGTGGCCGTCGCGTTACCAGTTGCCTCTGTGCCGCCCGACGTGGAGGTTGCCGAACCTCTAAAGGCCGTCGCGCCTGCTGCCCCTGTGTCGGCATAGTAAAGCTGTGTTGTGTGAGCGTGGGCCGGTTGAATATGTGTGTGCGCCGTCTGGACGTGCGTATGCGAGGGCATTTGAGCCTCTGTGAGCAGGACCTGCTCAACCCCGCCCGATGCACCCATAACATCACCATCAATCTGCACCGCTAGGCGATTGGATGAGGTGCCGCCCATATCATCTTTCCCCACACCAACGCGACCTCGCATGTCCGGCAGAGGTAACCGCTTATTGGCCGCAAAATCAGCAGCGGCAGAGGCGCCACGCGTTGACACAACACCCGCTGAATCAAGTATAGCTAGCTCAAGGTTTCCAACCGCATTCCATAACAATGTAAATAGATTTGCAGTGTCTGAATTGGCTCTCTCTGTGGCACCCGATGTTGCATTCCCAATCGATCTGCCAGACGCCAGCACCCAACCCGTTGGTGCCGTTGATCCCCAATAGGCCATTTCCATTCCGGTGAGGCCCAGACCATTTAATTTCATATAATCAGTGATCTGCACGGCAGTAACCCGATAGGACTGAATCCCATCATCCGATGGGAAATTCAAATCATCGGAAACAGATCCACGCAATTGCAAGTCGGTTATCTTTTTTGTAGCCACAACTAAACCCCTATTGTTAAATTAATTTCAGTGAAAATCCCAGCAGGTACCAGTTCAAAAAGCATCTGCTCAAGCTCATATTGGGCAGTGAATCCCTTGACAGTCTGAAACGCAATAAAATCACCAACCTCATCAACCACATCATCAAAAACATACGAGTCTGATTCATCGATGTAACGCGCCACAAAGGGTGAGGTTTCAGTGCCAGTGGACTCAATGTCTATCTGCAATTTTCCGGGTGCAGAGATAACAAAAAGCACCACCACATCGTCGCCAAATATCTTTCTAAAAACACTTAAATAGGATTCAAAGGTGCCAGATACAACAAAGGCATCAAATATCTCTGGGAATGTTTCCCGGTAAATGATGGGGTCAATCGCATTAGCTAGCGGGGATCTCTCTGAATTATAGATCAGATCCCCAAGCGGTTGAGCTATGTAGGCCTCATTGTAAAAAGTGTCTTTTTGTGCCGAGGCCTGGACAAGGATTGGCGTGGCAGAGGCCACCATTTTTAATTCCTGATCATCACCTTTAAAATATTGAGGCATGTTTAACTCTCAATCAATGTTGTGTTGGCCAAGGAAACCTCAAGCAAATCATCATAGTTCGCCACGCGCACAGTTGAATAGTAGTTCGCGCCAGCGTTAATTGACCATTCAAGCAGGATTGATTCTGCCCAGGGCGCGTCCAGCACTGTGAAATATCTCTGTGGCTCAAAATTAAGGCCCAGGCGGTAACTTTCGGCGATGTTTTCCAGCAGCAATTCCTTAATATCCTCCGGGCTTGATATTAATACCTGATTGTTGTCGCTAGTTGTGATGGTTAACCGCAAAAGGGTGGTGAGGCGATTGGGCAGATTGTACTTAAAATCAAAACTCTGCCCATTTGTTAAAGTGATGGTTGAGCTTTCAGTGCCCTGGGAAACAATCCCCGCAACAGTTGAATCCTTGATGAGCGTATTGATGATCAGTTTTTTTGCTGCATAGTCAACGGCAAGGTTATCCACATTGACGGCCACAAAAACTTTCCCCGCGTCTGCATCGATTGGCTTTTTAACCGAGGCAATAAAGCCTGCAGTTTCAAGCGCCTCAACTAGGCCCGGATTTGTTACCACAGGGCGTGAAATTCGCTCATTGGTTACCGCAAAATAATCCTGCAGCTTGAGGAATATCTCACTGGTTTTAATTTCATTAACCTGCAATTCCTGAATGAGTGCATAGAAATACTTATAGAAATTGGTGCCCAGGAAAGTCTCAACTGTGTATTCCAGGCCAAATTGGATATTCACGTTTTCCATAACCGAAAGCATCATGGTTTCAATTGATAATGGCGTATATCCAGACTGCTGTGCAAAACCCATAGTTACCTCGCAACCAGTGAGCTATCTGACTCGGATCTGGTTAAATTGAAAGTGTATTTTCCGAAAAGATTTTCGAGCGTGTCAATCACACTGGCAACATTGATTGAATTGTTCGCCAGGACCTGAATTAAATAGGCCTTGAAACTTTCGTTTTGAAATATGAATGTCTCACTGAGGAAATACCTCAAATCAATACCAAGCTCTGGTGCATAGGCCAACGTGCCAAGCTGCACCGAAAGAATGTTGCCTGCCTTTGGAACCTGGGTGTCGAAAAGGCCTAGATCATTGCCTATTGAAACAATATCAACCACGTTTCACCGGCCTAGCCACCAGAGTTGGCCCCGGATCTCCCGCCGGAGACGGCCCCGATATTTTCGCCTTGAGCTTTTCGTATAGCAGATTGATTTCTTTTAACGCCTCATCTTTTATGAGCTTGTTTTC
>Ga0163152_10008344_pt1 | contig 11078 bp, 12 predicted proteins | sample OliLakLV19MP8IB2_FD_148635 | JGI IMG/M metagenome (GOLD analysis project Ga0163152, IMG submission 148635) | Freshwater microbial mat bacterial communities from Lake Vanda, McMurdo Dry Valleys, Antarctica - Oligotrophic Lake LV.19.MP8.IB-2 | ecosystem: Environmental > Aquatic > Freshwater >...
CACGGGAGAGCCGCTGAAGAGCACAGTCCAACGCCTCTGTCTCGTTCTCGACATATTCGAGAACGGAAGTATGCACTTCGCAAAGCAGGTATCGGTTGACGCGAACCCGGCCCACCCCGGCCGGGTCTTTCATTTCAGCAAGGTCTGAACCGAGATTCCCATAGCTTCCGCAAAGCGCCGAACCATGCCCATCTGCGGGTCGCCAGTCTTCAAGAACAGGTACACAGACTGCCGCGCCGACGATGGCGCGTAACCCATCTTCTCGCCTAGCTCTTGACGTGACAGCCCGGATTCCGCGAACCGTCGCCGGATCGCCTCCATCACCGGGTCTTCAACCTTCGGCTTGCTCATAGCCAGATTCTAGGCTTTCCAGAATTCTTGTCAAGCAGTGCTTGACATCAACCCTTGATGTAGATAAGATATCTACAGACATGAAGGGAACGCCATGAATCTGCTAGACCTTGCCCGGCTCGACGACAACCAAGCCCGCCAGTACCTTGAGAAAATTCGCTGGCCGGACGGGCCGCGTTGCATGCACTGCGATTCGGACAACTGCACGCGACTGGAAGGGGAAGCCCATCGGCCCGGTACGATCCAATGCAACAACGGGGCGTGCCGGAAGCAGTTCACCGTCACCGTGGCTTCGGTCATGGAATCGAGCCATGTCCCGTTGGTCAAATGGGTGATGGCGTTCCACCTGATTTCCAGTAGCAAGAAGGGCTTCGCTGCCAAGCAACTTCAGCGGGAACTGGAGCTCGGATCGTACCGGACGGCTTGGTTCATGCTGCACCGCGTCAGGCACGCGATGACGGCCGGATTTGGCAAGCTGGACGGCGTCGTGGAAGCGGACGAAACCTATGTCGGCGGGAAGCCGCGGTACAAGGGGCAGTCTCCCCGCGGCCGTGGCACGAAGAAAGCCCCGGTGATGGCGCTGGTGCAGCGGGACGGCGACGTTCGCTGCTTCCCGGTTCAGATGGTCGATTCGGCCACCCTGCACACGGAGATCGTCGCCAAGGTGTCGAGTGACGCGACGCTCATCACGGACGAACTGCCGGGGTACAAGCGAGTCGGGAAGACGTTCGCCGGTGGGCATCACACCGTCAACCACGGCCGGAAGGAATACGTTCGCAAGGCCCGCGGTCGGGACGGCATGAAGATCACGACGAATACCGTCGAAAGTTTTTTCGCCTTGCTGAAGCGGGGGAACTACGGGGTGTACCATTCGATGAGCAAGCGTCATCTGCACCGCTACTGCGAGGAATTCGCGTTCCGCTGGCGTCACCGCAAGGTGTCCGACTCGGTTCGGACGGAAGCCGCGATTGCGGCGGCGGAAGGAAAACGGCTGATGTACGAAACACCTTCGTGACAAGGTCGCCCACGGCCGATACAATACTGGTCAAGCCTCCAGTGGGGACGACATGACCAGCGCTGGATTACCGACGGCTGAACTTTACCTGTATGCGCCCGAAAATCCGGGTCAGCACGCTCCACTTGCTGACTTTAACGAGGCGTGTGCCGCGCTACGCAAAACGCTCCGTCATGTTGAGCGGTGCATCAGCGGCAAAGACGCCAGCCTCGAATTCGAGGTCTCTGAGGTGACGGTCGCCAGCTTGAATCTGCGAACCGCGCCAAGCACGCGGAACCCAGATGTCTTCTCGCTGGCTTCCGAAACGATTCGGGTACACCGCGAGACGTTCAAGAAACTACAGGGTCGCGACCGCTCGCTAGACCCGCGACTCGACTACAACGCCGTCCTATCGTTTAATGACTTCTCCCCAACGGTCAAGCGGCAGAAAGTCGCCGTAGCCGTCGATGGCGTAAAACTCTCTCAGGACTTCATCGACACGCTAGGCAAGGTGCTGCGGCCGATTAAGCCGTCGTTCGGATCGGTCTCCGGCATTGTCAAGCAGCTTGACGTTCACGGAAAGCACACGTTCGTTCTCTTCCCGCCAATGCTAGGAAGTGACGTGAAATGCTCCTTTCAGCCGGAGAAGTTTGAGACGGTACGGGCCGCACTGAAAAGGCACGTCACCGTCTTTGGGCTGATGCACTATGGGCTTGGCCGTTCCTTTCCTGTCACGGCGGATGTCGATGATATCGAGATTCACCCCCCAGACAGCGAGTTGCCAAGCTTGCTTGACATGGAGGGCATGATGGAAGGCGAAACCACTACCGTAACCGGGTCACTGAACGATGAGTGGGAATAAGACTCCGCCAGCCGTCGTGTGGGATACCAGCGTGTTTCTTGCTTGGTTCAAGCGGGAGCAAGCCAAACCCCTGCACCTTGTCGCAGCGTCGGCGCGCGAGATCATGACGAATAGGGTCATCCTCCTTGTTTCTGCTGTGACGCGAATCGAGATCATGAACCGCCCACAGTCTCCGGGCGCACGGGATAAGTTCAAGCAATTCCTCAAGCGGAGTAACGTCTCTCTCGTTATGCCCGATGAGCGGATTATCGACTTGGCCTTGGAAATAAGGCAGCATTCGGCTGATGAAAACGCCGCCTGCCAGACCAACCATCCGGTACTTGGAACATGCGATTCGATCATCGCCGCGACAGCAATCATCTACAAGGTTCCTCGCCTATTCGCGTTCGATTCTAAACTCAAGAAATACAGCACCCTGCCGGTTCTTCGCGGACTGAATGTCACTGATCCAGAAGAGCTATCGCCAGTGCTAAAGCCACACCCCGAAAACCCTAATCAACCGGGCTTGTTCGATGGCCAAGAAGAAGAAACTGGAGAACCAACCGTTCCCGGAGATGACGCCGGAGCAGGCGATCTTTCTGGCCCTGAACACGAAGCCGATTCACAAGACGGCGGCGAAGACCTCGAAGCCGACACCGAAGAAGGCGAAGAGACGGACGCAAACCCCAGAGGGGAAGTAGACGGGGGCGACGGTGAGGCCATCGCACCACCAGACTCGCATGGGATCGTTGAAGGTTCCCAAACGATGGCGGCCATCAACGCCATACTCGAGAAAGAGGATGCGGCCGACGAAAACGGCGCACCGGGAGTTAGAGACGGACTGCCAGTAGCCGTGCCAGCCACCGCAACGGTACCTGTCGATGCACATCCGAAGCCGGAGTTGCCGGAGACCGTCACCACAACCACTCACGCGGCGACGGTGGGAGTTGCGGAGAAGTCCGATCAACCCCCAGCCAGCCCGCCTGCAACGGGGTCGGCGGAGAAGTAGGAGTGGAGGGAGTCGAACCCTCGCTTCGGTCTTAACACTGGCGTCGCCGTGTCCAACGATGCCAGCGGAATGCAGGGCCGCGTTCTGTCCGTTAAACTACACCCCCGCTAAAAATCCTAGCCAATCGCCAGGAACGCATCAACCCACGCCTGCTTTGCCAAGTGCATACTTCCGTTCCATAACGGTGTAGGCCCCAGTGATCATGCCGCTGAATTGCGAGAGTCCTACGGTGCGCGGAGTTTCTGGCACATCGAAAAAACAAAAAACCAAATCGCCAACTCTCACTTCCTGGGATGTTCCCATATCGGACGAGAATTTGCCTTTCATTGTCGAGATGTCACGAACGATGACGCCTTGTTTGGTGAGCGACAACAACCGATACTGAGAGTGACGATCACCCACCAGCACCTTTCGTACACGGAGGTACGCGCGATTAGGCACTACATCCCAATGCTTCGGGATGTCGCCGAGCCAGGGGATGCCCGATGGTTTGAGGCAGACGGTAGGGTCGAGGCCGCGAGTGACCGCACGGTGGATGATTGACTGCTTCTGCTCATGGAGGAGTGCGATCACCTTCCGCTTCGCCCGGATCGCCTTCTCCATCCGCGCGTTCGCGTAATTCAGAAATCGAACGATCGCCGCCTGTTCTTCTGGCGGAGGCAGCGGGGATTTTGTGCCAAGAAACCGTGGAGCCGGAATTGTGTTTCGTAGCCCGGAATACAACGGGCTCAGCAGCTTTCGGTCGTCCATGGCCCGGTAGAAGAATTCAAAATACTGTGGATTGCCTCGTCCCAAGAATTCAAACACCGTGTACGCGCCCGTGATCATTCCGTCGTGTCGAGACAGTCCGACGGTTCGTGGCGTTTCCGGCACGTCGAACAGGCAGAACACAATGTCCCCATTGCGAACTTCCTGCGAAGTTCCCATGTCAGCAGAAAACTTGCCTTTCATTGTCGAGATGTCACGGACGATGACGCCTTGTTAGGTGAGGGAGAGCAGAGAATAGTCGCTGTGCCGTTCACCAACGAGCACCTTTCTCTTACGGACAAAGGCACGGTTGGGAATCAATCCCCAATGCGAGGGCATTTGTCCGAGCCACGGTAGCCCCGACTCCGTGTATTCCCGGTGCGGACGGAGATTGGCGATCATAGTGCGTTACTCTTGAGAAGTTCGTCGAGCAAACCTTCCGCTTCCTGCTCCGCCGCGAGAATGTCGATGCGGATTTCGTCCAACGTGCGCAGCGGCTGGGGCTTGTAGAAGTGACGGGTGAAGCTGATTTCATAACCGACCTTGGTCGCGTCTTCCTTGATCCATGCGTCAGGGGTGTAGGGCAGCACCTCGCGGCGAATGAAGGCTTCAATGCCGCCCTCCTCCAGCAGCGGCACTTGCTCGGTGTCGCGCAGATCCGGATCGGGTTCGTATTCGACCACGGCCGGCTTGCCGTTGACCTCTGCCTCATACAGCCCGCGAAGCTGATCTGCTTTGGTTTTGGAGGGCTTGTGAACTTTGGCAATGACGCGCGGGGCGGTCTCGACGCGCCAGCTCACGGCGCGGAGGATGAGCTTCAAATCGGCGGCGGAAAGTTTGATGTCGAGCTTCTTGAGAGCTTCGTCCACACGAGCGCGGAACACATTGTGGTCTTCAAAGAGGTCGCCGCCGATTTCTTGACGCAGGGCGTTTGCGGTTTCAACGAGCGACGCATCGCGTTGCCAGGTCTTGGGGTCGAGCAGCTTCTTCTTCTTCCTTTCCGGCAAGCCCTTCTTGGCAGTGCCACCCTCTTCGGATTCTTCCTCGTCGTCTTCACTCCCCCATTCGTCGAGACGTTTCTCCAACGCAGAGGCAATGTTGGTAAAGTCGGTCGCGAGCGTGTCGCCGAACTCCTCGAAGAGAACGGTGCGTAGTTCCTCATCGCCCGAAGCAAAACGGAGCGGAGCGATGGCCTTCAGCGAAAGCTGGCTGTGCAACCGGAGCGGACGCTCGACGGTGACCTTCCAGTAACCGAAGGCGGCGTTGGGGAAAATCTTCGACTGGGGCGTTTCCTGGAATTCGGTGTAGGTGTCGCAGATGCGGCGAATATCGTCCGGGGCGAGTTCGCAGTTCTTTTTGCCGAGATTCTTGCGCAGCGGCCGAAACCACTGCGTCGCGTCGATCAGTTGCACCTGGCCTTTGCGATGCTCGGGCTTGTTGTTGGAAAGCACCCAGATGTAGGTGGCGATGCCCGTGTTGTAAAACAAGTTGAGCGGCAACGCGACGATCGCTTCCAGCCAGTCGTTCTCGATAATCCAACGGCGGATGTTGCTCTCGCCCTGTCCGGCGTCGCCCGTGAACAGGCTGCTGCCGTTGTGAACCTCGGCGATCCGGCTGCCGAGCTTCGACTTCCGCTTCATCTTGGCCAGCTTGTTGACCAGGAACATCAACTGGCCGTCGCTGGTGCGGGTGACAAGGTTCAGGTCCGGTTCGTCACCGTAGGGGCTCTTGTGCTCCACGACAAAACGTGGATCGGACATATCCTTCTTGTTGCCGCCGCAGATCCGGTCGAGGTCTGTCTTCCAGCTCTTACCGTACGGCGGATTGCTGAGCATGAAGTCAAACTCCAGCGACGGGAACGCATCGGCTGACAACGTCGAGCCGAACTTGATGTTCTCCGCCTCGTCGCCTTCTCCCTTGAGGAGCAAATCCGCCTTGGAGATGGCATAAGTCTCGGCATTGATCTCCTGCCCGTGCAGGTGAATAGAGACGTTTTTACCGTGCTCCTTGGCAATCGTGTGCAGAGTCTCTTCCGCCACGGTCAGCATACCGCCCGTGCCGCATGCGCCGTCGTAGAGCAGATACGTTCCGGAAACGAGCTGGTCGGCGATGGGCAGGAAGATCAGCCGGGCCATCAGGTCCACGACTTCGCGGGGCGTGAAGTGCTCTCCTGCCTCCTCGTTGTTCTCCTCGTTGAACCGACGGATCAGTTCCTCGAAGACATACCCCATTGTGTGGTTCGACAGCGCGGGCAACTTCTCTTTGCCCTCGCCGTCGAGCACGGGATTCGGGCTGAGGTTGATCGTCGGCGAAATAAACTTCTCGATCAGATGGCCCAAGGCATCGGCGTCGTCGAGGGTGTCGAGTTGCTGGTGAAACTTGAACTTGCTGAGGATTTCCAGGACGTTCGGCGAAAACCCGTTCAGGTAGTCGGCGAAATTCGCCTTCAGTTGCTTCGGCTGGTCAAGCAAACGCCGCAGCGTGAACTGCGACGTGTTATAGAACGGCTGCTTCGCCGCCTGCGACAGAGCAGGCCCCTGATTCGCGATCTTCGCCTTATCGAGCTTGTCCTTCATCGCGAGCACGGCATCGTGCGTCGGTTCAAGAAGACAGTCGAGACGGCGGATGACGGTCATCGGCAGAATGACGTCGCGGTACTTTCCGCGAACGTAGACATCCCGGAGAACATCGTCGGCGATGCCCCAGATAAAGTTGACGATGGAATTGTGCTGGGAATTGTCCATGCGGTGTCAGTATGCCTTAGTTTGCCTCGTGATTGCGAATCGCATTCCGCCTGGATTCAGAAGAGGCCGGGGCCTGTGTCTTTGCTTCGTTTCTTGACCGGTCTGCGGACGGATACGGGACGAAGAATCGCGGCGACGGCCTGTTCGCCAGACGCCCCGAGTTCGTCTTGCGCAGTCCAAAGCGGAATCGCTGACACCCTGTACGTCCCGGACGCCTGCCCGAAATCGAGATGGCACTGATCATCGACGGGACTTCCTGTCGCGGCGGCGCGGTAGATCGGCCCGTCGTTCTCGACGGACTTGTCTTTGGGTAAGAAGTGGCCGTCGGCTTTGAACGTTTCACTCGCGATCGAGTATTCGATCCGCAGTCGGCGTGCCTCGCGCAACTCGTCTTCGGCACTGATGCCGAAGAGATTGATTTGGTTCGGATTGCCGACTGTCCCCTTCTGCGTCGGCTTGAGCTTCCAGATGAAGAACACGGCTGCGACGGACTCGGGCGACGTTTCCGCATAACGGCGGATCACCGCTTCGCGTGAGGCGTGATACGTGGCGGATAACGCGATGATGCCGGGTGCGTCGGTGATTGCTGCAGCGTCACGACCGAACCAAGGCTGGGGAAACAGCAATTCGGCAGCACCGATGTCACAGAGCATTTCAAGGTAGTCTTCGGGAGTTTCCCGATTGCGATACCGCGCGTCGGTGCGGCACCATTCCTTGCTCGCATAGTCGGGGAAAAACGTATGACTTATTTCATGTGCGACGCTGAACCGCTGGCGGGTTTCGGGGCGATCGGGATTCACGCGCATCGTGACGCCGCCTCGACCATCGGGAACGAGTTCCGCATCGGGACTGTGGACAGGTACGTCATCGCTCCGTCCAATTCCCCGAAGACTTGCCAGCACATCGACGCTGATAGGGAGTGATGGCTCGCCGAGCATTGTGACGTGGAGATCGAGCAACTCTTTCGCTTTGGCGCGAATGGCCGCTGGGGCATCGTTACATCCCGTCGAACGGATCAACTCGTCGATGAGAGCCTGTGTGGACCGCGCCGATTGCGTCATGTCGGTCGCTTCCGGGTGGTGTTCAGGAGGACGAAATAGAGTTGGTGCCACTCGTCGGCGGTTTGGGGCTGCGAGCCCCGGAATTTCATCCCCGCCAGTTCCTGGAGATCCTGCGCGGAAAGTTGGTCCCCCATCCGGTCCCGGAATTGCGCCAGTGACGGCGGGATCTCAACTGGTCCCTGCGGGGCTTTGACGGTCGCCAGCCCCAATAGCTCGGCCAAGGTGGTGGAAAGCACATGTGCTATACGCAACAGGACGTCTGCGGATGGCTTTTTTGCGCCGGCCGTGTCTCGTTCGAGTTCCCATAAATACGTCTTGGAAATGCCCGCCTTTCCGGCGACTTCGTCGAGTGATAACCCCTTGTCGTCCCGTATCTTGCGCAGTCTTGACGCAAGAGTATTTTCGGGCTGGTCGCCTTGTTTCGCTGTTTCGCTCATGCCCGCCAGTGTACCAAGTCTGTTAGTCGCAGCAAGATTTTTTGTTCGTTATTGTTGACGCATCGATGGCGAACGGATATGTTCGCCATAACGAACAGCATGTTTTCCCTTCCTGGATTCGTTGCATGACGCAGCCCTCATCACATTCAAGGCGCAAGCCGCGGAAAGCCGCCACCCCGCCGGTTACAAACGGCTTCCGAGAAGTCACCCGATCAATCAGCAAACCGGTGATGGCCCTTCTCTGGGGACGGGCGGCAGCCCGCTGTGAATTTGCCGGCTGTAGCCGTCCACTCTGGAAATCGCCGGTAACGCAGGAAGCCGTCAACATTGCTCAGATGGCGCACATCTACTCATTCAGCAGCGACGGGCCGCGAGGAAACGACGGTGTGTCTGCAGCGGATCTCAACAGCGTCGAGAACCTGTTGCTTGTGTGCCATCCGTGCCACCGAAAGATTGACCAGTATAAGGACGGCGGTCGGTACTCCGCATCCCTTCTGCACGAAATGAAGGCGTCGCACGAACGGCGGATTGAGCTGGTAACGGGAATCGATCCCGGACGGCAGAGCCATGTCGTGTTGTATGGCGCGAACGTGGGCGACCATCATCCGTCGCTCAATTTTCACGACTGCGCTACGGCTATGTTCCCCGATTTCTATCCGGCGACAGATCACCCGATCGAACTCAGCATGCTGAATGATCCTATGACGGACGATGCCGCTGCATATTGGGAATCGCAGAGTGTGCGACTTTCGACCCTGTTCCAGCAGCGGGTGCGGGACAGACTCTCGCCGAACGACATCAGGCATGTTTCGGTGTTCGCGATTGCGCCGCAACCGCTCCTCATCTTACTCGGCACTTTGATCGGCGAAATGACGAACGCGGCGGTATATCAGCGGCAGCGTGAACCGCCAACATGGGCCTGGCCGGCGGTGTGCGATACATCCCCATTCGAAGTTGTTGCTCCGAGTTCGACGGCGGGCCCGCCGGCATTGGTCCTTGCGATCAGCGCCACGGTGACCGATGACCGCATTCGGAACGTGCTGGGCCCGGACGCATCAATTTGGACTGTCAGAGTTCCGGTTCCGCACAACGACATGCTCAAGTCGCGTGACCAGATCGTTCAATTCAGGCAATTGTTGCGGCCACTTCTTGATCGCATCAAAGCAATTCATGGACAGACCACGACGCTCCATGTGTTTCCGGCGGCGCCCCTCAGCATCGCGGTGGAGTTCGGCCGCCTCCGCATGCCCAAAGCCGACATGCCGCTGCGCATTTATGACCAAGTGAACGCTCTCGGTGGCTTCATCCCTGCCCTTACTTTCTCCCTTCAGGAATAACATGAACACCACAGAAGCCCAGCAATCCCGGTTGCTCTCGATCATCGTCGATCATCTCGACGTCCCCAAGTCCTATTACGACAAAGCGGCCGCCCGCCATCGGTCGCTTGGAGAGTGGCTGCACCGCAAGGAATCGACGGTTGCCGCGTACGACCCCGATGTTCGCCCGCAGGGGTCGTTTCGTTATGGGACGGTGATCCGGCCGATCCATGAAGGAGATGCCTATGATCTCGACAACGTCTGCCTGCTGCGGAAATTGAGCAAATCGATTCTGACGCAGCAACAACTGAAGGAACTCTACGGCAACGAAATCAAAGCGTATGCGAAGGCGAACGGAATGCTTGCCCCCGTCACCGAGCACAACCGGTGCTGGCGCCTGAACTATGCAGATGAGATCGAGTTCCATCTCGATACGCTGCCCTGTGTGCCGGAAGAAGCTGCTGTTGTCCAGCGACTTGTGCTCGCTGGCGTTCCACCCGAACTTGCGCAACGCGCCGTCGCCATCACCGACAAACGCCATCCCCATTACCGCGAAATCACCTCGGCCTGGCCTAGCAGCAATCCTCGCGGATTTGCCGCCTGGTTTGAACAACGGGCAGCGCTTGGTCGTGTGCGCGCCCAGACCACCAACCAGATCAGGTCAGCAGTCGAAGACGTGCCGCCATACGAATGGAAGACCGCCTTGCAGCGAAGCATCCAGCTTCTCAAACGGCACCGCGACGTGATGTTCCGTGACCAGCCGGACCTGGCCCCAATCTCCATGATCATCACCAATCTCGCCGCTCAAGCCTACGAAGGGGAGACGGATTTGCTGTCCGCCCTCCGCAAGATCGTCGACAAGATGCCGGGGTTTGTGCGGCCGACCTCACCGCGTGTACCGAACCCGGCAGACCCGTTCGAGGATTACGCTGACAAATGGCGGACAAATCCGCGTCTTGAGAAGAGCTTCTGGGAATGGCATGCCTCTGCCAAAGCGATTCTCGATCGCTTGCCGCAGCTTCTTCAAAGGACATCCCTCCAGTCCGATGTTCGATCCCATTTTCTCGTCGATCTGACGGAGGATGAAGAACGACTCTTCCCCCCCTTAGGCAGTCGGCCTGCGACTGCGGTGGTGGCTTCATCACCGTTGATCTCGGTTCCGGCCGCTACGAAACCTTGGGGCACGGATGTGTGAGTCGGTCCATCAGCGACACGAGAAGTGGCAGCTCGGCGCAGTTCTCGCAAAATATCCCGACCTACAGGTTGTCCCGTCATGGGATGAGGATCTTGTTCTGTCAGGCACGGTCTCGTTCCGCGTCCTGGTACCGTCAGGGGAGATCATCGGGGATTCATATTCGGTTACTCTGAACATCCCCAGCGATTTTCCCGAGACAAATCCCTCTGCCTCCGAGCGCGACGGTCGCATCCCGCCTGACTATCACAAACTAGTGGGTGTTCTCAACTCTGAGTTGCACCAGCAATGTGTCTGAATAGCTCTTCGTGAGGAGTGCGCCAGCCGAGGCGCTCGCGGGGGCGATGATTGAGCCAGTCTTGGATTTGTTGGATGAAGTGGTGACG
>Ga0163152_10008349_pt1 | contig 11075 bp, 12 predicted proteins | sample OliLakLV19MP8IB2_FD_148635 | JGI IMG/M metagenome (GOLD analysis project Ga0163152, IMG submission 148635) | Freshwater microbial mat bacterial communities from Lake Vanda, McMurdo Dry Valleys, Antarctica - Oligotrophic Lake LV.19.MP8.IB-2 | ecosystem: Environmental > Aquatic > Freshwater >...
CGTCGCCATCAGTCTCTTCTGCTTCGGGGTCGCGTACGCGATCTTCGCCAGCCTCCGGGCCGACTCCTGACCCGGACGAAACATCAAAGGCCGCTCCCAGGAGGAGCGGCCTTTTTTGTGCCCAAAATCCCGGGATGGGTAGCCGGCAAGGACCTCCTCCGGGGAAGGGGGCGTGACCAGAGGGGGTGGCCTGCCACGGGGCTAGAAACAGGGGTAGGGCACAGGGGAAACGAGGCCTGCCGGGGCTGCGGCGCCCCGTCCGGAGGGAGGTCGGACCTACCCATCAACGAATGGCCTGCCACGGGTCCCATTTTTAATCTGCCGCGGGGTCTGCCGGGGGTCCTCCCCCATCAAACAAAAATGGCCCGCCACGGGTGGAGACCGGACGGGCCAAGTCTGGGGAGGAAACGCCCCTCGTCAGGGCCTCGCGCCGGATTGATCCAGCGGCGAGCTCGGTCAGCTGGATATGCTCCAGCCGTAAGATGAAGGGCGGCCTATCCGACCTTGTCGAAGGTCAGGGCATAGACGCCGCTGGCCCGGACGGTCGTCTGAGGGCGGGCACTAGGGCAGGCTGGCCCGCCACGGCCAGCCGGCCTAGCTCATCACCGGGACCGCCGTAGGCTCGCACGGCACCACGTTCGTATAGGTCCTCACGTCATCGAGAAACCACCCGGTCGCCGGCGGGTCGCTGAACGCCACGTGCTGGTAGCGCTCGGCCAGGTCGCTGACCGGCGCCGCCTCGGTGCGGCCCCACGCCTCCCACCGGACCAGGCCGAAGCCGCGTGCGAAGTAGCTGCGCTCCATGGCGCTCGAGCCCGCGATGGCCTCGCCGTCATAGTGCTCGGAAACGATCGTGTTCAGCCAGCGCACCCCGGCCGGGTGGAAATCGAAGCGGATGAGCTCGAGCCGGTAGCGCGTGAAGGCCCGGCTGAGTATCGGCCTGGCGCCGGCCCACCGCTCGCCCGATAGCGTCGCGATGAGCTCGCGCCATTTCCCGGTCGGCGCGTCGATGCCAAAGAATATCCAGCCGGTGCCGCCGCTGCCTTCGCCCACGAAATACTGCATGTAGGGCTTGCCGCCGTCGCGGGTTTGCGTGGCGCGCACGAAGCCGTCACGGCCGACCTTGAGGATTTGCCCGCCGTCGCCGTTGGCCAGGTTGAACGGGCCGAAGGGCGCGAAGCTGAACGTTTGCAGCGCGGCGCCGTCATCCATGAGCACCGAGTCGGATGCCTCCCAGCCGAGCGGCAACGGCCAATCGCGCCGGCGCTCCGTGAGCACGTCATGCACGGTCGCGAGGCTGCCGTCCGGCCGAGCCTGCACGATGAAGGCCAGCGGATCGACGATCGTGCGCGCGCCGACCTTGGGCAATGCCGGACCGAAAAAGAGCGCGCGAATCCAGGCGATGAGCGTTTGCATGATAGGGCTCCAAACAAAAAAAGAGCCCGCCCCGGCGGGAGCCAGAGCGGCCAAGTCTAGGGAGGAAACGCCCAAGACGGGCATCCTCGCGCCGGATTGATCCAGCGGCGAGCTCGGTCAGCCTTCTTAAGCCCGGAAACCGCCGGGCGCAAATCTCAGTCCTCGAGCTCCCTGCGTAATTCGTTGACCGTCATCTCTTCCGGCAGCTCGCGCACGACGTTGAGCAGCAGACCCTTCAGGCGCTCGAACGAGATGCCGCGCCGGTGCGGCACGCCGGCGGCGAAGGTGCCGTGGAGGTCGCTGGTACAGGCGCTGTCGATCGCGTCGCGCAGATCCTCCCGCATGTCAGCCTCCGGTGTCTTCCGGTTTGAAGCAGATGATGCCGCGCTCGGCGGTCCAGCAGACATGAGCATCGAAGATGTTCGGGTTCGGCTCGCGGACGATCTTCTCGTCCGGCACCGGCAGCCATCGGCCGGTCTGCCTGATCCATGCCTGCCACTGCCCGTTCCGGATGCGGCCCCGCGTCGGCTCGCAATCGCCCGACTCGATGCCGTTCACCTCGACCCGCGCGTTGCAGCACGAGAGCGGCGGGTGGACTCCCGGCTGCATCCAGTGCCGGTAGAAGTCGCGATGCAGCGGGTGGTGATCCTGCCCGACGGCCGCGCCGATCGACAGAACCGCCAGCGCCAGCAGCACCGCGGCGGCGATGAGGGCGGACCGGCCATCGGCGGCGTGCATGCCGCGCCCCCGGCAGATCAGGCAGGCCCAGGCACAGCAGACGCCGGCGAGCGCCGCAGCCACCCCCAGCACCAGGCAAAGGGCCCCGCTCACTGCCCACTCACCCAGCCCGCCAGCGCCGCATGCCGGGCCCGGCAGTCGAGATAGGCCCGCGCCACCCGCAGCCGCTCGGCCGCGACCTGGTTGTCGCTGGCGTCGGCCGGCGCCAGCACCGGATCAACGCACGTCAGGAGCAACGATGCGTCGGGGGTCCGCTTGACCGCCAGCGGGGAAAAGCTCCCGCAGGCCGTCAGAAGCAGCGCGCATGGCAGGAGACTGAGCACACTCGCGGGTAATCGGCGCGGCATAGATTCTCTCCGTGACGGTGATGACCTTGGTCTCGGTCTTGTTGAGGGTGTCGGCGAGCTTGGCGATAGCCTCGGCGCTGCGCTTGGCGTCATCCTCGCGCACGGCGATGACTGCTTCGGCATTGGCGAGCTTGAGGTTGGCCGTTCCGAGTTGTCCCCATAGCCCCCAAATCACCAGGCCGGCGACCGCGAGCGCGGCATAGGGCGCGAGGCGAAGCGCCAGCGGGCCGAGAAGCGCGCCCATTCACGCGGCCAGCGCCCGCATGGTCGCGTGCCCCACCATGCCGTCAGCCACGAGGCCACGGCTGCGCTGGAACGCCATGATATCGGCGGCCTCCTGGCCGGTGTCGACCAGCGGCAGGCCGAGCAGCGCCCGGTTGCGATCCCAGTACATGCGACGGTCGCTGAAGCCGGTCATTCCGCCGTTGATGCGGACGGTCATCGCTTTGAACCAGTTGCGGTCGGCCAGCAGCGACAGGCGCCGGCTGTTCCAGAACCAGACGGCGGCGCGCGTGCCGTGCTCCGGCATGGTGATGAGCAACGGATCGGCGATCAGGTCGAGCCCCAGCTCCTCGCCGCAATCCAGGTGGTTGTTGCGCCCGGTGATCTGCATCGGGCCGTGGCCCTTGAACTTCGCGCCATCGCCTGGGTGAATGTTGCCGAGGTCGCTGCGGCCTTCGTAGTCGAGGCCGTCCGCGATCTCCTCCATGTAGCGATACTCGCCGCTTTCATGCGCGAGTTGCGCCAGAAACGCCGTGATGCGCCGGGGCGTGTCGATGTGCCCTTCGATCATCGCCGGCACGATGAACGGCAGGTGCGGATCAAGACGAGCGCCCGCGGTCGGCATCATCTGCCGTAGTTGCAGTTCGGTGATCATGATGGCCCTCTTTGCGTAAGCGCGTTGGTGGCGTCTTTGCGCTTTAGGTTGTCGTCAACCGTGGCGAGGCCGGCATAGATTCCCATGGTCGCCAGGAAGCCGGCTTGGCACGCGCCCATCACCATGGTGGCGTGCGCGTCGCTGAACGGGAACCACGTCGCGGCAATAATGCCGGAGAGATTCACGCTCGCGCCTGTGAACGCCATGCGCCGGCGCCACATCCATGACGCATCGCCGGCGGGAAACACTGCGCGCCCTATTGCGGCCCACACGGTCGTCATCGCCCCGGCTTGTCGATTTTTTTGTCCATCTTCTGGTCGAGGTCGCGGAAGCCGTCGCGCACGATGGTCTTGATATCGCGGATATCTTCGGCGGTTCGCCCGAGAGTTTGGTCGAGCCGCGACCGATCATCGTTGATGCGCGTCATTAGGACCGTTTCAACCCTGATAGTCTCGGTCCTGTTGACCCGATCGACCCGATCGAGGTCTTTAGCCTGTTGCTCGACGCGGCCGTCGAGGCTCACCCACGCCGCGATTGTAGACGACAGAAACACGCCGGCGGTCAGCAGGTGACCAAGGTTGATGGTTGGGTCGAAGTTAAAAACTCGCCGGCCGTTGCCGGTCTGGTGCTCGCTCACGCTACGCCTCCCTCCGCCTACTGTTGGATTTCCTCGATGACCATGGTGCACCGCGACGCACCACCGAACAGCCGGCCCCCGGTGCCGCCGTTGAGGCGGACAGCACCGACAGAGGCGCCCACGCGCACGGAATAGGTTTGCGCCGATACGCTGGCCGGCGAATCCTCATACTCGAGAGTGAGCGCACCGATCAGTTGGCTTTGAAACCCAGCGGCGGCCTGAATGGCATTGGCACCGCCGTTGCGGAAAAGCGCCATAATCCCGTATTGGCTGACGTCCGCGCATTGTCCCCAAATCTTCACGCGGACGCGCACCCGGTTGCCGGTTTTCAATGGCGTGATGGCCGCCGATAATATCTCGGTGCCCTCGCCGACTTGCGGAATGGTGTCATCCCCAGGAATCACCGTCGAGAGATTGGTGTTGGTGAGATATTCAGCATAGGCGCGCTGCACGATGGTGCCGGCGGGGAAATTCGCCGTGCCCATCAAGTCGGTGCGCCACCGGCTCTTGGCGCCATCCCATGACAGGAGCGTCAACGTGTTGGGCGGCACCGTGAGGTTGGCGCCCGCGCTGCCGGCGTCGATGATCTCGGTGCCGTCGGGATCGAGCACCACGCCGGCGGTGCCGCCGTAGCCGAGCACCCAACACGTGAAGCCGTGACCGATGCCGCTAGTAGCGCCGGCCAAGAGCGTGAAGGTCCGCGCGCCGGCGGTGCAATCGAATAGCAGCACCTTGCCGATATCGGCGGAGTCGAGCGTCTTGCCGGCCGCGCCGATATCCTGCCAAAACTTGCGCGGGCTGGCGACGAATATCCCTGAGACGAGGTGTGCCCTGCCCTTTTCGATATCGGCGCTGCCGGTATAGAGCTTCTCTATCCAGGTAGTGCCGATGCCGAGCGTGTAGTCCCACCACGCACCGCCAGCACGCAGCAGCGCGTGACGTGCAGAGGCCAGCCATCCGATAACGACACCCTCGTGAACCTCGGCCGATGCCGGGACGTAGACCGTCAAAGGCAGATCGTCGGACGTCCACGAGACCGGCGCGTTGCCGTTCGTCGACTTCCAGACGCCGCGCGCCAGTGTGTTCGGCGATCCAGCCGAGAAAGCGGCGCCGCGATTGAGCTCCCACTTCGTGTTGTTGCTGTTGCGGACGCCGTAGGCTGGCTGGTCGCCCGTCGTGAAGGTCGAGCTGAACGGCAGATAGTCGCCCTTCGCGCCTTCGAGATTGTAGGCGCCGGTGCCCGTCGTGTTGCTGGTTTCGACGGTCTCGTCGGCAAAAGTGCGTGCCATATTCGGACCTCAGAGCGGTTCGGTGATGGTGAGGGAAGTGCGCCAAAGCTGCGCGGTGGTGTCCCACAGCGGCTGGGCTTCGAACTGCGCGCCTTCGGTGAAAAGACCCTGCAGCGTATAGAGGTAGAGATCGGTCGTTGCGGCGGGATCGAGGCTGAACACGAAATCCCGCGCGCGACCGCAGTAGCGTTGAAGCTCGAACAGCGATCGCTTCATGTCTGTGTCGTTGACGGCCGAGATCGGCAGCACGAGTCGCCGCGATGCGTCGCCGCGCGGATCAGTGTACGTCCGCGCAAATGGCGTCCGCGCCTGGGCATCCGGCGATGTGAGGCCGAGACCGGGGTTAACGTCGACGTTGAACCTGGGCTGAAACGCCTGATCGATCAGCAATCGCCCGATCTCGATATAGGTCGTCTCAGCGCCGGGGTCGGCAACCTCGATGCGCCAGTATTTGTAGGCGCTCGTGTTGCTGAATCGAATGATGCAGGTGAACGACGGCCAGTCCTCAATCGAGGGCTTTCCGCTCATCGGCCAAACACTCATCCACCCGCTGTTGAAAGCCGGCGCCGAGGCCAGCGTGGCAAGATCGTTGGACGCCAGGACGCGAACCACGGCCGAGCTGGTGAAGTTAGACGCGGTGATGGCAGCGGTGTCGCACGCCACCGGGCGATAGAGGGTCAGCTGTAAATACTGATCCACCTTCGATGTCAGGCGCCACTTCTTCTGCGGCTGCAGGTCCTGCAGGTAAGACGTCGGCAGGCTCGACACTTGCGTGCTGCCCACAATCGTAGCGCGATCGATCTCGCGCGACGACAGGAACAAGCACCGCTCGGCAGCGACAGCCGCCGGCGCGACGTAGGCCGGCGCGGCGCCGATGGGCTCGGAGCCGATGGGATAGACGCCGTACATTGCCTAAGCGTCCTCGGCGCCTTCAAATGGCGCCTCGGCACCGGGGAACGACCGGAACGCCTTGAGGTGCGCGTACAGAACCGCGCGGGTGAGCGACTCAGGCTCAGCGCCGTCGGCAATCTCGACGGTGAACGCCTCCAGCTTGAGCGGTTCTTTTCCGTCTAGCCGCGCGCTCTCGGTGAGGTAGCCGCCGACTACATACACAACGGTCCTCGCCATCAGGTCGATTTTCACCGAAATTATTCGCCAATACGTCGCCGCGGCGCCGGACACGGTATCGATTGATTTGATGAGGGCCATTCTTATCTCCTGGATAAAGCTAGACCGCGGCGCGCGTGCGCATGCCGCCGATGCCGATGATACGGGAGCCGCCGGAATTGTTGTTGATGCGGTAAACGCCACCCGAGAATTCAAGGCCTATTTTTCCGGCGCCGGGCGCGCCCGCGACGTAGATGGCGCCGGTCTGAGAGACGAGGGTTATGGCGCCGCCGCCGCAGATGAATAGAGCGGTCTGCCCGCCGGTGGTCTCGGTCAGCACCACCATGCCGGAGCCGGCCTCCAGGGTGAAGGTGGCTCCATCGGCGATCGTCTGCGCCAGCGCCGTCGTGTCGATCGGCCACACCGTCGCGTCGGCCGCGATCAAGTTCTTGACCTTCAAGCTGCCCTGCGCGGTCACGCCGTTATTCACCAGCTCGAAGACGCCGTCGGCGGTAGCCTTGAGTGCCCCGCGCGAGGTGAAGCCCAAGTTCAAACCCGCGCCGACGAAAAAGCCCGTCGCGAGAAGGCTGGAAATGCTCGCGCCGGCCACCTGACCCACGAGGGAGCCGGCGCCGGCGGAACTGTTGCCAAAAAACTGGATGGCGGGGCCGTTGCTATTCGTGAATCCCACGGTCCCGGCGTTGGTCGCTGCTTCAGCGCCGATCCGATAGTTTTGCGACCAAATATCCAGCACGGGCGCCGATGGCGCGCCAATCTTGTAAGTATCGGCCGCCTTCGGCACGAGATGGCCCGCTGCCTGGAGAACCCACCGGTTAGTGCCGCCCGTCACAAGTTCGAGCGAGCCGACGCCCACCGACGCGGTGCCAAAAAACTGGACGGCGGGGCCGTTGCTATTCGTGAAGCCCACGGTCCCGGCCAAACCGGTGGCCATCGTACCAACGACAAAATTGGCCGCCGACATATTGGCCGTCACCGCTGCGTCGCCGTTGTTGTCCAGGACGACCGCATCGCCGGCTCGGATAACGTTCGAAACGATCTTGTTGCCAGCGCCGAACGAGATCAGCGATCCCGTCGCAGAACTGGCGTTAGTGTCGTAGGTCCGCGTGATTGTGCCGGCGCTATAGGTGACAAGCACTTCCTCCCATTCAGCCGGGAGGGTTTCGTGCTGGATGCGGCAGGTCAGGGTGTCGCCGTTGCTGACACCGGCTGCCTGCATGGTTCGATAGTAGGCCTGCGTCGCCGCGCCCAGCGTCAGCGCACCTGCGCCGGTGCCGGTCGCCAGCTGCTGCACGCCATCGTACTTCTTGTGCGCCATGTCCTAGCCCCACCAGTCGAAGGTTGTTTCCGCGAGGCCGGGTGTGTCCATGCGAACACAGAGCAGCGAAGCCGCCGCCCCGACCTCGAGCCGATTGAAATTGTTGAGCGTGGCGACGGTCCCGATCATGTCGACGAAGGGATCGACCTGCATTTCCCACTGCCAGCGCGAACGCTCGATGCTGAGAATGCCCTGCTGCCGGTTCGCCTCGACGCCGGCGTCGTCCTCATTCCAGAAGCCGGAGTTGGCGACGTAGACCACCTTTGCCGTCGGATAGAGCGTGACGACGTGCGGCGAGAGCGCCGGGACGTAGCGCGCAGCCTGGCCGTAGATCGCGGCCGACGTCTCGTCGACGCTGGTAGCCAATGCATTGCGAGCTTCTGGCGCGGCGTTGCTGCGCCAACTCATATTGGTGCCGGCCCTGGGCGGCCCGCCCGCTACCTTGCGGGGCTTCGTCATGCCCTCGGCCTTGTACTCGATGGCGAGCGTGGAGCCGATGCGTGGCGTCTCGACGCGGCCGATGGTGAGGCGACCATCGGGCCTGATGCGCCACCAGCCGAGGATGCCGCCCATCACGATGTCGAGTGCTTCGGCCTTGCTGATGACGTCCGAGAAGTACCAGCCCACCGGCGCCGCGTTCCGGGTTTCTAGGCGGTTGAAGGCCGTGATGTCGATCTGCGCTGCGTCGTCGAGACGGTTCGGGCCCCGCGTCGTGGCAATGCGGCGTGCGATCGCGGCGCGTGTCGTCGGACCGGGATGGCCATAGGCCACCTCGTTGTCACCGATCACGTCGAGGCGGATGCCGTACTGCAGGCCGACGTTCGGGCGCACCAGCGAGTGAGCCAGGCAGGTGCCGTGGTAGCCCGACGGGATCGACGCCGACTCCAGTGCCTCGAAGGTCGGATAGTCGGCATGGACCGGCAGCACGACGCCACCGTGCCGCAGTTCTGTGAGAGCGGCCGAAGCCGTCAGGCTCCACTGGAATATCTGCGCCGCCGCGTTGATCAGGACCGGCTCGGCGTTGCAGTAGCCCAATGCCCACGGCTTCCAGCGGCCAGCCAGCGAGGGATCGCCGTCGAGCCCGCCGGTGCCGCCGTAGTAGTCGGCATGGAGCAGGCCCTGCAGTTGCCAGCCGAGATCGCGCAGCGAGATTCGCTTTGCGTCGAGATCGGGCAGGATACCCGCCGCCGTGTAACGGGCGACGACGTCCCAGGTCGAGAACGGTGTCCCCCGCGTGCCTCGTTTCAGCGTGAGCGGTGCACCGTCCCATACATAGCGCAGCAGGTAGTCGAGATCGCCGCCGGGATCAATAAGTTCGATCTCGCCGACCGTCGGTCGTGACCGCGACGCCGGATCGATGCCGTCGAAGATCGAGCTGCCCATGTTCGGCGCCGCCGGCAGCGCGCCGGGAACGTAGGTCGCCGCCGGTGTGTCGTTGTTGTCGCTCGAGCGCGGCGTCGTCGCCGCCGGGTAGAGTGTCAGCCGGGTGCCCTTCCAGCCCCATTCACCGCTGTCGGGATAGACCGGATCGCCGAGCGGCCCGAACACGCCCAGCGATGGCCCGCTCGCCGGGTCGGTGGGCTCCGCTATCAGAAGGAGGTCTTTGCCGCGATGCGCGCCGAGATTGAGGGGATCGACGCCAGCCGCCAGCGGCCACGGCTGGACGGGCCCGCCGAATTGCCCCAGCGGCGGAAACCAGTCGACATACTCGGTTTGCGCCATGTCACGCGGCCTGCTGTGTCAGGTAGCGAGAGAGCAGATTGGTCAGCCGCGCGACCTCGGCCGACTTCGCCTGATCGTTCGCGGTGAGCGTCTGGACGAGCTGCGTCAGGGTCTGGACCTGCTGCACCAGCGACGAGATCGCGGGGTTGTTGACGTCGAGCGGTGCATTGACCCCGCCGGGGATCTGCATCGCAGCCTGAATCGTCTGGAAGTTGGCGAGGATTTCATCGCGCAACGCGTTGTATTCTGGCGAGCCGGCAAAGTGCTTGTTGGCGTAGTCCGCCAGGTTGACGCCTTCGCCCGCAAGCCTGTTGATCGCGGCACTGTCGCCGGCCGAGGCTTGCCCGTAGGTCGCGCGGTAGGTGGCATTTAGTCCGGCGAGCTGCCCCGACGGATCGAGATTGGCGAGCGCGCCGCCGGGCGACAGTCGCTTGATGGCGGCCTCGAGCGCGGCGACCGACTGGCCGTAGAGTTGATCCTTGAGCTGCGCTTCCTTCCGCAGCCAGTAGTCGGAAATCCGCGCCATGTCGACATAAACGTCTTTCACGTTGTCGCGGATATATTCGGCGCTCGCCAGCGAGTCCTTGCGCTGGTCATCGAGGGCGCGCATCTGCACCGCCAGCGGGTCAAGCATCCCGTCGATGAAGTCTTGCGCGAAACGGGTGGTGACCTTCTTTTGCTCGGCGGTGATCGGCGCCAGGGCGAGGCCGTATTCATTGGCGCCCGCGGTGAGCTCGCCGAAACGCGCATTGATTTCATCGAGCGCCGACTTGGCCGATGGCACCACCTTGCCGAGCGCGTCATAGGTCTTGATGAGCGCCAAAAGGCTTTGAATAGCGGCGACCGATTCGGGCTCCTTGTTGCCGAGCGCCGTGCCCAGCCTCGGCGATGCCCCGGTGAGAGCGCCCTCTGTGGTCGCCGTCATATAAAACATCTTCGCAATCATGCGGTCGACCGCCTGTGCCGGGTCGCCGCTTTCATCGCGGGTGAGTTGGTTGGAGCCGAGCCAAGGGTGAATCGCGTAGGTGCTGGTCGTGCCCTCGCGCTGGTTGTTCCAGATGGCGCCGCCGGTCGCGAGGGCAGGATTGACCGTGCCGCCGGTGCCCGCATAGAGCGCGTTGATGGTGGCCGCGACGCTACCGAATTGGCCGGCGGAAGAGTTGCCGCCGTTCTGAGTCGTGAAGTCGGCCGTATAGCCGCCGGCGCCGGGATCGAAGCGCGCGTTCGATCCTGACAGCGGTGGCAGCGGTGCCGCCTCACCGCCGCCTAGGAGGCTCGAGAGCAGGCTGCCGAGAAGGCCGATGCCCATCCCGATGGGGCCGCCGGCCGCGCCCAGCATCGGGAGCAGACCTGCTGCCGATGCAAGACCGACGCCGCCGCCCAGTATCCCGAGGCCACCGCCGATCTTGCCGCCCAGGCTCTTTGACGTGGCCAGCCCATAGGCGCCCATGCCGATGCTGGCGGCGCCGGCGAGGCCCCCGCCCCACGTCAAGCCGCCCAGCCCGGCCGGGCTGCCCTGCGAGATCAGTTGACCGATGCTGTCGTAACCGCCGGGCGCGCCGCCGTAGGAGGCCGGGATGATCGGATTACTGAGAAAGCCGAAGCC
>Ga0163152_10008351_pt1 | contig 11073 bp, 10 predicted proteins | sample OliLakLV19MP8IB2_FD_148635 | JGI IMG/M metagenome (GOLD analysis project Ga0163152, IMG submission 148635) | Freshwater microbial mat bacterial communities from Lake Vanda, McMurdo Dry Valleys, Antarctica - Oligotrophic Lake LV.19.MP8.IB-2 | ecosystem: Environmental > Aquatic > Freshwater >...
GTATATGGGCTACCGGTATGGATGGGGGACTGCCACAGTCGGTCTGACGCTCGCTGGCGTCGGCGTGGCCGTGATGATCGTCCAGGGGGGCTAATCCGTCCGGTCACGGCCCGATTAGACTTGCGCACGACATTGCTGGTGGGGTTGTTCAGTGGAACGATCGGGTTTTCAGTCTACGGCCTTGCGCCCGAGGGATGGATCTTTTGGCTTGGCATTCCGGTCATGGCCTTTTGGGGCCTCGCGGGTCCGGCGGCGCAGGCACTGATGAGTCGCCGCGTGAGCAGTTCCGAGCAGGGCCAACTCCAGGGAGCCATGGCGAGCATCAACGGCTTTACCGGCCTGATCGGACCGGCGCTCTTCACGCAAAGCTTTGCGCATTTCATCGGACCGAGCGCTGCGTGGCACCTGCCCGGTGCGCCCTTCTTGTTGGCTTCGCTCATGATGCTCAGCGCCGCAGCCATTGCCTGGCGGGCGACGCATCCCGGACGATCGGCCATCCCGAACATTGAATCAGTTGGCACAAGCGGAGTTCGGAGCGGGGGAAAGTAGCCTGTCCCTGATTCCTTGCTGCAGTAATACAGCTAATACATCAGGCACCATCAACCATAAAATCACGTTGGAAAGGCGTGGTGATTTTTTAGAAAAGAAAGGGTATTCTGCTGTGCAAGGTCTGACCTGCCTTACCTCGCATGGATATATGCTTGTGGCCGATCACGTTACTTCCAAGAAGCGTAGCGCCATTATGGCGCAAGTCAGAACCGAAAATACGGGTCCGGAATTGGCTGCACGAAAGATGCTCCACCGGCTTGGCTACCGATATCGCCTGCATAGGAGAGACTTGCCCGGGTCTCCCGATATTGTTTTCCCGCGACCCAGGCTAGCAATCTTCGTCAACGGTTGTTTTTGGCATGGGCACGCTTGCCGATATGGACGACTGCCGAAAAGTAAGTTGCGTTATTGGCGTCCTAAAATCGAAGCTAACCGGACACGGGATATATCGAAGCATAGGCAGTTGCGAAAGCTAGGTTGGGATTTTGTCGTTGTTTGGCAGTGTGAGTTAAGGAATCCCGATAGTGCACTCAAGAAAATGGTCAAATTTCTTCGCAGGCGGTGCCTGTAAGATCTTGCGTATATTGTTCGCTTCATCCAGAGTAAGAGCATGCGATGGTAGCGTGTACGGAGTCGAGTTAAGGAAGCTATGATTCGAAGGCCGATAGGAATAGATCTGTTCTCTGGTGCCGGTGGCCTTAGTTTAGGCTTTGAGCAAGCTGGCTTCGATGTCATTGCTGCAGTAGAGGTTGACCCCATACATGCAGCGATTCATAAGTTCAATTTTCCAGAGTGCACTGTCATTCCTAGATCTGTGATCGGGTTGTCGGGGCGCGATATTAGAAGACTAGCGAATATTGGCGATAGATCGGTAGAAGTAGTGTTCGGTGGTGCCCCATGCCAAGGCTTCTCGCTTATAGGACAGCGAGTGCTCGACGATCCACGTAATGCTCTTGTCAGCGAGTTTGTGCGAATCGTCGCTGAGCTGAACGCATCGTACTTCGTTTTCGAAAATGTCAAAGGCTTAACGGTTGGCAAGCACAAGCGATTCTTGGAAGAGCTAATCAGAGCTTTTCGAGCTATAGGTTATCGAGTGCAATTGCCTTGGAGAGTTTTGAACGCTTGTAGCCATGGCGTTCCTCAAGATCGTCAACGCCTGTTCCTTCTCGGTGCAAAAGAGGGGCTGCTGTTGCCGGATTATCCAGATGTTACGACAAGTCCAGCTGGTTCAAAGACATGTTTATTTGATCTGCCGCATGGGCCTTCGTGTAGTGATGCCTTGGGGGATTTGCCAGATGCAGAGAGGTTCCCGCAACTCTTCGAAAGCGATTCAGTTATTACCGATGAGTGGGGAGAGCCGAGTGATTATGCACGGGAGTTGCGATGTATTCAGTCGATCACATGGCATTACGGTTATAAGAGGCGTTGGCAACCGAACTTACTAACGTCGAGTATGCGTAGCTCCCACACTGAAATATCTAGACGGCGGTTTATAGAAACGGATCCAGGGTGCATAGAGCCCGTCTCGCGTTTCTTTAAATTGGCCGGCAACGGAATCTCCAATACCCTTCGTGCCGGTACCGACTCTGCCCGCGGGGCATTTACTAGTCCTCGGCCTATTCATTACAAGTATGCCAGATGTATAACTGTGCGAGAGATGGCTCGTCTCCACGGTTTCCCCGACTGGTTTAGGTTTCACGAAACAAAGTGGCATGGGGCCAGACAGATTGGGAATGCAGTCGCTCCTCCCGTTGGGAGGGCTATAGCAGTTGAGATTCGTAAGATTCTGGGAGTCAAGCCTGCCAAGCCCACTCGAATTCTTGATCTTGGTGATCCCGCAATGTTGCGAATGGGCATGTCTCAGGCCGCTGAATATTGGGGCATTCCTGTAACTATAGGCCGTCGCGACCGTAAGAGTGGGATTAAAAAACGCGGACAGGAAGAAATAGAAGCTATGCGCCTTGCGGCGGTTGGAGGTTGAAGACGTGGTTAAAGAGTTGGAAGATAATGGCCAAAACCGATACAAGGCACTCATCGAAAAGATATTCTTCAATAGTTACAAGAAAGGCATCGAGAAAATCGAGTTTGAACGTGAAGATTTATCCAGAGCAGCCAAGGCACTTGGGGTTGAGCTTCCGAAGAACTTGGGCGATGTGGTTTATTCGATTCGATACCGCACTCCCATGCCGACCAAGGTCCTATCCACACAACCGAAGGGTATGGAATGGGTTATCGAAGGTATCGGACGCGCACGCTATGTATTCAAGCTCGTTAAAATCAATCGAGTTGTTCCAAACCAAGGTCTGGTAATAATCAAGATCCCAGACGCAACCCCTGAGATAATTTCGGCTTACGCTCTTTCAGACGAGCAGGCCTTGCTAGCAAAGGTTCGCTATAACCGGCTGGTTGACGTTTTTCTCGGGATTGCGACGTACTCGCTTCAAAATCATTTGCGGACAACAGTTCAGGGGATTGGGCAGATCGAGATCGATGAGATTTATGTCGGCCTCGATAGCCGAGGAAGGCAATATGTGTTGCCTGTGCAGGCAAAGGGCGGTAACGACCAGCTTTCAGTTGTGCAAGCGAAGCAAGATATTGCTTGTTGCGCTGAGAAGTTCCCTGGCCTAATTTGCCGTCCTATTTCCGCGCAGTTCATGGCGGAAGATCTCATTGCGATGTTTGAACTTACGCAAGAAGATGGTGAGGTCAGAGTTGTGGATGAGAAGCATTATAGGCTCGTACCTTCCGATCAAATTAGTCCTGCCGATTTGAAAGCGTATGGCAGGAGAACATAGTTAATGAAAAAGAGACCGAAGTAACGGCGTCAGGCATGACGATTGAGGTGGGAAACGAGGGCATTCTCCTTTTCTGATCGACTCGTCCCTATGCGCGTAAGACTGTGTCCAGGCTATCGCGACTTGTGTGGTCTCGCTACTTACTACGGTTGCCCAAGAACGTGACGACGTGACCTTGTAGAGCGGCCAGGAAGCGCTGAAAATTTAGGTCTTCTCAATATTCAAGCGCCGCCTCCATTGTGCGAACGCTAATCCCATACAGATCCAAAGCCACTTGGGTTGCGCGGGGCCTGCCACGATGACGAAAGGCGTCCTTCAGTTCATGGGACTGCATCTTGGATAAGGTCTTCGGGGCAGGGACTGGAATCCGACGAAGGTACTGTGCTTGGAAGCGTAAATAACCGCCTCGCATACGAACTCCATAGGATTCGACGAAAAACTGTCCAACCTTCGACATCAGCAAGCCCCCAAGTACTTCAAGGTCCCACTCGTCCGACTGAATGAAGTATAGATTGTGGTGCGGATAGGTTTCGCCCCGATCCAAGACCGGTTCGAGCCGGTTCTTAATATCTGGGATATAGAGTTTGTATGTGTCGGTGAGGGCGTGATTAACGCGGTCGATCGTCTTATACCATTTGCCGACACTCTTCTCCGCTGTGTGGCGCTTTTTCAGAGTTGCCGCATGGTGCTCGTAGTAGGCTTGCAACTTCGGATAGGTTTTCAGGTTGACCAGTCCTTCGGGGTTCCATGGATTCACTAGATAGTGTCCGGACCATCGAACCGTTCCGTCCGCTAGGTCTTTCGCAAGGGCGAGTTTGAGGAGGCGGGAAGGTTCCACAAGATCTGCATCGGTCGTGATATAGATACGATCGTTTCCAGTGGCGACGCCGATCCCCACCTTGGCATTCATCTCGAGGGGAGGGAACTGATCTTCCAGTCGTCGTAAGAGCGCCAGCTGTTCTGGCGAATGGCAGGGCCATGGGTCAGCTCCCTTGAACCATGTTTTTACCACTGCTCGATGGATACCTTGAGGCAGTCTGTCTAGGCCGTTCGTCTGAAGCGTCTTTGCCAATTGTCTTGGCTGAATGTTCTCAGCGTCTTGATCGGCACTCGCCACAATGGTCGACTGCTGTTGCTTGTGCCGAATCACCGTGATCGCCGGATAGGCGTCTACTTCATCATCGAAGGCGTTGGCGTGGTGCATACTCAGGAGCAGTTCAACACTGTACGCTGAGGTAATAAGTTGCCGCAGTTCTGCCCCATATTGGTTACGCATCCATCGATCAGCGCAGATAAAGGCGCATACACCGTCGGTCTTTAGCTGTCGAAGCGCGGCTTCGAAAAAGGCCACATAGAGATCGGCTCGACCGCGCATCGTCGGATACGCATTGCGGTAGACCGAGGCCGTTTCTTCTGGGATATCCTCAAGGCGTACGTAGGGAGGGTTTCCGATAATGAAATTGGCCTGTCTCGTGTCGGCATCGAGAAGATAGTCTTGGTTTAACACCCAGGTGTCGGCCAACCGTTTGGCTAGCGGGCGCTTGACTCCACGAGTCATTAGGACACTTTGGGCAACAGCGCGCACACGAACAGCGCTCTCCTCATTCAGCTCGTATGCAATTAAGGAATCTTGGCATTCTGACAACGATCGACCGAGACTTTGGCACGACTCCACCAGGCGCTCGATCATGGGACCGAGAAATGCGCCATCACCAGCTGCCGGTTCTACGGCTAGGGTATCCACCAGGTTTCTATCCGAGCAATAACCGCTGAGATCGAGGAGTAGTTCAACGACCCAAGGTTTTGTGTACACGATGCCTTTTGGCTCGATTACATTGGAGGGGAAGGGACGACGGAGAGGTGCAATCAGCTGGAGCTGAATGCCTCGCGTTGCGGTTGATGGGTTTATCTGGTTGTCTGCCACGAGGGCCTCGAACTCTCTGATGAGGTCTAGGGGAAACGAGCGGTTGATACTAACTTGTCTGCGGTCCTCGTTCAAGATTCATTCGCCAGCGGCAGCGAACAGCAAAGTGGATAGGCTACTTAATCGGAAGGTCCTGTCTTGCGAGTCGGCTACCCCTGTGATGATCGATGTGTTTCTGCCCCCCTCGGCCCGCTTTCGGCCGGTTCTCCACTCAGACTGAGGCAGTAGTGGTTCTGGCTAATCCTTCCCGAATGTGCTCGTTGACAGGCTGATGTGCCGGCGGTAGCCTGCGGCTCTTCTTTCACATCCTCGGAGACTGCTATGGCCACTGTTTCAGAGATCGCGCCGGACTTGTTCCGGATTTCGACCTTCGTGCCGGATTTCAATTTGCAATTCAATCAATTCCTGATGCGCGATGCCGAACCCTTGCTGTTCCACACTGGCCCGCGCGGCATGTTTGCTTCGGTGCGGGACGCCGTGGCGACGGTGCTCGATCCTAAGACGATACGATGGATCGGGTTCAGCCATGTGGAATCCGACGAGTGCGGGTCGTTGCCGGAGTGGCAGGCCCTGGCCACGCAGTCTATGGCTGTCTGCAGTCTGGTGGGCAAGCTGGTGACTGTCGATGATTGCATGGCGGCGCGGCCAGCTTTGGGGATGAAAGACGGGGAGGTGCTGAGCACGGGCAAGTATCGCTTCCGCTTTCTCCATACGCCGCATGTCCCGCATTGCTGGGAGGCGGGCCTGTTGTTCGAGGAGACACAGCGGACGCTCTTATGTTCGGATCTCTTTCACCAGGCCGGCGATGTCGAGCCGGCCACGCAGGCGGATGTGTTAGGCCGGTGCCGGCAAGTGCTTGTCGAGTATCAGCAGGGCCCATTGGCCAACTATATGGCCTATTCCACGCTCACGGATCCGACACTTCAGCGCCTGGCGGCCCTGCAGCCGAAAACCTTGGCGACGATGCATGGGTCGGCTTTCGTCGGCGACGGCTCCCGTGCGCTCCGCGACCTGGCTGTCGTGCTCAAAGAAGTGCTGGGCCCGAGATCGTAGGATCTGTTCGCTCGGCTCGCGTGAGCGCGGCATTCCTCGGCTAGCGTTCTTCCTCCAAGCGCGTTCGAGTCCATGATGGGTTTCGACGGCAGTCTAGGACGGCGTGCACGCGCACGTTTTCTCCGTCCAGGCTGTAGTAGATGGCAAAGGGGAAGCGTTTGGACAGGCAACGGTGATAGGTGAAGACCAGACGATGAATCCCTGCATAGATCAGCAAGGAGTCAATGTCGGCAAAGAGGCAGTCGAGGAAATATCCGCCAAGACCCGGTTCTCTTGCTTCGTAGAATTGAAAGCCGTGAATGAGGTCGTCCTGGGCTTCATCCAGGATCTGGATTCTCAAGACAGCCGTTTTCGAATGTCCGCTTTGGCTGTTTCCCAATCGGAGAACTTGGATTGTCCCTGAGCCGTACGCTGGCGACGTTCTTCAAGGGCATCCTTGTGCCAGGTAGGCGACTCAATGGCGTCCGGAGTCTTGCTGAGGTCCTCCCAGAGGGACTCCATCACCGCAAGTTTTTCCAGGAGCGTCATGTCTTTGAGGGGAAGGTGAATAGACATGGGCAAAGTATACCCCAAGACAGAAAGGATTCAAATCCCTTGGGGAGTTCCTGAGGTCATTGCGTGGTGGCTCATGGGAGTAAGAAAATGGGATAGCGACTTGGTCGGAAGGCCTCGCCCTGTCAGTCGGCTACCCTTGTGATTATGGATGCATTTCCACGGTGGAGGGCCCCATCGAGTTCCCCGACGAGCGCGCCACCGGTCGGAATGAGAAATGCGGCGGCGTGGCCTTCGATCGCCGATATGCCCATGCTGCCAGCGTCAGACAAGGAGCGGGCAGCTACCGCCCGAGCAATCCCTTGAGGAGGTCCTTGCCTTGCTGCTCGAGGTCGTGCGGGGTTGTCGTGCCTTCCAGTAGCCCTTTGATCGCTTCTTTCGCTCTCTCCCGCACCTGTTCCTGGACTTTGCCGGTCAGCTCTTTCGTATCCAACACGTAGGAAGGGTTTTGCGCAGTGCCGGTGATATGAAGCGGCAGTCTCAGCCGACCCTCTTTCAGCGCTAGCTTTGCAAAGGGAGAAGAGTCCGCCAGTTTCTGACTTAGAGCCGCGGAGACAGTCAAGTCCACTGCCAGATTGAGTGCCTGGTCGAATCCCACCGTGCCCCTGCCGGTGGCCTGAAAGTCGCGGCTGTCCATCAGGAGCTTCTGCACATTGACGAGGCCCTGCTTGAGCATCACGTCGGTTTCGATCGTCGAGAAGACGGTCGTTTTCATGCGTTCGGGTGCCACACCTGCAACCTTCAACAGCGTGACCGCTTCTTCCATTAGGTTGATCCCTTCAATCTTCCCGTTCTTGATTTGCAGGTGCCCCGGTCCTTCTAAGGAGTTGGTTAAGTCCGACATGGAGAAGCCGCGGCCGGTGACCGCCAGGTCCATCAGGGCTGTGCCGCTCATCGACACCCTGTTGTCAGGACTGAGGGCCTCCAGCGCGGGGCCGAGTTGCAGGCCCTCGATCCTGACCTTGCCGTGAAAAGGCGGGGTCGACGATCCCATAGACAGACCTCCCTCCGCCTTGAACTGGCCCTCGAACAGTTGAAACGAGAGGTTGGAAAGACGAACGTCCTGCCCCTTGAGACCTGCATTCACGAGAAGATGTTTCAACTCTACGGATTTCGCGAGTCCGGTTTCCACCGGCAAGTCTCCGATAAGCACCGAGGGGGACGACATCGTCACATGGGCTTGGCCGCCCAGCACGCTGCCTGTGACCGTCACAAGGGACGTGCCCAGTACTACTCCCAGGCGCAGGTCGGACACGTCGGCGATCTCCAAGGGCGGCGCAGTGGGGTTGAATGGCACTCGTGTTTTGGCGATGACGGTCAGATCCTTAATCTCCACCGGCTTGGCTAGCGGCAGCGTGACCGGCAGGTCGGCGGTATGCACCGAGGGGGACGACACCGTCACATGGGCTTGGCCGTTGAGGACCGTCCCTTTGACGTTCACGGTGGAGGTACCCATGATGAGCGCCAGGCTCAGGTTCGAAATATCGGCTAGCTCCAGCGGTGAAACGCCTTGCTTGAACGGGTACGGCGCCTTGGCGGTCACGAGCAGATCCTTGATCTGCACAGGCTTCTGCAGCGGCATGGCGATAGAAAGATCGGCCATGTCGATAGCGGGAGAAGACACTGTCGCATCGAGCATTCCACCAACGAGGGCGCCCTTCAATGACACCGCGATCTTGCCGAATCCCAACGCAAAGTCGTACTGCCGGACCTCGAGCCTCTCGACAAGCGGACCAAACATGCCGTCCAGCGTGACCGGAAGATCGTAGGGCAGCACCGTGGCCTTGAGGTGGATCGACGGCGTCTGACCGAGATGGACGGACGTCAACAACAGTTCGAGGTCCTGTACCCGATACTCCGTGTCCGACGCAGTCGAGAGATCGCGATAGGTCAGCTTTCCACCCTCGATCGAGACGCGATCGACGGCGAACAAGGCCAGGATCTGTAACGGGTCTCCGCCGGAAGGCGGCAGAGCGCCGGGCTCTGTCGTGGACGAGGATGCCGGTGTTGTCGCCCCGATGGTCGACACATTCATCACGCCGGCCTTGTTTGTGATGACCGTAATGTCCGGATCGCGGAGAGAGATCTCTTCAACTTCAACCTTCATACTCAGAAGCGGCAGGAGCTTGACTCCGACGTCCAACGACGCCAGTGAGGCGAAAGGCCCAGTACTGAAGGACGGATCGTCGAGTACTGTGAACCCGCCGATGCGGACGCCGAGACGAGGCCAGATCGTGAGTCGGATATCCTGTAACTGAATCTTGCGATTCAGGGCCTTTTCGATCAGCGGTTTGTACTGGTCCTGATACTTGTTCAGATCGATGAGGAACGGCAGCGAGAAGATCACGCCGACGAGGAGGACGAATCCGATGGTCAGGCCGACGACGATTTTCACGGCTGCACCTCCATAGTTATTTCAGTATAGGAAGCACCGCTTAGATGGTCAATGCAGGAAAGTTGCTGTCATCTGGGACGGAACCGGTACCGCTGTTGCGCTGTGGTGGGCGGAGAAGGAGAGGACGAAGGAGGCTCAGGTGGACGCCGGTGTTGTAACGTTGCGCGAAAAGAAAACAAGAAAAGAGGGAAAGTAAAGGGGCCGGGAGCCTTTTTTGGGAAGGCCTGTCCTCTCCAAGGTTTCTTCGCCGAATGTTGGCTATGATGTAAGCGGGATTCTGCGGGAACGCTGTATGCAGACCGATAGCCGGCAGAGGATCTTCGGCGGCGGCGTGACCGATCAATTGCTGCGCGACGCCAAGGGCTTTGTGATTTGGGTGGTGGGGTGAACTATGGCTGTGATAAGCATGGTCAACGCCGATCCGGCCTTGGGACAGGATCTGGTCCTGGTGTCGGGGAGCGCCCTTGCAAATGAACAATTCTATTTGTATGATTTGTCTATGACACGTTATCTCGCTATGGTCTCGCTGTTGGTTGCAGTGCTTGCGGGTCCACCCCAGGCCGTCGCGGCGGCGGCTCGCCTTGCGGACGAATCTCCCATCTTGATGCCTGCGGTCCAATCGTGGTTCCCAGGCAGGTCGATGAACGATGTAATCAGTCCCTCTTCCGCCGCAGGTCCGATGTTTTCTCCGCCATCGGAGATCCTTCGGGAAATCCCCTCGATCAGCGGTCGCTACTCTGTGGGTGGACGAACCATCCTGCCGTATCTCGGGGCGGGATTCGGTGGAGGGCGTACTTCGGATTTCAATCGTTTTTTAAGCGATCCTCCTTCCCTGCAACCTGACGCCGGGCTGCGCAGTCAGCTCGGGCAAGAGCTCTCTCCAAATGAGTTCCAGATGGGCCTCCGTATTCCCTTTTAGCCGGATTTTGAACCAGTTTCCCTGCGCGAAGATTGAAGTGTTGCGAGCGTTCCTTCAGGCTCGTATAATAGAGCCATGGATACGACACTTGTCACGCGCATCAAATCGAAGACACCTGTACTCTACGAGCTGACGGCGGTTCATCGAGATACCCACGACACGAAGACGTTTTGCTTTGCCCTGCCTGACGACGCCACGCTGGAGCTGCTGCCCGGCGATCATCTCTATATCCACGCCACGATTGACGGAAAATCGGTGAAACGGCCCTACACGCCGTCGTCGATGCCCGGCGCCACGGGGTACTTCGACTTGACGGTGAAGCGGTACGAAACCGGCGTAATGTCGAAGTATCTCCATGACCGGAAGATCGGAGACAGCGTGCTGATGAGCGGGCCTCATCCTGGCGGTCATTGGATGGACGGCATGGCGAAGAAGGTGGGTCTCGTGGCGGGCGGCACGGGCATCACGCCAATGATTTCCATCATTCGCTGGATTCTTGCCAAGCGCCTTCCGGTCGAGCTGTTTCTGGTCTATGCCAACAAGGCCGAGGCCGACATCATCTTCCGGGAGGAATGGGACGAGAATGTGCGCGAACATGCGAGCTTCCATCGTCATCATGTGTTGGAGCAGCCGCCGGCCGGTTGGTCGCAAGGCACGGGCCGCATCACCGAGGCTATCTTGCGTGGGCATCTGCCGCCGCCCGGTCCTGACACCGTGATTTTTCTCTGTGGTCCCCCGCCGATGACCGACGCGCTCGAAGCGACGCTCAAAGCGATCGGTCATGCCGAGCAGGCGATCATTTTCCCGTAACCCTCTTCGCCGACAGCTCAGTCCCCTTTCCAATAGAAACACCCTGTGAAGAGGCGCCTCTCCACAGGGTGTTTCT
>Ga0163152_10008358_pt1 | contig 11071 bp, 10 predicted proteins | sample OliLakLV19MP8IB2_FD_148635 | JGI IMG/M metagenome (GOLD analysis project Ga0163152, IMG submission 148635) | Freshwater microbial mat bacterial communities from Lake Vanda, McMurdo Dry Valleys, Antarctica - Oligotrophic Lake LV.19.MP8.IB-2 | ecosystem: Environmental > Aquatic > Freshwater >...
CCTGGCCGCGGCAAATCTTCAGCGAGACGCCGCGGAGCGCCTCGACGGCGCCGTAATTCACCGAGAGGTTCTCGATGACGAGGCAGACGTCCTCTGCCGCGGCCAGGGTCTCGGGGACGGTCATGCGTGCGCCTGCTCTCCGAGGTAGGCCTCGATGACGGCGGGGTTCGCGCGAACTTCCGCCGGCGTGCCCTCGGCGATCTTCTCGCCGTGGTCGAGGACCGCGATGCGCTCGCAGATCCCCATCACGAAGCGCATGTCGTGTTCGATCATGAGCACGGTGAGCCCGAAGCGCTCGCGGAGCTTCTTCACCATCTCCATGAGCCGGACTTTTTCCGACGGGTTCATGCCGGCTGCCGGCTCGTCGAGGAGCAGCAGCCGAGGCCGCGTCGCCATCGCGCGCGCGATCTCCAGGCGGCGCTGTTCGCCGTAAGCGAGGTTCGCCGCGTCTGCGTCCGCGAGCTTGTCGAGGTCGACGAGCGCGAGCAGCTCGCGAGCCTCGGCCTCGACGGCGGCTTCCTCGTCGAGGAAGTGCGGCGTGCGCAGCGTCGCCGCGAACATTCCGGTCTTGAGGCGGGTCTGGAACGCGGTGCGCACGTTCTCGAGTACGGTGAGCGACGTGAAGAGCCGGATGTTCTGGAACGTGCGGCACACACCCATCGCCGTCAGCTGGTACGGCTTGCTGCGCCAGCCGGACTTTCCCCCTTGCGCGACGGTCTTCCCGTCGAAGCGGATCGTCCCTTCCGTCGGCTTGTAGACGCCGGTGACCAGGTTGAACGCGGTCGTCTTGCCGGCGCCGTTCGGCCCGATCACGCCGAAGAGCGAACCCTGAGCAACCTCGAGCGAGAGCGACGAGACCGCGGTGAGGCCGCCGAATCGGAGCGTCACCTTGTCGAGGGAAAGGATCGAGCCTGCCGGCGTACTCATCCCTTCACCTTCTTGCCGCCGCGGCCGTGACCGCGCGACTGGATGAGCATCGCCGCAATGAGAATCAGCGAGTAGATCACCATGCGCCAGCGCGGCAAGGCGCGCCACATGGCGTCGGGAAACGCGTTGCGCATCACCTCGGGCATGAAGCCGCCCTTGAGGAGCTCGGGAAGCAGCGTGAGCCCGACCGCGGCGAGCACGGTGCCGCCGATGGAGCCGCCGCCGAGCACGACCATGGCGACGATCTCCATGCTCTTCACGAAGTCGAACGCGCCCGGGATGATGTACGCCTGGGTGTGGGAGTAGAGGGCGCCCGCGACGCCGGCGAAGTAGGCGCCGACGACGAACGCGGAGACCTTGTAGCGCGTCGTGTTCACGCCGACGGACTCGGCGGCGATCTCGTCGTCGCGCACCGAAAGGAACGCGAGGCCGCGCGTGGACGACACGAGGTTGCGCACGACGACGACGCAGACCACGAGCACGAGCAGCACGAGGAACGGCTGGTCGAGCTTCTCCAGATCCGAGAAGCCGCGGGCGCCGCGCATGCTCTCGAGGTTCAAGAGGATCACGCGGATGATCTCGCCGAAGCCGAGCGTGACGATCGCGAGGTAGTCGCCCTTCAGCCGCAACGACGGGACGCCGACCACGAGGCCGGCGAGCGCGGAGACGAGGCCCGACACCACGATGACGGCGGCGAAGTAGACACCCCACGCGGCGACGCCGGGCGTCGTCCCGATCACCTGGGGCCCGAGGTAATACATGAGCGCCGCCGCCGTGTAAGCGCCGATCGCCATGAAGCCGGCGTGGCCGAGCGAGAACTGCCCGGTGTACCCGTTGATCAGGTTGAGGCTCACCGCGAGCGTCGCGTTCACGCCGACGTTCAGCAGCACCTGCGCGGCGTACGCCGTATCGGGATACGACGCGAGGGTCGAGACCATCGCCTGGTTGAGCGCCAGGCAGACGAGCGGCGCGCCGACGAGCATCGCAGCCCAGTAGATGGCAGCGTGCGTGCGATGCGCGGGCACGGGCACGACGGCGAGCGGCGCGCGGATCACACCTTCTCCACTTGCGGCGTTCCGAAAAGGCCCGACGGCTTGAAGAGCAGGATCAGGATCAGCACGACGAACGCAATCGCGTCCTTGTAGGTCGACGAGAGGTAGCCCGCGACCATCGTCTCCGCGACGCCGAGGACGAGCCCGCCGACGACCGCGCCGGGGATGTTGCCGATGCCGCCGAGCACCGCGGCGACGAACGCCTTGAGTCCCGGCATGAGCCCCATGAGCGGCTCGGCCGATTGCACCTTGATCGCGAGCAGCACACCCGCGGCGGCCGCCAGCGCGCTGCCCAATCCGAATGTGAACGTGATGATCCTGTCGACGTTGATGCCCATGAGCCGCGCCGCGTCGTGGCTGAACGCGACCGCGCGCATCGCCTTGCCGATCTTCGTGCCGAAGACGATGAACTGCAGCGCCAGCATCAGCGCGAGCGACACGCTCACGATGATCAGGTCGATCGACGAGATCACGAGCGACGAGAAGTGCATCGAGCCGTCTTCGAGAACCGTCGTCTGCTCGAAGAATGTCCACGTCGTGCCGCCGACGAGGCGCGGGAACGCGCGCGGCGTCGCGCCGAGGACGGCCTGCCCGCCGTACTCGAGCAGGAACGAGACGCCGATCGCCGTGATGAGCACCGCGATGCGCGGCGAACGGCGCAGTGGACGGTACGCGAGCTGCTCGATCGCAATGCCGACGAGCGCACAAAACGCCATCGAGACCGGCAGCACGATCAGGAACGCCGTGAAGGAGCCCGTGAACTCCGGCCCTGCCACAGCGCCGCAAAGCCCCGCGAGCCACAGTCCGAACATCGCGCCGACCATGACCACATCGCCGTGGGCGAAGTTGATCATCCGCAGCACGCCGTACACCATGGTGTAGCCCAGGGCGATGAGCGCGTACACGCTCCCCCAAGCGACGCCGTTGATCAGCTGCTGTACGAAGGTGGCCAACGCCGACTTACGGAGCGATCGTCTTCGCCAGCTTGTACTCGCCGTTCACGATCTTCAGCACCGTGATCGGCTTGGTCGCGTTGCGGTCCTTGTCGATCGTGATGCTGCCCGTGACGCCCGGGAAGTCCTTCGTGTCCTGGATCGCCTGGCGCAGCTTGTCGCCGTCCGTCGAACCCGCGCGCTTGATGGCATCCGCGGTGAGCCGCATCGTGTCGTAGCCGAGAGCGGCCATCGCGTCGGGCGTCTGTCCCCCGTACGCGGCCTTGTACTTGGTGATGAACTCCTGCACGACCGGGTTGGGATCGTCCGTCGCGTAATGGTTCGTGTAGTAGCTGCCCTCGATCGCCTTGCCGCCGATCTTCGCGGTCATCTCCGAGTCCCAGCCGTCGCCGCCGAGCATGATCTGCTTCATGCCGAGCTCCCGCGACTGGTTCGCGATCATGCCGACTTCGGTGTAGTAGCCGGGGATGATCAGGATGTCCGGCGACTTGCCCTTGATGGACGTGAGCTGCGCCTTGAACTCCTTGTCGTTCTCCGAGTAGCTCTCCTCGGCGACGATCTTTCCGCCGAGCTTCACGTACTCTTCCTTGAAGTACTTCGCGAGACCGACGGAGTAGTCGTTCTTCACGTCCGTGAGAATCGCGGCCTTCATCAGCTTGAGATCCTGCGCCGCGAAGCGCGCCATCACCTGCCCCTGCACGGGATCGATGAAGCAGATGCGGAAGATGAAGTCGCCCTTCGCGGTGACTTCCGGGTTCGTCGATCCGGGCGTGATCAGCGGCACCTTGCTGCGCTGCGCCTCGGGCGCGGCCGCGAGCGTGCGGGACGACGCGATCTCGCCGATGAGCGCAACGACATGGTCCTGCTTGATCAGCTTGAGGACGGACGTCTTCGCCTCTTCCGGCTTCGACTGCGTGTCCTCGGTGAGGACCTTGATCGGCTTGCCGAGCACGCCGCCCGCCGCATTGATCTCGGTCAACGCCAGCTGCACACCGCGATCGGTCGACTGGCCGAAGGTGGCCGTGCCGCCGGTCAGCGAGACGAACTGCCCGACCTTGATGAAGGGCTCCTCCACAGGCGCCGGGGTGGCCGTCGCCGTGGCTGTGCCGGTGTTCGAGCTGGGGCAACCGGTGAGCGCAAGAGCAAGGATGCTGCCGAGAAAAGCGAGACGACGCATGGGGAAGGCCTCCGGAACGTCCGGCATCTGGGCAAGGACGTCAATCAAGACAGGCACATAACCAAGAAGCCGGTGCCTGTGTCAACGGGAGGCACGCAAAGAAAAACGGGCCGCCAGCGAAGCGCGAAAACTACTCCGTTCGGACCAGCCCGCGGGCGATCGCAAAACGGGTGAGGCTGGCGGTGTCGTGGATGTCGAGCTTCGCCATCAAGTTGGTGCGATGCGCTTCGATCGTCTTCACGGAAAGCGACAGCCGCGCCGCGATCGCCTTGTTGCTGTTCCCCTCGGCGATCAGCTGAAGCACTTCGCGCTCTCGCGTCGTGAGACGGTCGAGCTGCGTCGCCGCGGCCCCGCTCTTCGCGACGATGTGCGCGACCGCGGGCGAGAGGAACCTCTCGCCGCGTGCGACCACACGGATGGCCTCGACGAGCTCGTCTGCGGCCGAGTCCTTCACGAGATAACCCGACGCGCCGGCGGCGAGCGCCTCCCGCACGTATTCCTCGCCCGTGTACATGCTCAGCACGAGCACCTTCACCGACGGCAAATCGCGAACGATGCGACGGCAGGCTTCGACGCCGTTGAGTTGCGGCATCGCGACATCGACGAGCGCCAGATCCGGCCGCTCGCGCATCACGAGCTCGACCATCTCCTTGCCGTCCGCGGCTTCGCCGACCACGCGAAAATCTTTCACGCCCTCGAGGAGGGCGCGGATCCCCTGGCGAACAACATGGTGATCGTCTGCGAGCGCGATGCGGATCATTCGTACCTCATGCTATCCCCTCACGACTCCGGAATCTCAAGGATCAAACGAGCACCCTTCCCGGCCGCGGAGTCGACGGTGAGCGACCCCCCGAGCATGCGGGCTCGCTCCCGCATTCCGAGGAGTCCAAGGTGTCCATCGAGCACGCGCGCCTTTCCGAAACCCACGCCGTCGTCCTCCACGTTCACCCGGAGCAACCCGTTGGCGGACGTCTCGAGCGACACCCGCACCCGTGTTGCGTGCGCGTGTCGTGCCACGTTGGAAAGTGCCTCCTGCACGAAGCGAAACACCGTCGACGCGCCGTCGCTGTCGGGGTGGGGCAACACCTCGGCCGTCGCATCGAACTCCGCGATGAGCGCGTGGCGCTGCGCGAAGCGATCGACGAGCGCACGCAGCGTCGGGATGAGTCCGAGCTCGTGCAGACCGCCCGGGCGGAGATCGCTCGAGATCCGCCGCAGCTCATCGAGCACGGTGCCTGCGAGCTCGATCGCGCCTGCGATGCGTGCGGTCACGCGCTCGGGATCGGTCTCTCGCCGCGCGAGGTCGAGGTTGAGCTTGAGCGCGGTCATCGCCTGCCCCGCCTCGTCGTGGAGCTCGCGCGCAATCCGCTCGCGCTCCTCCTCTTGCACCGTCCAGAGCCGCTTCGACAGCGCGCGGAGATCGTCCACGGCTTTCAGGTTCTCGCGCGCGAGCCGCGCGTTGCGGAGACTAATCGACACCTGATCGGCGACGCCACGGATGAGCTTGCGAGTCTCTTCGGTGAGCGCGTCACCGCTCGACGGGGTGCACACGAAAACCGCGCCGAGCGTCTGGTCACCCGAGCGCAGCGGCACCGCCAGAAGAGCCCGCACGCCGAACTGGCTCGCCATCTCGCCGATGACGTTCTTTTCGTCCTGTGCGTTTTCCACGAACCACGGCTCACCGGCGAGGATCGAGCGTCCGCGCTCTCCGCCGATCACCCCCGGCGAGAGGCGTAATGCCTGCAGCGCGAAGAGCTTCGGCATCTCCGGCGTGCGAGCGCCGAGGAAGTGCCAATGGCCCGTCTCGCCATCGGGGTCGCCGAAAACGGCGAACTGCGTCGGAAACGGCAGGTAGCGCGAAATGACGTCGAGCCCGCGCGCGACGACCTCGGACGGGTCGAACAGCGCGGCGGTCGCGCGGCCGACCTCGAGGAGCGCCTCGGCTTCGTCGAGGAGGCGCAGCCGAGTGTCGCTCTCGGCGATGAGGTGCACCGAAACGGCGATGTGCGGCGAGAGGTACGCGAGCGTGTTGCGCTCCTCCTGCGTGAAGGGCCCGTCGCCGCGGGTGATGTGCAGACGTCCGACGAGCGAGCCTCCCGCGAACAGCGGGATGATGCTGGTGGCAAACGGCGTGGACGTACCCGGGCCGTATTCGACGCGCCGCCCCGGCAGGAACACGAGCAGCCGGTCGAAGCGGACGGAGTGCGCCAGCGCATCCACGAGCTCGTCGAACGTCCGCTTCATCCGCGCCCCACGACGGCAGGGATGCGATCAGCGACGTCGCGTGCGAGGAAGCCGGTGGAACCGATCTCCGTCGCCGCGCGATCGGCCGCCGCGCCGTGCGCCCAGACGGCGGCCTTCGCGGCCGCGAAGGGCGCCATCCCGCGCCCGATCCACGCCGCGATCACCCCCGCGAGGACATCTCCGGCGCCCGCGGTCGCGAGGCCCGGATTGCCCGTCGCGTTCACCGCGACCGGACCTTTCGCGGACGCGACGACGGTGCGCGCGCCCTTCAAGACGACGTGCGCCTGGAACTTCACCGCCGCTTCACGTGCACAGCGGAGCCGGGCCGCTTGCACGTCGGCCGCTCCGATGCCCAGGAGCCGTCCCATCTCCCCCGGATGCGGCGTGAGCACACATTCGCGTGGGCGCGCGCGCCCTCGCGCCGGCCGCCTCCCGAGCGCGAGCAGCGTGAGGCCGTCGGCGTCGATCACGATTGGCGCGCCCGGCTTGGCGAGCAAGGCGGCGAGAACCGCGCCCGGTCCCTTCTCAATCCCGACGCCGGGCCCGAAAACGATCGCGTCGGCGCCGCGCGCGAGCGCGAGCACACGAGCGGCGGCCTTCGCCGCAATGACGCCCTCGCCGGCTGCCAGCGGCTCGATCATCACCTCGGGAATCGCGGCAACGACGGCGTCCGCGGTGCGCGTGGTCGATGCCAGCGTCACCAGTCCCGCGCCGGCGCGGAACGCCGCGTAACACGAGAGCGCAGCGGCGCCCGGACGCGTCTCCTGCCCTGCAACGACGAGCACTCGCCCACGCGAGCCCTTGTGGGCTTCGACGTCGAGACGCGGAATCGACGCGCGCATCGACTCCGCGTCGAGGACCTCGTCCTCGATGCCGCCGGCGCTGACCGCGGCGCTCGGCCATCCGAGCGCCGCAATCTCCACGCGACCGGCGTGACGCGCTCCGGGATGGCTGAACAGCCCGAGCTTCGCGAGGCCGAACGTGACGGTCGCGTCGGCCTGCACGCACGCGCCCGGTACTTCGCCGGTCGTCGCGTCGAGCCCCGACGGGACGTCGAGCGCGAGGACGCGCGGTGCGCGGCCACTCGAGACAGCCTCCGCGAGCCCCGCGATGGCGAGTGAGAACGGTGGGCGCGGCGCGGAGCGGATCCCCGTGCCGAGAAGCGCGTCGACGACCACGCCCGCGTCGCGCGCGGCCGCGGACACGCGGCGCGCGAGGGCATCCGCAGGCGCGCGGTCGATCGCTCCGTTCGACGCGCGCCACGCTTCGGCCATCGTCCTCGCATCACCTTTGGGCGCCTCCCCGACAGCGATCACGCGCACGCGAACGCCGGCCGCTTCGAGATGACGGGCCACGACGTAGCCATCGCCGCCGTTGTTCCCGTGGCCGCAGAGCACGAGGACTCCGCGCGCCGCCTCGCCGGACCACTCTCGCAGGACGAACGCCGCGGCCTGCGCGCCGGCGTGCTCCATCAACGCGACGCCGGGCACGCCGTAGTGCTCGATGGCGATGGCGTCCACGCGGCGAACCTGCTCGGCGGTCGCGGCTCGCATCGTCAGAACTTTGCGCGGAACGCGACGTGAAGCTGCGTGCCGGTGATCATCACGTTTTTTCCCGAGAGCGCCCAGCCCGCCTCTCCGGGAACGAAGAGCCACGAAGACGTCGGCGCGTTCAGCGACACGACGAGCCGCGTGTGACGCACGGGCGACAATTCGACGAACGGCCCGACGGTCAGGAGCCGCGAGGCCGGCACGAGTGCTCCGGGCTGCGCCCCGCCCACGAGCGAGTCCACGGCATCACCCTCGACGCGGTCCGCTTCGCGCATCCATGCCGACAGCGTCGCGCCGACTCGCGCACGTGGACCCAACGGCGCGATGATCCAGATCCGCGCCGAGCGCACGTCACCGCGATCGACCTCGACGCCGTCCCTCTCGTGCGGCAAGAGCAGCATCAGCCCCGCGGCAGCACCGAGCTCGACGTCACCCGGGCGCGCGAGCGCAAACAGCTCGCCGCCGAGTCCCCAGTCGCCTCCGCCCGTCGCGATCTGGTTCGACTCGATTTTTTCGAACGTACCGGTCGGCGCCTTCACCACGCCCGCGACGCCGAACGCGGATGGCAAGTCGCCCACGTCGAGCGGGATCTCCAGGCGCGCGCCGCCGGAGACATCGCCCATCTGCATCGCTTCGGCATAAAGGCTCTCGTCGCCGAGGAGGCTCTCGGTCTCGCCGGTACGCGTGAGCCGCACGAGGGGCACGTCCACCCACGCGACGAAGCCGGGACCGAGGACAAATCGCCCGCCAAACCGGAACATGAGCGCGTCGATCGTGACGTCGCGCGTCCCCGGAGCGAACGCGTCGTCGAGCGGCTTCGCCTCTCCGTCGTTCGCGTAGAACCGCTCGAAGTGCGACCACGAGAGCTCGAACGTGCCCTCGGAGGTTCCCGGGGCCGCCGCCTCGGTGGACTGCGCGAGGCAAAGTCCCGGACAGAAGGCGAGCAGGAACACGAGTGCGAAGCCGGCGGGTTTCAGCGCGACCTCCGTTTCGCCTTCGTGGTCCGCTTCTTCGTGGCCGCCTTCGGCGCGACGGCGCCTTCCGCGACGGCAAACGCGACGGCGAGCTCCCCCTCGTGCGTGAGACTCAGGTGGAACTTCGCGATGCCCCGCTTTTTCGCCGCGCTCGCGGCGCCCCCGTGCAACCGGATCGACGGCCGGCCGAGCGCGTCCGTCTCCACCTCGATGTCCGCGAAGTCGACGCCGCCCCGGATGCCGGTGCCCATCGCCTTCGCGACCGCTTCCTTCGCGGCCCAACGCAAGGCGTAGCTTTCGGCTGCCTTCGTCTTCTTCGCGCGGCAGTACGCGCGTTCGCGCTCGGTGAACACGCGCGTCTCGAAGCGCTTCGCGAAACGCGTGAGGGACGCCTCGACGCGTTTCACCTCGATGACGTCGATGCCGAGGCCGAGGATCATCTACGTGATGCGGGCGATCATCTCGCGGACCGCGCGCTCCATCCCGACGAGCACGGCGCGGGCGACGATCGCGTGACCGATGTTGAATTCCTCGATTTCGGGGATCGCCGCGACCGGACGGACGTTCGTGTAGTTGAGGCCGTGTCCGGCGGCGACGCGCATGCCCAGCTTCGAGGCCGTCTTCGCCGCGTTCACGATCTTCTCGAGCTCGCGACGCGCCTCTTCCGAATCACGCGCCTCGGTGTACTTCGCCGTGTTGATCTCGATCTGGTCCGCGTCGACCTTGTGCGACGCGCGCACCTGGTCGAGGTCCGGATCAATGAACAGCGACACCGAGAAGTCCGCTTCCTTGAGGAGCGATACGTGTTTCGAGAGCGCGTCCTTGTTGAACGAGACCTCGAGCCCGCCCTCGGTCGTGATCTCGTCGGGGCGCTCGGGAACGAACGTGACGATGTCCGGTTTGTAGTTGAGCGCGAGCCGCACCATCTCCTGCGTCGCGGCCATCTCCACGTTGAGCTTGGTCTGCACCGTCTCGCGCAGGATCCGGAGATCGCGCTCCTGGATGTGGCGGCGATCGCCGCGCAGGTGCACGGTGATCCCTTCGGCCCCGGCGAGCTCCGCGATGACCGCGGCGGCCACGGGGTCGGGGTAGACGGTCTTCCGTGCCTGGCGCACGGTCGCGACGTGGTCGATGTTCACGTGGAGGCGGGCCATGAGCCGGCCGTTGTACCACGCCGTGGGGCGGCGGTCACGACAGACGGGACGAGATCGCCGCCCTCAAGGTCGCCGCTTCGAACGGCTTCGAGACCCATGGATCCCTCAGCTCAGCGATGAATTGCTGGGCCGCCGGCGTGAACGCACCGCCCGTCATGAAGAGCATCCGCGCTTGCTGTTCGGGCGCCTGCGCTCCGAGCGCGCCGTGCAACTGAATACCCGACATCTCCGGCATCATGAGATCGCACAGGATCACGTCGAAGCGCTCTCCCCCGGCGATCCTCGCGAGTGCAACACGCGCGTCGGTCTCCGCAACGACCTCGTGATCGGCGGCGAGAATGCGCTCGACCGTGCGCGCGAGCATCGGCTCGTCGTCGACGAGGAGAATCCTCGCGCGACGCGTGACCCCCGAAGCGGAACGGGGCACGGGCGTGAGCTCTCGGGCGGACTGATCTTCCGCGGGTGGGAGGTGCACGCGAACCGTCGTCCCGACGCCGAGGGTGCTCTCGACCCCGATCTGGCCACCCATTCCGGTGACCAGGTTGTGGCAAAGCGCGAGTCCAAGTCCCGTCCCCTGCCCTGGAGGCTTCGTCGTGAAAAACGGGTCGAAGATCTGGGGGAGGTTCTCGCGCGGAATGCCGGCTCCGGTGTCCGCGATCTCGATCAGGACCCGCCCAGAGTCGAACGCGGTGCGAACGCGGATCTCGTGGTCTCCGGAGGCCCCTTCCGGTATCGCGTGCGACGCGTTCGAGAGCAGGTTGATGACGATCTGCCCGAGCAGCTGCTCGTTTCCCTCGACGAGCGGCACGTCCGCGAGCTCGCGGACGATCCGGGCGCGGTGGCGCAAGTCGCCCGAGGCGAGAGTCAGCGCCCGCTCGACCGTCTCGGTGACCGAGATGGCTCTGCGGGACGATCCGTCGCCCGTGCGCGCGAATGTGCGGAGCTCCTTCACGATCGCGCCGACGCGGCGTGCGCCTTCGAGCGCTTCGCGAAGGGCCTGCTTGGTCTCCAGGAGATCGGGAATCCGCGCGGGCGACGGA
>Ga0163152_10008364_pt1 | contig 11067 bp, 10 predicted proteins | sample OliLakLV19MP8IB2_FD_148635 | JGI IMG/M metagenome (GOLD analysis project Ga0163152, IMG submission 148635) | Freshwater microbial mat bacterial communities from Lake Vanda, McMurdo Dry Valleys, Antarctica - Oligotrophic Lake LV.19.MP8.IB-2 | ecosystem: Environmental > Aquatic > Freshwater >...
ATTGAAGGCGCTGATGGAACTGGGGAGCGAGGTCTGCACGCCGCGCGAGCCGCGCTGCGGGCAGTGCCCCGTTGCCCGCTTATGCCCCACCAACGCGGCCGGCCTGCAAGCCGTCATTCCCGCGGCGGCCCGCAAGCAACAGTTCGAGGCCGTGCATCAGGCGGCGCTCGTCGTGCGGCGCGCCGGCGGGCGTATCCTGCTGGTGCAGCGCGCCGAGAAGGAGCGTTGGGCCGGCCTGTGGGACTTTCCGCGGATCGTGCTCGATGATGTCGAGCAGCGATTGCGCACCGAGTATCTCGAACAGCAGGCTGCCGCAGTGGCCGGCGGCACGATGTCCAGTGGCACGATGTCCAGTGGCACTGTGGCCCGCGTCACAGTCGAGCTCGGGCGACACTTCGCCACGCTGCGGCACGGTGTCACCCGGTTTCGCATCACGCTCGATTGCTACGAAGCGCTGGTTGCCGAGCGCGGCAAGCCTGCGAGCGCGTTAGCTCGTAAGTCGCGAACCAGCGGTCAATCGCCTCCGCAGCACGAGGCCCCAACCGCGCGCTGGTTCCGGCTCGCCGAACTCGACGAACTGCCGATGAACGTCACCGGCCGCAAGATCGCTCGCTTGCTCGCCAGCCGGCAGACGTAGTTGTGGCCCCTCGGAACGACGCGACCATCACGCGGTTGAGGCGTCATCTTCGTCGCCCGGCGATCCACAGCCCAATCGCAGCGACCGCGCAACCGACACCGTTGGAGACCAGGTCCCAGCCGGTATTCACGTAGCCGCCGACGTTCGTGTCGGGCATCAGCAGCGTGGCGACAAATTCCACCACTTCGTTCGCAGCGCCAAACCCCATGCCGGCCACGGCGCAAAGCAACAGCCAGGGCCCCGATGGCCGTAGATCATGCGCCGGCACGTTCACGCGCCGCGCAATACTCGCCCGCAGCGCCTCCCAAGCAACACAAGTCGTCACGCCGAACCCGAAGGCGTGTACCACCTGGTCGTACTTCAACCGGTCGGGCACGATCCACCAGCTATAGAGGACGCGATTGTCGCCGTTGATCGGCCAGCTCTCAGGCACGCTCACGAGCCCACCGGCCATGTGGGCCAGGCCCCACACGCTCAGCGCGGCCAGTACGCCAATGCTCAAGCCGACTTGCCAATGCACGACCCCCACAATCGCGATCAGCACAAACATCACGCCGATGTAGAAGACGAACTCGAAGTTGCCCGTGTTGATGGCGCCGACAATCGCGGCCGCCAGGTAGAACGCGGTGAACACGGCAATCGCGGCCAGGCCCGCGGACCAACGCTGGGGTTTCGTCATCAGGCTCCCCTTAAACCGCGTGCAACTACGTGCGCCGCATGGCCCGCGCGATATCGCGACTGACGTCGGCCTTCTTCATGGCTTCGCGCTTGTCGAACATCTTGCGCCCCTTGCAGATGCCCAATAGCACCTTGGCGCGCCCCTCCTTGAAGTACATCTTCAAGGGGACCAGCGTCATCCCTTTTTCATAAGCTCGATTGGCGAACCGCTTGATCTCACGGCGATGCAGCAGCAGCTTGCGTGGCCGCTTCGGCTCGTGATTGAACTGGTTGGCCTGCTTGTACTCGGGAATGTCGCAGCCGACGAGCCACACTTCTCCCTGCTTGACGCGGCCGTAGCCATCTTCGATCGACGCGCGGCCCCCGCGCAGGCTTTTGACCTCGCTGCCGACCAGCACCACGCCACATTCGAGCGTTTCGATCACTTCGTACTCGTGACGCGCACGGCGATTCTGCGCGATCAACCTCTCGTTGTCGTGCTCGCGATCGACCTGTTTGGACTTGGCTGGCTTGGCCGTGGGACCGTCTCCTGCTGGGGCGTCGACTAGGCCGATTTTGGGCCCCGTAGCGACTGGTATTGGGTCAGTTTACGAAACGTCGAGCCCGAACGGTGTCAGGAACCGATTCCAGTTTGTGCCAACCATTGGTGAGCTGCCGATTGAATCGGTTCCTGACACCGTTCGGATGTCGGATCTCACGGAACTGACCCGCTACACAGTGCCTCGCTGGGCTCCAAATCGGGCATCTGCTAAACTACACTACGCAGCGCAATCGTACCACGCTGATTGGCAACCAGGCCGGTCAGTCGCCAATCAGATACCACAATACCGCACGCATTTAGCTTCGATGCCCCACTCGACGCCAACAGGCTTCGATAGCCCCTCGCTCGAAGCCCATTTGCTTGGGCTGATCGACTTTGAGCAAGCGCTCGCGCTGGCCCGGCGGTTGGTCTTCGACGCCGGCGGTACGAACGATCGGCAGATCCGGTTACTCATCTGCGAGCATCCCGCCGTACTGACGGTCGGCCGGCAAGGCTCGCGCGGCCACTTCCGCGCCCCCGAACGCGAATTTGAAAGCCGCCAAATTCCCATCCGCTGGGTCAACCGCGGCGGGGGTTGCCTCGTACACGCGCCGGGCCAGTTGGCTGTCTACCCGATTGTGCCGCTCGAATCGTTCGGCTGGTCAGTGGGGGACTTCCTGTCGCGATTCCAAGCCGCCTGGCAAGCGCTCCTGGCCGAACTGGGCATTCCGGCGCAGCCGCATGCCAACCGGTTTGGACTGTGGGGCCGCACCGGGCAACTCGTTGCCTTCGGGGTCGCTGTGAACGGATGGACCACCTACCACGGCGCGTTCTTGAATGTCGAGCCGTCGATGACCTTACAACACCTCGTCGACACCGATCCCGTCGAGCACACGCCGTTCACGTCGTTGGTCGTCGAACGCCAGCAGCCGATCAAGATGCCGCATGTCCGCGCGCGGCTCATCGGCCACCTGGCCACCGCCTTTGAAGTCGAGCGCCAGCATCTTTACAGCGGGCATCAATACCTGTCGCAACCCACCGCCACGCGGAGCGTCGAACCACCACGCCGCCGCGTCGGCTAACACGCCCTGTTTCGAGTAACTGTAGCTGGCCTCTCCGAGGCCGGAAGCTACTTCGCCGAAATCGAGATCCCGTTGATCGAGCTGCCGATTCTCGCCGCGCCGCAGCAGAGTTCTGCCGGCGATCCGCGCGCGGAATCTGCCTGCGGTTCGACAGCGGGTGACTGCGCTACAGCAGTCGAACCCCCTGCTCGCCGTTTGCCCCCTTGGTTGCGTCGCAACGTGCCCAAGGGGAACGGCAACCACCTCACCGCCCGGCTGTTGGAAGAGCTGCGACTCGAAACCGTCTGCGACAACGCCCGCTGCCCGAACCGCATGGAGTGCTATTCGCAGCGGACCGCCACGTTTATGATCTTGGGGAACGTCTGCACGCGGCCGTGCGGTTTCTGCGCGGTCGACAAGGGGAAGACCCTGCCCTTAGAAACCGACGAGCCCGATCGCGTCGCCGAAGCGGCCGCCCGGCTCGGCCTGCGGCATGTGGTGATCACGTCGGTCACTCGCGACGACCTGCCCGACGGCGGCGCCGATCATTTCTATCACACGGTGCTGGCGGTTCGCGAGCGCTGCGGCGCAGCGGTCGAAGTGCTCACGCCCGACTTCATCGGTCACCGGCACGCCTTGGCTCGCGTGGTCCAATCCGCCCCCGAAGTTTTCAACCACAACATGGAAACGGTGCCGCGGCTGTATCGCCAGGTGCGCGGCCGCAAGAGCGATTACCGCTGGACGCTCGGCCTGCTGGCCAAGGTCAAACAGCTCAATCCGGCGATCATAACCAAAAGCGGCCTGATGCTCGGCCTGGGCGAAACGCGCGACGAGCTGCTCGACGCGCTCTGCGATCTACGCCGCGTCGGCTGCGACCTGCTCACGCTCGGGCAGTACCTGCAGCCTTCGTTCGATCATTTGCCGGTCGTGCGATACGTGCATCCCGACGAGTTCACCGAGATCGGCCGCCACGCCAAACGACTCGGCTTTACCGAAGTCGCCAGTGGGCCGTTTGTGCGTTCGAGCTACCACGCTCGCGAAATGGCCGAGACGTTTTGAGCCAGCTCGCCGCTATGGGGACTGGTACATTTTTCGGTGCGCGATAGGGCGCCGGCCAACTTGCGATGGCCGAAAACATATACCTGTCCCCCTCGAAGCTTGTGCGACGATGCGCTCCTCGGCGCGAGTATCTCACTTTGGCCGAACCAGCCCCGAGCCACCCCATGCGTCACGAGCTAGTCCTTCCCGATCTCGGGCTTGGCGACGTGCCGGTGACCGCCAGCTTGTGGCTCGTCGAGCAAGGCAAGCGCGTGACCGAGGGAGATCGCCTGCTCGAAGTCCTGGCCGACGGCGTCACAGTCGATCTCCCGTCACCCGTCACGGGCGTGCTTGTCAAACTACTAGTGAGCGAAGACGAACGGCTCACCGTCGGTCAGCCGCTGGCCGTGCTGGAAACGAGTCCGTCGTAAGAGGATCAAATCCACGCGACTCGAAGATTGCCCGTGCGGTACGATAATCGCACTCGGGTCTCGACCTTCCGAACCCGTCGCCAGGACACTACCCGTTCGGCGTTTGACTTCATGTGTTCGACTCTAGGTAAGGTGAAACCATGTGGCGAATCTCAACGGCAGTCTTCACGTTCGTCGCCTTGGCACTCGCAGGCACTTCGATCGCCGCCGCGCGGCAACCGAACATTGTGATTCTGCTGGCCGATGATCTCGGATACGCCGACGTCGGTTTTCATGGCTGCCGAGACATTCCCACGCCGAACCTCGATGCGCTGGCGGCCGGCGGCGTGCGGTTCACCAATGCCTACGTTTCGTGCCCGTACTGCAGCCCGAGCCGTGCTGGACTTTTGACCGGCCGCTATCCGCAGCGCTTCGGGCACGAGTTCAATCCCGGTCCGCGGGGTGAGCCGACCAGCGAGAACGTCGATATGACAATCGGCCTGCCCGTTTCCGAAACCACGATCGCCGATCGTTTGCAAGCGGCTGGCTACGCCACGGGCATCGTCGGCAAATGGCACCAGGGCGTGGCGCCGAAATTCCATCCCGAGCAGCGTGGCTTCGACGAGTTCTTCGGTTTCTTGGGAGGCGCGCACGTCTATCAGCCCGGTCTGCCGAACGTTGTCTTCCCCGGTCTGCAAGATCCGTCCGGCGCGAGCGCGACGCAGGCCGCCGCTGGCAAGCCCGCTCCGCACTTGCCGTGGACGGCCATTTTCCGCGGCAACGAAGCGGTCGATGAGCCCGAGTACCTGACCGACGCGTTCGCCCGGGAAGCCGTCTCCTTCATTGAGCAACATCAGCAGCAGCCGTTCTTCCTCTATCTGGCGTTCAATGCCGTACATACGCCGATGCACGCGACCGACTCGCGGCTCGAGAAATTCGCGTCAGTCTCCGACCCGCTGCGGCGCTCCTACTGCGCCATGACCTTGGCGCTCGACGAAGCCGTCGGCACGGTGATTGAAAAACTGCGGAGCACCAACCTCGAGCAGGAGACGCTCATCTTCTTCTTAAGCGACAATGGTGGGCCGACCGTCCCGCGCGCGGCGCTCAACGCGTCAAGCAACAAGCCGCTGCGCGGCTCGAAGGTCTCGACGCTCGAAGGGGGCATCCGCGTGCCGTTTGTTGTCTCTTGGAAGGGCCAGCTTCCGGCCGGCAAGGTGTACGACCATCCAATCATCCAGCTCGACATTTTGCCTACGGCGCTCGCTGCCGCGGGCGTAGCAGCCAAAGCCGATTGGAAGCTGGACGGCGTCAACCTGGTCCCTTACCTCACGGGCGTGAAGACCGGCGCGCCGCACGACGTGCTGTATTGGCGATTGGGCCAGCAGATGGCCATCCGCCAAGGCAACTGGAAGCTCGTCAAATACGCGACGGAGTTCGCCGGCGAAGACGAGAGTTCGGCGATTTCACCGCCGCGCCTCTACGATCTGAGCGCCGACATCGGTGAAGCGAACGATTTGGCCAGTGCCCAACCGGAAAAAGCCAGAGAACTGACTGCCCGCTGGGATGAGTGGAACAAAACCTTGAGCGAGCCAGCCTGGCCGCAGCGGTTCTACGCCCCGACTCGCCCGAATGCGAAGCCGTGAGACCGCTGCCGGGGTGTGGCGGACAGGGCAGCCTATCGCAGGAGCTTTCGTATCAGCGGGGTTCCCGGGAGTTTCCTGAGTCCCCATCGATGCGTTTCCGGGCAACATCTAGCAACCCATTGCACGCCGGCAATGAACGTCGGTTCTTTGGGGCCCGGAGAATTCAATGCCTCGTTGCGATAAGTCTAGACTCGCGAGCAATTTAATGCGGCGCTTCACGCGATCTTCATTTGGCATGCTGCTCGCTTTTACGACGACAGCAATCTTGGCTGCGGAGCCCTTGGACCACTACGGTTTCAACGAGGCCTCTCAGTCGGCGGCCGCGCAAGAGGGGATGGCAGAGATCTTCTCGGGGCGACTATTTCATGAAGCGGTGCCGGTCGCCGCAGGCCGCTTGCTCTTAAGTGCTTTCAACGCGTCGCAACGAGACGCTGGATTCGTGCCAAATTCGCCCGAGGGAAGATTCTACGCGTCAGGTCGCTTGCCATCGCCGCCGACGCGCACGACTGGTTCAGATCGAGTTTTCGGATTGGGCGAGAGCGTGTTCGAGCGTGGTGGCGTGCAGCATGTCAACATCAATTGCTTTTTATGTCATGCCGGGGTTGTTCGTGGCCAGGTTGTTGCTGGACTCGCGAATAATCACATCAACCAATCCGATCCCCGGAACGCGCGCACGCGCGGCGACAATTTCGGTCCTTACGGCGTCTGGCAGCTCGGCACCCGACTGGCCGACCCGGCGACCAAAGGGCTGGCACTGGCCACAGAAAAAACGGAACTGCAAGTTCTGTTCGAGTCGACCGAGTTGCCACCGGTGGACCCGATGCCCTGGTGGCTGATGAAGTACAAGACCAAAGACTACTGGTATGCGGATGCCGGGCCGCATGACGCCGCGAGCTTCTCGATTAACTTCACGACGCCGCATCCGGACATGAACGCCCATCACGATGAGCACGTCAAATCGGTTGCCAAGGCACTGGCTTTCGCGCGGGAGACCCAATCTCCGCCATTTCCGGGACCGCTCCACGCCCAGTTTGTGCAGCAAGGCGCCGATTTGTTTCACGGCCGGGTTGCTCCGCAAGACACAACCGGATTCAGGGCCTGCAAGACGTGTCACGGGACGTACACTCCTAAGCCAACACGGACCGATCTGAGTCAGCCGGGCTCGTGGATGGTCGACTACCAGTTCTCGCACGTGCTCAGGGATGTCAAGACCGACGCCTCCTACAACACGACGCTCCAGAAATTCAAGCCGATCGCCGACCACATCAACCAACTGGGAGTCTTTCTCGCCGCTCAGGGCACGCCCGCAGAGTTGATCCCGCACGCGGCGGTGCCAGCGACCGAGGGCTATGTCGCGCCCCCCTTGGTCGGCGTATGGGCGTCGGCGCCGTACTTCCACAATGGATCGGTCCCCACCCTCGATTCCGTTCTCAACTCACCCCAACGGCCAGAGATTTGGGCGCGCGATCACCGCGACCCGTTCGCCTACGACCTGCAGCGAGTTGGCATGGCGTTTAACGAGGTTTCGCGCTCCGAGTTCGAAGAAAGTGCTTCACGCGCGGCAGGCAAACCAATTTTCTCGCGAGCTGCCACCGATCATGGCGCGCTTTACGACACGCATGCCTTTGGCCACGGCAACCTGGGGCACACCTTTGGCGATCGGTTGACCACGGCGGAGCGCAACGCCATCATCGAATTCTTAAAGAGCCTCTCGGGGCCGGATATGTAGTCCAGCAATCAAGAGGTGAACCAGCCGCAGCGCAAAGGAAGAGTTCAAGTGCCCGACCCAAATGGTCAGCGCCGCCGGCTCGACTTTACCACTTGGCCTGCAGCGCTCGATGACATTGACCAGCTCCGCCGAGCGGGCTATCGGTGCGCGGGAAACTGGGATCTCTCCCAGATCCTGGACCATCTGGGCGAAGGGCTGCGCACCGCGGTGAGGGGCCATAAGCATCGCGGCCCCTGGATTATTCGCAAGCTCCTGGGCCCGATCATCCTCAAGCGAATCTTAAAACAACGGCGCATGAAGGCCGGGATCAAAGTCCCCAAGTGGTGGCTCCCCGGGCCGACTCACGACGAATCAGAAGCTGTCGCCCGATTCCGTTCCGATCTGGCCGCATTCCAGGCGATGTCCACGACCCCGCTGCCGCATCCCTTCTTCGGACAACTCACGAAGTCGCAATGGAACGACCTAATCCTGATCCACGCTTCGCACCATCTGAGCTTCCTCGTTCCGCAGGCGTAGCAGGCGATTTCTCGGACACATTCCCCGACGCCCGCGAGCTCACTCGACCCAAACCGCTCCGCTGCTTTACACGATCGGCGTGACGCACAAATACCCTCCAGCTTTGCAGGCCAGTTACGATGCACCGCCGATTGCCAACCGAGCGCACGCACCTCACCGTTGTGCGAGCTCCCAGACGTACGACCACCAGCGTGGCAAGAACTTGCGTCATGGCGGTGCTTGCCGTGACGAGCTTACTTTTGCTGCATGGCGAAGCGCCGGCTCGCGAACGCTGGTCCCCTGCCGAAGCCCAAACCTGGCACCAGCGCACTGGTTGGCTGGTGGGCTGCAATTACGCGCCGCGAACCGCGATCAGCGAGCTCGAGATGTGGCAGGCCGATACCTTCGATCCGCAAACCATCGACCAGGAATTGGGGTGGGCCGAGAGTCTGGGGTTCAACTCGCTGCGCGTGTTCCTGCACGATCTGGCCTGGCAGCAGGACCCTGAGGGCTTCTATGGTCGGCTCGATCAGTTTCTGGAGATTGCCGCCAGGCACAAAATGGGCGTGATGTTCGTGCTGTTCGACGGTGTCTGGGATCCCTTCCCCCAGGCAGGTCCGCAGCGGGCGCCGAAGCCCCACCTGCACAACTCAGGCTGGGTGCAAAGCCCCGGCGCGGACGTGCTGCGCGACGACGCGAAGATCAACGCGCTCAAGCCCTACGTCGTAGGCATTGTCTCGCGCTATCGAACCGACGCCCGCGTGCAAGTCTGGGACGTATTCAACGAGCCCGACAACCCGAACACCAACGCCTACGGCAAGGTCGAACTAGCCGACAAGGCCCAGCGTGCTCAGGTGCTGTTAGAAAAGACTTTCGCCTGGGCCCGCGAAGCCAATCCCGCGGCGCCGCTGACCGCTGGCGTCTGGCGCGGCGATTGGACGACTGACGAGCGGATGAGCGCCATCGATCGACGAATGGTCGAGCTCTCCGACGTGATCTCGTTCCACACGTACGATCCGCCCGACGTGGCTGACCGACGCGTGGCCAGCCTGCGGCGCTTCGACCGACCGCTCCTCTGCACCGAGTTCATGGCTCGCGGCAACGGCAGCCGGTTCGATCCTCAATTGAGCAAGTTTCGCGAGGCGGACGTCGCGGCCTATTGCTGGGGCTTTGTCTCCGGCAAAAGTCAAACGATCTATCCGTGGGATTCGTGGAATAAGAAGTACCACGCGGAACCAGCCGAATGGTTCCACGACATCTTCCGCGCCAATGGCTCCCCTTATCGACCGCAGGAGGTCGAGTACATTCGCCGGCAGACGTCTACCCTGAAGTCTCGCTAAGCTGCTTGGGTGGGATAAGACCTTGCGCGCGCCGGCCTGCCCCTGAGGTTCTACGCGTCGACTCCCCCGAATGCGAAGTAGTAGGTCATGCACGCCGTGCATGACGACTCGCAATCGGAACGATTCCTGTCAGGCACGGTGTGCCTGACCTACCGTTACTCGGGCAGCAGTGCCGCAATACGGTCCTTTTCTCGGAGTCCAAGAACAGGTAACAGTTGACGGGCCTCAACCTTTCAGATCGCGATGCTCGCCGCCCCACGTTTTTACTAAGCGTCATCCGAGAACATCGTGCGTGTTCACCGTGAGGTGATCCTCAAATAGTACCCGTCAGGATCGACGATTCGAAAATCGGTCGCTCCCCACGACTGTTTCCAAAGGGGACTCGAAATCTTCTTGTATCCACTCGCCTTGACTTTCTCAAAGAATGCCCGAACGTCGTCTACTTCGAGAACGATCTCCGTTCCCAAGCCACGGCGATCCTTCTGAAGTTCGGGATTGAAGTAGTGCGTATTTTTCAACGTTGCCGCTTGACACAAACCGATCAAGACTGTGCCTGAGCGAACCGGGACATAATCCGCGTCCCCATTCAAACGCTCGAACCCCAAAACCTTCGTGTAGAAGTCGCCGGCTTCCTCCAAGTCGCTCACGAACAGTTCTAGCCGAAGGCTCATTCCTTGTGGCTTTGACCTTTCTTGGTCGTCACCAACTGACGCGGCGACGGCGACGAAAATCAGGACGACGGTGAGGCAGATAGAGGTCTTCATGGTCGGCTCTCGTAAAGAATCGATCCAGTGCGATCGTCTGGAGTAGTCAACTTGATTACCCAGACCTATCGAACTAGCACGTTCTCGAATTAGAAAACCCGTCGCACTCGAAGCTGACAAGAGGCAAAAACCTAGTTGTACCCTCCACGATTGGGGCAACGCAAGAAACTTCTCGGGTCATCGCTCTGCCCAAAAGAATCGCAAAACTTGTACGTTGTGCGGAGCAGGTGCGCCGGTGGCCGCAGCAGCGCTGCTGCGAAAAAGCCGAGCAGGTTCAGAGCAGTCGCGGAAATGGTTCCTTTTTCAACGTTGTCTCCCCGGTCCGATGAAGTTCGGCTAACTCCTGGGCAGGCAGTCCCAAGTCGCCGTCTCTTAAATCAAAACCCTGAACAGCCGTTCGCGCTGTCGGTTTTTGGGAACGCTTTCGCGAAGCCCGTCGTGTCAATCAACGCAAAAGCTACCCGTTGCTCCGGGCGCTTGCCACGTTGAACCGGGCGAGACCTATGGCCGACCCATTCCCAAGGGGCCATTTCAGAAATGGGCTCGGCGAGAACTCGGAATATCGGCACATGTCGCATCTAGGCGTGCAGTCGTCGATCACCCTTGAGAATGGCGACCCGTCGAACCCTCGCGGGGACAATTAAAGGGGACGGGGATGAATGGCATTAACTTAAGGCGCAACCGCTCGCGGCGTATTGACTAAGCTTTGCTGTCGCACCACTGCAGCGAACGAATTGCGTGTTGGCTCCGGG
>Ga0163152_10008365_pt1 | contig 11066 bp, 7 predicted proteins | sample OliLakLV19MP8IB2_FD_148635 | JGI IMG/M metagenome (GOLD analysis project Ga0163152, IMG submission 148635) | Freshwater microbial mat bacterial communities from Lake Vanda, McMurdo Dry Valleys, Antarctica - Oligotrophic Lake LV.19.MP8.IB-2 | ecosystem: Environmental > Aquatic > Freshwater > Lake...
GCATCACGTATGCGCTCGCGCGCGCGACCGCGAGCAGATTGTCGTTCCCCATGTCCGGCGGCGCGCCAGGCGTCGGCGCCACTTTCGCGTCGGGATCGGGCTCCGGACGGCGAGGCTCGATCACGTCGAAGCCCTTCGCGCGTAGCGCGTCGACCAGCACGTAGGTGAGCGGATCGGGGACGTTCGCGGCGCCACCCTCCGCCCACCACGGCGGAGGACCGCCCTTGGCGGGCGCGGCGAGGATGATCACCCGAGTGAGCACCGCGGGCTTCTCGTCGCTGGCGATGATTCCGGCGGTCGTGAGGTCCGCCTTGAGCGCGTCGAGATTCACCTTCACCTTCACCTTCAGGATGACGGTGGTGCCCGCTTCGGACCGATCGCCGACGCGGAACTCGGGGATGTATCGGCGGGCCTTGCCGAGGATCTTCTTCACCTCGCCGGCCTTGTCGTCGGGGATCTTCGCGGGGACGAGCTCGTCGATCCCCTTCTGCACCGCGTTCTTGAGGGCGTCGTCCTCGGCGGGCTTCTCCGCGGCGGGCTTGCCGTCCTTTCCGCGCGACGTGCCGGTGACCTCGTACTCCTTGATGTTCGGAGCGGCCGCGGACGCGAGCGCGGCGCCGAGCAGGAGGGCCGCGAGAGGCAGCCAGGGAGAGACAGCCTGAAGCCGAAGGCGAAGCCCCTGGAAACAGTGGATCACCGGCGAACCGTAGCGAGGTGGGGCCGCATTGGTCAAGGCGATGGACGGGCAACTCCCGGGGCTATACTGCTTGTCGCCAATGACTCCGCGCTGCCGCATCTGCTCGAAGCCCTACACGTTTCCGGACTGCGAGTTGGAAACGATCATGTATCCGCGCCCCGCGACTCCGGGACCGTGGGGCGTGATGAAAGCCGCAACGGATCGCGAAAAGTTCGCGCTCTGGCTCGAGGCCGAAATCGCCAAGTCGGTTACGTCGGGCGGTGCGCCGACGTCCGATCAGGGGATCGCCCTGCTCTTGCTCGGCCGCAAGGAAGGCGTCAAGGTCATCGCGCCGTATCTCTCCGGCACGACGCATCACAAGTGGGACTTCATGGTGAAGCGACTCGTGCCGTTCAACTTCCAGCTCACGCACGCGCGGCCCGGCGGCTACGAGACCGATCGCGTCAACAAGTGGATCGGGTTGAACTACGAGAAGCTGAAATGGGACGAGATCAAGAAGGCGTTCGTCGTCGGCCGCTGAGTCGCGTCAGCGGAACTGCGCTACCGGCCGGCCGAAGATCTTCTCGAACTCCGTCAGCACGTCGTCGGACGCCGGCACCTTCAGGTGATCCGGAAGCGGCAGGATCGCCTCGAAGCGATCGCGCTTCATCACGTGGAGCATCACCGGGCACCGCGCCGAGCCGTTGCCGCCAGCCGAGCTTTTAAGGATCGCGTCGCGCATCTTCGCCAGCAGCTCGGGCGTGAGGTCGTCCTCGCGCAGCGTGACGTGGACTTCGCGCGTGGACTTCGCGCGCACGTCGGCGAGGCTTTTGATCTCCTCGGCCAGAATCTTCGCCGCGTTGCTGCGCATGTTGCCCTTGGGCTTGTCGCCCTCGACCGGCTCTTCGGCGCCCGGCTCCGCGGCCGCTTCTTCGCCTTTCTCGAGCGTGCCGACGATGAGCACCGGCTCGTCCGATTTCAGCATCACGGACACGCCCGCGTAGAGCGAGGGGAAGACGGTGACCTCGGTCGTCCCGGTGAGGTCTTCCACCGTGATGAAGGCCATGAGGTCGCCCTTCTTGGTCTTGATCTCCTTGAGCGACGCGACGATGCCGGCGACTTTCACGGTCACGCCGTCAGTCTTCTCGGCGAGCGTCGCGATCGGCCCGCTGGTGTAGCGCTTGAGCTCGCTCGCGTAGGCCTGCAGCGGATGACCGGTGATGTAGAAGCCGAGCGCCTCCTTCTCGAAGCAAAGCCGCTCCTTCTCCGGAAACTCGGGGACGCGCGGGAGCTCCGGCTCCTTGTCGACCGCGGGTGCGCCGCCGAAGCCGCCGAAGAGCGAGGTCTGCCCGCTCGCCTTCTCGTCGGCCGTGCGTGATCCGTATTCGGTCGCCGCGTCGAGTCCGGCGAGCAGCGACGCGCGCGTCGGCGTCTTGTCGAGCGTGGAGAACGCACCGCATTTGATCAGCGATTCGACGACGCGCTTGTTGACGCGCTTCGGATCCACCTCGGCGCTGAACGTGCTGAGTGTCTTGAACCGCTTCGACGGCAGCCGGTCGCGGGCCTCGAGGATCGCCTCGATGGCGCCCTCGCCCACGTTCTTCACGGCCGCGAGACCGAACCGGAGCTCGTCCTTGCCGTCCTTGGCCGTCCTCACCTCGAAGGTGCGTCCGGATTCGTTCACGTCGGGAGGCAGCACCGGGATCCCGCGATCGCGGCAGCTGTTCACGTAGAGCATGACCTTGTCGGAATTGCCCGAGTCGATCGTGAGCAGCGCCGCCATGAACTCCGCGGGAAAATGCGTCTTCAGGTACGCCGTCTGGTAGCTGACGAGCGCGTACGCCGCGGAGTGTGCGCGGTTGAAGCCGTACCCCGCGAACTTCTCCATCAGGTCGAAGATCTCGCCGGCCTTCTTCGGGTCGATCGACTTCACGGCCGCGCCCTTCATGAAGCGCTCGCGCTGGGCCGCCATCTCCTCGGCCTTCTTCTTGCCCATCGCGCGGCGCAGCAGGTCGGCGTCTCCGAGCGAGTAGCCCGCGAGCTCCGACGCGATCTGCATGACCTGCTCCTGGTACACGATGACGCCGTACGTGTCCTTCAGGATCGTCTCGAGCTGCGGCAGCGGATACTCGACCTTGGTCTTGCCGTGTTTGCGCTTGATGAAGTCGTCGACCATGCCCGACTGCAACGGACCGGGGCGATACAGCGCGACGAGCGCGGCGATGTCCTCGAACACCGTGGGCTTGAGCTTTGACAGGAGCTCGCGCATGCCGCTCGACTCGAGCTGGAAGATGCCGTCGGCATCGCCCGACGCGAGAAGCGCGTAGACCTTGTCGTCGTCCATGGGCAGCTGGTCGATCCTGATCTCGACGTTTTTGCCCTTCTGGATGCGGCGAACCGCGTCCTCGATCATCGTGAGGTTCTTCAGCCCGAGGAAATCGAACTTGATCAGTCCGACTTTCTCGACCCACTTCATGTCGAACTGGGTGACGGTCTCGCCCTCTTTCCCGCGGAAGAGCGGCAGGTAGTCCGTCAGCGGCAGATCGGAGATGACGACGCCGGCGGCGTGAACGCTCGCGTGGCGCGTGAGGCCCTCGAGCCCCTTCGCCATCTGGATGACCTGGTTGACCGTCGCGTCCTTCGACACGAGCTCGCGCAGCGCCGGCGCCTGCTCCATCGCCTGATCGAGCGTGATGTTCAGCGTGTTCGGGACGAGCTTCGCGATGCGATCGGTGTCGGCGAACGAGAGGCCCATCACGCGTCCGATGTCGCGGATGACGGCTTTCGCCTTCATCTGCCCGAAGGTGATGATCTGCGAGACGAACTCGCTCCCGCCGTAGCGGCCGTTCACGTATTCGATGACGCGCCCGCGTCCATTGATGCAGAAGTCCACGTCGATGTCGGGCATCGACACGCGCTCGGGATTCAGGAACCGCTCGAAGAGCAGGTTGTACGGGATGGGATCGATGTCCGTGATCTTCATCGCGTAGCAAACGAGCGAGCCCGCCGCCGAGCCGCGGCCAGGACCGACGGGGATGCCGTTCGTCTTCGCCCAGTTGATGAAGTCCGCGACGATGAGCAGGTAGCCCGAGAACCCCATCTTCTGGATGACGCCGATCTCGTACTCGAGCCGCTTGCCGTAGAGGTCGTCGAGCTCCTCGGGCAGCGGCATCACCTCGCCCTTGGCCGGCTTGCGCACCTTCCAGAACTGCCGGATCACCGGCATGCGGGCGCCGAGTCCCTCGCGCGCCTGGTGCGCCATCGTCTCGTCGAGCGTCGGCGCGCCCGGCTCCTTCGAGCCCGGGTAGATCGGGAAGTGGTATTTGCCGAAGTCGAACTTGAGGTGCGCCTTCTCGGCGACCGCCATCGAATTCTTCACCGCCTCCGGATAGTGGCGCCATTCCTTCGCCATCTCCGACGAGCTCTTGAGGTAGTAGCCGTCGTTGTTGAACTTCATGCGGTTCGGCTCGGCGAGCAGCTTGCCGGTGCCGATGCAAAGGAGCGCGTCGTGCGCGCTCGCGTCTTCCTTCCGCAGGTAATGGCAGTCGCCGGTCGCGACGACGGGCGCGTCGATCTCCTTCGCGAGCGCGAACAGCTTCTCGTTCACGAGCCGCTGCTCGTCGAGACCGTTCTCCATCACCTCGAGGGCGTAGAACTCCTTGCCGAAGAGATCCTGGTACCACTTCGCCGCCGCGATCGCGCCGGCATCGTCGCCTTTCACGAACTTCTGCGCGACCTCGCCTTTCAAGCAACCGGACAAGCAGAAGATCCCCTCGTGGTGCTTCGCGAGGAGCTCCTTGTCCATGCGCGGCTTGTAGTGGAAGCCCTCGAGATACGCCTGCGACACGAGCCGACAGAGGTTCTTGTAGCCGGTGTGATCCATCGCGAGGAGCGTGAGGTGATTCGCCGATTCGTCGGCGCGCCCCTTCTTGTCGAGGCGGCTACCGGGCGCGATGTAGGCCTCGACGCCGACAATGGGCTTGAGCTCGTTCTTCTTCGCGTAGTCGTAGAACTCGATGGCGCCGAACATGTTGCCGTGGTCGGTGACCGCCACCGTCTTCATGCCGAATTCTTTGCAGCGCGCGATGAGCTCGGGGACGCGGATCGCGCCGTCGAGGAGCGAATACTGCGTGTGCAGGTGGAGGTGAACGAACTCGTCGACCGTCGACACGCCTGCCATTCGCGCGGCAGCTTACCGTACGGCCGTACGCAACGAAGCCGGCGTTTTCGCCGGCTTCGTTCACGACACAGGCTGTGGATCAGGCAATCAGGCGTCGCGGGTCTTCGGCGCAGGGACCGGCGCGGACGCCGTTTGCACGCCGCCACCCATCATGCTGCCCATCGACGGACCGAACATCTGGTCCAGCCGTTCCTGTGCTTTCGGGTCGTAGGCAAACGTGTCGTTCGCACTGAAGTCGCGCCCGTTGAGCGAGGGGGCGCCGCTGCCGTTGGGCGCACCCAGGCCGGGACCCGCGGGCTGATTTGCCGGCGTCGTACCGTTGGTCGTCGTGCCGTCGCCTTCGCCCGGTGCAGGCGAACCACCGTTCCCCGTGCTGCCGCCGCGGCCGACGCCGCCGATCGACTGTCCGCCCAGGATCTCCTGGACGTCCCTGCCGAGGTCGTTCACGCCGGCCTTGAAGGGATCGACGAAGGTGTAGGCCGCGCCGACGACGGCAATGACCAGCACCGAGATGAGCAGCATGTACTCCGTGCCCGTTTGACCCAGGCGTGACCGGCGCGCTGTGACCATGGAATGAGTTTACCATCCGAAACACGTGTTTCGGAGCCCGCGGCTCTGGGTCGCTGTTGCGGCCCTGGTTACAATTCCCCTCCTTGCGCTCGTAGAGCCTCTCGAACGCTCGGGATTCGACCTGCGTCTGCGGTTCCGGCGCTCCGCGGGGTGGCCTGCCGATCTGGTGCTCGTCCCCATCGACGACGCCGCGATCCAGGCCTACGGACGCTGGCCGTGGGCGCGGAAGCAGACCGCGCAGCTCCTCGATGCCGTGCGCGCGGCGGGCGCCACGACGATCGTTTTCGACGGCGTCTTCGTCGGCGCGTCGGATCCGGAGAGCGACGCGGCGCTCGAGCGGTCACTATCGAATACGGTTATCGCCATCTCCGGCTCGGTCGAGCCGAACCAGCGACCGGCCGACGACATCCTGCGTGGTGCGCTCCTCCCCACGGAGGCGCCGCACGGCGTGATGTGGGACGCGCGTGCGTTCGTCGTCCCCGATGCGCGCTTCGCGCTCGCCGCCGCGGGGATGGGTCACACCCTCTCGTTCCCCGCGGACGACCTCGTCATCCGCGGACACATCCCGATGCTCGGCGTGCCCGGCGAGCGCGGAACGCTGCCGTCGCTCGCCCTCGCCGGGCTCCGCCACCAGCGAAAATGGGCGGCCGCGGACGTGCGCTTCGAGAACGGCGACCTGCACCTCCCGCCCGGAATCCTTCGGCTCGAGAACGGCGAGGGCTATCTCGATTGGGTTCCCGGTGATCCGCTGCCGCGCCGCGTGCGCGCGAGAGAGCTTCTTGCGGGGGAAGTCCCCCCGGGTTCGCTCGAGGGCGCCCTCGCGCTCGTCTACATCGACTCCAACAGCGTCGCCGATCGCACGCTCGCACCCGGGCGCGGCGTGGTTCCGGGCGGCATCGTCGTCGCCACGGCGATCCGCACGCTCGACGGCCGCCACGCGCCGCGTCCCATCCGCGTTTGGCACGCGCTCGCCGTCACGCTCGCCGCGATCCTCCTCGCCGCGGGCGCGCTCTCTCGCCTCCAGACCCGCACGCTCGTCCTCGTCGCGCTCGGCGGCCCGCTCGCCATCTTTGCGATCGGCTCGGCGCTCGTGCCCGCGTTCGATCTCTTCGTGCCGGTGGCGGCGCCGTCGCTGATGCTCCTCGTCGCGTGCGCGGGACTCGCGATCCGCGCGGACCGCCTCGCCGACGCCGAGCGGCGCCACCTCAAGGACCTGCTCGCGTCGGCGCGCGGGCTCCCCGAGCCGTCGCTCGCGGAGGATCGCGCGACGGTCGCGCTGAGCGGCGAACCGCGCGAGTCGACGCTCGGGCAGCTCGCTTCCGGCGGTCCGCTCGCGCGCCCGGTGCAGATCGGACGTTATCGCGTCACGCGCTGCCTCGGCCGCGGCGGCATGGGCGCGATCTTTCTCGCCGACGACACGGAGCTCGATCGCGCCGTCGCGCTGAAAGTCCTCACCGCCCAGGAGCCGATCGCGTACGAGCGCTTCCGCCGGGAAGCGCAGGCCGTCGCGCGCGTCGATCATCCGAACGTGGTGCGCATTTTCGAGATCGGCGCCGACGCGGAGGTGCCGTTTCTCGTGATCGAATACGTCGCGGGCGGATCCATCGTCGACTGGTTCCGCACCTACCCCCCGGAGCTTTCGTGGCCGCCGCCCTGGACGAAGTCGGTCGGCATGATCCGCGATGCCGCCGCCGGTCTCGGCGCCGTCCACGCCGCCGGCATGGTGCACCGCGACGTGAAGCCCGCGAACATCCTGCTCACACCGGAAGGCGTCGCAAAGATCGCGGACTTCGGCATTGCGAAGCTCGGCGGCAGCAACACGCTCACGCGCGAAGGCTCGATGGTGGGAACGATCGGCTACCTCTCGCCCGAGCAGGCGCTCGGAACGGAAGTCGATCCGCGCAGCGACGTCTACAGCCTTGGCGTCACGTGGTACCGCCTGATCACCGGCCGCTCCGCGTTCGACGGAACCACCGCCGAGATCCTGCGCCGCCAGGTGACCACGTCGCCGCCCGATCCGCGCAAAGTCGTCCCCCTGCTCCCGGCGTCGGTCGCGGACCTCGTGCTCCGCATGACGGACGTGGACCGCGCGCGGCGCCCCGAAGACGGACGTGCGCTCGTGCGCGAGATCGACGCGGTCCTCGCGAACGCGGAGACGCGCTCCGGTTCGACCTGACGCATCCTTCGTCCGTGGCTCACGCTCGCGAAAGCGCTACTGCTTCGGCGGCGGAGTCCGGGTGGGCGCCGGCGTCGGCGGAAGCGGCGTCGGCGTGGCCTGGCCGAGCAGCTCCAGCGGTTTCAGCGCCCAGTGTTTCGGCGAGACCTTGCGCGCCTTCGCGGCAACCGCCTCCGCCTCCTTCTGCCGGCCGAGCGATCGCAGCGACATCGCCTCGAGCACCATCGCGGGAACGAAGCCGGGATCCTCCTTCGTCAGCGTGCGCAGTTCCTGGAGAGCGCCCTCCTCTTCTCCGGAACGCATGCGCGTCTCCGCGAGGAAGAACCGCACGACGAAATGTCCGGCGCGCTCCTTCGAGAGCGTCTTCAGCGCGCGGCGCGCTTCGGGCGGATTCGTGGAAACGCTGTCGACGCCCTGGAGGAACCGCCGCGCCTCGTCGACGTCGAGACCGCGGTTGCTCGCGAGGAGATCCTTCGCCGCCTTGATGGCGGCGGCGCCCGCGGGATCCGCTCCCGCGCGGAGGCCTTCGTAGAAGTACTCGAGGTACGCGTCGGCCGGCTTCCCCTTCGCGAGCAGGACGTTCCCGAGCGCGAGATGAAACCCGTGCGAGGAGGCGTTCTGCCGCATCCCTTCGCGAAGTACCGCTTCCGCCTCGGAGTATTTCCCTTCCGTCGTGAACGCGTCCGCCTTTTTGAACGCGTCGGCAGGGGTTCCCGAGAGGAGGATGACGATCGCCGCAACCGGAATCACGTCTACAGACTATCAGACCGTGTCGAACTCGGGGCGGTAGCTCACGAGCCCACCGCGTCCGAACGGGGTTCCCGGCGTGAGCTCGACCATGAGGAAGTGCTCCGTTTCGGTCGGCTGCGTCTTCCAGTAGAGACCGATGCGGCTCGCGCGGTCGAATCCGAATCGCGAATAATACTTCGGCGAGCCGAGCAGCACGCATCCGGGAACGCCTTTGCGGCGCACGAGATCGAGCCCGTCGCGCACGAGGCGCGAGCCGATGCCCTGCGACTGTTTGTCCGGAAGAACGGCGAGCGGCGCGAGTCCCGCCGCTCCGAAGCGCCCGCTCTCGGCTTCGACCGTGACCGGCGAGAACAGGATGTGCCCGACGATGGCGCCGGCCGGTCCGTCTTCTTGCGCGACGAGAGAGAGCATCACGCCGCCGTTCGCGCGCAGCGCGTCGACGAGCATCCCTTCTCCGGGCTGCTTGAACGCCGCGTCGTTCACCGCGCGGATCGCCTCGATGTCGGCGTCGCGCTCCTTCCGGACGATCACTCCCACTCGATCGTCGACGGCGGCTTGCTCGAGATGTCGTAGACGACGCGATTCACGCCGCGCACCTCGTTCACGATGCGGCCGGACATCTTCGCGAGCACGTCGTAGGGGATCTGCGCCCAGTCCGCGGTCATACCGTCGGTCGAGTGGACCGCACGGATCGCGAGCACGTCCTGGTAGGTCCGCGCATCGCCCATCACGCCCACCGTCTTCACGGGGAGGAGCACCGCGAAGCTCTGCCAGATCTTGTTGTAGAGGCCGGCATTCTTGATCTCGGTGATCACGATGTCGTCCGCTTCGCGAAGCACGTCGCAGCGCTGCTTGGTCACTTCGCCGAGCACGCGAACCGCGAGGCCGGGCCCGGGGAACGGCTGCCGCAGGATCACCTCGTCGGGCATGCCCATCTCGCGACCGAGCACGCGCACCTCGTCCTTGAAGAGCTCGCGCAGCGGCTCGAGCAGCTTCATGTCCATCTTCTCGGGGAGCCCGCCGACGTTGTGATGACTCTTGATCGTCGCGCTCGGTCCCTTGAACGAAACGCTCTCGATGACGTCGGGGTAGAGCGTCCCCTGCCCCAGCCACTTGAAGTGCCCTAGTTTTTTGGCCTCGTCTTCGAATACGCGCACGAAAACTTCGCCGATCGCCTTGCGCTTCTTCTCCGGGTCCGTGACACCGGCGAGCTTCGACAGGAAGCGCTCCGACGCATCGACGACGGTGAGCGGGATCTTGAAGTGACCGCGGAACACGCGCTCCACTTTCACCGCTTCGTCTTTTCGCAGGAGGCCGTTGTCGACGAAGACGCAGTGCAGGCGATCGCCGATGGCCTTGTGGATGAGCACTGCGGCGACTGACGAGTCGACGCCGCCCGAGAGGCCGAGCAGGACGCGGCCGTCCGTGCCGACCTGGCTCCGGATCTCCGCGATCTTCGACTCGACGAAGCCGAGCATCGACCACGTGCCGGTGCAGCCGGCGATGTTGTAGAGGAAGTTGCGCAGCACCTGCCCGCCGCGCGGCGTGTGCGTGACCTCGGGGTGGAACTGGATCCCCCAGATGCGCCGGGTCGGATGCTCGATCGCGCAGAACGGCGTCGACGGATTCGACCCGATGTTCTCGAACCCGTCGGGGACGCTCGCCACGACATCGCCGTGGCTCATCCACACCTGGATCTCTTCGCCCTTCTCGAACCCCTGGAAGAGCATTCCCGGGCGCTCGATCTTCAGCGGGGCCCGGCCGTACTCGCGTTTCTTACCCGGCTCGACCTTGCCGCCGAGGAGGTGGCACATGAGTTGTTCGCCGTAGCAGATGCCGAGGATCGGAACGTCGAGCTCGAAGACCTCTTTCGAGAGCGTCGGAGCGCCGTCCTCGTAGACGGAGTTCGGACCGCCAGAGAGGATGATGGCCTTCGCACCGAATTCGCGGATCTTCTCCAGCGGCAACGTGCACGGGTGAATCTCGCAGTAGACCTTCAGCTCGCGGACCCGGCGTGCGATGAGCTGCGTGTATTGCGAACCGAAATCCAGGATCAGGATCTTTTCGTCCATGCGGGCCGGCGACTCTACGCCGCGGTATTCTGGACCGCAACGTGACGCGCGCTGACGCTACGGAAGCTCGAGCCGGCCGCGAAGGACGAACGCGTCGCTGCCACCAGTGGGCGTGACGACGCCGAGCCCCAGATCGACGGGCGCTGCGAACGTGCCCGAGAGGTACACGTCGCCGCCGGAGTCGACGGCGAGTCCGGTGACGAACACCCCCTCGCCGGACACGCGCGCGACGGCGAGCGGTTTGCCGAAGCCCTGCGCGTCGAACGCCATGAGGAACGAGCCGGCCGTCGCCGTCGCGAGCGGCTCGAGCCCGCCGCCGGGAAGGAACACACCCTCGTAGGTGCCCGCCAGGAGCACGACACCGTTCGACGCGCCAGCGCCGGTCACGTGGTCGTTGCCGGGACCGCCGGCGCGCCGCACCCAGAGAAGCGCGCCGTCCGAATCGTCGACGAGCGCGACGAAGACGTCAGTGCCACCGGCGGCGACGAGCGACGTGCCCGCGACCATCGCGGTGCCCTCGAACTCGCCGGCGATCACCCAGCCGAGCGGCGTGTGGGCGACGGCCGTCGCGCGGTCGTCGCCGGCGCCGCCGAGCTGGAACATCCAGTCGACGCTGCCGAGTGTGACCGCGTGGAACGCAAT
>Ga0163152_10008367_pt1 | contig 11063 bp, 12 predicted proteins | sample OliLakLV19MP8IB2_FD_148635 | JGI IMG/M metagenome (GOLD analysis project Ga0163152, IMG submission 148635) | Freshwater microbial mat bacterial communities from Lake Vanda, McMurdo Dry Valleys, Antarctica - Oligotrophic Lake LV.19.MP8.IB-2 | ecosystem: Environmental > Aquatic > Freshwater >...
TTTACCGAGAGCTACGATACGGGTCTCTGGCTTTTCGCGGGATGTGGTGTCTGTGCCTGGGGAACGGTGATCGTCGCATTGCGGAATCGGGTCGCCTCTGTGGCAGGATCGTCTTCCTGAAGGAGATTCTTGTTGATCGTGGCAGGCGAAGAAATCATGTTACATCTGCAAAGTTAAATGATAAATTGACCCTCCATTGAGAGCGAATGACTGAACGATCACATCGTATGGGACCTATGGCCACACCTTTTCATAGCATCGAAGACGCCATTCGAGACATCAAGCAAGGCAAACTCATCATCCTGGTGGATGACGAAGATCGCGAGAACGAAGGCGATCTGGTTATGGCTGCCCAACACGTCACCCCGCAAGCCGTCAACTTCATGGCCCGCCATGCCCGGGGGTTGATCTGTCTCGCCCTGACGCCCCAGCGAGTGGAGGAACTCCATCTTCCGCAGCAGGCCGTGGAGAACACGGCGACCTTCGGCACGGCCTTTACGGTGTCCATCGATGCCAGGAAAGATATTACGACGGGCATCTCGGCTGCGGATCGAGCCACGACGATTCATGTGGCGATCGACCCCAAGTCCAAACCCGGAGATTTGGCCAGACCTGGCCATATTTTTCCGTTGAAGGCACAACAAGGCGGTGTGCTCAAGCGGGCGGGGCAAACAGAGGGATCGGTCGATCTGGCGCGGTTGGCCGGGCTCATTCCTGCCGGAGTGATCTGTGAAATCATGAACGAGGACGGCACGATGGCGCGCGTGCCGGAACTGGGAAAATTTGCGAAAGCCCACAAGTTGAAGATGGTGACGATCAAGGCGCTCATTGAATATCGCATGCAGCGCGAGCCCTTTGTACGGAAGATGGCCAGTGCGCGGCTGCCGACGATGTTCGGCGATTTTGAAGCCGTGGCGTTCGAGAACGAGTTGGATGGAGTCACGCATATTGCGCTGGTGAAAGGGCGTGTGGAGGGTGGCGATCCGACGCTGGTGCGCGTGCATTCAGGCTGTTTGACGGCCGATGCCCTCGGCTCGTTGCGATGCGACTGTCGAGATCAGCTGCACAAAGCCATGGAGGTGATTCAAAAAGAAGGGCGTGGTGTGCTGCTCTATTTGAATCAGGAAGGGCGCGGCATCGGGCTGCTCAATAAGATCAGAGCCTATGGGTTGCAAGATGAGGGAAGCGATACGGTTGAGGCCAATTTGAAGTTGGGATTCAAGGCAGACTTGCGCGATTACGGAGTAGGAGCGCAGATACTCGTCAATCTCGGCCTGCACCAGATCAGGCTCATCACGAACAATCCTCGGAAGATTGTCGGCATAGAAGGGTATGGATTGAAGGTGGTTGAGCGGGTGTCGATTGAGATTCAGCCACGTGCGGCGAATCTGAAATACTTGCGAACGAAGAAGAATAAGATGGGGCACATTTTAAAAAAGGTGTGACGGCTGCTGAAAATGGCCCTCAGCTTCGTTCTCAGCCCGAAACGATCCTCAACGTACCCCACTTGGGTAGAGAGCTGTCTTGGCAGCTCGGGGAGGGCGGGTGAGAATGGATACGCCTCCGGTCGTTTCTCGCCTGCGGCCTCGCTGGATGAGCATTTTGAGCAGCCTGATGAACACGTAACGGCTGAGCGGAAGGGTTCTGTTCATATATGAAGCTTCGCAAAGGTTCACACGATGTGACGGGGTTGCGGTTTGGGATTGTTGTCGCGCGGTTCAACAAGTTTGTCACGAGCAAGTTGCTCAGTTCCTGCGTTGATGGGCTGACCATGCACGGGGTCAAGCCGGATGACATTGAGGCGGTGCGGGTGCCGGGAGCATTCGAGATTCCCTTGGTGGCTCGGACGATGGCGAAGACGAAGCGGTTCGATGCAGTCATTTGCCTCGGGGCGGTCATTCGCGGAGACACGCCGCATTTCGATTACATCAGTGCAGAGGCCAGTCGCGGGATTGGGCAGGCGGCGCTGGATGCCGACGTGCCGATCATCTTCGGCGTGCTGATGACGCACACGATTGCACAGGCGATCGAGCGGTCCGATCCGTCTAAGTTCAACCGCGGAGGAGAGGCCGCCAAGTCTGCAATCGAAATGGCAACGGTGATGCGTCTCTTGCGGGTAGGCGAGGAGATTCCGCCGAGCGCTGAGGCCCCACGAGTTCGAAAAGCCAAGAAGCAGGCGCCGCGAGAGCGCACGTAGCTATGGGATCACGCCATCATGCCAGGGAGCGCGCGCTCCAGATTCTGTTTCAGTACGATATTCACGGCAAGCCTGGCCTCTGGTTGGATGTGTTCTGGAAGGAGAACGAGGCGACAGACGAGGTGAAGGCCTTCGCCGAACGGCTCGTGGCCGGAGTGTTGGAAAAAAAGAAAGAGTTGGATGCTCTCATCGGGAAATACGCTACGAATTGGAAAGTGAGCCGCATGCCGATCGTGGACCGCAATATCCTGCGGGCAGGCGCCTATGAACTGCTGTGGATGGATGACGTGCCGGCCAAGGTGACAGTGAATGAAGCCATCGAATTAGCGAAAAGTTTCGGCGACGACGATGCGTCGAAATTCGTGAACGGTATTTTAGATCAAATCTTAGGCAAGGAATTGACGTTGGCTGCCAAGCGAGCCGAAGCGGCAGGCGTGAAAGGTAAAACGTGAAAGGTGAGATGTTGAAATTCAGAGCAAACTGTTTCTTCTCTTACGTTTCACCTTTCACCTTTCACGTTTCACGAGGCCGCCATGATTGACCGCTACACCCGTCCCAGGATGAAAGCCATCTGGGAATTGAAACGGAAGTACGAGATCTGGCTTGCGGTCGAGCTGGCTGCCTGCGCGGCATTCGAACGGGCGGGACAGGTCCCGCGCGGCACCGCGGCTCGTATCGGGAAGAAAGCCAGCATCGATGTGAAGCGCATCGCCAGAATCGAGAAGGTGACGAAGCACGATGTCATTGCCTTTCTCGAATCGCTGGTGGAATCGGTGGGGCCGGAGCATCGATTTCTTCACATGGGATTGACCTCATCGGATATCGTTGACACCTCCTTGGCTGTGCAGATGACGGAGGCGCTCGACCTCATTCTCGAGGATCTCGACGAGCTGATCGCTGTGTTGAAGCGGCAGGCGTTGAAGTACAAACATACGGTGATGGTTGGCCGCTCGCACGGCATTCATGGCGAACCGATTTCGTTCGGCTTCAAGTTGGCTATTTGGTACGAAGAAGCCTGCCGGCACCGGGACCGGATGACGCACGTTCGGCAGGATATTGCGGTGGGCAAGCTTTCTGGTGCCATGGGGACGTTCGCACATCAAGGACCGGAAGTGGAAGAATACGTCTGTGCCAAGCTAGGGCTCACGCCGGACCCCGTCTCGAATCAAATCGTGCAGCGAGATCGCCATGCTGCCTATGCCTCGGCATTGGCGCTGTTGGCTGCGAGCATTGAAAAGTTTGCGACGGAGATTCGCCATCTGCAACGGACTGAGGTGCTCGAAGCGGAGGAGTATTTCTCAGAAGGGCAGAAAGGGTCCTCGGCCATGCCGCACAAGCGGAACCCGATCGCGTCGGAGAATCTCTGTGGGCTGGCGCGCGTCGTGCGAAGTAATAGCCTTGCGGCGATGGAGAACGTCGCGCTGTGGCATGAACGCGACATCAGCCATTCATCCGTTGAGCGCGTGATTATGCCGGACAGTACGATCTTGGTCGATTATATGTTGGCACGGATCACCGACGTCATCAAGCATCTGGTGGTCTACCCCGACAATATGAAACGTAACCTTGCTCTCACCGGAGGATTGGTCTATTCGCAGCGGCTGCTGCTGTTGCTCATTGAGAAGGGTGCGCAGCGCAAGGAATCGTATGAGGCGGTTCAGCGCAATGCCATGGTTTCCTGGAATGGGGCGGGGGACCTACAGGGATTAGTCGGCAAAGATCCCTTCATTGCAAAACATCTTACGGCAGGGGAGATTCAACGCTGTTTCGATCCGAAGTATTATCTGCGCCATCTCGATAAGATTTTCAGTCGGGTATTTGGATCAAAAGTGCGTAATACAGGGAAGGGGAGGAAACAATGAGACCGTCTATTTTCATGCATCTTGCCATGCTGCTGTTGGTCGTTCTGGCGATGGCGCCGGCCGTTGAGGCAGCCGATCGTGATAAGCTTCTCAGCGAGCCGGGTGTCTACGGTACCTTTGCTGCCTTTAGCCTTGATACGGATTGGGCAAAGCAAGATCAAGCGATGCGCATTGCGCAATTGACCATTCTGAAGGGAGTGGTTGAGCAGCATCGAGAGAAACTGGCGATCGATGTCTATCTTCTTCGCGGACTATCGGATCATGCGGATCTGCTTTTTCGTGTTCATGCGACCGAGCTGCGCGAAACTCAGCAGTTTCTCCTGGATCTACAAGGCAGTCTTTTCGGCAAGCACCTGACCGGCAGCACAGTCTTTTCAGGCCTGACGAAAAACCCCAATTATGTTCCTGGTATGCCTGATAACATTAAAGCAGAGCTTAAGATACCAAGCGAGCCAGGTCCCAAGCCCTACGTGATCGTCATTCCGATCCGGAAGGATGCGGATTGGTGGTCTCTGTCGCAAGAGCAGCGAGGGGCCATGATGCAGGAACATACGGAAGCCTCCTTGCCCTACAGCAAGACGGTCAAACGGAAGCTCTACCATGCGACCGGACTCGACGATCTGGACTTCATCACCTATTTTGAAACATCGCGGCTGGAAGACTTTCAAAGTTTGATTCTGGCATTGGAGAAGGTGAAGGAGTTCCGGCATAATCGTCGCTTCGGTCATCCGACGTTGCTGGGAACAGTCAGATCCTTGGACGAGATCATCGAGGTGTTGGCTCAGTAATTATGATTGTGGTTTGAGGACAACCGATGTCAACGGGCGCACTACTCTACGAAGGTAAGGCCAAGAAAGTCTTTGCGACGGATAAGCCGGATCAGGTCGTCCAGTATTTCAAGGACGATGCGACAGCATTCAACGCCCAGAAGCGCGGGACCATCGTCGAGAAAGGCGTCATCAACAACAAAGTATCCGAGCGGCTCTTTCGATTGTTGGAGCAAGGCGGTGTGCCGACGCATTTTGTCGAGCGTCTCAGCGACCGGGAGTTGCTCACGAAGAAAGTGACGATTGTGCCGGTCGAAGTGGTGGTCCGTAATGTCGTCGCAGGCAGCTTGGCGAAGCGGCTAGGGTTGAAAGAGGGCGATCCGATCGAGCCGGCTATCGTGGAGTGGTACTACAAGAACGATGCGTTGGGCGATCCCTTGATTGCCGATGAGCATATTCGATTGATGAAGCTGGCGACGCCAGCGCAAATGACGGAAATCAAGCGGCTCGCGTTGAAGGTGAATAGCCTCTTACAGCCGTTCTTCCGTGAGCGGAAGATGATTCTCGTCGATTTCAAATTGGAGTTCGGACTGCACAACGGTCAATTGATTCTGGCCGATGAGATATCTCCGGACACCTGCCGCTTCTGGGATCAGATGACGAGGGAGTCGATGGATAAGGATCGGTTTCGGAAGGATTTGGGAAAGATTGAAGAAGCGTATCGGGAAGTATTGAGGAGGGTCTGCGGATGAGGGGATGGTGGGGCCGTCCTCTTTGCTCGCAGAACGCGCACATTCAGAAAGTGCTCGTTCGATGCGCGCAGTTGAGGTCAACCCCTCCGTCCCCTCAGGGAGTTCCAAATCCTTTCTTTAGAGGAAGGAGGAGGGAAGTGAAGAGGCGAGAATCGTGAAGGGGTTTCGGGGATGGTTCATGAATTACGGGTTGGTCTTATCCATTTTGGTGTCAACGGCGCTGGTGGCTGTGTTGGCTTATCGCTTGGAGGGGTCGCGCTGGCGCTGGCCGATGGTGGCGCTGGCCTTGGCTGGGATCGGGACGGCTGTGGGGATTTTATGGCTCAGGAAATTCATAGATCGACAGCCCAAAGCATCTGAGCAGGAGAATAAACAGTGAAAGCCAAAATTCATGTCACCTTGAAACAAGGAATCTTGGACCCTCAGGGGAAGGCGATTGAGCATGCGCTCGACTCGTTGGGATTCAAGAATGCGGGCAATGTGCGGGTCGGGAAGTACATGGAAGTGGATCTCGATGAGAAGGATAAGGTCAAGGCTGAGACTCAGGTTAAATCCATGTGTGAGAAGTTGTTGGCGAATACGATTGTCGAGGAATACAGATACGAATTGCAGTGAAGGGTGCGAATGATGGGTGATGAGTTGATGCGAAAAGTTCCAGGATCCACAGGAGCGAGCGTTTTTCGCCGCACTGCGCCCATCACCCGTCACTCATCACTCATCACATGGGTACTGCGATGAAAATCGGAGTGGTGGTTTTCCCCGGCAGTAATTGTGATCACGACTGCCAGCATATCTTCAAGGATGTGCTGGGCCAGTATGTGGAGATGATCTGGCACAAGGAGACGTTGCTGGCGGGGCTGGATGCGATTGTCTTGCCCGGCGGGTTTTCCTACGGCGACTATTTGCGGACCGGCGCGATCGCGCGGTTCTCGCCGGTGATGGGGGCGGTGAAGGAGTTTGCGAAAAAGGGTGGATTGGTGCTCGGCATCTGCAACGGGTTTCAAATTCTGCTTGAAGCAGGCATGCTGCCAGGAGCGATGCTTCGGAACAAGTCGCTGCATTTCATCTGCAAGGATGTGTTTGTGAAGGTTGAAAATGCTGCCACCTCATTTACCAGCGCCTATGAGTCCGGTCAGGTGCTCAAGATTCCGATCGCCCATGCAGATGGGAATTACTACACCGATCCAGTCACGCTCGCTTCGATGCAGGCCAACGCGCAGATTGTGCTCCGCTATTGCTCCGCGGATGGCAAGGTGACGCCGGAGGCGAATCCGAACGGCTCGCTGGATAACATTGCCGGGATCATCAATGCCGAAGGGAATGTGCTGGGCATGATGCCGCACCCGGAGCGCTGTGCGGAAGCGGTGTTGGGCAATGACGACGGGAAGCTGATTTTCCTGTCGATGTTGGAGTCGCTGAAGGGGAACAAGAAGCAATTAAAAATGGTGGGAGCGTGACCGCGGGTCCTGCCGCTGACCAGCCCGTCCGTCCTCGCACCCCGCCCGGTGTAGGAGGGGATGGGTAGCCCGTTAGTCTCCTTTGCTCGCGCAACGCGCGGCTTGGGAAGGCCCTCGTTGGACGCGCGCAGTCGGAGACCAATCGGGCCACCCCCTCAAAGCCTGTCATGGTTGGAAATCAAGGTAAGATTTATGCCTCTCCTGGATCTGTGGGGTGAATCGAGGACGGACCTCGAAGGAAAACAAGTTCAGCAAATTATTGCAATTGCTTTCAGGAGGGCAAGAGCTTTGTGGCTCATTGCCCCGAGTTGGATATCTCCAGTTGTGGGCATAGCGTGGATGAGGCGAGGGGAAATTTGAAAACGGCTGTACGCTTGTTTGTCGAGGAAGCTGAAAAGCTCGGCACGTTGGACGATATTCTGAAAGAGGCCGGGTATCTACGGGGGACTGATGGCACGTGGAAGTCGCCGCGTATTGTTGCCACTGAAGTGATTTCATTGGCAGTCTAGTCCCGATGTCGCGCGGTACAGCAATCCTGGGATGGAAGCTACGAAAGGTTATGGAGAAAGCTGGCTTCAAGTGTGTCCGAACCGAGTGCGATCTCTTCGTGTATGTGAAGCCGGGTGTGGCGCGGCCAGTGGTGATTCCTGATTGGGACGAAGTTCCCGTTCTCATCATCAAGAACAACTTGCGGACAGCGGGAATTTCGCGCGACTAGTATTTTGAACTCTTGAGCAAGGTCTAAACAGGTAGGAAATGCAATCTAACGTTCAACCCATCACCAAAGACCTCATTGCGCAGCATAATCTGACGGACGACGAGTATCAGAAGATCGTCGTGATTTTGGGGCGGGAACCGAATATCACTGAGTTGGGCATGTTCTCGGTGATGTGGTCGGAGCATTGCTCCTATAAGAGTTCGCGCGTGCACCTTAAAAAATTGCCGACGACGGGGCCGCGAGTGGTCCAGGGGCCGGGGGAGAACGCCGGAGCGGTGGATATCGGCGATGGGCTTTGCGCGGTCTTCAAGATGGAGTCGCACAACCATCCTTCGTTTATCGAGCCCTATCAGGGGGCGGCGACTGGGGTAGGTGGAATTCTGCGCGACATCTTTACAATGGGGGCGCGCCCGATTGCTTTGCTCGATGCGCTACGGTTTGGTGGACTGGACAACGCGAAAAATCGGCATCTGGTCAAGGGTGTCGTGGCTGGCATTGCGGGGTACGGCAACTGCATGGGTGTGCCAACGGTCGGGGGAGAAATCGTCTTCAACGATATTTATTCACAGAATCCGCTCGTAAACGTATTTTGTCTCGGCATTGCGCACAAGGACAAGATCTTTCTGGGAACAGCGGCCGGCGTCGGTAATCCGGTGATCTATTTCGGTTCGAAGACGGGCCGTGACGGAATTCATGGCGCGACGATGGCGTCCGATTCTTTTGACGACCAGTCGGAGCAGAAGCGGCCCACTGTGCAGGTGGGCGATCCCTTTACTGAGAAGCTGTTGCTGGAAGCTTGCCTTGAGCTGATGGCTGGCGATCTGCTCGTCGGCATTCAGGACATGGGGGCGGCCGGGTTAACTAGCTCGTCTTGTGAAATGGCGTCCCGTGCCGGTAACGGAATCGATCTGGACTTGACCGATGTGCCTCGGCGTGAGCCGGGCATGACGGCGTATGAAATAATGTTGTCGGAATCGCAAGAACGCATGTTGATGGTGGCGCAGGCGGGCAAGGAAGAGGAATGTATCAGGATCTGTAAGAAGTGGGATCTCGATGTGGCGGTGGTGGGACGGGTCACGGGCGATGGAATTTTACGCGTGAGAGACCAGGGCAAGGTTGTGGCAGAGATTCCGGCGAAGTCGCTGGCCGATGATGGCCCACGTTACGAGCGGCCCTATTCCCCGCCTGGTTACCAGGACATGCTGACCAATCTGAATTACGATGCATTGCCCGATGTGAAGGATGCGAGTGCGGCGCTGTTGTCCCTGTTGGAGTCGCCAACCATTGCGAGTAAACGCTGGGTCTACGAACAGTACGACCATATGGTGCGGACCAACACGATGGTCCGGCCAGGTTCCGATGCGGCGGTGGTTCGGATCAAGGGGACGAATAAAGCTCTTGCGATGACGGTGGATTGTAATAGCCGCTATTGCTTGCTGCATCCGTATGAAGGGGCTCGTCTTGCGGTGGCAGAGGCGGCGCGGAATCTGGTCTGCTCTGGCGCGGAGCCGATCGGGCTGACGGACTGCTTGAACTTCGGCAACCCAGAGCGTCCTGAAATCATGTGGCAGTTTGTGTTGGCGATCGAGGGGATGAAGGATGCCTGTGAGTATTTCAAGATTCCCATCGTCAGCGGTAACGTAAGTTTCTACAATGAGACGAACGGTCTCTCGATTTATCCCACTCCGATGTTGGGGATGGTCGGGCTGATCGATTCGGCTGATAAGACGATGACGCAGTGGTTCAAGCAGGATGGCGACGTGATTCTGCTCTTAGGTAAGACGAAAGAAGACCTGGGTGGTAGCGAGTACCTGAAAGTGCACCACCATCGAGAACAGGGATCACCACCGTTTCTAAGTGTAGAAGCAGAGAAGATGCTCCATAATTTTATACTGAAAGTAATACATGATGGATCTGTGCAATCAGCGCATGATTGCTCAGATGGCGGACTCTCTGTCGCATTGGCAGAATGTTGTATTTCTGCCCCGGACACCAGGCGAGGGGCTGTGGTAAAGTTGGGTCTCGATACCTTGCGGCTGGATGCCCTCCTGTTCGGTGAGAGCCAATCGCGTGTCGTTCTTTCAGTTAAGCCCGGGATGGTTGACAGGGTATTAAATAGCGCCTGGGACTCTGGCATTCCAGCGATGAAAATCGGGACCGTAGGAGGAGACCGTTTCGTTATCGATGTGGAGAAGGGGCAATGGAGCGAAGGTTGCCATGTTGATCTCCCTATAGATCAACTGTACGACCGGTGGGCTTTTTCGATTGAACGCACGCTGAGCCAAACGTAAAACGTGAGACGTAAAAAGTGAAATGTGAAGGCATGAATAGGCGAACCAAGAGAGAACTTCCCATCGTTCCACCTTTCACCTTTCACGTTTCACGTGAGAGCCCCGACAAATTCCACGACGAGTGTGCCGTCTTTGGCATATACGGCCATAAGGAAGCGGCAAACCTCACCTATCTTGGGTTGTATGCCCTACAGCATCGCGGGCAGGAAGCCTCCGGCATCGTTTCCGGCGATGGCGAACAGTTTCATGTTCATAAGGGAAAGGGGCTTGTTGCGGATATTTATAATCCCCAGGCGCTCGATCAATTAATCGGTTCAATGGCGATCGGTCACAATCGTTACTCCACCGCCGGAGGGAACGATCTGAAGAACGTCCAGCCATTTTCGGTCAACTTTGCGTTTGGAAATCTGGCGCTCGCCCATAATGGCAACCTCATCAATGCTCAAGTGTTGCGTCATGAGCTCGAAGCGTACGGCGCCATCTTTCAATCCAGCTCAGACAGCGAAGTCATCATCCATCTGATCGCTCATTCGCGGGCCGATACGTTATTGGCACGCATCATCGATGCGTTGAGCCAAGTCCGAGGGGCATTTTCAATCGTGTTACAAACAGATGAGGGGATTATCGCAGTTCGGGACCCCCATGGGTTTCGGCCTCTCTGTCTCGGTCGGTTAGGCGATACGTATCTTGTGGCCTCAGAAACCTGTGCCTTCGATCTGCTCGGAGCTGAAGTTGTCCGCGAGATCGAGCCTGGAGAGTTGGTCGTGCTGAACGACAAGGGTGTGACGAGTTATAAACCATTTCCGCCGGTCAGTCCCGCCATGTGCGTCTTTGAATATGTGTACTTTGCCAGGCCGGACAGCAAGATCTTCGGTGCCAATGCAGTGTATGGCACGCGCAAGGCCTTGGGTAGGCAACTAGCGAAGGAATCGCCTGTACCGGCGGATATCGTCATTCCTGTACCGGACTCCGGAGTGCCTGCTTCGCTCGGCTATGCCGAAGGAGCAGGGATTCCATTT
>Ga0163152_10008376_pt1 | contig 11056 bp, 7 predicted proteins | sample OliLakLV19MP8IB2_FD_148635 | JGI IMG/M metagenome (GOLD analysis project Ga0163152, IMG submission 148635) | Freshwater microbial mat bacterial communities from Lake Vanda, McMurdo Dry Valleys, Antarctica - Oligotrophic Lake LV.19.MP8.IB-2 | ecosystem: Environmental > Aquatic > Freshwater > Lake...
GATCTGATGCGCGCCTGTCAGAAGGAAGGCCTGGTCAAGCTCGAGCGCGATCGTCAGGGTGGTCTGCGCGTGTTCGGCGCGGGCGGCTCGGCCGCCGCGGGCGCCGGTTCGTCGGCGCCGGTTTCGGACGTGCCGGCCATGGTGCCGTCGTCGGCCAATGTCTATCGTCCGAAGAGCGTCACCTTCGGGTGGGTCGTCGGCGATGACGTCGAGGAAGCGGTGGAGCCGGGCGAGGGCGAGGGCGACGAGCCCGAGCTCGACGTGCCAGTGCAGATTGCGCCGATCGTGCCCGACGAGACCGATTCGGAGGACGACCAGTCCAAGTTCTTCGCGCCCGGCAGCGCGAAGGAGCCGGTCAGCGCGGGCCCCGCGGCTCGCGGCGCCAAGCGTGGTCCGCGTCGCACGATGAGCGCGGAAGACGCGGCGGATCGGCCCAAGCGCGCGCGCAAGGCGCCGGCTGGCGGCGGTCGCCGTCCGGCCGCACCGGCCCCGGTACGCCGCAAGAAGAGCTAGCGCTCTGGCTCACCGCTCGTAGTCGGTCTCGACATGGCCAGCCGCGCGGCTCCATTGCACGCGTCGCGGCGGCAACGTGTCGGGCCGGCCCGGGCGGTGAAAGTAGATGAGGATCTCGGCGTAGCGCTCCTGGAGCGGCGCCGAGATCTCGATTGCGATCTTGGCGGCGTCCTTCAGGTGCGTGGTCTCGACCTGCAGCACGAGCACGCTCTGCGCCGAGTACTGCTCGGTGATGGTCCAGCGGGCCCACGGCTCGGCGGCGCGCTTCACCACTGGCATGCGATGCGCGCGGGTGGATCCGGGAGGCGTGACCGCAGGCCCTGACGGGTGCACCGAGAGCCACGTGCCGGCGCCCGCCGCACCGCAGAATCCCGCCACCGCGACGAGCGCGGCCCTGGTCACGGCGTCACGATAGGCGCGATCGCCACCTGGCGCAAGGGCATTTCGCGCGACTCGCCGTATACTTCTGGCGTCCGCTGTTCGTGTTCTTCCCGGGCCCCGCGCCCCGGAACCCGAGTCCCGCCCGTGAGCTACACCGCCAAAGACATCACCGTTCTCGAAGGCCTCGAGCCTGTCCGCAAGCGCCCCGGCATGTACATCGGCGGCGTGGGCGCGACCGGCCTGCACCATCTGGTCTGGGAAATTCTCGACAACTCGATCGACGAGGCCATGAACGGCCACGCCTCGACCATCGCCGTGACGCTGCACGCGGATGGGTCGTCGGTCACGATCAGCGACGACGGACGCGGCATCCCGGTCGACGCGCACGCCAAAGGCAAGGCGAGCGCGCTCGAAGTGGTGTTCACCGTGCTCCACGCCGGCGCCAAGTTCGAGCAGGGCAACTACAAGACGGCCGGCGGCCTGCACGGCGTGGGCGCCAGCGTCGTGAACGCGCTGTCGCGCGAACTCGTGGCCACCGTGCGGCGCGACGGCGCGCAGTACGAGATGAGCTTCAAGCAGGGCAAGCCGGTGGCGCCCCTGAAGAAGACCGGCCCGGCCCGCGGCAGCGGCACCACGGTGTTCTTCCGGCCCGACCCCGTGATTTTCCCGAAGGTCGAGTTCGAGGCGCAGATCATCCGCGACCGGCTGGAAGTGGCGAGCTTCCTGCACAAGGGCGTGAAGGTCAGCTTCGACGACCAGACCACCAACACCAGGCACACCTTTCAGCACGAGGAAGGGCTCGTCGACTACCTGAAGAAGATCCTGGCTGAACGTTCGAGCAAGCCCGTGCACGAGGCGCCGTTCGCGCTGGCCAAGGAGAACGGCGTGCGGCTCGAAGCCGTAGTGCAGTGGACCGAGTCCACCGACGAGCATCTGCGCAGCTACGTCAACGGCATCCCCACGGGCTCTGGCGGCACCCACGAGGCTGGCTTCCGCGCCGGTGTCGGCAAGGCCGTGCGCAACTTCATCGAGACGCACAACCTGTCGCCGAAGGGCGTGACGCTCACCGCCGAAGACATCCGCGAAGGCCTCACGGGCGTGCTGTCGGTGTTCATTGCCGAGCCGCAGTTCCAGGGCCAGACCAAGGACCGGCTGAACAACCCGGAAATGGCCAGCGCCGTCGACGGCTTCGTGCGGCCCGCGCTCGAGCACTGGCTCAACACCAACATCTCGGTGGCCGAGGCCATCGTGGCACGCATCATTCTGGCTGCCCGGGCGCGCGAAGCCAGTCGCGCCGCGCAGGCCGAGGTGGTGCGTAAAGGGCCTACGGCCGGACGGGTGAACCTGCCCGGCAAGCTGGCCGACTGCACGCAGCCCGGATCGATTACGAGCGAGCTGTTCGTGGTGGAAGGCGACTCGGCCGGCGGCTCGGCCAAACAGGGGCGCGACCGCGTGCGTCAGGCAATTCTGCCGCTACGCGGCAAGGTGCTGAACACCGAAGGCATCGCCACCTCGAAGGTGCTCGAGAACAAGGAGCTGGCGGATCTGGCCACGGCGCTCGGCTGCGGCGTGGGCAAGAGCTTCGACCTGTCGCGCATGCGCTACGGCAAGGTGATCATCCTGGCCGACGCCGATTCCGACGGCCACCACATCGCCACGCTGCTGCTCACATTCCTGTTCCGCCACATGCCGCAGCTCATCGCCGCCGGCAAGGTCTACCTGGCGCAGCCGCCGCTCTACCGCATCGACCTCGGCAAGGAGACCTTCTGGGCGCTCGACGAGGCCCACAAGGCGCAGATCCTCAAGCAGCGCTCCGGCCGCGCCGCACCCGAGATCACCCGCTTCAAGGGGCTGGGCGAGATGATGCCCAAGGTGCTGTGGGAGACCACGCTCAACCCCCGCACGCGCCGGTTGCTGCGGGTCGACGTGTCGGATCAGCTGCTGACCGACCGCGTGATCAACGAGCTCATGGGCAAGGACGCCTCGGCCCGGTTCCGCTTCATCATGGAGCGCGCCGAAGACGCGCAGGGACTGGACGTCTAAGGGGATTTTAAGCCCCTTCGTGCCAATTCGCGCCGGCCTGCGGCTCGCCCCGCGTTACAATTCCAGCGTCTCGAATGGCCGGCCCGTCGTCAACGCCCAAGAAGTTCGACCGCTCCCTCATCGAAGGTCCCCTGGCCCCGGCCGTGTGGCGGCTCGCGTGGCCGACCATGCTGCAGAACCTGGTGGCCGGTCTGCAAGGCGTCATCGACCACGCGCTCGTCGGCAACATGATGGGTTATGCCGCCAACGCGGGCATCGGCGTGGCCTGGCAGATCTTCCTCGTGGTCATCGTGTTCATGGCCTCGCTCTTCACCGGGCAGGCCGTGCTCGTCGCGCGCTACGCGGGCATGGGCGATCACGACACCGTGAACAAGGTGGTCTACCAGGCGTTCATCACTGCCGTCGGCATGTTCGCGGTGCTGGCGCCGATTGGCTATTTCGCCACGCCGTGGCTGCTCTCGCTCGTGAACGCCGCCCCCGAAGTGCGCGCCCAGGCGCTGCCGTTCCTGCGCATCAACTTCCTGTTCAGCATCGGCATACTGCTGTTCTTCATGTTGTCGGCGGCGCTGCGCGCTTCGGGCGATGCCAGGACGCCGCTGCGGCTCGGCATCACGATGACCGTGCTGAACCTGATCTTCAACCTGCTGCTCATTCCGAAGTTCGGCACGGCCGGATCGGCGATGGGCACCGCGATGGCCTCTGCGCTCGTGAGCGGCTACGCGCTGTGGCTGCTCTTCAGCGGCAAGCTCGTCATCCGCTTCACGCGCGAGCTCTGTACCCGGCCCGACTGGACGGTGATTCGCTCGCTGTTCAAGTTCGGGCTGCCCACCGGCGTGCAGGGCATCGCCATGAACATCGGCGGCGTGATGCTGCTCCGCTTCATCGGCGGCCTGGAGCATTCCGCCGCTGCGCAAGCCGCCTACACCATCGCCTACACCGAGCTGTTTTCGATGATCACCTGGACATCGGTGGGCTTGATGGGTGCCGCCGCCACCATCGCCGGGCAGAACCTGGGCGCCGGGCAACCCGACCGGGCGCAGCAGGGTGTCTACACGGCGGCCCGCATCGGGCTGATCGTGGCGGCCATCGTCAGCGCCATGTTCTTCCTCATTCCCAACCAACTGCTGGGTATCTTCGGCGCCGGCGACGGCGGGCATGTGTCGGAGATCGGCCGGCAGCTGCTGCGCTACCTGGCCATCTCGGGCTTCTTCATCAGCGGCGCGCTCACCTTCACCGGCGGCCTGCAGGGCACCGGCGACACCAAGAGCCCGCTCGTCATCACGCTGGTATCGCAGATCGCGATTCCGCTCGGCTTGTGCACGGTGCTGCAGAGCATGCGGCCGCTCGTGGCGTCGGACATCTGGCTGGCGATTCTGCTCGGCCACTTCACCCGCTGTGCGCTCTCGTTCCTGCGCTTCCGGCAGGGCAAGTGGCGCGCGATCAAGGTGGAGATCACGCCGGCCGCCGCGTCGTAGCCGCGCTACGGGCGTGACGGCGCGGCGCTTGTGTCGTAGGCGCCGGCCGGTGGGTCATCGCCAGCCGCTGGCGCGATCAACCGCAGCACACCGAGCGCGCCGATCATCACGGCCGTGCCGGCCAGCACCGGCCCCCACGGCATGGTGCCGCTGGCACCCTGCATCCCGAACCACGCCGCCAGGTCGGGACGCTGCGCGAGCGTGCCGATCAGGCCGTTGTTGATGGCGTGCATCACCATGCCCGGCACGACCGAGCCCGAGCGCCAGCGCAGCACGCCCAGCACCACGCCCAGGATGAAAGTGGGCATCAGGCGATAGATCGACGCGTGCGCCAGGGCGAACAGCAGCGCGCTGCCGAGCACGGCCGGCCACCCGCCCAGGCGCCGCAGCCCCGAGAACACGAGCCCACGGAAGAACAGCTCCTCGCAGATGGCGGGCGTGATGCCAATCACCAGCCACACGACCCACAGCGGCATGGGCTGATCACCGAGCTGGATGAACCGTTCCATGGCGCGCGTGAGCGACTCGGGCGGCGGCAGCAGCCGCGCCACGACGCCGCCGGCAAACAGCCACGCGCTGAGCCCGAGCGCCACGGCCGAGACCAGCGCGACCACGGGCGGACGGCGTAGCCCCAGCGTGCGCCGTGCATCGAAGCCGAAGAGCGCCAGCATGCCCAGCGTAGGCAGCAGGAAGCCGCCGTATTGCAGCGTGACGAGTAGCCAGTGGATGGGGAGGTTGCGCAGCGAGAGGCTGCCGTAGAACTGCACGACCAGCAGCACCGCAAAAGCCGTGAGCGCAAAGCCGGCGTTGGGCGTGCCGCCCGCGCGCGCGCCCCGCTCGAAGATGGTGCGCATCGAGGTCTTCTCGCCGACGAGCACCGTCTCGCGGTGGAACACGTGCACGGCGCCAGCAATGGCCACCGCGGCATACATGCAGGCCGAGAGCAGCGTGAGGAAGATCAGCTCGGCACTGGCTTCACGCAGGAAGAGGGCCTTCACGAGCAGCGTCACGTTCACGATCGGCACAAATGCCGTCCAGGCGTTCAACTCGATGGTGGGCAACGCCACGACTCCGGCGGGGAGGGCCACGGCCATGTAGACCGGCGTGAGCATCGTCTGGCCATCGCGGAAGTCACGGGCGAACGACGCGCACGCCAGGAACAGGGCCGAGCTCGTGAGGGTCACCGGCAGCAGCACGGCCAGCGCCAGCACCAGGTTGGTGGCGCCGACGCCGGGCAGGTCGGCCGGCAGCAGGCGCGACACGGTGAGCGACAGGCTCACCAGATTGGCCACGAGCGACAGCAGCGAGAGCAGCCACACGGTGAGGAACTTGGCGAGCACGATCTCGGCCGAGGTGATGGGTGCGCACAGCAGCGTCTGCATCGTGCCGCGCTCCTTCTCGCCCGCCGTGAGGTCGATGGCCGCGTACATGCCGCCCAGCACCGACAGCGTGAGCAGGATGTAGGGCAGCAGCGACCCCAGCAGCTGCCCCGATCGGCGCTCGGCCGACGAGGTATTACGGGTGTGCACGGTCAGGCCCTCGGCGAACCCGCCGGGCAGGTTGCGCGCGCGCTGCCGCTCGTCGACGATGCGGTCGCGGGCGTCGCGCAGGGCCGTGGCGACCCGGTCGTGTGCCACCGACGACTGGCGCCGCACCGAGTCGTAGTAGACCGTGAGCGGCACCGCGTCGCCCTGCGCGAATGCCGGGGCGGTGTCGGGCCAGGCCACGATCACCGCCTGCACCTTGCGGCTGGCCACGGCGGCCCGGGCCGCCGCCAGCACGGGATTCTCGGGCTCGGTCTCGCGGTTGCCGCCGCGGCTCCGGCGCAGCGGGCCGGCAGGCGAGCTGGCTGCCGGGCCGGCAGTCTGGCCGGCCGCCGGCTCCGCGCCCTGCGGGTCACGCCGCTCGAAGCGTCCTGCGGGCAGGCCTTCCCGCACCTCGGCTGGCGCCTCGCCCCAGGGCTGCAGCGCGAGGTCGGCCGACTCCGTCAGCGCCGCGTCCACCGGGACCGGCAACGCGCCCCAGACGGCCACGACTGACTGGTCGGCGGCAATCGCGTCTTCGCCCGATTCGGCGATACGCGTGAACGCCAGGATCACGAGCGGATAGAGCAGCACGGGCAGCCCCAGCGTCATGAACAGCGTGCGCCGGTCGCGCAGCGTCTCCCGCAGCTCTTTGAAGAGGATGGCGCGAACGATGGAAAAGCGCATGGTCCGCCGGTCAGGCCGTGGTGGCGCCGGTCGCGGCGCCGGCGTAGTGGAGGAAGGCATCGGTGAGGTTGCCCTGGCCCGACCGCTGCAGCAGGCCTTCAAGCGAGCCGCTGTCGACGATGCGCCCGCGGTGGATCAGCGCGATCCGGTCGCACAGGTATTCGGCTTCGCCCATGATGTGCGTGGAGAGCAGCACCGCCCGCCCGGCGTCGCGGGCGCGGCGGATGGCCTGCACGATGAACTGGCCGCTCACCACGTCGAGTGCGTTGGTGGGCTCGTCGAGGATGAGCAGTTGCGGTTCGTGCAGGAACGCGCGCGCCACATTGGCCCGCTGCTTCTGGCCCGACGACAGCGTGCCGCACGGGCGACCTGCAAACGACGTGATGTCGAGTTCGGCAATCAGCGTGTCGATGCGCTTGGTGGCCCGGGCCGGCGCCAGCTCGTAGAGCGTGGCGAAGTAGCGGAGCATCTCGCGGGGACTGAGCCGCTGGTAGAGCTGTGTGTCGCCCGACAGGAACCCCAGCCGGCGCTTGGCGGCAATCGGGTCGGCCCGCATGTCGAGCCCGTCGACCATCACCCGGCCGCGGTCGGGCGACAGGATGCCGGCGAGCATGCGCAGGGTGGTGGTCTTGCCGGCGCCGTTCGGGCCGAGCAGACCCACGACCTCGCCGGGGCGCACCTGGAGGGACACATCGTCCACGGCCGTCACGTCGCCGAAGCGTCGTCCGAGGGATTCGGCCTCGAGTCCTCCCGTTGCAGCTGGCATCGGACTACAATCTTACGGGTTCCCAACGCTCGAAAGGCGCGCCGATGTCTGCAGATTTCTCAGGTATTCGCAAAGTAATTCCGCCCGTCAACGAACCGATCCGGTCCTACGCGCCCGGGTCGCCCGAGAAGGCGCCGCTCAAGGCGCGTCTGGCGGCGATGGCCGGTGAGGTGATCGACATTCCGCTGATCATCGGCGGGCAAGAGATTCGCACCGGCGATCTCGGCCACGCGGTGATGCCGCACGATCACAAGCACGTGCTGGCCACCTACCACCAGGCGCGTCCCAAGGACGTGGCGGCCGCGATTGCCGCCGCCCAGGCCGCCAAGGCCGAGTGGGCGAGCTGGGCGTGGGAAGACCGCGCGGCCGTGTTCCTCAAGGCGGCCGACCTGCTGGCTACCACCTGGCGCGACACGCTGAATGCCGCCACCATGCTCAACCAGTCGAAGACGGTCTATCAGTCGGAGATCGACGCCGCCTGCGAGCTGATCGACTTCTGGCGGTTCAACGTCGGCTTCTGTAGCGAGCTCATGGCCGAGCAGCCGGTCTCCACGACGGCCATGTGGAACCAGACCGACTACCGCCCGCTCGAAGGCTTCGTCTACGCCGTGTCGCCGTTCAACTTCACGGCCATCGGCGGCAACCTCACCTCGACGCCCGCGCTGATGGGCAACACGGTGCTGTGGAAGCCGGCGGCTACGGCCATGCTGGGCGCCTACTACACGATGAAGCTGCTCGAGGCCGCGGGCCTGCCGCCGGGCGTGATCAACTTCGTGCCGGGCGACCCGGTGATGATCAGCCAGATCGCCATGGGTTCGGCCGACCTGGGCGGCATCCACTTCACCGGCAGCACGGGTGTGTTCCAGGGCATGTGGGAACACGTGGGCACGAACATCAAGAAGTACCAGTCGTACCCGCGCCTGGTCGGCGAAACCGGCGGCAAGGACTTCATCATGGTGCACGCCTCGGCCGACCCGCAGGAAGTGGCCGTGGCCATGGTGCGCGGGGCCTACGAGTACCAGGGACAGAAGTGCTCGGCGGCGAGCCGGATCTATGTGCCGAAGTCGCTGTGGCCCGAGGTGCGCGACCGTGCCGTGGCCATGATGCGCGAGATCAAGATGGGCGACCCGCGCGACTTCACCAACTTCATGGGCGCGGTGATCGACAAGAAGGCGTTCACGAAGATCGGCGGCTACCTCGATCACGCCAAGCGCAACGCCAAAGTGGTGCAGGGCGGCGGCACCAACAGCCGCGTCGGCTACTTCATCGAGCCCACGCTCGTGCACACCGACAATCCCGGCTATCGCCTGATGTGCGACGAGATCTTCGGGCCGGTGCTGACGGCGCATGCGTATCCCGACAAGAAGTTCGCCGAGATGCTGCAGACGGTGGACGAGACGTCGCCCTACGCGCTCACGGGATCGATCTTCGCGAAGGACCGCGCGGCGGTGAAGCAGGCCAACGCGGCCCTGCGCAACGCCGCCGGCAACTTCTACATCAACGACAAGCCCACCGGCGCCACCGTGGGCCAGCAGCCGTTCGGCGGCGCGCGCGCGTCGGGCACGAACGACAAGGCCGGGTCGAAGCTGAACCTGACACGGTGGGTGAGTGCGCGGTCGATCAAGGAGACCTACAACCCGCCGACCAGCTTCACCTATCCGTTCATGGGCGAAGAGTAGTCAGCGACCGTCTCACGTAGGTCTCACTGGCTGTCCCGCTGTCATCACAGCGCCGCCAGGTGATGGGCGGCGTCCCGGCGTGGGGAGTATTCATCGGCTCAACGTCGCCCCGCCGGCCACTCGTGCCTTCCGGCGGCTTGTCCGTCATACGAGCGGCCCCCCGCTATTGGCGCAGGGCTGTGTTCACTCGCACTCACGGCACGAGTGGCGACTCACAGTGCGCAGCGGCGAGGGCTCCGATTCGCCGCTGAACACGCCCCACGCCGTGCCGCCTGGTATCGGCGCACGCGCAGGATGCCGTCCAGAGGGGAGACGGCGGCGACTGGGCCGACCAGGCTCGCTGAACAGCAGAACCAGGCCGACCACCGCGTGGAGGGGCCCACGCCAGAATTCAACTCCGTGCGAGCTGTGACTGCCGAGGCACCCGGACCAGCACTCCTGGCGTAGACTGCCGCAATGGCGTAAGCCAGCCTGGCCAGGCTGACCTGTCCAATCATGGCTGGGCCGAGCAACAGTAGCCAGAGGACACATGGACGAGTTGAGACGGCAGGTCCTGAAATCGGCAGCACTCGCGATCTCGACGGTCGTAGCCGGGAGCACTCTTCGTGCGGAAGCCCAAGACCTATTGCCAGGGTTTCAGGAGCGCCGCATTCCTACGACGGGCGCCACAATCCACGTCCGTACCGCCGGCTCGGGGCCGCCGCTGCTCCTGCTGCACGGGTTCCCACAGACGAACGTCATCTGGCACAAGATCGCCCCTCAACTCGCCAAGCGGTTCACAGTCGTTGCGCCCGACCTGCGGGGCTATGGCTACAGCAGCAAACCGGCGGACGGTGACAATCACAGCGCATACTCGAAGCGGGCCATGGTGCTCGATCAGGTCGAGGTCATGCGAGCGCTTGGCTTCGAACGATTCGCTGTCGTCGGTCACGATCGAGGGGGGCGCGTCGCCTGGCGACTCGCCACCGAGACGCCAGACAGGGTGACCAGGGCGGTCATCATGGACATCGTTCCGACGCCCTACGCGAGCGTCACGCGCGAGTTCGCCACCGCCTACTTCCACTGGTTCTTCCTCATCCAGCCAGCACCATTTCCGGAGGAGTTGATCGAAGCTGCGCCAGAAGCGTTCCTCCGGCGCTTCCTGTCTCGCCCGGGCATTACGCCCGAGGCGTTCGCCGAGTACTTGCGGGCCCTTCGTGAGCCAGGCACGGCGCACGGGATGTGCGAAGACTACCGCGCCGGCGCGACCATCGACGAACGTCACGAGGCCGAGACGCGCGACCGACGCGTGACCTGTCCATTGCTGGTGCTGTGGGGCGAGCGCAGCATCGTCGGCACGTCGTACGAGCCGTTGCGGCTCTGGCGTGAGGTGGCTCGCGATGTTCGCGGCCGGGCGCTTCCAGGGGGGCACAACCTTCCGGAGGAATTACCGGAGCAGACGCTCTCCGAGATCCTCGGCTTCATGCAGGCATGAGCCAAGTCCAGGCACGACGCATGATCGGCTGACTGAACTAACCAGGCGCCGCGGCTGAAGCGGCTGTCGCTAGACGGACCCGCGCTGCAACTCCTACATCTGTGGTCCGCGCTCGCGCCGAGCACCCCACAGCGCGCGAATGACTACCTGGTCATCGTCGTGCGTGTGTAGATGTGGCAGCCAATCTTCTGCAGGTAGAGGCGACGTAGGTCTGCTGGGCGTCCGAGTACGAAGTGCCCGCGCCCGGCATGAGTGCCGCGAGCCGCACCGCCTCCTCGAGCTCCGTCGCAAAGACGTCGCGGTAGTCGCGGTTCTCCAGCCACCATTGCTGCTCACGCGCGACGTGGCCCTGCGCAGTCGCCGTGAAGCGGACTCTGCGTTCGGTCAACGCGTTTGCAGCCCCCTGAGGACCTCCGTGGCGTCCACGAGGCGCCCGGCAGCGACGTCGGCGTCGGACGCCTGGAGGGCTGCGTGCAAGGCGGCGCGGCCGCTCTCGTCGAGCCAGTCGCCCGGAT
>Ga0163152_10008377_pt1 | contig 11053 bp, 6 predicted proteins | sample OliLakLV19MP8IB2_FD_148635 | JGI IMG/M metagenome (GOLD analysis project Ga0163152, IMG submission 148635) | Freshwater microbial mat bacterial communities from Lake Vanda, McMurdo Dry Valleys, Antarctica - Oligotrophic Lake LV.19.MP8.IB-2 | ecosystem: Environmental > Aquatic > Freshwater > Lake...
CCCAGTCCCCCTCCCGGGGGGAGGGGGGAGCAAGCGCGCTGCGTCCGCTCCACGTCAGCCTCCTTCCGCTCGTCGACCAGCTGCATGCGTCGGCGGGTCGCGCGGCGCCGTATCGCGTGCGCGTCGTCGAGGCGATGCTCGAGAAGCTCCCGGTCGAGGCGCTGCTCGACGGCGCGCTCCCCGGCGGCGCGCTCGGCACGCTGGAGATCTCGCTCGGCGGGACGCTCGCGGCGGCCGTCGACTTCGCGGAGAGCGAGGAGGCCGGCGCGCTCTTCACGCTGCTCGCGATCTACGAGTCGAAGTCGAGCGCGGCGTTCCATCAGACTCTCAAGACGCTTTGCGACGTCTACGGCCTGCGCAAGGACGAGTTCGACCGGCTCGCGAACGAGACGACGTATCTCGCGCACATGAACTCCAGCCGCAGCGACAAGGCGCGGATGCTGGACTGGGTGAAGCCCGGTCGCATCGTCGAGGTGGGACCAGGTGGCGGCGTCGTGCTCGACCTGCTCGAGGAGCGATTTCCGGAGGCGGAGATCATCGGCATCGACGTGAGCCGGCTCGTCGTCGAAGCGCTCGCCACGCGCAAGACGAAGGAGAACAAGCGCTGGAAGGTCGTCGAAGCCGACGCGTTCCAGCTGCCGGCCGTGCTGACGGACCGGAAGGCCGACACCGTCGTCTTCTGTTCCGTGCTCCACGAGATCTACAGCTACGTCGATCCGAAGTTCCATCTCGAGCAGGTGCGCGACCTGCTGCAGTCCGCGTGGCGCGCGCTGGCCCCCGGCGGACGCATCGTGATCCGCGACGGCGTGCAGCCGCCACCGGGTGAGCGGATCCTGCGTTTCGTCGCGCCCGACGCGCGCGAGTTCTTCGATCTCTTCGTGAAGCAGTTCGAGGGACGCGTGATCACCTTCACGCCGGTGCCAGGCCACGCGGATCGCGTGCGTCTCTCCGCGGCGGACGCGATGACCTTCCTCTACATCTACTGTTGGGGACCCGCGAGTTTCCCCTACGAGATCCGCGAGCAGTACGGCGTGCTTCCCTACGAGGAATACAAAGCGCGGATGTCCGGCTGGCTCTCCGCGACCGGTGACGCCGCGATCGCCGTTGCGCTCCCCGCGGAACACGCGAGCTACCTGCAGCCGGGCTACGAGACGGGTCTCGCGGGAAAGATCGAGCTCTTCGACGGCGCCGGCAAACCCGCGCGCCTTCCCGACTCGAACGCGCTCTGGGTCTTCGAGAAGCGCTAACGAGCCGACGCGGCGTGTGCGGCGGTCGAGCCGAGGAACGCGAGCATGTCGAGCGCGACGGGTCCGAGGTCGGTGCGAACGCCACGCGCATCGACGTAGATCCAGCCGGAGACGCGTTCCTTGTCGAGGAACGGCGCACACAGGATCGTTCGCACGTCGGTCGGGCGCACAGTGCGCGCGTCGGAGATGTTCTCGTTCCCCTCGGCGGCGACGATCGCTTCTTTGGTGCCGACGATGTCGAGCACGAGCTCGGGATCGATCGTGAACGTCGCGTCGACGAACTTGCCCGACGACTGCACGACGCTGCCCGCGGTGACGTACGCACCGTCGGGTTCGCGGCGGATGGCGAGCGCGGCGCGGTCTCCGCGCGTCGCACGAAGCGCGAGGACCAGCGCGCGCCGACAGATCGACGCGCGGTCTCCGCCGGCGACGATCTCCGCGGAGAAGCGAAGGGCGTGCCCGGCGATCGCCGCGTCGACGAGCGAGCCGGTGCGATCCGACTGCGAAAGAACCTTCGCGGGGTCGGCCGCGCGCGCACGCGCGCCGAGGCGCGACCACACACCACTGCCCGCTGTATGGCGCACGTGGATCTCGGGCTTCGGCGAGCCCGCAGGCTCGATGGCGCCGGTCGCCTTGCCGGTCAGCACGAACGCGGGGTTCGTCGCGGCGAACGGGTCTTCGGCCTCGCCGGGCACCGCGCCACCACCGATGTTCGCGGCGTTCTTCGAGGTGACGACGGGCGGCGCGCGCAGCGCGGTTCGCTTGGCGACGAACTCCGGCGTCTTGAACGTGACGCGCAGATCGCCGATGCCGATCTCGTCGCCGTCGACGAGCGTGCCGCGCTTCGAGAGCGGCATCCGGTTGAGGAACGTGCCGCCCGCCGAGCCGAGATCCTCGACGTACCACTTGCCCTCCTCGCGGAAGACGCGCGCGTGTTTCCGCGAGACGTAAGGTTTCGCCAGCACGACGTCGCAATCGGGGAGGCGGCCGATGACCATCTCGCGCCCCTCGAGCTCCAGCGAAACCAGCTCGCCGCCCTCGTCACGATATTTCAGCTCGGGCATCGGCTCCGGAGCGTACACCAGGACGCGGTATCCTTGGGAGGTGTGGCCTGCCATCTTTGCGCTGAGCGCTCTCTTGCAGGCCGGCGGTACCGTCGCCGGCCCCTCGTGCGAGCCGAACCGGCGCGACGCACCGACGACCGCGATCCCGCGCGCAGCCGATGTCGCGCGTACGCTCGCGCTCGGAATGCTCGGCGTCGTGCCCGAGTCAGGTGCGGCGGAAGAGATCGGCGTCGATCGGTAGCTCGCGGATCCTCACGCCCGTCGCCGCGAAGATCGCGTTGCAGACAGCGGGCGCGATCGGCGGGACGCCGGGCTCGCCGATACCGCCGAGCTCCGCACCCGAGCGGATCACATGCACTTCGACGGTGGGCATCTCGGCGCTGCGAAGGAGCGGGTAGTCGTGGAAGTTGCCCTGCTTCGCGCGGCCCTTCTCGATCGTGATGCCGCCGTAGAGAGCCGCCGTCAGCCCGTAGACGATGCCGCCCTGCATCTGCGCCTCGACGGTGTCCGCGTTGATGATGTTTCCGGAGTCGAGGGCGCACACGACGCGATCGACGCGCACGTTCTTTTTCACGATGGTGATCTCCGCGACCTGCGCGACGATCGTCCCGAACGATTCCGCGATCGCGATGCCGCGGCCCCGCCGGTAGCCGTCCTTGTCGGGCGCGAGCTTCTTCGACCAGCCGGCTTTCTCGGCGGCGAGCTCGAGCACCGCCTTGAAGCGCGGCTGCTTCTCGAGGAGGCGGCGTCGCGCTTCGAGCGGATCCTTACCGCCTGCAGCGCAGAGCTCGTCGAAGAAACACTCCACGACGAACGCGTTCTGCGAGGCGCCGACGGAGCGCCAGAACCCTACGGGCACACCGAGATCGGCCGCACGGTATTCCGCGAGAAAATCCGCGAACGAGTAGGGGAGGTTCGACGCGCACTCGACGCTCGTGCGATCGATGCCGTTCGGCAGCGGCACGCCGAGGCGCGTGAGGATCGACGGCCCGACGATGCGGTGGCTCCACGCAGCCGGCCAGCCCTCGGCATCGACGGATCCACGCAGCGAGTTCCACGTCGCGGGACGGTAGTAGTCGTGTTTCGTGTCGTCCTCCCGCGTCCAGATCACTTTCACCGGCGTGCCCGTCGCCTTCGAGAGCGCGACCGCTTCCAGTACGAAGTCCGCCTCTGCCTTGCGGCCAAAGCCGCCGCCGAGGAGCGTCATGTGCACGGTGACCCGCGACTCCGGGAGGCCGGTCAACTCGGCGATCGGACCGACGGTCCACGCGGCACCCTGCGTGGGTGCCCACACCTCGCAGCGATCGGGGCCGACCCACGCGGTCGCGTTGAGCGGCTCCATCGTCGCGTGCGCGAGATACGGCACGCGGTAGACCGCCTCGAGCTTCGTCTTCGCCTTGTCGATGGCGGCGGGCGCGTTGCCGGTCTCCTTCGCGACCGCGCCCTTCTCCTTGCCGAGCGCCTCCATCTTCGCGGCGATCGTCGCGCTGCTCTGCTCGGCGAACGCGCCCTCGTCCCACGTCACGGAGAGGGCCTTGCGTCCCTGCAGCGCCGACCAGTGATCCGTCGCGACGACGCCGACCGCATTGCCGAGCGAGACGACGTGTTTCACGCCCGCGACGGCTTTCGCTTTTTCCGCGTCGAACGACGCGACCTTGCCGCCGAACACGGGGCAGCGCAGCACGGATGCGACGAGCATCCCGGGTACCTGCACGTCGATCCCGAAGACCGCGCTCCCGTCCGTCTTGCGAGGGATGTCGAGCCGCGCAGTCGACGAGCCCGAGAGCGTGCGATCCTTCGGATCGAGCAGCGGGGCCTTCGCCACGACCGGCATCGTGGACGCGACGGCGACGAGCTCGCCAAATCCCGCGCGCTTCCCGCTCGCGTCGTGGAGCACCGCGCCATTTTCCGCGCGGCACTCGCTCGCGGGGACGTCCCAGGTCTTCGCGGCCGCCGCGATCAGCGTCTCGCGCGCGGACGCCGCCGCCTCGCGCAGCGTCGCGACACTACCGCGCACGCTCGACGAGCCGCCGGTGAGCTGGCTGCCGTATCTCGCCGGGTCGTTGAGCGCGCTCTCCCAGCCGACCGTCTTCCAGTCCGCACGCAGTTCTTCCGCGACGATCATCGGAAGCGCCGTCGTCACGCCCTGGCCCATCTCCGCTTCCGCGACGATCACGGTGACGGTCCCGTCCGAGGCGATGCGCACCCACGCGTTGGGTTGGAACGGCTCGTCCTTCTTCGGGGGCGCCGGCGTGACCGGGGCGGCGACCGCGGTGACGGGCTTCGCGGGAACGCGGCAGCCGAAGAGGATGGCGGAGACGCCGGCTGTGCTGCCGACCTGGATGAACTCGCGACGCGTGACCGCCATGGCGCCGTTTCTACCAGAACGAGCGCGCTCCTTCACCCTGAGCGAGCGAAGCGAGTCGAAGGGCTTGTGATATCGGACAGCCCTTCGACTCGCGCCGCAAACTGCCGCGGCGCTCGCTCAGGGTGAGGAGGGGCGCGCGAACTCGTCGTCGGGGTCGAGTTTCGGGCGCGAGGGCGCGTTCGCGATTCGCAGGATGAGCGCGTGCGCGATCTCCGCGTGCTGCGCGAGCGCGGTCCAGCTGAACTCGCCGTTCACTTCGTCGGACGGCTGGTGGTACCGCTCGGTGTTGAACACGCGGAAGCGCTCCTCCGCCCATCCCGCCGGCTTGCCGCGGAACTTGCTGCCGGTCTTCAAGCTGATCGCGGGGATGCCGATCTGCGCGAACGGGAAGTGATCCGAGCGGTAGAACGTGCCCTGATCGGGGCGCGGGTCCGGCGTCACTGCGAGCTTGCGAGCCTTCGCGATCATCGCGACGTCCTTCTCGAGCGACGAGCGATCCGCGCCGAGGGCAACGATGTCGTCGACGAGCGCTTCCACGTTCATCGGGTCGAGGTTCACGTTCGCAACGACCTTCTCGATCGGGACCGTCGGGTGCTCGGTCCACCACTTCGCGCCGAGCAGACCCTGCTCCTCCGCGGTCGTCGCGAGGAAGATCACCGAGCGCTTCGGCGGCGCCTTCGCGATCGCTTCCGCGATGCCGAGCATGCCGCCGACGCCCGTCGCGTTGTCGACCGCGCCGTTGTAGATCGTGTCGCCGTCCGCGTCGGGCTCTCCGATGCCGAGGTGGTCCCAGTGCGCGGTCACGACGACGTATTCGCTCGCGAGCTTCGGGTCGCGCCCGCGGACGATGCCGACGACGTTCGTCGAGCGGCGCACGCGCTGGGTCTCGCTCTTCAGACGCACGCGTGCGGTCAACCCGAGGTCGACCGGCCGGAAGTCGCGCGTCGCCGCCGCGGCAACGAGCGGTTCCAGCTCTTTCCCCGAGAGCGCGAGCAGCCGCCGCGCCGCGTCTTCCGTCACCCATGCGCGCAGCGCGAGATTCTTGGCGAGCGCGGGGTTCTTCGGATCGATCTCGTGATCGAAGCGCTCGCCGCCGTTCGAGCTACGCACGACGCCCCACGGGTAGCCCGCGCCGTCGTCGGTGTGCACGAGAAGGACGGCCGCCGCTCCACGCCGCGTCGCCTCTTCGTATTTGTAGGTCCAGCGCCCGTAGTAGGTCAGCGCTCGCCCGCCGAAGAGCCCGGGTTCCGCGGCCGTTGCCGGCGGATCGTTGACGAGGATCATCACGACGCGGCCAGCGACGTTCACGTCCTTCCAGTCGTCCCACTTCGCATCGGGCGCCGAGATGCCGTAGCCCGCGAAGATCACGCCCGCGTCGACATCGACGCTCGCTGTCTGCTGCGCCGTCGAGCCGACCCAGTCGTCGCCGAACCCGAGCAGGAGTCCTGCGCTGTCGCCGGTCATGCCCGTCGTCGGCTTCACGAGCAGCTCGGTCTTCGGATCCGCCTTCACGCCAAAGAGCGGCACGATCTGCGAATACGAATCGCCTTCAGCGCCACGCTGCAGGCCGAGCACGTCGTATTGCGTCGCGACGTAGCTCGACGCGAGCTCGCCCCCGCGCGCGCCGGTGCCGCGGCCTTCGAGCAGATCGCTCGCGAGGAACACGACGTGCGCGCGGATCGTTCGCTCCGCCGGAACTGGCGCGGCCACCGCCGCACCGAGAAGGAGAGGGAGGGCGAGCGCGAGCGCGGCGCGCGGCACTACTTCACCACGACGTCGTAGCTTTCGACCGCACGCGACGCCATCGGCTTCGGGATGATGGTGATGCCGAAGCGCTTCTCGAGCGCTTCCACGCTCGGGCGCTCGTCGCCGTACATCAAGTCGGCGATGCCGGGGTTCATCTCGACGAACACCGACTTGCCCTTCGCGTTGCGCGCCTTGCGCTGGATCTCGCGGAAGATCTCGTACGCCGCATAGATCTTGCTCTTGTGCCAGCCGCTGCCTTCGCAGCCCTCGCACGGCTCGCCGCTCAGCTTTCCGAAGCTCTCGCCGGTGCGCTTGCGCGTCATCTCCACGAGGCCGAGGTCGGAGATCTTCGTGACGTTCGACTTCGCCCGGTCGCCGCGCAGCGCTTCGTTCAGCGCGGCCTGCACCTTCTCCCGGTTCTCCATCCGATCCATGTCGATGAAGTCGATGATGATGATGCCGCCGATCGCCCGCAGCCGGAGCTGATTGACGACTTCCTTCGCGGCCTCCAGGTTCGTCTTGAGGATCGTCTCCTCGAGGTCCTTCTTGCCGATGAACTTGCCGGTGTTCACGTCGATCGCGACGAGCGCTTCCGCCTGGTCGATGACGATGTAGCCGCCGGACTTCAGCCAGACTTTCCGGTGATGGAGCTTCTCGATCTCCGGCTCGATCTTGAACTGGTCGAAGATCGGCTCGCCGCCCGTGTAGAGCTCCACCTTCGTCTTCGAGTGCGGGATCACCGTCTTCACGAAGTTCGAGATGCGCTTGTACTCACCCTCGTCGTCGATCACCATGCGATCGATGTCGTCGGTGAGCACGTCACGCACGATGCGCAGCGAGAGGTCGAGGTCGCGATGGCAGAGCGCCGGCGCGCGATGCTCGTCCTTGCCGATGTCCCGCCACACTTCGAGCAGGAACTCCATGTCACGGATCAGGGCCTGCTCGGAGAGAGCGGTCGCCGCCGTGCGCACGATGAAACCCATGCCCTTCGGACGGCACGCGTTCAGGATCTCGCGAAGGCGGCGGCGCTCGCGCGAGTCGCCGACGCGGCGCGACACACCCACGCGATCGATCGTCGGCATCAGCACGAGATACCGGCCCGCGATGGTCACGTGCGAGGTGATGCGGGCGCCCTTCGTGCCGATCGGCTCCTTCGTGACCTGGCAGAGGATCTCCTGGCCCGGCTTCACCAGGTCCTCGATCTTCACCTTGATCTCGGAGCGCTTGGGCCGCTTCGACTCTTTCTTGCGGCCACGATCCCCGCGCTTGGAGCGCGAGCCGCGGCTGCTACGCCGGCTCTCGCCGCCACCGGTCGCTTCGGCCTCGTCATCGTCCTCGTCGCCGAAGTCCAAGTCCTGGAACTCGGGATAGATGTCCGTGACGTAGAGGAACGCGGCCTTCTCGACGCCGAGATCGACGAACGCGGCCTGCATGCCGGGGAGGACGCGGACGACCTTGCCCTTGTAGATGTTGCCGACGACCCCGCGCTCGCGCTTCCGCTCGGAGTGGAGCTCGGTGAGCTGGTCGTTTTCGGTGAGGGCTACCCGCGACTCGGGGAGAGCGCAGTTGAAGATGATTTGCTTGGACAACGAGAGATCCCGCTTTCATGCGGGGATCTTTCCGGCTTTTTCTCTCGGCGTAGGTAGCTGCCGTCGGGCGGTATTTCCGGAGGAGTCGTCATCCCGAGGAGAGGGGCGCGAGAGCGCGCGTACACCACTCGTTCGGTTTTCAGGCTCCTTCCCGGTCGCCGTCCCGCTTCATCGCGGAGGGCCACCGGAGAGATCCCCTGCGGTTCGTGCCCGCCCGGGCACGTCCCGCTTCGATTTCTTTAGCTGTTCGGAGGCTAGCCGGTCCGCCTGGGTGTGGCAACGAGTGTGTGACGGAACGCACGATCTGCTCGTCGACCGCAATTTTAGGGAATCCGTTGGCAACCGGATCCGGTTTCGATCGTATCCTTCGCGCAGGTCCGGTGCCGCTTTCGGCGCTGGGTTGTTTCCGGACGGGACAGGGTCGTCTCGTCGGGTGGGCACACTTTTGGGAGGGTTCATGCGTTTGAGAAGCTTGATGGTAGGAGGCGCCGCCTGCGCTTCGATCGTCGCCGGATTGGCGATGTGGTCGAACCAGGTGCAGGCGTCGGATCACGACGATGGCGAGAACGACAACAAGGCGCGCTCGCTCAACCTGACGGACGTGTACGCGTTCCGTGAGGATTGGCAGACAGGCGTCACAGCGGACGCGGCGAACATGATCGTCGTCATGAACGTGAATCCGCGCTCGCTCGCGCGGCAGCCGTACTACTTCAGCAACAACGCGCGCTACGAGCTCCACTTCACGCGCGTTGCCGACACGAACGTGGCGCCGACGGGTCTCGAAGACGTCGTCGTCCGTTACGAGTTCGGTCCCCCCGCGTCGGGCACGCAAACCATCACGGCGACGTGGATCGAAGGCGGCACGGAGACGATCGGCACCGGCACGGCGACGACCACCAGCCTGGCCAATTCCACCGACGACACGGCGCTCACGAACAACACGATCACGGTCAACGGTAATGCGCTGACGGTCTTCGCGGGTCTTCGCGAAGATCCATTCTTCTTCGACGTCGAGACGTTCTTCCGCATGCGCGGTGGCGAAGGCGCCGCAGCGCTTCGCACGTCGTCGGAAGCGGTCGACTTCACTGCCGGCTACAACGTCAACTCGATCGTCACTCGCATCCCGATCGCGGCGTTTGGTGCGGACACGAAGTTCGATGTATGGGCAACCGTAAGTCTCGCGATGGAAGTGGAGGACGACTCGTGATCGGCCAACTGAACTTCAAGAAGCTCTGGACGCTCGTGGCCGTTCCGGCCGCACTCTTCACGGTGACCGGTTGCTCCGGCGACGACGATGACGACGACGACGACGAGATCGCCTACGTCCAGATCGAGCGTCTTGCGCGCCCCGGCATCAACGAGGCGCTCATCGTGACCAACGAGTATCTGAACGCGTTCAACGCGATTCCGCCCAGCGCGGATCTCTCGGCGGATGCGGCGTTGGTCGTGGGTGAGGCGGTCGCGACGCTCAACGCCATCGACATGCTCGAGGGCAACGACAACGTCGACCCGAACATCATCGCCGGCGCGTTCCTGCCGGACGTCATGCGCATCGACACCGCGATTGCGGTGGCCGTCACCTCGGGCTCGTATGCCGCGGCGACGGGCGGAGCGCTCGGCATCCTGACGGGCGGTCGCAAGATCGAGGACGACGTCATCGACATCACCTACAACGTGCTCGTGGGCACGCCGCAGGGGACTCTCGGCGACGGCGTGAGCTACGAGGGCGTCGTCGGCAACCCCGCGCAGCCCGGCCACAAGATGCTGCACGGCGCCGCCGACTACAATTCGGCCGCGACGTTCCCGTTCCTCGCCGCACCGAACTGATTGGGGAAAAGGAGCGGCCATGAGAAGAAAGCTCTTCTTGTGGCTGCTCCCCGCGGTTGCGATTACGGGCACTCTGCTGGTGCTTTCGGGCAACAGTGGACGTGATCGCGCCGCGGGCTCCTCGCTCCTGACCTACCGTCATCCTCTGTCCGAAGAAGGCTCGATCGACGCCGAGATCGCCTTTCTCGAAGAGCGGGTGAAGCAGCGTCCCAAGGAAGGACTCGACCTTTCGCAGCTCGCCACCGCGTACATCGACATGGGGCGCCGCACCGGCGACGAGTCCTGGTATGACAAGGCGGAAGACGCCGCTCGCCGCTCGCTCGCGAACCTTTCGGTGTCGAACCCCGGGGCGAAGATCTCGCTCGCGAAGGTCGCGAGCGCCCGTCACGACTTCGCCGAGGCGGTCCGTCTTTCCGAGGACGTGATGGCCGTGTCGCCGCGTGCGTTGGAGGCGTACTCCGTCCGCGCGACCGCGAACCTCGCGCTGGGCCGCCTTCCGTGGGCGCTCCTCGACGCGGATCGCGTCGCCGACGCGACGCCGTTCATGGGCGCGCTCTCGCTTCGCGGAACGATCCTCGAAGCGATGGGCCGTGACGAGGAAGCGCTCGAGGACTGGCACGCCGCACTGCGAGTCGAAGACGTGGGTCAGGTGGCGCCGTCGTCGTGGGTCCGCGCCGTCATCGGCCGCTGGCACCTGCGGCACGGGGATCTCGCCGCCGCCCGCGCGTGGGTGGAAGAATCGCGACGGCTCACGCCGACTCAGCCGATCGCGACGCTCGCGCTCGCCGAAATCGAATCGCGAGAGGGCAACGTTGCGGAAGCCGAGCGTCTCTGCAATGCCGGGTTCAACGTGACCAAGGATCCGACGTTTCTCGCGCGGCTCGGAACGGTGCGCCAACGCGCCGGCAACGCGTCGGGAGCCGCGATCGCGTGGGGCCAGGCCGAGACCCTGCTTCGCTCGGAGAACGAGAAGGGCCGCTACGGGCATCGCATCGAGCTCGCGCGCGTGCTGCTCTCTCGCGGTGGCGCCGAGCGCGCGAAGGAAGCGCTCGCGCTGTCGGCGGAGGAAGTGGCGAAGCGCCGCGCCGCCGAGATCCTCGGCGTGCACGCGTGGGCGCTCGTCGCGAACGGCGACGGCTCGGCCGCGCGCCTGGTGATGCGTGAAGCACTCGCGAGCGGCGCGCGCAACGCCGAGCTCTATCTCCGTGCGGC